>Ga0116217_10000396_pt1 | contig 46518 bp, 35 predicted proteins | sample Sb_taG_6_FD_89697 | JGI IMG/M metagenome (GOLD analysis project Ga0116217, IMG submission 89697) | Peat soil microbial communities from Weissenstadt, Germany - Sb_50d_4_PS metaG | ecosystem: Environmental > Terrestrial > Soil > Wetlands > Peat | place: Germany: Weissenstadt | collected 2010-09-21 | reverse complement strand
GGCGCAGAAAATCGTCCAGCGCAGGCATCGGTTCGCCCGGCGCGAGAGGGACTCGCTTTGTTGTCTTCATACCTCATTATACGCACGTCCACCCCAGATGACAAAGCCGTACTAAAGGCAGCCCTGGAACTGCCGTAGACAATCGCTATGGAGGCAGAAAGGCAAGGCAAATCGATGTCAGATCATTTCCCGCAAAAATGCTCTGACACCTATTTGTCCCCCCTATTTGTCCCCGGGTTTTCTGTCCCAACTGCAGAAGGGCTTTGAGGCGTGCGGGAGCGATCATCATAGATCTGCGAACAGCCATTTGGGGATGACGGGGAGGTTACATCGTGGTTAAGTTCGACAAAAAACTGCTGACAACACGACTAAAGACTGTCGGACCAATAGGGCGGATGCTCTTTGCCTGGTCTTGCGCGGAGCGACTCTTCCCTCTGTACGAATCCTTCTGTGAAAAGACGAGGCGCGGTCGTCTGAACTACCTCCGTTCGACGTTGGACCATCTGTGGGAGTTAGCCCTCAGTGAACAGACTGGCCACCGAGAACCATTCCTCGATGACTATGAGTCTCTGATCCCTGGGGAGGATGATAAGTGGACACCGCTCAACCCTCTCGCCGAGAACGCAGTCGCCGCTGTAGCCTACGCTTGTCAGTGCCAGCTCGATGGGAAAAGCGAAAGCGCCGTCTGGGCGGGAGTTCAGAGCTACGAGGCAGTTGATTACCTGGCGCATACGCTGGAAGGAATTGACTTCAACGCGCCTCAAGCAGAAGCAATGATCCTCAGTAAAGACTTCGTCCAAGCCGAGATCGAAAGGCAGCTTCGCGACCTTGCTGAACTGCAAACCGCTGCTCGCGCCGGTGGAGGCATTGCCCATGTTGGGGAGAGTTTTCGAGAGCGCGCCAAGTCCGAAGGGATGACGCTAGAGAAGGAAAGAAAATAAGGAGAAAATAAGAGGAGAAAATAAGAGAAAATAAGAGGACGCAGCTCGGAAAGACAGCATGTCTTTCCGAGCTGCGTCCTGTTTTCGGGTTCCCCTGTTTTCGGGTTCCGAGCTGCGTCCTGTTTTCGGGTTGTCGGGCCGGGCGCGACACCCGCCTCCGCATCTGCCGCCGGAAGCCCTCGCCGCGGTGCGGCGACCGGAGGGCTAATCCCGGTCATCTCAAGACATTTTCGGCCACGCACCGCGGATGCTCCCCTTGTGTCGCGTCAGCTTGGCGAAGTCAGGACTGCTCGGGTCAGGCGTCACCGGCCGGTTCTGCTCGTCGAGGTAAAGACAGCCAAGTTCCTCCGCGGGCAGCTGCACGAACAGCTTCTCGGCCCGCTCTCGTGCCGCGAGCCACTGCCGCTTCAACTCCCTGAGATCGACCGGGCGGGCGAGGTTTTCGCCTTTCAGGTCGCTGTCCTGGTATCGGGAATGGCGGTTCGTTTGGTCAAGCAGGAGGTCCGGGGTGAACCCCGGGTCCTTGCCGCAGGCGGCCCACATGATCGCACCCAGGCTCAGGTAATCCTGGTCGAGTTGGATGATGTCGAGGAAGTCGCGGGTCTCGCTGCGTCCGGCGAGGGCCAGAACCTTGTTCGTGGCCAGGTCAGCTCGATGCAGGCAATACCCGAACTCCTCGTCCTGCTGCACCGGGAAGAAGCGGAAGACCGAGTCGGTCGTCCAGTCGAGCCGAACGCGGTCCTCTCCTCGGCTGACCTCGGCCCGGTAGAACCCCTCCCCGCGGAGGACCCATTCCACGGAATAGCCCGCCCCCCGCAAAGCTTTGGCGTCTGCTTCGGCGAAAGCGGCTACGTTCGCGGCTACGTCGTGGAAGATGTCGAGGTCGTCGGAGAAGCGAAGGCCGGTCTCTCCGCGGTTGATGACCGCACCGCCTGCGATGTGACTCTCGGGGGTGCGGTTCGCGATGAGGATTTGGGCGACCCCCCTCTGGGAAGGGGTTAGCGGCATTCCCGAAGTTCTCGGTCAGGGGTCAGGAGGGTCGCTCCCTTGGGTTGGAGCTTCCCGGCGAGCATGAAGCCACGCCGGCCGCCGTGCGTACGCAACCCCTTCACCACAAAGGGGATCAACTCCTCGGTGATGACCAGATCGCGCGGAGAGTGCCAGAAGCACCGCGTGTGGAACTCGTGAAAGAGCTGATTGGCCAACTCCACCCGCTCGTCCCCGTTCTGCGGAGTCGCGATCGTCGGGGTCAGTTTTGTCGTTGCGAGCATCGCTTCTCCCTCCTCTCTAATCGAGGAGAAGTACGAATCATCCCCTTTCATTCTACTTCATTATCGGCACCGGTCAATACGCAGGTTGAGCCCGCACGGCTGAGGAGCCGCACTGGTGACTTCCTCCCGCCGCCGGTCTGAGAGGCTATCCGGGAAGGTCCCTCCGCTCCCCGGGTTGGTCAAGCTCATGCTTGTGGGGAGGGGTTTGCGCGTAGAACAACAATGTGAGCAAACCCCCCTTCGGCGGCATGGTTCAGAACGGGGCAGTTTCGGGTGGCGCGGCCGTAGGTCAGGCTTTCCAGCCTGACTCGCTTCTTGTCAGGCTGGAAAGCCTGACCTACGGCGCCTAGTGTTACCCCGGCTTGAACCATGCCCCTTCGGCGCCGCCGGGGGACGGCGCAAGGGGCCGCTTCACCAGGGTTTGCGCTCGCCCGGGGGTTTGCTCACAATGCGCGGGGAATTGTGAGCAAACCCCCCAATTGTGCGCAAACCCCCGCCAGCCCCCGCAGCAGCCACCGGTCTCCCGGATAGCCGCTGAGAAGGGGCCGGCAAGCCGGCCGGGTTCCAGGTGGGGTAAGGCGTCAGGGTGCCAGGGTGCCGAGGGTACCAAGGGTGCCATGATGGTGCCACGGGGTATATGATGATGTGGTGGCACCATCCCGTACCCCAACGCGTTACCCCAACGGCGCCCGCCTCGAACCAGGCTGTCTGCCACCCGGCCGAGTCGCTATCCTTTCCGGCGAGCCGAACCTTCGTCGGCCGGCGCTGTCCTCCTTCGATGCGGCGCCGCGGCGCCGGTAGGAACCGTCCTCGTGCGCAGGGAGGTCGTCGTGTTAGCCCCGTCGAAGCCATCCTCGACCGATCCCGCGCCGGGCGGTTACCGCGAGCTGCTGCGCCTCGCCCTGCCGCTGATCATCACCAACAGCTTCTGGACGCTGCAGATCACCATCGACCGCGTCCTCCTCGGCCACTACAGCAGCGACGCCGTTGGGGCGGCAGTGGCGGCCGTCATGCTCTTCTGGACGCCGTTCGCCCTGCTCCAGTTCACGACCGCGTACGCCGGCACCTTCGTCGCCCAGTACCTCGGCGCCGGCCGGCCGCGGCGGGTCGGCACCGTGGTCTGGCAGGCGCTGCACTTCAGCCTCCTCGGCGGCCTCGGCTTCCTCCTGCTGGTGCCCCTGGCGAGGCCGCTGGCGGCGCTCGCCGGACACCCGCCGACCGTCGAGACCCTCGAGGCCACCTACTTCGCCTGCCTCTGTTTCGCCGCCCTGCCCATGCTCGTCAGTGCCGCGACGTGCAGCTTCTTCATCGGCCGCGGCGACACCTGGACGGTCCTGGTCATCAACACGACCGGGCTGGGCGTCAACGCCGTGCTGGCATACGCCTGGATCTTCGGCGCCTGGGGCTTCCCGGCGGGCGGCATCGCGGGCGCCGGCTGGGCCACGGTCGCCGGCAGCAGCGCCTCGGCCATCCTCGGCCTGATCCTGTTCCTGCGCCCCCGCTTCCGGGCCGAGTTCCACGTCCCCAGCGGCTGGCGCCTCGACCCGGCGCTGTTTCGGCGGCTGCTGTCGTTCGGCCTGCCGAGCGGCGTCCAGGTGGCGCTCGACGTGCTGGCCTTCGCCCTGTTTACGGTCTTCGTCGGCCAGATGGGCAAGGCGGAGCTGACCGCGTCGGGCGTGGCCTTCACGCTCAACGTCATCGCGGTGCTGCCCGTGCTCGGCATCGGCCAGGCGGTGACCGTCCTGGTCGGCCGGCGCCTCGGCGAGGACCGCCCCGACCTCGCCGAGCGCTCCACCTGGACCGGCTTCAAGGTGACCTGGCTGTACATGGCGGCGATGGCGCTGCTCTACGTCGGCCTGCCCGACTTGCTGGCGTCGTTCTTCCGCCCCGGCGACCCCAGCGCGAGCGACGACTGGCGGCACGTCGCCGACCTGGTGCCGATCCTGCTGCGCTTCGTGGCGGTTTACTCGCTGTTCGACGGCATGAACCTGGTCTTTTCCTTTGCGCTCAAGGGCGCCGGCGACACGCGCTTCGTCACCGCGGTCATGCTGCTGCTGTCGTGGCCGATGATGGTCCTGCCGACCTGGCTGGCGCAGCGGTACAGTTGGGGCGTCCTGTGGGCGTGGGCCTTCGCCAGCGCCTACATCATCGCCGTGGCGCTAATCTTCCTGGCCCGCTTCCGCGGCGGCCGCTGGAAGACGATGCGCGTCATCGAGCCGGCAACCCCGTAGCCGCAGCTGACTCCCCTCTCGCCGTCCCGCTATAATGCGGGCAGAGCGGGCCCCGATTCGCCACGGGGACGACCGCCGACACGGGGGAGCGCTGGATGGTTGAGCTGGATCTGGACGGAATGACTGTCACCCTGGCCGTGGCGCAGCGGCCCTTCGAGACGGAGAGCGAGAGCGGCATCTGGAACAGCTTCTCGACCCTGATCCCGCTCCTCTTCGACGACGGCCGCCTCGCCGACCGCCTCGAATTCCCCGCCAACGGCGACGTCTGGTGGATGATCCGCGGCGGCGTCCGCGGCCTCGCCGAGCCGGGCCGGCTCATCACCGGCGTCCTCGAAGCCTCCGAGCGCGCCGATCGGCCGGGCAAGGCGCGCTACCAGGTCCGCGTCGATAGCGTCGAGGCGGCGCGCTCCACGCAGATCACCGAAATCCTCGAGCTGCTTCCCGACGAGATCAACGACGCGCGCGACCTCGTCTCCCACGCCCACCCGCTGACGCTCGATCACCCGCCGCTCGACCTGGTTTACGTCCGCTGGCGCGGCCATCTCTACGGCCCGCTGCGCACCACGGCGACCGCCCGGGCGGACGACGGCAACTGGACCGTCCACCTGAGCCCGTCGCAGCCGGACAGCGCCGTCTTGCAAGTGCCCGACGGGGCCCTGAGCAAGTTGAACACCAACCGGGCGCACCACGTCGAGATCGAGGTGTCGCTGACCAACCGCCCGCCCTACCAGACCTATCGCACCCACACCTGCCATTACTTCCTCGTCGCGCGCGACGACTTCCAGGCGCTGGTCCCCGCCACCGCGACGCGGCTGGTGCTGGAGAACGAACAGGCCGTCATCAACCGGGCCGCCAAGAAGCTGTTCAGCCGCAAGAAGCGCCAGGAATTGAGCCACCTGCTGACGGAACTGGACGGCGGTCTGGGCACCGCCCCCGTCGAAGCGACCGCGATCATCCGGGCGCTGCGCGTGCGCCTGGGCGACGAGGAGAAGGAGGCCGAGGGGTTGGCGCGGGCGCTGCTCGAATCCGGGGCGATGGATGAGCGTCTCAAGCCGGCCCTGCAGCAGGCCGAGCAGGAACACGTCGAGAAGCACGCCGCCTCGCTGCAAACCCAGATCGAAGAGACGGTGGCGGCGCTGCGCAAGGAACTGGTCACCCTGGAGAAGCGAAAAGAGGCCGTCGCCGACGAGGTCGAGTCGCTCAAGCGACAGCGGCTGGCCAGTCTCGAAGGGGAACTGGAGGCGAAGCGGCGCGAGTTCGACGTCTCGTGCGGCAAGGAACGCGAGAAGCTCGAAAACCAGGCGCGCGAGCTGGACCGTCAGCGCGACGTCCTGAGCAAGAACCTGGCCAAGGTGTCGGCCGAGTTGGCCCAGAACCGCGACGGCCTCGTCAACCAGTTCCTGGCCATCTCGCCGCTGCTGTCGCAGTTGAACCTGATGGCCGCGGCGCCGCCGCGCGAGTCGGCCCCGTCGTCGCCGACCGCCGCACCGCCCGCCGCACCGGCGCCGCAGGAGGTGCGCCCGGCCCGGGTCTTCGCGCTGCCCGCGTTCGTCCGTGCCGGCTCCCCCGGGCGCGAGGTGCGCGAGGTCGGCTTCTTCGAGCGCTTCTGCAAGCACGTCGAGGCGTCGGGCTTCAAGCAGCGCCGCCTCGACCTGGCCGCCTTCCACCTCAGCGTCAAGTGCAACGACCTCACCGTCCTCGGCGGCCTTCCCGGCACCGGTAAGTCGTCGCTGCCGCGTCTCTACGCCGAGGCGCTGGCCGGCGACGAGTACGAGGACGGCCTGCGCCGCTACCTGCACGTCGGCGTCAGCCCGTCCTGGCTCGACATGCGCGACGTGCTCGGCCACACCAACGCCCTTGATCGCTGCTTCCAGCCGGCGGAATCCGGCCTGTACCAGCACCTGGTCTGCGCCCAGGAAGAGGAGAAGAACCGCGGCACCGACTCACGCCTGTACCTGGTCTGCCTCGACGAAATGAACCTGGCGCAGGTAGAGCATTACTTCAGCGGCTTCATCCAGGCGCTGGAGCGGCCGCACGGCATGCGCGAGGTCCGCTGCTTCTCGCCGGAGATCGTCGCGACGACCGACCCGTTCGCCGCCTGGCCGATGCTCAACCTGCCGCGCACCCTCCGTTTCGTCGGCACCGTCAACTTCGACGAAACGACGCGGCAGCTCAGCCAGCGCGTGCTCGACCGCGCCAACCTGATCCGGCTGCACCCGTCGCATCTGCTCGACGCCAAGGCCACCCTATCGACGCGCTCGACCGGGCCGGCCATCACGCAGCGCAATTATCGCGAGTGGGTCAACGAGTCGCCGACCCTGGACCGCTCGCTCGGCGAGTTGATCGACAAGCTCAAGGAGCCGCTGACCCGGCTCGGCTGTCCGCTCAACCCGCGCCGCTTCCACGCCATCCGCAAGTTTGTCGGCAACGCCCCGACCGACGTGTGCAAGCCGGAGCAGGCGCTCGACCTGCAAATCGCCCAGCGCGTGCTGCCGCAGGTGCGCAACCTTTTCCGCGCGGGCGCCCAGGAGGCGCTGGAGGACATCAAGAAGACGCTGGAGGCGCATCCGTTCGGTTTTCCCGAGTCGCTGCAGTGGCTTGAGGAGATGCGCGACAGCGATTACCCGACGGACCTATTCGCGGAGGGGGCCGGCGAATGACGCGCGGGCCGACATTCAGCCTGACGCGCAACGGCGTCCCCGTTGCCGCCGGCAGCTTGGCGCTGGGCGAGGCGGAGGTGACCGGGGCCGAGCCGGTGCCGGTCAACGAGCTGCAGCCGTGCAGCTTCCTCGTCGATGGGCGCGAGGCGGCGACGGAGTACCGCGTGTGGGTCGGTGACCGCGACCCGGAGCCGGGCGAGGGGTCGCCGGCGCCGCGGCCGGTCGGCGTGGCGCGCGGCACGGCCGTCAGCTGGGACGAGGCGGCACACTTCGACGGGGCTCGCGGCCGGGTGTGGGTGCGCCTCGCCAGCCGGCCGGCCGGGTCGGGGCAGACGTGGGTGCCGCGCGCCCAGCTGCCGGTCTTCGTCAACGCCACCAAGCTTTCCGAGGACCGCTACAACGTCATGGTGGCGCAGCTGCGCGCCCTGGCCGCGGGACTGGTGTTCGACCTCTACTCGAAGATGTTCCGCTCGCTGCAGTTCGCGGAGTCAGCCGGTGCGGTTTCCTCGCGCTCGAGCCAGGTGGAGTTGCGGCTGCTGGAACGGCTCTGGGCGTCGCTGGCGCCGGCCTTGCAGGAGGTGACGGCCGACCCGGTGACGCAGATCAGCGTCAGCCGCGGCGTGCGGCCGTCGTGGGGCGGCGAGCGCCTCGGCCAGCGAACGGTGGCACGGCTGGCGGCTGCGGGGCTCGACCCGCGCCGGCCGGGGGCACCGCGGCCGTTCCCCGCCTACGGCGAGCGCTTCACCGAGACGCCGAAGACCTTGGAGCACGGCATCATCCTGGGCCTGCTGCGCTTCCTGGAGCAGCGGGCCGCCGACTGCGCCGGCGGCGTCCGCGGTCACGTCGAGGGGATCGAGGCCGACCGGGCGCTGCGGCAGCGCGGGCCGGTTGGGGTGAAGAGCCTGTACGAGACGGAGGACCTGCCGCGACTGCAGCGACTGCGGGCGTCGCTGGCGCAGGCCGACCGCTTGCGCCGCCGCATCCGCGCCGCCCAGGGGGCTGGGCCGTGGCGCGGTCTTCAGCCGTCGTTCCGCTTCCCCACCACGCCGGTCTTCGAGCACGTCCGGCCCTACCGCCTGATCCGCGACGAGGTGCGCCGCTACCTCCGCTCCAACCTGCTCGTCGTGGACGACGGGTTGGAGGAGCGGGTCAAATCGACGAGCCGGCTGTACGAGCAGTGGGTCTTCTTCCAGCTCGCAGCCGCCTTCCGCCGGGCCGGCCTGCGCTGCCAGCAGAACGAGGGGGTGCTGCGCCGCTCGCACCTGTTCCGCTTCACCCTTGAGATGGACCGCGGCGCCCGCCTGCTGTTCCTGACGGCGGACGGGCGGGCCGTGGGCCTGCGCTTCGAGCCCTGGGTGTCGCCGTTGCACGCGGCCGCCGAGCGCGGCGACGACTACTGCCACGGGATGCACGGCGAGGCCGCCTGGAGTCCTGACGTGCTTATCGAATTCCTCGACGGCCCGGGGCCGGCGGCGAACGTGCAGTACGCCGTCGTGGTCGATGCCAAGTACACGGCGCGGATTCGGGAACATCACTGGGCGGATACGTCGAAATATATGCACATCCGGGCCACGCGGACGCGGCGGCAGGTGGTCAAGCAGCTCTGGCTCGCCTGGCCCGACGAGCGCGCCGGCCTCACGCCGCGCGACGCGGCCGTGGCGTGGACGCCGGACGGCCCGGACTGCCCGCGCGACGAGACGGTGCAGGGAGTGCTCGGCGCGGTGCCGCCGCCGCGGCTGCCGGACGACACCGGGGAGGAAGAGGGATGGATCAGCACGCCGGTGCCGACTGTGATGGCCTTCGTCGTGGGGCTGCTGACGTACCTGGGGGTGCCGCATCAGTAGGCCCCGCGTGGCGGTGTGCGGTTGGAGTCCCGGCTTTAGAAACGGTAACACAAATGACTTCGCCGCTTGCGGCTTCGCAATCTTTCCTGCGAAGCCGCAAGCGGCAAGAGAGTTTTTGAGACAGTTTCTAACGGCGGCACTCCAACCCGACACCGTGCCGGCGGCGGCGTCAACTGTCTGTTTGCCCCAGCGCGAACCGCGCCCGCAGGTCGTCGAACTGCCGCCGCCGCTCCGCCGTCGGCTTGCCGCCGAAGTTCAGGAACACCTTGAACGCCGCCTGCCCCGCCCGGTCGAAGAACTGCACGCTCAGCGTGCTCACCTCGTCGCTCATGTGGCTGGGCTTCTCGACGGCGAAGGCGGCGGCGAGCTGCGGCCAGCGGAGATGCATGTCCAGCGTCTTCGTCTGCACGTTGAAGAATTCGCCCCAGGTGCTGAAGCCGCCGAACTGCCCGCCCGCCTCGATCGTCGTCGCCCCGTTCGAGACGATGACGTGGACCGTCCCCAGCGCCTCGAAGGAGCGAAGGATGTCCTCCCAGCGGCCGGCGTCCATCTCGACGGCCCGGCCGTCCGGCAGGGCGCGGACGACTTCGACCTCGGGCACGCCCAGGTCGCGCGCCAGCTGCATCGTCATCGCCCCCGGGTTGCGCTCCAGCGCCTCGCGCAACTGCCTGACCCGGTCGGTGGCCTGTTCCGTCATCGTCGTCCTCCTCGGCGGGCGATCGGGGACTCCGTCTCTAGGATTGTAAGCATGCCGCTCGTGTCTCCCCAATCCCTCATCCCCCGCCTGCCGTTGCTCATCACCGGCATCAGCGGAGTCGCCGGATATAACGCCCTGCACTATTTCCGGAAGCGCTACCCCGGACAGGTGATCGGCACCCGCCCGCGGCAAACCTGGCGATTCACCGCGGCGGACGTCGTCGCCCTCGACGCGGAGGACGGCGCCGGCCTGGACGACCTCTTCCGCACTTACCGCTTTCGCGCCGTGCTGAACGCGGTCGGTAACTGTGCCCTGAAGTCGTGCGAGCTGGACCCGGCGATGGCCCGGATCCTCAACGTCGCCAGTGCCGCCAACGTCCTCGCCAACGTCCGGGTGTACGGCGCCCGCCTCGTCCACCTCTCGTCGGACCTGGTCTTCTCAGGCAAGGGGGCGGGAGGGCACGTGGAAACCGACCCGGTCGATCCGGTAACCGTGTACGGCCGGACGATGGTGCAGGCGGAGGAGCTGGTGTCGGCTGCGGACCCGTCGGCGGCGCTACTGCGTGTCTCGCTGCCGATGGGGGTCAGCTTCAACGGCCACGCGGGGGCCATCGACTGGATCCAGTCGCGCTTTCGCGCCGGCCGCCCCGCGACGCTCTACTTCGACGAGGTGCGCTCCTGCACCTACACCGACGACCTCAACCGCCTCTTCGAGCGCTTCCTCGCCGGCGACGAGAGCGGCCTGTACCACGCCGGCGGCCCGCGGCCGATCACCTTGTATCAGATCGCACAGGTGGTGAATCGCGCCGGCGGCTACGACCCCGCGCTGCTGAAGGGGTGCCCGCGCCACGAGGCCGGCCCCGTGCCGCCGCGCGCCGGCAACGTCAGCATGAGCAGTGCGAAGCTGATTGCGGCGCTGGGCCACGACCCATTCCGCGAGTGGCCGGTCGGCGACGACCTGTGGCCGGCCGACCGCCACTGGCACTTCGACCGGCCGCCGGGGGAGGACGGCTCGCCCCGGCGCATCGCGGAGCGATTGTATCGCTATTCGGGGTCGTCGTAGGTCGGGCTTTCCAGCCTGACTCGGGGAGCGTCAGGCTGGAAAGCCCGACCTACCCCTGCACCACGGGGTTGCGCAGCACGCCGAGGCCGTCGATCTCGACCTCGCAGACGTCGCCGGGCTTGAGGAACAGCGGCGGCTTGCGGGCCATGCCGACGCCGGGCGGGGTGCCGGTGTACACCAGGTCGCCGGGCTCCAGCGTGAACACCTTCGACAGGTAACTGACGATGTCCCAGACCGGGAAGATCATCTGTTTCGTGCTGCTGTCTTGCATCGTTTGGCCGTTGAGGCGCAGGCGGATGCCGAGGTTGTGCGGGTCGTGTACCTCGTCGGCCGTCACCAGCACGGGGCCGCACGGCGCGAAGGTGTCGAAGGTCTTGCCGACCATCCACTGCTTGCCGTCCTTCTTCAGCTGCCAGTCGCGGGCGGAGACGTCGTGGCCGACGGTGTAGCCGGCGACGTGCCCCTTGGCCTGCTCGGCGGACAGGTGGCGACCACCCTTGCCGATGACGACGACCAGTTCGGCCTCGTAATCGACCTCGTTGCTGACCGAGGGGAGCACGATGGCGGCGTCGTGGCCAATCAGGGCCGTGGCGTACTTGCTGAACAGGACCGGGTCCCGGGGAATGGGGGCGCCCGACTCCGCGGCGTGGTCGCGGTAGTTGAGGCCGATGCAGATGATTTTGCGCGGGTCGGTGACCGGCGGCAGGAAGCGGACGCGGCTCGCCTCGTGCTTGACGGCGTCGGCCCTCCGGGCGGCTTCGCGGGCCAGCTCCAATCCTGGCGGACCGAGTTCCAGCAACCGGCGGACGCTCGCGGGCAGTCGCGGGTCGGTGGCTTGCAGATCGACGCAGTACAGGCCGTGCAGCACGGCGGCGCGGGGGCCGTCGGCCGTCTGGATGGTTGCGAGGCGCATGATGATACTCCGTACACGGGCCGGCGGGCCAGGCCGAAGCGCGAAGGACAACAGGCCAAAGGCAGGGATAGCGGGCGCAGGGCACCGCGGCAATGACGAACCGGCGCGACGGGGCGGTTCCGATTGTGCCGGCCCGTGGAGGAACGTCGTGGGGAAAAACCACTTGCGGCCGGCGAAACTGCGCCCTATAACAGGGATGTTCCCGTGAGGCGGCTCCCCCCGTGGGGGACGTCTTGCGGTGATTCCCCGATAGCTCAATGGTAGAGCAACCGGCTGTAAAAAGTTGCAGCCCCGGTCAGCAATGGCCGGCGGAAAAACAGGGTTAATTCAGGGAAACCGCAGCACTTCGGGTGGCGGCAATCCTGAGCCAAGCCCGGCGACGGACAACAAGTAGCCGGGAAGGTGCAGAGACTAGGTGGTGAGGAGTCCGACCGATAACCCACCCGCGAGCGCCCTGCACCCCTCTGGGGTGATGAGATAGTCCGCTCCCCTCGGAAACGAGGGGCGAGGCGTAACCGGTTTGTTCCAGGTTCGAGTCCTGGTCGGGGAGTTTTCTCTATCTACCGAAGCGACAAGGACTTGCGACCGAAAGTCGGGCGCGGTCGCTTGCCGTCAAGCACGGGCTTCATGAACGGGCCATCGGGCCTAGAGAATCTCGACAATGTCGCCGTCCTGCACGACGTAGGTCTTGCCCTCCAGCCGCAGCAGGCCGTGCTCCTTGACGTCCTTCATCGAGCCGATCCGTCGGAAGTCCTCGAAGCCGACCACGCGCGCCCGGTTGAACTTGGCCGCCAGATCGGTGTGAACCTGAGCCGCCGCCTCCACTGCGTCGGCCCCCTTGCGCAGGTTCCAGGCGCGGCACTCGTCCTCGCCGGCCGTCAGGAAGACGATCATCCCCATCCCGTAGTAAACGGCGCGGAGCGTCGGCCCGGCGCTGAACCCGCTCAACCCCAGATCCTGCATAAACGCCTCGCGGTCCTCGTCGGGCAGCTCGCGCAGTTCCAGTTCCAACTTCGCTGGCGCCTGCAGCGCCCCGGCCGCCAGCGCCAGTAAGTCCGCGGGCAGCGGCTGGCCGACGCGCGTGTCGCCGATGTTGACCAGCACCGCTTCGGGCTTGAGCGTCAAGAGCGCCAGGCTGCGGATGGTCTTGTCCTCGTCCTCGCTCAGCCCCAGCGTCGCCGCGTACTGCCCGGATTCCAGCGCCGCCTCCACTCGCTTGAGGATGTCGAGTTCCGCCTGATCGACGTCCTTCTCCTTTTGCGGCCGCGCCTTCTTCAGCCCGGCCTCCAGCCGGCCGACGCGGTTGCTGACCACCTCGAGGTCGGCGAAGATCAGCTCCTCACGGAAGTGGCCCAGCTCGCCGGCAAGGTCGTCGCCGCTGAAGCCGTTCAGCACGACAAGCAACCCATTGGCGTCGCGCAGGAGGGCCAACCGCCGCGGGTTGTCGCGGCGCTCGCGCGGGTCGAGCCCCGGCAGGTCCACCAACGTGATCTTCGCGTACTTGGTGCTCTTCGGCTTGAAATGGGCCGACAGCCAGTCCACACGCTCGTCGGGGAAGTCGGCGACATCGACCTGCCCGCCGCGCGTCACCGCCGCCGGGTCCGGCTTCTTGCCGGTCAGCCACTGGAAGACCGTTGTCTTGCCACACCCCGAAAAGCCTGCGATGCCGACTTTCATTTCATTCGTCCGTAGTCATTAGTCATTAGTTCGTGGCAAGCTCAGCACCGTCATTGTACAGTGAGACGGGCGCCGGAGCCGCACCCGCTCCCAAGCATGTGCTGATCACTAATGACTAAGCGTCTTCCGCCAGCCGCTTGCGGCTTAGCGTTCGCTTGACCCTTGGGAAGCGAACGCTAAGCCGCAAGCGGCTGGCGGAGCAGACTCTAATGACTACGGACGAACAATGTGCGACGAGTGGATGCGCGGGCTGCAACTGGTCCTGACGGCGGAGCAGTTCCGGCAGTTGCCGCGCAACAGCGCCTTCCGCTACGACTACGTCAACGGCACCGGCTATGTCGCGCCGCGGCCGAAGCACTACCACGCCCTGCTCGAGTTGGGGGCCGTCGCCGACGACGGGGTCGAGGGCGTCCTCCCGCGCCCCGTGCGGCCGGACGACTGGGACTCGTTGGCGGACCTGTTCGCGCTGGCGTTCGGCCACGCCCAGCCGTTCGCCGCCCTGGACGACGCCACCCGCCGCGAGGCCGCCGCCTGCTGCCTGACGCGCACCCGCACGGGCGGCGACGGCCCCTGGATCGACCGCGCCAGCTTCGTCGCCTGCGCCGAGGACGGGGCGTTGCTCGGGGCGATCCTCGTGACACTGCTGCCGGAGCGCGACCCGTGCGAGTGGGGCAGTTTTCAGTGGTTCGAGCCGCCGCCGCCGGACTGCGTCGAGCGTCGCCTGGGCCGACCGCACCTGACCTGGGTCTTCGTCCATCCGGGCTGCGCCGGCGAGGGCGTCGGCAGCGGGCTGCTGGCCGCCGCGGGGCGCCAGCTGCGGGGGCTGGGTTACCGCGAGTTGCTCAGCACCTTCATGGTCGGCAACGACGCCAGCGCCCTGTGGCACTGGCGCAACGGCTTCCGACTGCTGGCCTACCCCGGGTCGAAGCGGCGGCGTTCGTAACGAGCGGGGAAATTGAGTTGCCGGCCAGGGCCGGCGCCGGGTAGCATCGTTGGGCCGTCGCCCCGTCGCCTTCAACCCAGGGAGACCTGTCATGAACTCCGCGCTGCTCGCCGTCGTGCTGGCGTCGGCCGTCGCCGCCCCCGCCCCGCCGGAAGAAGCCGTCAAGCCGCCGCAAGGGCCGCCGCCCGCGCAGGTTCTGGCCAGCATGACCAAGGACGGTGAGTTCGAGATCACCCAGCCGGTCCTGGTGCCCTACGTCGTCACGGAGACACGAACGGTCAACGTCGGCGGCCGCCTCGTCCCGCAGTCGGTCAACGTCACGGCCTACAAGACGGTGCAGGTCACGCGCCGTATCAAGGGCGAGGGCGTGAAGGTGTACACCGCCGCCGGCAAGGAGGTGGACGCGAAGGACGTGCCCGACAAGCTCAAGAAGCCGACGATCGTCCTCTTCGCCGCGGACGGCAACAAGGTCGATCCGTTCTACCTGAAGATCATCAAGCCGGACACGCTCGTCGTCGTCGCCCCGCTGCCCGAGCCCACCGCGCCGGAGTCGAATCCAATCCGGCGCGAGGAGAAGAAAAAGTAAGGTTCCGTCCGGGAATCCCTCCGTCAGGCCGGCGGCGGCCCCCAAGTCGTGCGGGGCCGCCGCCGGCCCGTTCCTTTTGACAACTCGCCCCGGCTATGGCATCATAAACTGGTCCATTGCCGGGGCTTGGGTGGTTCGCCGCCGAAGCCCATTTCGGGAACTCCCGCGGCGCCGCCGTCGTCCAACAGGGGTCGGAAGGGAATCGTGAGTGCTGACGACCACCGGCTCATCACTGCCTCCCTGAAAGGGGACACTGCCGCCTTCGGGGAGTTGGTGCGCCGCTACCAGGATCGTCTGTACAACACAGTCTACCGCCTGCTCGAGAACGCCGACGACGCCCAGGACGTGGTGCAGGACGCCTTCCTGAATGCCTACCAGTCGCTGGACGGCTTCAAGGGAGACTCGCAGTTCTTCACCTGGCTGTACCGGATCGCCGTCAACACGGCCATCAGCCACAAGCGCAAGCAGCGCCTGACGTTGAGCATCGACGCCGGCCGCAACGGCGAGGGCCGCCTGGAGCCATTGGATACCTCCGACGCCAGTCGGCCGGGGCACGCCCTCGAACAGGTCGAAGAGGAACGGCGCGTGCAGCGGGCCCTCAGCCGACTCTCCCCCGAGCACCGGGCCGTCCTCGTCATGAAGGACATGGAAGGGCAGAAATACGAGGCGATGGCCGAGGTACTCGGCGTGCCCATCGGCACCATCCGCAGCCGCCTGCACCGGGCGCGCAGCGAGCTGCGCGAACTGCTCGAACAGCAAGGGAACGACGTGTAGCCGCCGCCCGTTCGTCGTGAGCCGATTCATCGGGTCACTACGAACGGGCGGCGCGGAGGAAGGGGCGGACGCATGCTCTCCGATCAGTTACGCCAACTGCTGAGCGCTTACGTCGATGGCGAGCTGAGCAACCGCCAGCGCAAGGCGCTCGAGCGCCTGCTGCGACGCTCCCCCGAGGCCCGCGCCCTGCTGGAGAAGCTCCGGGACGACGCCCGGCGCGTGCAGGCCCTGCCGCGTCAGCGCCTCGGCGATGAATTCACCTCGCGCGTCCTGCGCGCCGTGCGGCATTGCCAGGCCCAGGCCCGGCAGCGCGAGCTGGCGCGCCAGGGCGCCTGGCCGCTGTATGCCGCCTTCGCCGCCGCCGCGACCGTCCTCCTCGCCGTCGGCCTCACCTCCTTCTTCTACTTCGCCCAGCCCGCGCACCAGAGCGCGGCCGGCGACCAGGTGGAGGCCAACCACCACCCCGCCACCGAACCGCAATCCGTTCCGACTCCCGATCATGAGGGCGGCAAGACGGAAAACCGCAACACGAACCCCGACCCCCATCCGGCACCACCGGACGGGGGAAAGAAGCCGTCGCGGCCGGAAGTGCTGGGCCCGCCCGTCGTCGCCGAAAACGACAAGCCGAAGGACCCGGACGTGATTGGCCAGGAGACCCCGTTGCCTGACATGGAGATGTTCAAGCCGCACGTCGTGAAGCCGCCCTTCCACCTGCTGACGGACGTCCGCGAGATCCAGGCGGACAGGCTGCGCAAGGATTTCGCCGAGGAAACCGCCCTCCGCATCGAGCTGCCCTGTACCGACACCGTCAAGGGCTTCCGCCGCCTGCAACTCGCCTTGAAGGACGCCGGCATCACCCTGGTGATCGATCGCGAGGCCCAGAACCGCCTGGACAAGTCGCGCCTGCGCTCGCACCACGCGATCTTCGTGGAGGACCTGAGCGCCGACGAGTTGGCCCGTGCCCTGGCCCGAGTCGGCAGCGAGGACAGGAAGGCGGCCCAGGCCAAGCCGAAGCCCGACGGCCAGTTCAGCAAGATGGTCGTGACTCGCCTCAGCGACGCCGACCGCAAGGAATTGTCCGAGGTGCTGCGCGTGGATGTGCGCCAACTCCAGCCGGGCGCCGGCAAGGGGACGGAGCGGCTGGCGCTGGCCGTCACCTACAACCCCGAGCTGGGTCGGCCCCGGCCGAATTCGCCCGAGGTGAAGCGCTACCTCGACAACCGCAAGCCGGGTCAGCCGGGCGCCGTCCAGGTACTGCTCGTCCTCCGCGAGCTGCCGAAGCAATGAATCCGGCTCAGGGGCCACTTAGAAACTGTATCACTAACCCTCTTGCCGCTTGCGGCTTCGCAGGAACGATTGCGAAGCCGCAAGCGGCGAAGACAGTGTTGTTACCGTTTCTTAGCCGTGGCAGACGTGTGTTCACATTCCCTTCATCTGCCGATAGCGCCGAATCAGCACATTGGTCGAGTTGTCGTGCCCCAGCCGCGGCTCCTCCTTGTTCTCCAGTTCGGGCACGATGCGCTGCGCCAGCACCTTCCCCAACTCGACGCCCCACTGGTCGAACGAGTCGATATTCCAGATCGCACCCTGAGTAAAGACGAGGTGCTCGTACAGCGCCACCAGTTTGCCCAGCGCCGCCGGCGTCAGCCGCTCCAGCAGCAGCGTGTTCGACGGCCGGTTGCCCTCGAAGGTGCGGTGCGGCACCAGCCAGTCCGGGACCCCCTCCGCCCGCACCTGCTCCGCCGTTTTGCCGAAGGCCAGCGCTTCCGATTGCGCGAAGACGTTGGCCAGCAGCAGGTCGTGGTGCCGGCCCAGCGGGTTGAGCGTCTGTGCGAAGGCAATGAAGTCGCACGGGATCAACTTCGTCCCCTGGTGGATCAGCTGGTAGAACGAGTGCTGGCCGTTGGTTCCCGGTTCGCCCCAGTAGATTGGCCCCGTCTGGTAGTCCACGGCCACCCCGTCCAGCGTCACACCCTTGCCGTTACTCTCCATCGTCAGCTGCTGCAGGTAGGCGGGGAAGCGCTTCAGGTACTGCTCGTAGGGCAGCACCGCGACTGTCTGGGCGCCGAAGAAGTCGTCGTACCAGATGCCGAGCAGCCCCATCAGCACCGGCAGGTTGCGCTCGAAGGGGGCGGTGCGGAAGTGCTCGTCCATCTCGTGAAAGCCGTCGAGCATCGCCTGGAAGTTGTCGGGGCCGACCGCGATCATCGTCGAGAGACCGATGGCCGAGTCCATCGAGTAACGGCCGCCGACCCAGTCCCAGAAGCCAAACATGTTGGCCGGGTCGATGCCGAATTTCGTCACCTCCTCGGCGTTGGTCGAGACGGCGACGAAGTGGCGGGCGACGGCGGCGTGGTGCTTGAGCGTCTTCAGCGCCCACACCCGCGCCGTGTGGGCGTTGGTCATCGTCTCCAGCGTCGTGAAGGTCTTGGAGGAGATGATAAAGAGCGTTTCCTCGGCGTTGAGGTCGCGGACGGCCTCGGCGAAGTCGGTGCCGTCCACGTTGGAGACGAAGCGGCACGTCAGGTCGCGGCCGCTGTAGTGGCGCAGGGCCTCGTAGGCCATCACCGGGCCGAGGTCGGAGCCGCCGATGCCGATATTGACCACGTTGCGGATCGGCTTATCGGTGTGGCCCTTCCACTCGCCGCTGCGGACGCGCCTGGCGAAGTCGGCCACGCGCTCGAGCACGTCGTGGACCGCCGGCACCACGTCCTCGCCGTCGAGCACGATCGCTTGGCCCTTCGGGGCGCGCAGGGCGACGTGCAGGACGGCGCGCTTCTCGGTGACGTTGATGCGCTCGCCGCGGAACATGGCGTCGATGCGCTGGCGCAGGCCGCACTCCTCCGCGAGCCGGAGGAGCAGGCGCAGCGTCTCATCGGTGACGCGGTTCTTCGAGTAGTCGAGGTAGATGCCGACCGCATCGAGGGTGAGGCGCTCGCCGCGCTTTGGGTCGTCGGCGAAGAGTTGGCGGAGGTGAAGGTTGCGGACTTGCTGGGAGTGGGCTTCGAGGGCCTTCCACGCCGGGCGCTGGGAGAGGGAAGCGCCGGATGCCGCCATGGTCGTTCTCCTTGGGTCGAGGTCTCGTATTGGGGCCGGTGCGCCGGCCAAACCGCCCTTTCCGCTGGCATTGTACCCGGGCGGAGCGGAAGGGTCAGCGCCGGGACGGTTTCATCCCTAAAACAGCCCTGCATTGCCCCATGACCCCGCGCGGCAACGAAGATGGGGGAGATTACTTCAGCCCCAAACCGAAACAAGAGCCAGGAACCTTCGCCGGCCTGCACGCGGCAGGACCAGGCCGGAACTTGACCGGGTTGGGGGGATTTTTTATCATTCATTGGTCCGGCCTCGCATCCGATGTCCGCGGGGGGGAAGGACCGCATGGAAGGCGACGAGTTGACGCTGGAAGCGGCGCGGCAAGAACTCATCCGGCTGCTGGGCAGCGACGAGTGTTTCTCGACCGAACGGGCGGAGAAGGAAGGGAAGGCGATTCTCCGAAGGGACGGCCTTCCGGCCACGGAGCGCGGCATCGTCGCCTACGTCCTCAACCTGCTCCAGGCAAACTACCCGATGCACAAGATCAAGCGCGGGCAACCCGAAGGCGCGCTCCCCGACGGCTACGTGATGAACAACGCCGACGGACGCGGCCTGTACATCGAACTGATCCTGGAGGATGATCGCGCCTGGATCATCAGTGTTCACACGAGCAAGCACTACAGGGGCAGCTGAGCCATGACACTTCCCGAACTCGGGGCGAAAAAGCCCTCGCGCTGCCCGGTGTGCGGGCGGGCCGAAGTGGAGCCCCGCACCCGGACCGAGCGATTCACCTACGAAGATGGCCCCCGGGTTGTCGAGGTCGTGGCTGAGAACGTGCCCGTCGAGGTGTGCCCCGCGTGTGGGGAGACGTATAGCGGCCCGGCCGCCTGGTCAATCCGCGATGAGGCCATCTGCCGGGCGCTCGGCCTGCTGACACCGAGTCAGTTGCGAGAACTGCGGACCGGGCTGCGACTGTCGCTCGCGGAGCTCGCCGGGCTGGTCGGGCTGGAGGAGCGGACGCTGGCCGAGTGGGAAAGCGGCCGTGCGATCCCGAATCGCACGGCCGACCGATTGTTGCGGCTCCTGGCGGCGCAGCCCGAGACGATCCGCTTCCTTTCAGGCTTGCCGGCGCCGCCTCTGCTGCCAGCGGGATAAACCCGCGGGCTCGCCCGACAGGAGCTGCTCGAGCCCCAAGAAACGGCTTACTCTCGTCCGGCCAGGGCGTTACTGACGATCTGCTGCGCCTCGGCGACGATGGCGTCGAGGTGGGCCTGGTCCTTGAAGCTCTCGGCGTAAATCTTGTAGATGTTCTCGGTCCCCGAAGGCCGGGCCGCGAACCAGCCGTTGGCCGTCACCACCTTCAGCCCTCCAATGGGGGCGTTGTTGCCGGGGGCGCGCGTCAGCTTGGCCACGATCGGCTCGCCGGCCAGCTCCGCCTCCTTGACCGCCTCGGGCGACAACTTCCCCAAGAGCGCCTTCTGCTCGGGAGTGGCCGGCGCGTCGATGCGCGTGTAGTAGGGGGTGCCGAACTTTTCGGTCAGCACCCGGTAGTGCTCGCCCGGGTCGCGGCCGGTGCGGGCGGTGATCTCGGCGGCCAGCAGGTCCATGATCGGGCCGTCCTTGTCGGTCGTCCACACACTGCCGTCGAGACGCAGGAAGCTCGCCCCCGCACTCTCCTCGCCGCCGAAACAGATCGAGCCATCGAACAGGCCCGGCGCGAACCACTTGAAGCCGACCGGCACCTCAGTCACGCGCCGGCCCAGGTCGAGGACCGCCCGGTCGATCAGGCTGCTGCTGACCAACGTCTTGCCGACCGCGGCCCCCTTCGGCCAACCGGGGCGGTTGCCCAGCAGGTAGCGGATCGCCACGGCCAGGTAGGCGTTGGGGTTCATCAGCCCCAGCGACGGCGTGACGATGCCGTGCCGGTCGCTGTCGGGGTCGTTGCCGAAGGCCACGCGGAAGCGATCCTTGAGGCCGACCAGGTTGGCCATCGCGTACGGGCTGGAACAGTCCATGCGGATCTTGCCGTCGTGATCGACCGTCATGAACGAGAAGGTCGGATCGACCCGGGGATTCACCACGGTGATATCGAGGTGGTAGATCTCGTTGATCGGTTCCCAGTAATGGACGGCGGCGCCGCCGAGCGGGTCCACGCCCAGCTTCAGGCCGGCGGCGCGGATGGCGTCCATGTCGATGACGTTCCGCAGGTCGTTGACGTAGGGCAGGACGTAATCCTGCTGGTGCGTCGTCGCCGCCCGGAGCGCCTCGGCATACGGCAGGCGCTTCACCGCGACGTTGTCCGCCCCAAGCAGGGCGTTGGCGCGGTCCTGGATCCAGTTGGTCGCGTCGGTGTCGGCCGGGCCGCCGTTGGGCGGGTTGTACTTGAAGCCGCCGTCCTCCGGCGGGTTGTGCGACGGCGTGATGACGATGCCGTCACCGAGGTGCTCCTTGCGGCCGCGGTTGTGGACGAGGATGGCGTGCGAGATGACCGGCGTCGGCGTCACGCCGTGGTGGCTCTGGATGACGGTTTCGACGCCGTTGGCGGCCAGGACGTCCAGGGCGGTGCGCTGGGCCGATTCGGAGATGGCGTGCGTGTCCTTGCCCAGGAAGAGCGGGCCGTCGATGCCCTGGCCGCGGCGGTATTCGCAGATGGCCTGCGTGATGGCCAGGATGTGCGCCTCGGTGAAGGTGCCGCGCAAGGGCGTGCCGCGGTGCCCGCTGGTGCCGAAGGCGACGCGCTGGTTGGGATCGGCCATGTCCGGCTTGCGCTCGTGGTACTCGCGCTCGAGCCGGGCCACGTCGATCAGCAACTCCTTCGGGGCGGGCTTGCCCGCCAGGGCAGATAGGAACATGGGACACTCCTTTCGTAGCGATTGCGAAGCCGCAAGCGGCCCATCAGCACGCCCCCTCCGGATCGACCCACCCGCCGGGCGGCGCGACGGTCTGTTCCATCTCGGGCGGCCCCCAGGTGCCGCAGTCGTACTCGGACAGCGGCGTGACGTGGCCGAGCACCGGGCCGACGATGCGCCAGGCCTCTTCCACGTAATCCTCACGGGCGAACAGGGTGGCGTCGCCCTTCATGGCGTCGGCGAGCAGGCGCTCGTAAGGGTCCACCTTCTCCGACGCGGAGCGCTGGCACGCCAGCAATTCCACGGGACTGCCGGTCAGCACGTCCCCGGGGTTCATGACCATCGTGCCCAGGGCGATCGCCACGTCGGGGTTGATGCGGAAGCGGATGTAGTTCGGCGGCAGCGGCGTCGCGGAGTAGATCGCCGGCGGCCGCCGCAGCCGGGCGATCACCTCGGTGGCCGACACCGGCAGGCACTTGCCGGCCCGGATGAAGAAGGGCACCCCCTTCCAGCGCCACGAGTGGATCTCCAGGCGCAGGGCGGCGAACGTCTCCACCTGCGAGTCGGGGGCCACCCCCTTCTCCTTGCGGTAGCCGCGGAACTGCCCGCGGACGACGCAGCCTGGGTCGAGCGCCGGGATCGCCCTCAGCACCTTGACCTTCTCGTCGCGGACCGCTTCGCTGTCGGTCCCGGCCGGCGGCTCCATCGCCAGGTTCGACAGGACCTGGAAGAGGTGGTTCTCCACCACGTCGCGCAGGGCGCCGACCTCCTCGTAGAACAGGCCGCGGCCCTGGACGCCGAAACTCTCGGCCATCGTGATTTGCACGCTCTTGACGTGGTAGCGGTTCCAGATCGGCTCCATGAACGAGTTAGAGAAGCGGAAGTAGAGCAGGTTCTGCACCGGCGTTTTGCCGAGGTAATGGTCGATGCGGAAGATCGACGACTCGTCGAAGTTGCGCAGCAGGATGCGGTTCAGCTCCCGGGCCGAGGCGAGGTCGCGGCCGAACGGCTTCTCGACGATGAGGCGGGCGCCGCGGGCGCAGCTCGACTTGCCGAGTTGGTCCACGACCGGGCCGAACAGGACGGGGGGAATGGCGAGGTAGTGCGCCGGGTGCTCCGCCGAGCCCAGTTCGCGGCGCAGCGCCTGGAAGGTGGCGAAGTCGGCGTAGTCGCCGTCCACGTAGCGCAGCAGGCTGCAGAGGCGGTCGAGGGCTTGTGGGTCGCGGACGCCGTGCTTCTCGACGCTGTCGCGCGCCCGCGCCTTGAACTGCTCCAGGCCCCAGCCCGCTTTGGCCACGCCGATGACCGGCACGGCGAGCCGGCCGCGCCGCACCATCGACTGCAGGGCCGGGAAGATCTTCTTGTAGGCCAGGTCGCCGGTCGCGCCGAAGAATACCAGGGCGTCGGAGTGAGGGGCGGTCATCGGTTCTCCCTTTCTCGTCGAACGGCCGCGCTGGTAGTGACCGCATTCATGCGGTCCTGGCTGACCCGACCGCATGAATGCGGTCACTACGAGCGCGGCCCCGCGGGCTTTTCGAGGTGCCCGCCAAACTCGAAGCGCATCGCCGACAGCAGCTTGTCGGCGAACTCGGCCTCGCCGCGCGACTCGAAGCGCTCGTACAGGGCGGCGCTGAGGACCTGGGCCGACACCGCCTCGTCGATCGCCGCCTTGATCGTCCAGCGCCCCTCGCCGGAGTCGGAGACGCGGCCGCCGAACTTCGACAACTCCGGGTCGGCCAGCAACGCCGCCGCCGTCAGGTCGAGCAGCCACGAGGCGATCACGCTGCCGCGCCGCCACACCTCGGCGATGTCGCGCAGGTTGAAGTCGTACTGGTAATGCTCGGGGTCGCGCAGCGGCGTCGTCTCGGCGTCGGCCGCGTGCTGCCGCTTGCCGACGTTGGCGTGGCGCAGGATGTTCAACCCCTCGGCGTAAGCGGCCATGACGCCGTACTCGATGCCGTTGTGGACCATCTTGACGAAGTGGCCGGCGCCGTTCGGGCCACAATGCAGGTAGCCGTGCTCCGCGGTGCCGCCGACCTTGTCGCGCCCCGGCAGGCGCGGCGCCGCCTCGACCGGCGGGGCCAGGGCGGCAAAGATCGGGTCGAGGCGCCGCACCACCTCCGCTTCGCCGCCGATCATCTGGCAGTAGCCGCGCTCCAGGCCCCAGACGCCGCCGCTGGTGCCGACGTCGAGGTAGTGCAAGCCCTTCGCCCGCAGCTCGGCGGCGCGGCGGATGTCGTCGATGTAATAGGAGTTGCCGCCGTCGATGACGACGTCCCCGTTCTCCAGGCGGGGGACCAGGTCTTGCAGGGTCCGGTCCACGACGGCCGCGGGCACCATGAGCCAGACGGCACGAGGCCGAGCCAGCTTCTTGACGAAATCGTCCGGCGACGAGGCACCCGTCGCGCCCTCGGCGGCGAGGCCCTTGACCGCCTCCGCGCTAAGGTCGTAGGCGACGCACTGGTGCCCCGCCCGCAACAGGCGCCGCACCATGTTGCTGCCCATCCGGCCCAGGCCGATCATCCCGAGCTGCATCGCTGCCTCCCGTTGGTCGTTACTCGATGCGTCACCCGCCCGGGTGGACAGTCCCCCAGTCGGCTCTCTTCCGCCTTATGATATGCCATCGCCGTTGCAAAACCGACGTTGTTTAGCGGCCGCCCTCGGGGCGGCGCTGGGAGCGCCGCCCCGAGGGCGGCCGCTAAACAACCGGAAATCGAATGGCGCGAGTAAATGAGCGGGGGCGGCTCCACTCGGGTCGGGATGGATCATCAGGGAAGTGTGGGCGCGGCGGGGCGCGCCGATTCGGCCGCCGCAGTCGGGCTGGCGGCGGCCCGGCTGCGCCGACCGGTACGGAACACCCAATCCCACAGTGGCGAGGTGACGCCGAAGCAGCGGGACGGGTCGGCGTAGTGGTGGTGCAGGTGATGGCTGGCCAAAGGCCGTAGCAAGCGCCGCACCGCCGGGACGCGGTGAATCGAGTAGTGGATTACCTCGTAAGACAGGTAGCCGACGACGAGGCCCACGAACACCAGCGCCGCCCAACCGACGCTCCACAGGACCACGCTGACAACAGCGAAGAGGATGACCGCGACCGGGAACGAGAAGGACAGGCGCGCCACGATCCGGTTCGGGTCGTCGGGCGCCTCGTGGTGGTTGCCGTGCGAGAGGCCCAGCCAGCCGAAATGCCGCGGCGGGTCGTGGAAGAAGCGGGAGTGCAGGACGTACTCGATCAGGGTCCAGAGCAGGAAGCCGGTCGCCGGCAGCACAACCCAGACCCAGGCCGGCGGCCGCTCGCCGAGCAGGTTCCCCAGGACGCACGCCAGGGCGACCGTGCCGTAGACGCCCACGGGCAGCCAGGGGCCGGAGGGCTGGGAGACGAAGGGTTTCAGGGCCGCGGCCCCGCAGGCCCGTGCGGGTGCCAGCAGCCGTTGCCGGAGAGTCATTGCCTCGACTCCGTGCAGAAGACCGAGAATGCCCCCTTAAGCATTCTACCCTCGAACGGCCTGCCCTGCACGGCGCCGCGGCACTTTCTCACGGAGAATTCGCGATTGTCCCCCGCAAAATACTTCACTCCGCCCCGGCGGAGAACTTCGACCGGGCGCGGACGAATCGCCGCAGCAGGGCGCTGGCCAGCAGGGCGGGCAGCGTGCCGAGCAACGGCAACCCGCTGAGGGCGGCGACGCAGAGCCAGGGGATGGGGTCCGCGAAGTCGCCCGTCGCGGAGGCGACGGAGACTGGGCGCACCGGGGGCACCTGAGGCGAGGCCGTTGGGGAAACCGGGCCGCCGTAGACGTCGGTGTCCGGGTGGGCCCCCCGCCACTCCCCCCACGTCGTTTCTTCCCCCGGGTAGAAGCTATAGGGGAACGGCGGGCTGCCCGGGTCGAGCGCCGTGGCCGAGTCCTGGCGGTAGGCGTAGCCGCCGGACTTTAGCACCATGCCGCCGGCTCGAAGGCCCCCCTGCGACAGGTCCAGCGGTTCGTCCGGCGGGCCGCCCGAGAAGGCGCGCGAGCAGCGGTAGATGTTGCAGTGCGTCACGGTGACCGGCACGCCCCCGACCACGTCATTGACGATGTGGGTAGTCCGGTCTTGCGCCAGGGCCCGCACCAGGTAGGCCCGGTTGCGGCCGCCGGCACTGATCCCGATCACCGCCTCGTCATCGCACACCGCCGCCTCGGAGGCCGGGACCGTGGGGGGTTGCCGGATCCCGGGCCACTCGAAGCGGATCTCGATGTCCGCGGCCACGCGCGGCGGCTGGGGGTACAACCGCGCCACGAGGGACGGGTAGCGGAGCGCCCCGAGCAGGACGAGGGCGATGGCCGCCGAGCCGAGCAAGCCGGGCAGCAGGAACGAGGCCGTACGGCGCCAGGCGGGCCGGCGCGCAGGATCGATCGTGGGAGGAGCCATTACGGAGCATCTCCGGTGTGGCCGGCCGGACTCGATCCGCACGGGGATCATGTCCCGACCGGGAAGGTGAAAACGAGACTATAGGGAGGGTCGGAAGAGGCGCCCCTCGGGTACCCGCTGCTCCAAGTATCCGGGCGGGGCGACGACCTTTCAGTGATTCTCCCCGGCCCCGTGGCGAGCCGGCACGGGGTCAGAGTAGCCATTCGTGAATGAAAGAGTGATGAGCCATCAATGAGATATGCCCCGCGCCGAGACTGAGCGCCCCTGCCCCCGGGGGACGCGTCGGTGGGCAATTGCGGGCAGGAGACTTGCGATTCCGCTGCCCTGCGGTATACTCAGTCTCGATGTGAAACCGGCCGGGCGGGGCTAGGACAGCCCCCGGGGCACGTCTCGCCGTGCGCCGGGGCGCCGTTTCGTTTTCGCAGCGCCTCGAAGCCCCTGGCCCCGCCCGCAACACTTCGCCCTCGACCGCGCCTAACACTTGTCACCGTCCCCCGTGTCAGCACTCGACTCACGCAGGAGAGCCTCCATGCCGGCACTGCAAGAACCCCCCGCCCAGACCCTGGACGCGACCGCCATCCTGTCCGCCCTGACCAACCTCAAGAAGGGCAACTTCTCCCACCGGCTGCCGGTGGACTGGGTCGGCATCGCCGGGAAGGTGGCCGACGCCTTCAACGAGGTCATCGATCGCAACGAGCGCATGGCCAAGGAGCTGGAGCGGATGAGTCGCGTCGTCGGCAAGGAGGGCAAGCTGACCCAGCGCGCCAGCCTCGGCGACGTCGGCGGCTCCTGGGCCGAGGCCATCGACTCCATCAACACCCTCATCGACGACCTCGTCCACCCCACCAGCGAGACGGCTCGCGTCATCGGCGCCGTCGCCCAGGGCGACCTGTCGCAGACCATGGCCCTGGAAATCGACGAACGGCCCTTGCAGGGCGAGTTCCTGCGCACGGCCAAGACCATCAACAAAATGGTCGATCAGCTGGGCTCCTTCGCCTCGGAAGTGACGCGCGTGGCTCGCGAGGTCGGCACCGAGGGCAAGCTCGGCGGACAGGCCAAGGTCAAGGGCGTCGCCGGCACCTGGAAGGACCTCACCGACTCCGTCAACTCGATGGCCGGCAACCTCACCGCCCAGGTGCGCAACATCGCCGACGTGACCACCGCCGTGGCCAACGGCGACCTCTCCAAGAAGATCACCGTGGACGTCAAGGGCGAGTTTCTGGAGCTCAAGGGCACCATCAACACGATGGTGGACCAGCTGCGCTCCTTCGCCTCGGAAGTGACGCGCGTGGCCCGCGAGGTCGGCACCGAGGGCAAGCTCGGCGGACAGGCGCGCGTCGAGGGCGTCGGCGGCGTCTGGAAGGACCTGACCGACTCCGTCAACTTCATGGCCAGCAACCTGACGACGCAGGTGCGCAACATCGCGGCCGTCACCACCGCCGTCGCCAACGGCGACCTCTCCAAGAAGATCACGGTGGACGTCAAGGGCGAAATCCTGGAGCTGAAAAACACCGTGAACATCATGGTGGATCAGCTCAGCTCGTTCGCCGCCGAGGTGACGCGCGTGTCCCGCGAGGTCGGCACCGAAGGCATCCTCGGCGGACAGGCCGACGTCCGCGGCGTCGGCGGCGTCTGGAAGGACCTGACCGACTCCGTCAACTTCATGGCCAGCAACCTGACCAGCCAGGTGCGCAACATCGCCGAGGTGACCACCGCCGTCGCCACCGGCGACCTGTCCAAGAAGATCACGGTGGACGTCAAGGGGGAAATCCTGGAGCTGAAGAACACGGTCAACACGATGGTGGACCAGCTGCGTTCCTTCGCCGCCGAGGTGACGCGCGTGGCCCGAGAGGTCGGCACCGAGGGCCGGCTCGGCGGGCAGGCCGACGTCAAGGGCGTCGCCGGCACCTGGAAGGACCTCACCGACTCCGTCAACTTCATGGCCGGCAACCTCACCGCCCAGGTGCGCAACATCGCGGCCGTCACCACCGCCGTCGCCACGGGCGACCTGTCCAAGAAAATCACCGTCGATGTGAAAGGCGAGATTCTGGAGCTGAAGGATACCATCAATACGATGGTGGACCAGCTCAGTTCGTTCGCGTCGGAAGTGACGCGCGTGGCTCGCGAGGTCGGCACCGAGGGGCGCCTTGGCGGGCAGGCCGACGTTAAGGGCGTCGCCGGCACCTGGAAGGACCTCACCGACTCCGTCAACTCGATGGCCGGCAACCTCACGGTGCAGCTGCGCGACGTCTCCAAGGTGTCGTCGGCCATCGCCTCCGGCGACCTGACGCAGAAGATCACCGTCGATGTCCGCGGCGAGATCCTTCAGATCAAGAACGTCATCAACACCATGGTGGACCAGCTCAGCTCCTTCGCGTCGGAAGTGACCCGCGTGGCCCGCGAGGTCGGTACGGAAGGGCGACTCGGCGGCCAGGCCGACGTCAAGGGCGTCGCCGGCACCTGGAAGGACCTCACCGACTCCGTCAACTTCATGGCCGGCAACCTCACCGGCCAGGTGCGCAATATCGCCGACGTGACCAAGTCGGTGGCCAACGGCGACCTGTCCAAGAAGATCACGGTGGACGTCAAGGGCGAAATCCTCGAACTGAAGAACACCATCAACACGATGGTGGACCAGCTCAGCTCGTTCGCCGCCGAGGTGACGCGCGTGGCCCGCGAGGTCGGCACCGAAGGCAAGCTGGGCGGGCAGGCCGACGTCAAGGGCGTCGCCGGCACCTGGAAGGACCTCACCGACTCCGTCAACTTCATGGCCGGCAACCTGACCAGCCAGGTGCGCAATATCGCCGACGTCACGAAGTCGGTGGCCAACGGCGACCTGTCCAAGAAGATCACCGTGGACGTCAAGGGCGAGATCCTGGAGCTGAAAGACACCATCAATACGATGGTCGATCAGCTGCGTTCTTTCGCCGCCGAGGTGACGCGCGTGGCTCGCGAGGTCGGCAGCGAAGGCAAACTCGGCGGCCAGGCCGACGTCAAGGGCGTCGCCGGTACCTGGAAGGATCTCACCGACTCCGTCAACTTCATGGCCGGCAACCTCACCGCCCAGGTACGCAACATCGCCGACGTGACCACCGCCGTCGCCAACGGCGACCTCTCCAAGAAGATCACTGTCGATGTCAAGGGCGAGATTCTGGAGCTGAAGAACACCGTCAACATCATGGTGGACCAGCTGCGCTCGTTCGCTGCCGAGGTGACCCGCGTGGCGCGCGAGGTCGGCACCGAGGGGCGACTGGGGGGGCAGGCCGACGTCAAGGGCGTCGCCGGCACCTGGAAGGACCTCACCGACAGCGTCAACTTCATGGCCAGCAACCTGACGACGCAGGTGCGCAACATCGCCGCCGTGACCACCGCCGTCGCCAACGGCGACCTGTCCAAGAAGATCACTGTCGATGTCAAGGGCGAGATTCTGGAGCTGAAGAACACCGTCAACATCATGGTGGACCAGCTCAGCTCCTTCGCCTCGGAAGTGACGCGCGTGGCCCGCGAGGTGGGTAGCGAGGGCAAGCTCGGCGGGCAGGCTCAGGTCAAGGGCGTGTCGGGGACCTGGAAGGATCTAACCGACTCGGTGAACTCGATGGCCGGCAACCTGACCAGCCAGGTGCGCGGCATCGCCAAGGTGGTGACGGCGGTGGCCAACGGCGACCTGAAGCAGAAGCTGACGGTCGAGGCCAAGGGCGAGATCGCGGCCCTGGCCGATACCATCAACGGCATGATCGACACGCTGGCCACCTTTGCCGACCAGGTGACCACCGTGGCCCGCGAGGTCGGCGTCGAGGGCAAGCTCGGCGGCCAGGCCAAGGTCCCCGGTGCCGCCGGCACCTGGAAGGGCTTGACCGACAACCTTAACCAGCTCGCCGCGACACTGACCACGCAGGTGCGGGCCATCGCCGAGGTCGCCACCGCCGTCACCAAGGGCGACCTGACGCGCTCGATCACCGTCGAGGCGGCCGGCGAGGTGGCCGCCCTCAAGGACAACATCAACGAGATGATCCGCAACCTGCGTGAGACGACGCGCATCAACACCGAGCAGGATTGGCTCAAGACCAACCTCGCCAAGTTCAGCCGCATGCTCCAGGGCCAGAAGGACCTCAACGCCGTCGGCCGGCTCATCCTCTCCGAGCTGGCGCCCGTGGTCAGCGCCCAGCAGGCGGTCTTCTACGTCCTCGAAGGCAAGGGCGAGGAGACGCCGATCCTCACCCTGTTGGCCAGCTACGCCGATCGCGGGCAATCGGCCGTTGGCCAGAGCCTCGGCCTGGGCGAAGGGCTGGTCGGCCAGTGCGCCCTGGAGAAGCGCAAGAACCACATCACCAGCGCCCCGCCCGACTACATCCGCATCTCGTCGGGTCTGGGGGCCGCCCCGCCGCGCAGCATCATCGTGCTGCCGGTCATCTTCGAGGGGTTGGTCAAGGGCGTCCTCGAACTGGCCTCGTTCGAGCGCTTCAACCCCACCCATGAAGCCTTCCTCGACCAGCTGACCGAGTCGATCGGCATCGTGCTCAACACCATCGAGGCCAACATGCGGACGGAGGGCCTGCTCAAACAGTCGCAGTCGCTGGCGCAGCAGCTGCAGAGCCGGCAGCAGGAATTGCAGAACACCAACCAGGAATTGCAGGAGAAGGCCGGCCTGCTGGCCCACCAGAACCAGGAGGTCGAGCGCAAGAACCGTGAGGTGGAACAGGCCCGCCAGGCCCTGGAAGACAAGGCCAAGCAGCTGGCCCTGACCAGCAAGTACAAGTCGGAGTTCCTGGCCAACATGAGCCACGAGCTGCGCACGCCGCTGAACAGCCTGCTCATCCTGTCCGACCAGCTGTCGAAGAACCCCGAGGGCAACCTGATGCCCAAGCAGAAGGAGTTCGCCAAGACGATCCACTCGGCCGGCAACGACCTGCTGATGCTCATCAACGACATCCTCGACCTGTCGAAGATCGAATCGGGGACGGTGGTGGTGGACGTCGGCGAGCTGCGCCTGGACGACCTGCAGGGCTACGTCGAGCGCACCTTCCGTCACGTGGCCGAGTCGAAGGGGGTGGGCTTCGACATCCAGCTGGAGCCGGACCTGCCGGCGTCGATGTTCACCGACGCCAAGCGGCTGCAGCAGATCGTCAAGAACCTGCTGTCCAACGCCTTCAAGTTCACGCACCAGGGGCAGGTGACGCTGACGGTGGAGGCGGCGCGGTCGGGCTGGAACACCGATCACGAGGAGCTGAACCGGGCGCCGACGGTGCTGGCCATCTCGGTGTCGGACACGGGCATCGGCATCTCGCCGGACAAGCAGCAGATCATCTTCGAGGCGTTCCAACAGGCCGACGGCAGCACCAGCCGCAAGTACGGCGGCACCGGCCTGGGGTTGGCCATCAGCCGCGAGCTGTCGCGCTTGCTCGGCGGCGAGATCCGGCTGGTCAGCGCCCCCAGCCGCGGCAGCAAGTTCACGCTGTACCTGCCGCAGATCTACACGCCGCGCGGGGGCCGCAAGTCGAGCCCCGCCGAGGCGCCGGCCGCGCCGCCGGCCACGCCCGAGCCGGTGTCCTTCGTGCCGCCAAGGGCGACCGGCAACGGCGCGCCCCCCGCGCCGCGACGCGACGTGCTGGCGCCGGAGCCGGGCGCGGTGGCCCTCATCAACGAGGCGGGCGACGACCGCGACCAGATCCAGCCGGGCGACCGGGTGCTGCTGATCGTGGAGAACGATCTGGGCTTCGCCCGCTTCCTGCTCGACGCCGCCCGCGAGAAGGGCTTCAGGGGGCTGGTCACCTCGCTGGGGGCCGCCGCCCTGGCCATGACGCGCGAGTACAAGCCCGTGGCCATCACCCTCGACATCTTCCTGCCCGACATCGAAGGCTGGCGCGTCCTGGACCGCCTCAAGAACGACGTCGGCACGCGCCACGTCCCGGTCTGCGTCGTCTCCACCGACGACGCCCGCGACCGGGCCCTCGACGGCGGCGCCCTGGCCTTCGTCGCCAAGCCGATCAAGACGCGCGAGACGATCGACGACCTCCTCGACCGGATCAGGGACTATGTCGGCCGCGCCCGCAAGACGGTGCTGGTCGTGGAGCCGGAGCCGACCCGGCGCGAGCGCATCGTCGAGTGGCTGGGCCGCGGCGTGGACACGACCGCGGCCGCCGACGGCGCCGCCGCCGCCCGATTACTGCGGGAACGGCCCGTGGATTGCGTGGTGGTGAGCCAGCAGGCGCAGCGGCCGGAGCCGCTGGCCCCGGCCGAGGAGGGGCGCGGCGACGGCGTCGTCAGCCGCCTGCCGGTCATCCTCTTCGGCGAGGGCAAAGCGCCCGAGGACAGCGGCTGGGCGAAGGTCGCCGCGGGGTGTACGCTCCGCACCGCCCATTCGCCGGAGCGGTTGCTGGACCAGGCCGCCCTGGTGTTGCACCGCGACCTCGGTAAGATGCCTGCAGCGGAACGGCAGATGCTGGAGGGGCTGCACTCCTCGGCCCGCGTGCTGCCGGGCAAGAAGGTGCTCATTGTCGATGACGACATGCGCAACATCTTCGCCCTGTCCACCGTGCTGGAGGAGCACGACATGGTGATCGCCTCGGCGGACAATGGCCGCGACGCCATCAAGATCCTCCAGGCGCAGCCGGACGTGGACATCGTACTCATGGACATCATGATGCCCGAGATGGACGGCATCGACACCATGCGCGAGATCCGCAAGATCCCGCAGCTGAAGAAGCTGCCGATCATCGCCGTCACGGCCAAGGCCATGAAGGGCGATCGCGAGAAGTGCATCGAGGCCGGGGCCTGGGACTACCTGTCCAAGCCGGTCGATACCGAGCAGCTTCTGGCCGTGCTGCGGGCGTGGTTGCATCGGTAGGCAAGGCGAGCGGGGGGCGTCAGCCCCCCGGTATCGGTTACTCACCGGGGGGCTGACGCCCCCCGCTCGCCTTCAATCACTGCGCAAAGGAGCGCTATGAGCGACACCGACAAGGCGAACATCCTGGTGGTGGACGACCTCGCCGACAACCTGCTCGTGATGGGGTCGGTCCTCGAGGAGTTGGGGCAGAACCTCGTCACGGCCCGCTCCGGCGCCGAGGCCCTGCGCCGGGTCCTGGAGTGCGACTTCGCGGTGATCCTCCTGGACGTCAACATGCCGGGCATGGGCGGCTACGAGACGGCGGCGCTGATCCGCGGCCGCAAGCGCTCGGCGCACACGCCGATCATCTTCATCACCGCCTACGCCGACGAGATGAACACCACCCACGGCTACTCGCTGGGGGCGGTCGATTACGTGCTGTCGCCGGTGGTGCCGGAGGTGCTGCGGACCAAGGTGCGCGTCTTCGTCCAGTTGCACCTGATGACCGAGCAGGCCAAGCGCCAGGCGGACGAGCGCGTGGCCCTGGCCAAGGCGCAGGCGGCCCGCGCTGCGGCCGAGGAGGCGACGCGCCGCTCGAACTTCCTCGCCGAGGCGAGCAAGGTGCTCTCGGGCTCGCTCGACCTGGAGGCCACGGTGTCGGGCCTGGCCCGGCTGACGGTCCCCTTCCTGGCCGACCTGGGGGCCGTCACCCTGGTCGGGGAGCAAGGCCGGCCGTGGCACACGGAGCTGGCCTGGGTCCATCCGCCGGAGGACCGGGTCCACACCGCCGCCTTGCGCGGGTCGGAGGCGCCGGACGACGAACTGCTCGCCGCCGTGGAGCGCGTGCTGGCCGGGGGCAGTGCCGTGGCCCTGAACGAGGTGGCGCTGGCCTACCCGCCGGCGGAGCACAACGGGGCGGGCTCGGGGGCCGGCCCGCCGATCCGCTCGGCCGTCGTCCTGCCGCTGACTGCCCGCGGCCGCACCCTCGGCGCCCTGACCCTCGCGGTGAGCGACCCGAAGCGCCACGGCTCGGCCCACGACATGGCCGTGGCGCGCGACTTCGCCGGCCGGGCTGCCGTCGCCCTGGACAACGCCCGCCTCTACCGGGAGGTGCAGGACGCCGACCGCCGCAAGAACGAGTTCCTGTCGATGCTGGCCCACGAGCTGCGCAACCCGCTGGCGCCCATCCGCAACGGCGTCCACCTCCTGCGGGCGCTCGGCCGTCTCGACCCGCGGGTCTGCGAGGTCCGCGACATGATGGACCGCCAGGTGCAGCAGCTGGTGCGCCTGGTGGACGACCTGCTCGACATCTCGCGCATCACCCGCGGCAAGATCCGCCTGCAGACCGAGCCGACCGACCTGGCCGCCGTGGTCGCCCGCGCGGTGGAAACCTGCCGGCCGCTGATCGACGAGCGCCAACATCGGCTGGCGCTGGCGCTGCCGCCCCAACCGCTGCGCGTGACGGGAGACGCGGTGCGGCTGGCGCAGGTCGTGGGCAACCTACTGCACAACGCGGCCAAGTACACCGAGGAGGGGGGGGAGATCTGGCTGAGCGTCGCTCGCGAGGGGGACCAGGCGATCGTCCGCGTCCGCGACACCGGCATGGGCATCCCGGCGGAGATGCTGGGCTGTGTTTTCGACCTGTTTATGCAGATCGACCGCTCGCTGGACCGCTCCCAGGGCGGCCTGGGGCTCGGACTTACGCTCGTCCGCCGACTGGTCGAGATGCACGCGGGGAGCGTGGAGGCGCACAGTGCAGGCCCCTGCCTCGGGAGCGAGTTCGTCGTGCGGCTGCCGGCCCTGCCCGACGAGGTGGCGGCCGACGCCCCCGCACCTCCCGCCCTGGACCTGCAGGCGCGCGGCCCGGGGCGGCGCGTCCTGGTCGTGGACGACAACAAGGACGCGGCCGAGAGCCTGGCCCTGCTGCTGAGGGTCGCGGGGCACGACGTGCGCGTCTGCCAAGACGGGCCGTCAGCGCTGCGGACCGCCGCCGAATACTACCCGGAGGCGGTGCTGCTGGACATCGGCCTACCCGGGATGAACGGCTACGAGGTCGCCCGCCGCCTGCGCGGCCAGCCCGACACGGAGCGGGCGCTGCTGGTGGCCCTGACGGGCTACGGACAGGACGAAGACCAGCGCCGCGCCCGCGAGGCCGGCTTCGATCATCACTTCGTCAAGCCGGCGGACCTCGAGGCGCTGGCCGCGCTGCTCGCCTCGTCAGGAACCCCGGCCGCGGTCTCCTGAGTCAACTCACGTCCCTTCGTTGTCGAAATCCATCGGGACGTCGAGGAGGCTCCCCTGCGGATCCGGGCGAATCAGGCGAGCCCGTCCGTGTTTGAGGGCGTCCGGCAGGACCTGATCGAGATTGGCGAAGGCCGGGATGGTGTAATGAAACCCGTCCGGGCCCCGGCTGTGGGCGAGGACCGCGAGGATCTGACGGCAGCGCTCGGGTGTGTCGTGGGGGCCCGCGAAGAAGTACGGCTTGCCGTCCTTGCCGAACTCGAATTCCTCCGTGGATTCGCCGGGATCGATCGTCCCGAAGATGGGCTTCACCTTATGGTAATCGGCGTGGGGCGACAGGCCGAGGCTGGCGGCGTAGGCCACGGCTTCCTCGACCAACTTGCGGACCGTCGCGGGCGAGACCTCACGCACCGCGAAATGCGAGCGCGTGTCGCGCACCAACTTATTCTCGTACTCGGAACGGCCGACGACGTTCCCGAAAGCGTCCTTCACCCCCAGGCAGTAGCGGTCCACCAGGAAGGCGCCAAAGGCGACCGACCCATCGGGGAGTTCGCGGCTAATAACCACTTGGCCGATCCCCTCAGTCCATAAGTCTTCGAGGGCCCAGCTGTGCAGGACCGGATACCTCGACGCGGCCGTCAGTCGCTCGGCCAGCCCGGCGTGCTGCTCTTTGACGAGGCGGTGTTTCTTGTCCTGCCGCTTGGCGGCGCGGCGCTCCAGTTTCTTCTGTCGCTTTCTCGGGTCCGCGGCCATTGGTTCCTCCTTTCCTATCACCGCCGTAGGGGACCGTGCCTGGCGATGTGATCCCCCGGCGGCCTTATCCTCATTTTATCCCGCGCAGGGGAGCCGCGGAAGACCCGGAAAACCTGGGACAACAATGACTTGGCCGCTTGCGGCTTCGCAATCTTGCCTGCGAAGCCGCAAGCGGCCAGAGGGTTTTTGATACAGTCTTGCACCACCTGCCTGCCTCAGCGGGAGCGTGACTCCGGGGGCGGCGTCGGCACCGGGATGAGGGTCGAGGCTGCGTCGGCGGCGGGGCAGGGGTACTTGAGGATGTTGAAGCTCGGCGGTATCTCAGGATGGCGGTCGGGCGGGTAGACGCTCAGCCAGGGGCCGTGGACGCAGTCGTGGACGTACGCCGCGCCGGGCGTCCAGTAGCGGAACGGCGAGTAGGACGGCCGCGGGCAGTCGTCGTGACAGAGCCAGTCGAGCAGGGGGCCGGCACTGGCCCTGCCGGTGAACAGCAATCCTGCCGCGAGAACCAGCGCCGCGCCTGTCAGCCGACGATTCCTGCTCATGGCCACACCTCCCGCGACGCCGCCTCCGCGATTCCCCGCCTTCGTTATCGGGCGCATCTTCGCGCCCACTTCGGGAAATCCCGGCCCGCGCCGCAGCGGTGCCGCCCAAACGAAATGACGGAGGAGTGTAATCGTTACATCTCCTCCCTCTTTCCCATGCTTGCGGACCCGCCCACTTGCGTTTCGCGCCAGCGCGAAACGCAAGCGGGCCGGCACTCACTTTGCGCTGAGGTTCTTGAACTTGATGTCTTTGAAGATCACTTCCATCGACGGGAAGCCGGCGTGCAGTTGCCAGGCGATGATGCCCTCTTCGGGCATCTCCTTCCGCCCCGCCTTCCCCTCCGCCCAGTTCTTGTCGAAGTCGTCGTCCACGGTCGTCTCGCCGTTGAGCTTGATGGTGCAGTGTTGGCCGACGCACTTGATGTAGTAGTCGTTGAAGTCGGTCGGCTTGAGGGCCTTCTTCACCAGGGCTTCCGGCGCCTGCTTCATCATGCCGCCGAAGTTCTCGCCGTACAGGCTGCCCCAGTAGACCTGGCCGATGTCGCACTGCGGGCCGCCGACGGTGTACTTCTTGTCGTCGAGGACCTTGCTGCGGACCTGCACGCCACTGTTGCCGACGGCGTCCTTGAGACGGATCTTGAAGCTCAGCTCGAAGTCCTTGTACTTCTTCTTGCTGCACAGGAAGGTGTTGTGCTTCGGGTCCTCCTCGGTCAAGCCGACGATCGCCCCGTCCTTCACGCTCCAGTACTTGTCGAGCCCTTCCCAGCCGGTCAGGTCCTTGCCGTTGAAGAATTCTTTCGTGTCCTTATCCGAGTCTTTCTCTTCACTGCGGGCCTCGTGGCCGGGGGCCAGGGCGAGCAGGCCGGCGCAGGCCAGGGCCAACATCAGGTAACGGATCATCGCAAGCCTCCACAGAATAGGGGTCGGGTCTTGTCGTCAGGGCACCCGGGCGGCGTCGGGCGTGTCGGGGTGTGTCTCGGCCTGGGCGACGGCGGGGGTGTGAGGGCCGGCGAGCGGCACCTGCGGCTCGGCGGCTCGCTCCTCCTTGGGGGCCGGCGGGGCCGACGCTTCCGGCTGGGGCGGCGCCGGCGGCTCGGCGTCCCATTCCTCCTCGTGCAGCAATTCCAGGGCGGCGGCGCGGATCTGCGGCCGCGTGAAGCCCAGCGCGGTCAGGCGCGTGAACAGCGGGGGCAGTTCCTGGCGCAGGTAGTCCTTCGGGTCGGGCCGGCGGACGCCGAAGCGCTCGGCGCCGCGGCTGGCGGCGCGCGGGTGGCGGTGCAGCAGTCCCTGCGCGAGTTGCTCGTCGAGGACCTGCTGCGCCTGGGCGTGGGAGTAGGCCGGCAGCTTGCGGCGCAGTTCGGACCACGCCAGCGGGACTTCTTCCAGCACCGAGCGTATCAGTTGGGCGACGTGGGCGGCCATCCCGCGGTCCCAGTAGCGGTCCTGCTGACTGCGGTACTTGGGATACTTGTACAGCACGTTGGCCGCCACCTGCCGCTCCAGCACCTCGCCCAGGTCCTTCAGGTCGGTGCCGCGCAGGGCGGCGGGAAGGCGCGCCCGGAGCTTGGAAACGGTCAGCGGCTCATCGCTGGCGGCCAGCACGCACTGCGCGGCGGTGGCCAGGTCGGGCGCGGCGGCGGCCGGGGTTTCGGCGGGGGGCGGAACGGACGTGGGTTCGATCACCTCGGTCATCACAGTATCCTTCCTCCAAACCCGGCGAGCCCGCTTCCCGCGAACCGGCCGAGGAGTTTGCGGCGCGGTTCCCTCCGCGCCCGTGGGAATAGTCCGGGCATCCGTCGTCAGGGCGGCCGCACGGGAGGGAACGCGGCCCCGCCCGGAGCCTTCATCCTGCGCGGTCAGCCGGCCATCTGCAATTACTTTATGGGAAACGGCCGGCACAAGGTGAGCCGGCGCGACCGGCGCTGCGAAAAGTAGGCGTCATCCCGGGGGCGATTCCGGGGCGAACGGGGCCAACGACAGCCGGATCTCCGCGAACGGCTCCGCCTGCTCCGCCAGCACGCGCCGCCCCTTGATCAGCTCCAGCATGGCCAGGAACAACCCGACCAGGCGGCCGCGGTTGTACGGCGGCGTGAACAGCGCGCCCAACGGCAACGGCCCTTCCGACTCCAGGCGGCGCACGATCAGTTCCATGTAGACGTGGATCGGCGTGTGATCGACGACGATCTGCTGCGGCTGCAGCGCCAGCGTCTCGCGCATCAGCCGGCCGAAGGCGCTGACGAGGTCCCACAACTCGACCTGCTGCAGCGGCTGCCGCGACGGGTCGGCGGCCGACGGCGGCGGCACCGGCTGGCGCGGCAGGCGCAGGGCCTGGCGCTCCCCCTGCGCCTCCAGCAGCGCCGCCGCGTCCTTGAACTTCTTGTACTCGATCAGCTGTCGCACCAGTTCCCGCCGCGGGTCGCCCTCCTCCTCGGCCGACTCCTCGGCGCCGCGCGGCAGGACCATCTTGCTCTTGATCTCCATGAGCGTGCCGGCCATCACGATGAAGTCGCCGACACGCTCCACGTCGAGGACCGTCATGACGTCCAGGTAGTGCTGGAACTGCTCCAGGATGCGCGCGATGGGAATGTCGCAGACGTCCACCTCGTTGTGCTTGACGAGGTAGAGCAGCAGGTCGAGCGGGCCGCGGAAGGAGTCGAGATCGACCTGGTAATCGTCCATGAGGGTTCCGTCCGTTGAGCCGCCGCCGTCGATTTTTCGTTTCGCGAAACGATGAATCCGCGCGCGAGTGCGGTGTTTTCCTCTGCCGTCATCGCTCGTACAGGGCCCAAAGACCCGCAAGGCAGATGACGGCAAATAGCATCGCCACCGTGATACTCACTGGCCACTGCCTCATGATCGGGCGCTGTCCACGTCGGAGCCTCCGCAGCGTGAACCAGTGAGACACGCCGGCGAGCACCGTCGCGACCAGCCCCAGGACGATCAGCGCAAGGCCGAAATGGATCGCGCCCCGGTGCAGCCGAATGGCCTCCTCCCCCGGGTTCATTTCCCGTAGCGACCGGAAGAAGGCGACTAACCCGAAGCCGAAGCTCGCCATGGTCAACGTCGTTCTGATCCAGGCGAGGGTCGTCCGGTCCAGCGCCAGCTGGGTTCGGAAGCCCGCCAGACTCGTCCGGTGAGCAGCCAGACTGGTGGCCGGGTCGATCGGGTTCGGTGTTTCTTCGCTCACGGGGTCACACTCGACCAAAGCAGCCACGCGGAGCGGCGCGGCGTAAGGGGTTTTACACCAACTGACTGCGTCCGGCAGGGCCAATGGGCCTGGTTCAACCCTTGGGGTTGGGGGGTAACAGAGATGGGGGCGAGTGCTCACAACGGGCCCGGTGCTCACAATTCCGGGGAATTCTGCGCACCCGGACGCGTCGGCGCAGCTCCTTGTCGGCGTGCTTCTTGTGCCAAGGGCGCCGCCAGGGTGCTCAGAAGGCGCGCCTTCTGAGCACCTTCCCCCTGACTCCGGTCCCTCCCCACCCTGTTACCCGCATTTGAACCAGGCCGGGCCAATGGGGCTGGTTCAAACGCGGGTCGCGCTCTGCCCGTGCCCGTGCCCGTGCCCGGTCTGGAATCGGGCACGGGCACGGGCACGGACCCGCGCCACCTGAAACGGCCCCTTTCTGAACCATGCCGGCCAATGGGCATGGTTCAAGCCGGGGTAACACTTGGCGCCGTAGGTCAGGCTTTCCAGCCTGACAAGAAGCGAGTCAGGCTGGAAAGCCTGACCTACGGCCGCGCCACCTGAAACGGCCCCTTTCTGAACCATGCCGGCCAATGCCACGTGGCACGGTTGCAAGTGCCTATCAGGATACCATTTGCGTCATGATGATGCAGCATTGGCCCTGCCGGACGCAGGAGGGCGAACCCACGGGGCCGCTACCGGATGTACCCGTAGTTGTAACCGCCAGCGGCAGCCCCGCCGGAGTAGTGGTAGTTGTAGTGGTAGCCCCCCGCGGCCCCGCCGTAAGCCCCGCCGTACCCGGCGTGGTAGGCCCCGCCGGACGCGCCATAGGCGGATTCGTGGCCGCCGGCGTAGGCCCCGCCGGGGCCGCGCGCAGCGGTGGCGCCGTAGTGCTGGACCCCGCTCGGTCCGACGTGCGTGTAGCCGACGTGGGCTGCCCCGTAGGCATCCACCACGGAGGGCGTCAGCAGAGCCATCAAGGCGGCCCCGACCGCCGGCAGAATGATCTTGTTCAGCATCGCAGTCTCCGCATTACTGAGTGTGTGTTCTATTCGTAGGATCACCGGGAATCGCCCGGCTTATGGCTTGACGCGCTTCATCTTCACCGGTTTGGGATCGGGCATCGCTTCGCCGTCCACGGTCAGCTTGGTCATTTGCCAGGTGACGTGATCGTTGTCCGTTTTGGTCACGACGTTGGTCGCCGACACCTTCTTGCCCTGCGCTGTCCGGGCCGTGGTCTTGAGCGCCCACTTGTCGCCGTCCTTCGTCCAGACCGCCTCCCCGAACCCGCCGCCGGAGTAGAAGGACCAGGACCGGACCTGCTTGTCGATGGCGTCCCAGGCGATCCATTGGGTGCCGCCGACGACCGGGACGCCGTTCAGCGTGGTGGCGAATGAGGAGACGATGAAGTTCTGGTTCTCCGCCCAGGCGTAGGAGGCCGTGGCCGACTCGCCCTTCGGGCTCTCGCCCGTCCAGTCCCCGAGCAGCCATTCGAGGTCGTCGAAGTGTTCGGCGTTGGACGGCGGGCGGGGCGCCGACTCCCGGACGCTCTCCAGGTACCATTCGCCGTCCTTCTTCACCAGGACCGCCGCGAACGCGGCCGCGCTGCCCGGGCCGCCGTCGGCCGGGGTGACCTCATTGATACCGTCCTCCAGGGCCACGTCGGGCGACAGCAATTTCGCGGAGGTGACGTGGATGGTGAGTTTCGCCCCCTTGCCGGCGGCGAACACCTTCTCGTACAGCTTCTCGATCGCCGCCCGCCCCTTGATCTGGCGGCCGGCCTGATCGACGTAGGTCGCGTCGGGGGTCCAGAAGGCGGCCACGGCCTTGGCGTCACCCTTGTTGAACGCCGCGATGAATTCCTGCGCCCGCTTCCCCTTGCCCGGGGCCGGTTCGTCCTTGGCCTTCGGCTCGTCCGCCTTGACCTTGAGTTCCCCCACGTCCGCCGGCAACTTGCCCGCTGTGACGAAGTGGCCGACAGCCAGGGCGGCGGCCAGGCCCAGTGCCAGGCCAACGACTCTTCGAGTGCTCATGCTCGTTCCTCCCAGTTGTGAACAGTTCCTTAACTTCCGGGGCACACGACAACGGTGCCGGCAGCCGGCTACTTCGCAACTTGCTTCACCGCGGGCGGCTTCCACTCGCCGTCGAGCGCCTCTTTCTTCGGCCAGTACAGGCGCATCACCAGGTAAATCGGGCCGTCCGGCGCCGGCAGCCAGTTGGACTCCTTGTCCTTGCCCGGCGAATCCTTTTGGACGTAGAGCGTCAGCGAGCCGTCGTCGTTCATCTTGAGGTCCGGCAGCATGGGCGAGTTGATAAGGTAGCGATTGATCGGGTTCTCGATCAGGAGTTGGGTCTTGCCATCGTACATGGTCACCGACCAGAACGCGTTCACCGGCGGCAGGTGTCCTTTCGGGAAGGGGAGTGTGTAGTTGTGCTTACCGCAGTCCGGCTTGTTCCCCTCGCTGTCCGTGGAAAGCAAGGGATACATCGCCTCAACCTCATCATTGCCGTAAATGCCGGCCATCGCCGCGGCCCCCCGCAGTGTCCAGTCCCCTTTATAGAACGCCCGATCAGCGAACGCCGATACCGCGCGCCACCCGTTGACGTCCTTGCCAATGGTCGCGATCTTCTGCTTGATCTTCGCGTAGCCATCCTTGACTCCCATCTCCAGTTCCCCCTTCTGCTCCGGCGTGAGCCTGTCCAGCGTGAACGGCTTGCCGGCCTCGATGCCGATCCTGGCGAACCTGGCCCGCAGCGGCTTTTCCACCGCCGCCGGTCCCACCGCGGGGCAGAACTGTAACAGGAAGCTCAAGTAGGCGAACGGGTCGCTCTGAGCCGTCTTCTTGTCGATCTTCGGCCACTTGATTTCCGGGGCGGCCGGCGGGGCGTCCTTGTTCAGAAACGCGGAGAGGGTCTGTACCTTGTAGCCGGCCTGCACCTTCTTCACGTTGTCGATGTCGCCTGGGTTGAACAACTGCGTGCGGTAAGCCGCCAGAGAGAACTCCGTCTCGCACCGGAACACCTTCTTGACGCCCTCGGGCGTCTCGCCCTTCCAGTTCGGGCCGGCAATCATATAGGTGCCCGCGCCGTTGCCCGTGGCGCGGCTGCCGATGTAACCGTAATTGCAGGTATACATGTCAGCCAGCATCACGGAGTAATACCGGCCCTTCTCAACCTCCGGAACGCTCAGCACCAGCGGCTCGGCCCGCAGGTCGGCCCAGAGGAACGAGTAGGGGGTGTCGCTGTTGGGCGTGATGACGGGCGTGTCCTTCGGCGTGTACACGCGCTCCGTGTTGTAGATCTTGTTGAACGGCGCCTTGTACTGGTCCGACTTGGTATCGACGGCGTACTCGTACATGATCCCGTAGCCCATGACCATCGGGAAGCTGTAGATGAATGCCTCCTCCGCGACCTCTTTCGCCCCGCTCTTCTCTTCGGCCCTTGCCGGCAGAGCTGCCAGCATCGTGAGAATGCCGGAGGCCAGCGCCGCCAGTTTCCGCATCGTCGTGCTCATGAGTCTCGCCTTTCTGTTGAGGAATCATGAAGCGGGCGCCCCCGGGTGGGGGCGCCCGCTTGCCGAAGCCCATTATTGGCCGTGGGCGCTCTTCATCATCTCCATCTTCTTCTCGAGTTCCGCTTTCAGCGCTTCCAGGCTGAAGCTGGCGCCTTTTTGCATCGGCGGGTATTCGAGAAAGGTTACGGCATACTTCCCGATCTCCTGCTGCACGAAGGTGAAGCGCCAGAATTCGTAATTGAACCAATCCTTGTAGTAGAGTGACCCCTTGTCACCGCTCGGCAGCCCCGTGCGCTCGAAGGGATCGAGACGGAGGTTGCAGAGGACCGGCCAGTCCAACTTGACCGTGCCGCCAAACCAGCCGTTGGGCTGATCCGTGAAGCGGTACTTGAAGTCGCCGATCCGCACAGCGCTCAGCGTGCTTTCGGTGAAGTAGAAGACCTCCTTGCGGGCGGACGGACCTTTGCCGGTGATCAGGTCCATCTGGTTGTACCCGTCGAGGTGGACCTTGTAGGTCTTGCTCCCGAGTTCCTTTCCCTTCAACAGCTCCGCGGCGATGTTGGGATTGCCCGCCGCGGCGACGAACGTGGGGAACCAGTCCAGGCCGGAGAAGATCCCGTTCTGGACCGTGTCCGCCGGCACCTTGCCGGGCCAGCTCAGGATGCAAGGCACTCTGAAGCCGCCTTCCAGGGCCGTCCCCTTGCCGCCGGCAAAGGGCGTCTGCCCGCCGTCGGGCCAGGTGAAGTTTTCCGTGCCGTTGTCGGTGGTGAACACGATGATGGTGTTGTCATCGAGGCTATTGTCCTTGAGATACTTCATCACCGAGCCAACGATGTCGTCGAGCTGCGCCATCCCGGCTTCCTCAATGGACCAGCCATTCTCCGTCGTTCGCAGCGATTGATATTTCTCCGAGAGATGGGTGATGACGTGCATGCGGGTCGGGTTGAGCCACAGGAAGAACGGCTTGTTGGCCTCCTTGGCCTTATCCGTAAATTTGAGCGCGAGGTCGAGGATCTCGTCGTCCACGGTTTCCATCCGCTTCGGATAGAGCGTTCCCGCGTCCTCGATCTTCTGCTTGCCGATTTTGCCCCACCGCGCTTGCACGGTCGGGTCGTCCTTGTCGGTGGCCCACGAGTGGACCATGTTCCGCGGCCCGACCGTGGCCTTCAGGGCCGGCGGATAGTTGCGGTGGGACGGATCCTCCATCGCGTCCAGGTGATACAGGTAGCCGAAGAATTCGTCGAACCCATGCACCGTGGGGAGGAATTCGTTGAGGTCGCCCAGGTGGTTCTTGCCGAACTGCCCGGTGGCGTAACCCATGGACTTGAGCGCCGTGGCGATGGTCGGCGCGGCCGCCGGCATGCCGAGCTTGGCACCGGCCTGGCCGACCGTGGTCAAGCCGGTGCGGATCGGCAACTCACCGGTGATGAAGTTCGCGCGACCCGCCGTGCAACTTGCCTCGGCGTAGTAGTCGGTGAACCGCATGCCGCCCTTGGCGAGCTTATCGAGGTTCGGCGTCCTGCCGGCCATCAGGCCCTGGTGGTAGGCGCCGATGTTCCACATGCCAATATCATCGCCCATGATGAACACGATGTTCGGCTTTTTGCCGTTCTTCTCCTCGGCCCGGGCGGCGGCCTCCCTTACCTTGGGGTCGGCCATCGCCAACAGCTGCGCCTTGCCCGCCCCGGCCGAGCAGCAGCCATCGCAGTCTTTCGCGGCGACAGTCGCCGACTCGTCCTTCGCGGCCGCCTGCGCCGGCGACGAAGACCCGACCCAGGCGAACAGCCGGGACGGGCCGGTCGCGGCCATGTAGCCGAGCGCCGCGCCCAGCCCGAGGACCAGCAGAAGCTGGAGTTTTCGACCCTTCATGAGAAGCACCTCCCGTTGCGGTGATGGTCGCGGCCCGACGGTAGACCGCGCCTTGCTCTCCACAGAATAGACAGACGAACGCCTCCCGTCGTCGCAGTAGCTGAAAAATGTCGGAGACGACTGCCGGTCGCCTGCGCACGCGGCCGGTGCTTCGCTTCGATTCCAGGACGCGCACTCGGACTACTGCCCGCTTTCCTTCCTGGTCATCACACGGCGGAAGCCGACGAAGGAAAGAGGGGCCGCATCACGTTGAGACATTCTGTCTTAACACGCCGCGTCCCCTTTCTTTCCCCCTTATGGAGTCCACCGCCGTCGAACACCGCCGGCAGGACGTCGTGCCCAGAATCGCCGCTACTGCTTTACCTTCTCGATGTCCGGTAGCTTCCATGCCTTTTCAAAAAGCGGCTTTTCCGGGCCATAGAAGCGGAACCACGGGAAGTAGCCTCGGTCGGCCACGGTGGGAATCCAGTTGGCCTCCTGATCGGCGGGCGGCTTCGGGCCGAAGTAGATGTCCACGGAGCCATCGTCGTTGCGGTGCATCTTCTGGTCGTAGGAATCGAGGCCCGAACGCGACACGTCGCGGATAAAGGCGCACGTCTCGCGGTCGTAAAGAGTCACCGCCCAGAACTCCTTCGCGGGCACCTTGGCGGGCACACGCAGCCGGTAGGTGTTCTCACCGCGCAACGGCTCGCCCTGCCCGTCAAAGTAAGTTGCCAGATAAAAGGTCGCTTTGCCCAGTTTCGCCGGCGGCGTGTTAACACTGAAGAACCCAATGCCGCGCGCGTCCACGGCGAAATAGTCGGCGGTCTCCCATTTGAATCCGGTTTCCGGGCCGACGGGCAGCACGGGAATGACCCACTTTTCGTCGGGCCAGAATCGCACGCCATAGCTCGGCAACTCGTTCATGAACCAGGCCTGCGTTTCCTGAGCGGCGGCTTTCAACGTGGCTTGCGTCGCGGCGTCGGGCTTGAATTCCTTGCCCTTCTCGATGCCAATGGAACGCAGCAGCCCCGGCATTTCCTTGTCCCTCGGCAGGACCGGCTCCTCATTCACCATCTGGGCGAGATTCGCATAGAAGCTCTCATCGAAGCGAACGATGCCGTCGTAGAGCTTGCCGGACATGTCCACGAAGCGCTGCTCGGGCGGCGCGGCGGCTTTGGACAGCGGATAGACCCGGAATTGTTTCACCAACCCGAGCGCCTTGGCCACGTCCTCCTCGCTGGACGTCTTCGGGATGGGGCGGAACCCGCCGAAGCCGTTGTAGGTTTGCGAGCGCACCGGAATGTAGCCAGCGGGTATTTCGCCTTTGAAGTCGGGCGGCAGAATCAGGTATTTGCCGCCTTTGCCCAGATCCTCGCCCGTGGATCCGGCATCGACGAGCGGCACCTGCCAGGCGTCAATCAGCGTGCCGAACAATCCGGCGCCTACGGCGGGCGGCACTTCCAGCACGACCGGCCCTTCCGGTTTCGTGTTGAAGTTGATGAAGACGTAACGAACCGAGTCGTTGGCCGTGGTCGTCTGGTTCTTCCAGACTGACGGCTTCGACCAGAAAACGATGTCGTTATACTTCGCCCCTGCATGTCAGCATCGGCCAGGAAGTAGTCCAATACGTCGGCCAGGACGGGAGGCGGGAGTGGTTGCCCGACGAGGGGGATTTGCAACCGCCGAGGATGTGTGACGGGTGGAGTTGAGCCGGGCGTG
>Ga0116217_10000395_pt1 | contig 46572 bp, 32 predicted proteins | sample Sb_taG_6_FD_89697 | JGI IMG/M metagenome (GOLD analysis project Ga0116217, IMG submission 89697) | Peat soil microbial communities from Weissenstadt, Germany - Sb_50d_4_PS metaG | ecosystem: Environmental > Terrestrial > Soil > Wetlands > Peat | place: Germany: Weissenstadt | collected 2010-09-21 | reverse complement strand
TCATCTGGGCAACTCGTCAAAGGTGAAACCGATTACAGACGTTTGGAAGTAGCAGCGGACCAACTGCTGGGGCGCCCGTGTTTATTCCTGCCGAGCTATTTCGCGCTCCATGAGCCGCAGCAACGGGAGAAGGGCTCGTACGTGACTACGAGGCCCAGCCCGCACCTGGTGGCGCAGCTCGAACCGTTCCGGATGACGGCTAAGAGGTGGTGGGAGAAAGTTACTGGTCGCCGGGAGTTGACGTCGACAGTTTCGTCACTGACACAACTGAGCGTCGAGTAAAGCGGTAATCGAAGTACCTCGATGTCGAGCTGCCCAGTGTCGTCTAATGGCTCAACGCCGGATTGGCAACAGATCGAGGGCGCGCGGGCCACACCCAACCAAAAGCGAATTTTGATTTCCGAATACACCCAGTCATTCGGGCCACAAAATATGGTTCTTGATCTACTTGGCGATTAAAGTCGATGCGAGTACCGCAACGTTTGCATTGTTTGGCAATGTAATGCTTTGCACCACCTTGTTCGGATTCAACGCGAACCGGTATGCATACAGGCTGAACGTCCGCTTGTCCTTGGTGCCGTTGTCAAAGTTCCGGTACTGCATGGCCACCGCTTCATACTCGCTGGGGTAATTTTCCGGAGTAAACCAGTCACTGAAGCTCTGCGTGACCTGCTGGCTCGAACCGTCGGTGTAATGGATGGTGAATGTCTGGGATGTTTGATTCCCATTCACTCCCGTCGCTAGAAGCATCAGACTAGCGAACTGACCCTGGGGCAACGCCAAGGATTGGCCACTGCATGCGACGGCGTCCGGTTCATTCGCAGGGCCAAAGTTAAAGAGTATTTTACTCAGTACTCGCGACGCGGTCAGCAGGTTCGCCGAGTACGAGTATCCCTTGCCATCAAGGCCTCCGGTCGAATACACGGTCCCGTCTGTGTAGATTCCGTTGAGGTTGAAGTCCGAAGAAAGATCAACCTGCGTGCCCGTTCCAGTTCCGCCGATTGCACCGCTGACCGCAAGAGTGAAAGTTACCTTTTGTATGATGCTGCCGGAGGTCCCGGTCACGGTTACAGGAAACAACCCTGTGCTCGCAGAGGGACCGGTTCGAAATTCCATTCCTCGCTGGCTGCCTTGACCCTTGAATCCGCCCTGGACACCGGTTGGCAGAGCTGAGAAAGTCAGCGTCACCTGACCATTGAAGCCGTTTTGCGGCGTGACTTCGATCAAGGCCTTGGTCGATCCATTCTGATTGAGGAATAGACTGCTGGGGGCGGAAAGTGTAAAACCGGGAGCGCCAACCCCGATGTTAATCGCGCTCGCATATTGCGCCGCGAGGCCGTCGCCCACGAAGTCGTCGTAAAGCCACATGAAGCCGCCGATGATGTCACACTCGCTGTGCCAGCCGGCCATGATCGTCTCCACCTGGGCCGGAGTGTCCACCTGGTCCCACAAGCCGGGGAATACCGGAACGCTGCCGAAATTCCATCCGACGCAAGGATTGTTGCCCTGGCCACCGGCGTACGCCTGCAGGTGTACGCCGTCCACCGTGCCCGGCAGTTGATTGTTAATTTGCGACACAACATTAATCCAGTAATTGTTATTGGTGTAGGGGTCGGGCATGACGTGATACCCCAATTGTCCCAGCATCACGCCAAAGGCAATCGTGGTCGGAGTGTTGTAACTGTTTTCATCATCGAAATCGATGGCATCGAGCGCCGGGATCGCCGCCTTCAAAGCCTGGAAATCTTTATAGAGAATGCTGGTGGGGCCTGTTCCCTGTGACTCAACGAGGGCGGTTATGTTTTCCCAGTCTCCATAGTTGGACGAGCCGACACTGAACGTGACTCTTTTGACCGTCCCTTGTTTCAACTGCGCCATGTTTCCTGGAAAATCGGGATGAGTCTGATTGCCGATGTAAGTCCCGTTTGAGGTCAAGGGGAACTCGCCATTGAAATTCAAGTCGCCAACACTACTGACTTCGACACTCCACACGATGGCCTCGGTGAAACCGGAATTCTCGATCTCGGTGATGTTGGGAGCAGCATTCTTATAGAACGGGCCGCCACCAAAAATTCCCGTGTATCCAGTCTGTGCGGACGCGAGCGGGCCAAACAGTGCCAGGGACAGGAGTAAGCCGAGAATCACGCTTACGCGCGCGGCGATTGTCCGGTCGGAGCGATTTGCGACTTGGTTTCTCATTGCGGTCTCCACAGAATCTCCAGGATTTGGGCGGGTCCAAGAAACTTAAATGCGGTCGAACTTGTTTAGCCGTCAGCGAAACCGTCGCAACGCCGCGCCAGTCGGGCGATTATACACCTTACGGCTTCCCAGACCGAAGACAAGAACCAACGATGATTTGTAGCAATTGATGAAAATTCGGGAAGTCGCGGTGGATGATCTGCAGCTGATATCGAGTCACACCGGTCGTCTGGCATTAGCGGGAATGCGGTAGTGATTAGGCAGCCGACCAGATTGTCTACCCAGATTACACAGGCGCGGTCTATGTTTATCTCAAGCCAGGTGTTGGAAGACAACCTTGACCTGGGACGGCCTCGGGCCAGACACAGATCACCGTCGACGTCGTGTGCAGACTGCCTCTTTCGCTTCCCACAAGCGCGTTTCTGGATTGCGTCCGGGTTGTCGACAATATTGGAGTCGGGAATTGCAGTCTTGAACCTTCCAGGACTATTACCGCATTAGCGCCGCGAGTCCGGTGGCACTAGGTTGTTCGCACGATAGTAGACCACAAGCTGACCATAGTGCTCGCCACTGTGCTCGATGGCGACCATCCAGATGGAGGAGTTGTAGGCCAGCCGGTTCCCAAAAAATTTGGATGTATTGTCCAGCCCCGCGTCCCCCTGCTGTTGAATCACTTGCGCTCCGTCCGCGACGGCCTCCTGCACGAACTTCACCACGTCAGCCTTGGTCTTGAAAGCGTCGCGCGAAGGATTGTCGCCCTCGCCGAAGTCAGGCCCGACGTTTGATCCGGAAACCCTTCGTATCAGAACAAAATCCAGGCCGGCGGCGTGGAGAAGATTCTGGGCGAAGGTGCGCTGGTCCTTCTGCACCTTGAAGTCGTATTTGTCTTCGGGAAAATCCTTGGCCATCGCGACGAGTTTGTTCCCAATGTCGTTCCACCTGTCCAACATCTCATCGGATCGAGAGCGCGCCGGACTCGGAGCTTGATTCTGCGTTTGGGCCTGACTGTGAAGACTCATTCCGACGGCAGCAAGCAGCGCAAGCGAAGACCATTTCATTGTAGATTGCTCCTTGTTTTGATCCGCTTTCAGAAATTCCATCGGAGTTAGACGTAGCGCTACTCCCAAAGTTTGAGCAAACTTCGGATCACAGGGCGAAAAACTTGCATGTGACTGGAAAGATTGATCCAACATCTGGATGGGCACCCGAATGACGGGCAATCCGGAAGTTATTCCGGGCCAGAAGTCGGCTTCGAGGAGATCTCCCCGAAGCCCGTTTGTGGATGGCTTCCGTTGGCCGACCATCCGCCGAGAAAGTGCCGGATGGAGTCTCCCGGAATCACTTCCGGTGGGCCATCACTGGTTGTACCTCTTCTTATAAAAATCGAGCTGTTGTTGGAGTTGCTCTTTGCTGAGGCCTTTTGTCCACTGGTGGTAAGGGCTGTTCATCACGTCTGCGGTCACGCCGGGAAGAAGCGCCTCAGCTTCGGGAATGAATTCCGTGTAGAAAGTCTTGGCGACTTCGTAGAAGCCATGCCACTGTGTGTAATCGGGGCCCATCATCGCCGTGCTCATCCGAGCACGCCGCCCCTGATGGTGCCAGAGCTCATAGTAGGTCCACTCGATTTTTTCATCAAACGGTGTCTTCGTGAGCTTATTGGCGGCATAGAGCTTCTCCATGATCGCTTTGGCGGGCTTGGCAAACTTGTCGTTGTAGAGATCAATTGTGTTCTCATATTGCTTATAGAAGTTCTCTACCCAGCCGGTCGCGTGGCAATTCGAGCAGACGTCCTGCATGGCGGCACGACGCTTCTCCCAGTTTTCCAGCTTGATGCTCACGACTGGTCGAAGTGTGAAGCTAATACGGTCGCCCACATCGTGGGTCACGGGCTGATTACTGGTCGCGCTCATGTGACAGGTGGCGCATGTGGGCGCCGCGGAGTAGTCCTTCCCAACCACCCAGGACTTTGCATCCAGGTTCATCTTGGCAATGTTGGCGCGGAACTGAATCCCGTGCTTTGATTCGGTATAGATCTCAATCTGCGGATGATCAGGCCCCATGTGACACTTTCCACAGTTCTCGGGCTGGCGAGCCAGTGCTGAACTAAAGGAGTGCCGTCCGTGACAGGCAGCGCAGGAGCCTCGGCTGTTGTCAGGATTCACACGGCCAATCCCACTGTTCGGCCAAGTCTCCGCATCAAATTTGCCGTCCTTCACATACTTGACCTCGCTGCCGTGACACTGCCGGCATCCGTTCGCCGCAGCAGGGCCGCCCTCAACGGGGAATGGCTCGGGTGGGCGGATCGGCGGCACAATCGTGTGTTGGGAATGGCTCGGGTGGGCGGGATCGGCGGCACCATTGGGTCAGGGAGGTGTACGGCAGCGAGTGTACTGGCAGACGCTGATCAGCGATCTACCGGCCGATCACACCGAAGGAAAGTGCAGCGCATTGGTGGCTGTTATTCACATCGCACAAGTTGAAATAGTCGATGTCTCCATACAGGGCGTAAAGATACATATCGTGCAGAGGCTGCATTCCACCACGGACATTGTTGGTTTCGTGGGTCGTGTTCGAGGCAAAATATTGCGCGGTGCTGCAGATCGGATCGCCGGTATTAGTGCATTGCGGAGATACATTGAACCAATAGGTACCCGCGCTAAGCATAACCGGTAGAATCACCGCGACCGCCACCGTCATTTCGGGATAACCGAAGACGATGCGGCCTGTGGGTGCGATGTTTGCGTTGCCCGACCCGTAGGCCACTTGCTTACCGCCGTTGCCCTCGCTCACGCCGCTTCGAATCTCCCATGTGGCCGTCATGGGATCGAAGTTGTTCGGATCAGCCAGCACATTGAACAACAAACCTTCGACTCGAACCTCGCGCCCGGCTGGAACTGTTATGGCCCCGAAGGTCTCGCTCTCGCCGGTAAGCAGCGTGTTGCCGTCAGGGAAACCATCCGCATTCGGGTCATTTGGATCAATGTCTCCGCCGTAGAACAGGCACGGCTTACAGATCGGCGGCGGCGTTCCCGAAGGCGCGAGTTGAAACGGAGAAGTCACAGCCAAGGCCTGGCGATCAAAAGCCGGGCGCACTATAGGGGTGGCTTCCTCCTGGGCCATGGCGCCTATCGCGACAGCTGCCACGAAGAGCATTCGCAATAGCAACAAAAGCCTGTTCATGGTTTTCCTCCAAGTGCTGCGAGAGGTGAACACCCAAACCTGCCCAGAAAAACGCCTATAGTTTACCCTCCGAGTCTTCAGCATTCAATCGAGAGGAGGGCAGTCCGCTCCACGAAAGCGAGCGTGGGGCTTGCTGAGTGCCTACTTTATAGAACATGACTTCCTCCGAGGGATCGAGCTGCCGCAGCAAGTTAAAGTCCCGAAGGTTGCGGAACAACACCGCGCATTCGTATTTTCGAGCGACGGCAAATAGCAGCGAGTCGTTCAATATCCCCTTCTTGCGCAACCAAGCCGTCTCCTTTGCACGCCGCTCAGAAAGGGTGCAGTTCAGCCATCACTGATTCCGAACTTCTCTAGAGGTTCCACTGTGGTTTTGGCGTTTCAGCGGCTTGCCAATCGCCAACAGGAAGATGGCACTCCTGGCTTTCGCGTGCGGTGAAAAAAAGTTAATCACATCATCGTCGAAGAACGTCAGCCCGGTCGCACCCAGGTGCTGGGCATAGGCAGCCAGGTACATTCTGCCGCCGATTGCGCCCGCCTCCAGTTGGACAGCCCGGTAGCCGCGGTTCCCGTATCGCTCCAGAATGGGCTGCAAATCGGCGAGAAAGAAGATGTCCACACAGGCGTCGGCCGGCAACTCCTGCTCCAGTCCAAGATGATGGGCCTCAGCGCGGAATTTCCCTTCCTTCAAGAGCTCCAGAGTGTTCGGTTCACGCTGGAAGAAATAAACGCCCGGCTTGAGCCCTTGCACCGAATGGACGATCAGGTAAAGATCGTTGAGCTGCACGCCGGTTGGTTCAAGGAAGTCAGCCGGAAGACCCCGCGTGGCACAGTCGAGAATGGTGGAGAGTTGTGCCAGTGTAATGGACGCCGTCTGATCGAAGGCTCGGGTAGAGCCGCGGCGCAGGATCACCTGCTCGATCGTGGCCTTCGGTTGTTCTTCTTCCCGCAGTCGCTCCAGTTGAACTTCCTCGCCAGCCGGGGCGGAAGACGGAAAGACCGGCGGGTTCCCTCTCCACTGACTTGCTTCCTCTACGGACTCAAGTGAAGACGCATCGTGCATCTCAAGCATGGCGCGATATTCGACCTCGCGCTGTGAAAGCGGGATCGTCTCCAGATGGAGCGCTGGAACCTCTCTCGGCGCAGGCAGCGAACTCTCCGATGTACGCCCGATCGGCACGAGGCACAAGAAAACCTCACGCCGCGTATCGAGATCAAGCAGGCGGTTCACTTCGGCATCCACGAACCCGAGCACAATCTCGGACGGCAGCCCCGAAGCCGCAGCAACGGCCAGCAGATTCGCCAGCAGGGTACCGTTGTCCCAGCCAAGATGGCGATAGGTGCGCGCCTGGTATTTCCAGGCGTTCCGCCAGTACGTTCCGGTGCAAATGATGGTCGCGGGCGACTGAGTCACCGCGGGTTCCATCGCGGTCGCCTGAGCCAGGTTTCCGCGAAAGTCATCCTTGCGCAGAAGCCGTAGCGATACATCCGCCGGATTGAAGTGATACACGCCCGCTTCCAGGCCCGGCAGATCGCCCGCCACGACGTACAGTTCGATCTCGTAGAGAGCTCCGGTGCAGGCTGCGGCGCGAAAATAGATTTCTCCGCCGGGATAGGCACGCTGTTTGGTAATTCCTGCCGAGAAATAGAGGATGCGCGCCAGATCCTGAAGGCCAGGGACCGAATCCGCCTGCGACGGCGGCACTGCATCTGAGATTGCGGACAGCGCGGCTACCCCCGTTTGCGGCACGTCCCGCGGCAGTGGAAGAGGCTCTATCTTGGGATAGATTTTGAAAGGCAACGGCCGATTCGCCCAGTCCAGAAAGTGAGGTTCGGTACGAATACTCCAGTAGGAGTGCTTCGTGCCATCGTGATAGTTCCAAGCAGCCTGGATTTCGCGGTTGTTCATCGGCTGTACGTCAGACTAGCACTATCACTGGACAACGGGCGCTAACAAAGAACCTGCGACTGCGGATTGTGCCTGGATCGCGGTTGTCCGGAAGTTATTCCGGCCAGAAGTCGGCTTTCCGGAGATCGCCATTGATTTCTTCCTACGCCGTCCTAGGCGCGTGAGCTGTATCACATCTTCTGGCGCGATTTCTGTGGGACTATGTGCCGAACGTCAAGCTTCTCATCTAGGGATACAGAGGCGTGCCTACTCAAGCCACAGTTAAGGGTGCAACAAGGAGAGTCGAACGAGAGTTGCACGATGCGGCCTTAGCCATGCGGCTCTCATTGATTATCGGCTTGGCAATGCTGATGGGTAAGACCACAGCCTATTTCATGACGCACTCGGCTGCTATTTTCTCCGATGCGGCTGAGTCGGTCGTCCACGTGATCGCCGTGGGATTTGCTAGTTTTAGTCTTCGGCTCAGCACGAAATCGGCCGTCCCACAATTTCTCTATGGCTACGAGCGGATCACATTCTTCTCTGCTGGATTCGAAGGAGCAATGATCGTCGTGGCCGCGATCGCAATCCTCTATGAGTCGATCCGGAAGTGGATCGCCGGGCTTCAGTTGGAGCACCTGGGAGTGGGAGCATTGCTGGTCCTGACGGCTGGAATACTCAATGCGGGTCTTGGTTACTACCTGCTGCGGACAGGTCGGCGGACAAATTCACTCATTCTCGAAGCCGACGGCAAGCACGTCTTGACCGATAGCTGGACGAGTTTTGGCGTTGTGGGAGGGCTAGGGCTGGTGCTATTGACGCACTGGAAACCGTTCGATCCGCTGGTGGCGATCGCCGTTGCAGCAAATATCCTCCGGGCGGGAGGGCAGTTGGTCTGGCGTTCAGCAATCGGGCTTCTGGATTATTCTGATCCGGAAGCCGGTCGGAAAATTCGGGACAAGCTGGATGCAATTTGCTCGGAACTGGCCATTCAATACCACGGCGTGCGTTTCCGAACCACCGGATACCGCCAGATCATCGAAGTACACTTGTTGTTCCCGCGCCTGACTTCGGTCAGCGATGCCCACCGCCTCGCAACAACTCTAGAAGAACGTCTGCCGGCCGAACTGGGAATGCCCGCCGAAGTCATTACTCACTTGGAGTCCTTAGAAGACCATGCGGATGTCCACCGCGAACAACACTACACGGGGAAGCCTGAGTAGATTCCCAATCTTCTTAATAGATCACAGGTTACCGCAACCTTCCCATCGGCACAGTAACCGCGAAGATCGCGCTCGGAGCAGGAGGCCGGGAGCCACTCTGCAGGATCCAGAGCTATTTTGTCCAAAACGTTTGATATCAGAAGATGTATTTGACACTCAACTGAATCTGTCGCGGCGGTTTATTGCCATAAGAGTTCGCCGAGAGAATGGAGCCGTAATTCTCCCCTGGGCAGACGAGGTTGCCGTTCTGCGCGCAGGGCGCCAAGTCAAACGTATGGTCCGGGATGTCGAAGTTAGGATGGTTCAGTATATTGAAGAACTCGCCGCGCAACTGCAGGCGATGGCTCTCGGCGCGGAGCGAGATACTCTTGGCCAGGGAGAAATCGAGATCAGTAAAGCCCGGGCCAGTGAGAATGTCGCGCCCCTCCGTGCCAAAGGCCGGACCAAACGGTTCCAAGGCAGGTTCGGCGAATGCGCACTGGTTAAACCAGTTTTGTGGCGTCCCTACCTGAGCGGGCGCCTGACAAGCTGGGTTCGCCGCCACCGGCCCGCCTTTGGACGGATCGCCGACAAGATCGGGCCGCTCCGGGTTGCCGAAGGCCGCGGCGGAGGCGGCGGGTGATCCCGCCAGAACCACGGTGAATGGAGATCCCGTCTGCGCGGTGAGGATTCCTCCCGCCTGCCAGTTCTCCAGCAGTTTCCTGCTCCAGTTCGGGCCCTGGGCCCACATACGGCGGAGCGGCAGGTCATAGACGAAGCTCATGGACAATCGGTGCTCTGCATTGAAGTCGGAAAGGCCGCGGTCGCCACTAAGATTCTGCGAGTTTTGTGGCAAGCCGGAGCCCGCGCTTCCCCCGAAGATCGAGGAAATGTCATCAATGGACTTGGAAAACGTGTACGCGGCCAAAAAGTCCAACCCGTGGCTTAGACGTCTCTCCGAGCGGAGTTGCATGGACTGGTAGGAACTACTGGCATTCGATTCCACGAACAGGACCGAGGAAAACTGGCCGTATGGCGGACCGGTTAAGGGGTTCGCCTGGTTCTTATCGATGACGTTCGGCAATTGCGTGCCCTTGGAACCGACGTAGGCCAGGTCGATCATCCAATTGGGTCCAACCTCATATTGCAAGTCGGCGTTCCACTGCTGCATGTATCCGTCGCGGAAGTTGGGATCGATCGAGTTGCCCTGGACCACACCCGTCTGCTGGCCGGTCTGACTGAGGATGTCCTGGACCGTGCACAAAAACCCCGGGCAAGTAGCGGGGTTCTGGAAATGCGCGGCCAGATCGTAGAACGGCGGATTGATGCGAGGAAGAATGTTGATCTGGGAAATGGGGACGTCGTAGAAGATGCCATAGGCAGAGCGGACCACCCAACGCTCTGACTTCAACGGGCGCCAGGCGATTCCAATGCGCGGGGCGATATCTCTGTAGGTGGGGTTGTATGTAGCCCGAGGGATTCCATTTGTCCCGGCCACGGTGAACTGAGGAGTGGCGGCGCAGGGTTGGGGAATATCGGGGCAGGGAATCAGGTCGGGAACGCCGAAGCGGTTCAGCGCCTCGACCGGAGGGCTGTTGAATTCATAGCGCAAGCCAACGTTGAGCAGGAAGCGCGGGATTACGTGGATGTCGTCCTGAACGTAAGCACTGACGCCGTGACTGCGCAAGCTGTTGTAGGTGTTCCCGCTCACGGCGAGGGCGTAGTCCGGGACGCCGGCAAGCACCTGCGCCAGCGAACAGGTCGGAGCATCAGGTAGCCCATTGGTTCCGGAGCAGGAGGGAATACCGAGGAAGCCGGCTGCCGTCTGCCCCAGGAAGAACCAGTCGCCCCTAGCCAAGAAGTCGAGGTAGTCGTCGATCCGAACGTAGCGAATGTCGGTCCCGATCTTGAACTGGTTGCGGCCAACCGTCCATGCCACGTTATCGGAAAGCTGGAGGGTGGTGTCGTGACGGTATTGCGGATAGTTGATGGGCTCGCCAACGCCGTCGAAGCCAATCAGGTTGATGTTGGGAGCTCCCAGATCCACCGGGTTAGTCAGCACGTCGGGAAAGCCCAACTGTTGGCTGATGTTATCGCCATGATTCTGCTGCAGTACTGTGGCCCGCATGCGAATGAAGCCCAGGCGCAACTCGTTGACCACGGTCGAGCGAAACACGCGCGTCCACTCGACTCCCGCGTTCTGACCGTGATTCAGGGTGAAGCTGCCGTAACTGGGCAGCGCAGTGAAGGCATTGACGGGATCGAAGGGGTTGAAGAGGTTTTCATCGATCAGCGAGTAATGGAGCGACAAAGTATCGCCGCGGGTGGCGTGCTCGTCCACCTTGGCGGTGATCAAATTCTCCGAGTTGCTGATGATCGGAGCAGAAAGGAAGGTATTCGAGTTGGCCAGGTCAGAGCCGACGTTGGCTGTCGGATAGAGATGGAACACATTCTGGCCGACCTGCAGGACGGGAGGGCGGGGCACAACATGAGCTCTTGGGTCAAACCCTCAGCCTCTTGCCATTGCAGAGTTGAGGGGACGGTAGCTTCCCGCGTAGTCGCCTGCCGCAAACGCAGTCCTTCATAAGACAGAAAGAAAAAAGTCTTGTCCTTGCGCAGGGGACCACCCAGAGTTCCGCCGAACTGATTGCGATCGAAGCGCGGAATGTCGCCGCACGTGCCCGGCACTGAGGTGGCGGCGCAGCCGGGAAGATCGAAGTAATTCTTGGCGTCCATCTGCCGGTTGCGGAAGAACTCGAAAAGAGTGCCGTGGAACCTGTTAGTGCCGCTTTTCAAAACGACGTTGATCTGAGCGCCGCTGGCGTGGCCGAACTCGGCCGAGTAATCGCTGGATTGAACTTTGAATTCCTGAATGGCGTCGATGGAAGGAAGAGCGACATACTGGTTGATGTAGGGATCGTTGTTGTCTACCCCGTCGAGCAAGAAGTTGTTCGACTGCTCGCGGGCGCCGTTGACGCTGAGGGCGCCACCTTCGGTCGAGTTTTCGGAGCCTTGTGCCGGCAATTGACTGCCCGGCACCAGCAGGGCGAAGGACAGGAAGTTGCGCTCGTTGAGTGGCAGTTCCTGAACCAGGCGATTGTTAACCACCTGGCCCAGGGTGGAGGTGTCGGTCTGCACGATGGGAGGAGTATCGGTGACGTTCACTTCCTCGGTTACTGAGCCCACCCGCAGTGAGAAATCGAGGCGCACCGTCTGATCTACCTCCAGGCTGACGCCGTGAATAACGCTGCGGCGGAAACCTGCGTTCTCGACGGAGACGGAATAGCGGCCCGGGGGCAGAAGCGCGACCGTGTAGTCGCCGTCCTCATTGGTCTCCGCATCGCGGATGGCGTTGGTTCCCTCGTCGCGTACCATCACTCGCGCCTTGGCGATCACCGCGCCGGAGGGATCGGTGATTGTGCCGGTGATGGTGCCGGTGGGACCGCTGGCAAATAGCGGGGAAGCGACCAGAAGTATTAATAAGGAAGCGAGTTGCAACCGTCGACTAGCCATGTTGTCCTCTCGCAAACAGCGGCCACGGCATGCGCCTACCGAGGTATGCCGGTCAACGCCCACTCAATTCGATCCACTTCTTCACGAATCACGCGGATCGCTTGCTGATTGCTCGGATGTGACAGGGGTCTGATGGCTTCTGCCGCGTGACGAATCTTGTAGTTGCGATCCCGAATCAATTTGATTCGCGTGGAGGTCTCGATTCGGTATTGGTAAATTCTTTTGGCCAGTTTCGTAGTCATCCAGGCGAACGCCAGGCCGAACAACATCTCGATGGGAAGACGATCGGTTGCTCCATCAAAGTCGAGGAACACTAAGCGATACACGGCTTCGCCAGCGCCGAGTGAAGCAAATATCACTACGATCCCAATCAATCCTAGCGTCAGGCGGTCAATGCGTCGAAGTGCCACAGACGATTGCTTAGGGTCCGAGTTTTGCGCCAGCATCGCTCCCCCAATGTGATGTGAGATGGTCTGAACGCCTACTATTCTATGCCGCAATCATCTTTGTCAATGTGATCCGGGACTTGCTGTGAAATCGGCCTCGGCGCGGAATCTTCCTGATGCTTGGTCTGGGTGATGGCGGCGCCTGGCCTGCGGTTTGTGTTACAATAGTTACAACAGTTACACTAGGGACGACGAGGCATTCCATGAAAACAGCTCGCTCGGTGGTCCTCAGCATGCGGCTGCCGGTGGACAGCGGAAAGCGACTGAAGCGGATGGCGAATCGACACGGCTGGACCCCCAGCGACACCAGCGCCCGCTTGGTGGAGGAGGGCCTAAGGCGTGCGGAATTTGCCCTCATCGATTTTCGCGATTCTCCGGCGGGGCGGCAAGCCTACCTCCAGGCAAGCACACTCACCGTGTGGGAGGTGATATTGTTGGTCCGCAGCTACAAAAACAACATCACCGCGGTCGCGAAACATCTCTGCTGGCCCGAGGCCAAAGTGCGGGCGGCCGTCAATTACGCGGAGGCATTTCCGGAAGAGATCGAGGAGGCTCTGGCCGAGAACCAGGCGACCGATCTTGGGACGTTGAAGCGCATGCTGCCGCAAGTGTCGGAATTCGTCTCCAGGAAAGCAACCAAAGGCTAAGATGCTCAAGCTTCTTCTCGACGAGCACATCTCGCCGGAAGTGGCCGATGGCCTGCATCGCTGGAACCCGGCACTGGTGGTTCGGTACATGGCCGAGTGGCAGAGCGGGAACTTTCTGGGGCAGGAAGATTCGGTTTGTTTGCAGCACGCTGCCGCACACGGATTGACGCTTGTTACCTATGACCGAAGGACGATTCCGCCGCTGCTCAAGGCTTGGGCGGAGGAAGGACGAAAGCATGGGGGGGTAATTTTTGTTGACGAAAAGACTATTTCCCCGGCGGACGTTGGTGGCTTGGTGCGGGCGTTGATCCAGCTGGCCAAAGAGACCGGGAAGTGGAACTGGACGGATCGGTTCTGCTTCTTGAGACGTTGACGCTTCATGACCTCCGCTGGGGTGCGACTCTGGGAACGACCACCATGCGTGAGATGTCTTGCCGCGCAAACTGAGGTTCCACAAAATCATTTTCAATTCCTCCATCGGTCCGGGGTGGACTGCGGACGTTCGCCACGCGATGACACGGGGGAGTAACATCGGATGGACATCAAACAAACGCTGCTGAAAGCGGAGTAGAGAATGCATGAGTCTATCGCGTGGCCGGGACGACCGCCACGGCGCCGCCGCCGGCTTTTCCTTATCCTTGCCGCAATCGCCATTCTACTTTTTGGTAGCCGGACGGCCGTATCGTATTACGTCGATGCCCTCTGGTTCGGATCGCTCGGGTACGGAGATGTGTTCCGCAAGACCCTGGGCCTTCAGTGGGCGGTCTTTGCGATATTTTCGGCCGCCACATTCTTGATTCTGTACGGATGGTTTCTCGCGCTACGGCGGGCGTACTATCAATCTGATTTGCTGAACGGCGGCATAATTTTCATCGGCAGGCAGCCGGTGAAATTGCCGGTCGAGCGCATCCTGAGTCTGATCGTGCTCGTCATCTCACTCCTCATTGCCCTGGCGACGGGCGCCGGCATGATGGAGGAGTGGCCGACATTCGCTCTCTATTGGTATGCGCCGCGCACCACCAGCAGCGTTCTGGATCCAATATTCGGCAAGCCGCTGCACTTTTATTTGTTCACCCTGCCAGCATGGCAGTTCATAACCGGCTGGATGTTGACGCTGGCCGTGATTGCCTGTGTCGTCGCCTTCTTCTTCGTTCTCATTACCGGCGGCACCAATGCGCTCGCTGGTCGAGGAGGCAGATCCCTTCCACTGCCCTGGCGAGGGTTCTCCATTGCTTTTGCATTCTTATTGCTAATGCTCGCGGCGCGCGTGTATCTCAGCCGGTTTGAGTCATTGTTTGAAGAGCATACGATTTTTAGCGGTGTCGCTTACACGGATGCTCATATCACACTAACTGGCCTCCTTGTGGTTTGTGCGGCGCTCATTGTTGGCGCTGCCATTGCGCTGGTCAACCTGGTGTCGGCGCCGCGAGTGCGCTGGCTGGCGGCTGCGGTCCTTACGGCCGTGCTCTGTTATCTCGGGGTCCAGATAATCGGCTGGTATGTCGGCAACTTTATCGTGAAGCCGAACGAGTTAGTTCGCGAACGGCCTTACATCGCCTATAACATCGCCCTGACGCGGCAAGCTTATGGATTAGACCGGGTCTCGCAGCGCGAATTTCCCGCCGAGACCACCGTCGATGCGACTGATCCGGCGAACAATCAGGCTACGCTGCAAAACATCCGCTTGTGGGATTGGCGCGCTCTCCAGGACACGCTGCGTCAGATCCAGGAAATCCGTACTTACTATGATTTTCCCGACATCGACATCGATCGTTATGAAATCGACGGCACCATGCGTCAGGTGATGCTTGCCACGCGCGAGCTGAGCGTGGATAAGCTCCCGGAGAGCAGCCGCAACTGGATCAATGAGAAGCTGATCTACACCCACGGCTACGGAATCACCATGAACCCCGTGAATGGATTCACGCCGGAAGGGCTGCCGACGCTGATTCAGAGTAACATGCCCATCCAAAGCACGGTGCAGAGTATCAAGGTAACGCGTCCAGAAATTTATTTCGGCGAGCTCACTAACACCGACGTATACGTGAAGACACGGCAACAGGAATTCAATTATCCGCAGGGCCAGACGAACAACCTGACGTCATACGAGGGCAACGGCGGGATCCTCCTCGGCGGATTCCTGCGCCGCATTCTTATCGCGTTCAACCAGGGGGACCTGGCGAAGCTGCCCTTCAGCGATGACATCAATTCTCAAAGCCGGCTCCTGATGCGTCGAAGCGTGCGCGACCGGGTGGCAACGCTGGCGCCATTTCTCACTTACGAATCGGATCCGTACATCGTCATCGGTGAGGATGGCCGGCTGTCGTGGATGATGGATGCGTTTACCACTTCCGACACCTATCCGTACTCCAGCCACTATCTTCTGGGCGGCAATCCCGTGAACTACATGCGCAACAGCGTGAAGGTGGTGATCGACGCCTACGATGGAACTACCACGTACTACGTTTTTGACTCGCCGGACCCGATCATCATGGCGTATCGCCAGATGTTTCCATCTCTATTTAAAGATGCGTCTGCTATGCCGTCGGCGTTGCGAAAACACGTGCGTTATCCCGAGTTGTTGCTCAAGCTGCAGGCGTCCGTGTACGGGCTTTATCACATGACCGATCCGGAAGTCTTCTACAACCGTGAGGATCTGTGGACGGTCGCTTCGGAAGTGGGCATGAGCGAGTCCGGCGAGCAGAGGACGCAGGCGATGGAGCCGAATTTTGTGCTGATGAAACTGCCGGGCGAAGGCACCGTCGAATTCGTCGCAATCCTGCCGTTTACGCCAGCCAATCGAAACAATCTGATTGGCTGGATTGCCGGCCGCAGCGACGGCGCACAATATGGCACGTCGCTAGTCTACGACTTCCCGAAAACCAAGCTGGTGGACGGCCCCTTGCAGATTGAAGCGCGAATTGATCAGAACGCGCAGTTGTCGGGACAATTGACGCTGTGGAATCAGCAAGGCTCCCACGTGCGCCGCGGAACTCTGCTGGTGATTCCATGCGGACGAGCGCTGTTGTATGCGGAACCGATCTACCTGCAGGCTGAGCGAAGTCCGATGCCGGAGCTGCGTTTGGTAGTACTCGCTTTGCAAGACCGGCTGGCCTACGGACCAAACTTCGACTCGGCAATGAAAGCCTTGTTTGGCGGAGAGGCTTCGTCGTTGAGCGCCGCAGCTAGCCCGGTTGAACCTGGACGAAGCGCAGCAGCATCGGCCACGACAACCAAGCCTGCGGCGGATCTGAACGCGCTCATTGCAGGCGCGGCCAAAGACCTCGCCGACTATCAGCGACTGACCGCGGAAGGCAAGCTCGGGGAAGCTGGGCAGAAGCTTGAACAGCTCAAGCAGAAGCTAGACCAACTGAAGGCACAGCAACACTGAAGTATTTTTCCCACGAGAAGAATTATGCATGTGCTTCACGTCGTCGGTGCCCGGCCCAATTTCATGAAAGTCGCGCCCGTCGTGCGCGCGCTCGAGAAGCGGCCACAGGCCAGGCAGAGCCTGGTCCACACCGGCCAGCACTACGATGTCAGCATGTCGGATGTGTTCTTTTCGCAACTGGAGATCCCTTCGCCGGACGTGAATTTGGAGGTGGGTTCGGGCACTCACGCCCGCCAGACGGCGGAGATCATGATCCGCCTCGAACCCGTGCTGCTGGAGCGCAAACCGGATGTAGTGCTGGTTTACGGAGACGTGAATTCGACAGTAGCGGCGGCGCTGGTCTGTGCGAAGCTGCTAATCCGGGTTGGCCACGTGGAGGCCGGCCTGCGTTCGTTTGATCACACCATGCCGGAAGAAATCAATCGCATCGTAACCGATCGGCTAGCTGATCTTCTGTTCACTCCTTCTGAGGACGGGGATGCGAACCTGCGCCAGGAGGGTATTGCATCGGAGAAAATTCACCTCGTGGGAAATGTGATGATCGATTCTCTGGTCCGGCTGCTGCCTGCAGCCAGGCGGCAAGCGAAAAACGGATTTCCTGACCGCTATGCGCTGGTCACGTTGCATCGGCCGTCAAATGTCGATGACGGGGTGATTTTAAAGGGCATTCTCGAGTCCTTGCTGGAACTGAATGAACAGCTTGACGTGGTTTTTCCAGTACACCCGCGAACCCGGCAGCGCATCGCGGAGTTTGGCATCAGTGTGAAGAAGTTGCATCTGCTCGAGCCCTTGCCTTACCTCGAGTTCCTCGGCAGGCAGAGCCGGGCCGCGGTGGTGATTACGGATTCGGGCGGCATTCAGGAAGAGACGACTTACCTGGGAATTCCGTGTCTGACCGTGCGCGAAAATACCGAGCGCCCGATCACGCTCACTTTGGGGACGAATGTTTTGGTTGGCAAGGACCGAGCCAAGCTGAGTTCGGAGTTAGTGAAGATTCTTGCCGGGAAAGCGAGAAAAGGCACCGTCCCGCCATTGTGGGACGGCCACGCCGGGGAACGAATTGCCGAGCTGCTGTGCAGCCTTTGAATTTCCGGTTGTTGACGGGCCGGCCAACCGCCGGGCTATTTTTTTGGCCAGGGCGGGAATGCTGAGAACGCGATTTAGCGGTAGGCGAGATCGTATCCGACCGCAACTGAGGAGCTTAAGCACTGCTGCTTTGGATGAAATGCTGATTCAATTAGCAGAGCGCTTGTCCTCGCCCGGCCGGGGTACGATCGTTGACTGCTTCCACTTGGTGGGCTTTATCCCGAGCTGGGGACTGGCGGGCGACGCCATCTTCTGGGCTGAGGGATCGAGGTCGCCGAAGTGTTGTCTGGCTTCATGCCAAAGCGCTAGTTCAACCCGGTTCCAGAGTCCGAGTTTGTCGTAGATCGCCCGGAGATAGTTCTTGACGACGTGCTCGGTGGTTCCCAGGATGGTTGCGACTTCGTGATTCTTGAGTCCCTGGGCGACCAGCGCAATGAGGCGCTGCTCGCGCTGGTTTGGGACCCTTGCGCCATATCGCTCGCGTTCCAACATAGTTGCCTCCGGTACAAAAGCGTTGCCAGCTTGACTCGCTTGATTCCGTTCTTGATTCCGAACCGCACGAACAAGCGATTGAGGTGGGCCTTCACCGTACGGCGAGGCATATTGAGTTGAGTGGCGATCTCCTGATTGTCGCAGCCCTGCAGCAGCAAATCCGCAATTTGTTGCTCCCTTGGACTCAGCCCCACAGCTTTTTCCACAATACTCCCCAAATCCCCGATAGGAAGAAACGTGCAACCGTTACAAACCCTTTATCGCAGTTTTGTTGCGCCTGCAAGATGAATCTTCAGAAAAAATGTTGGTGTTGAAATTCGCATCAGGAATGAGGTGTTTGTGTGCAAACTCTTGCACCACCGGGTCCCGAATGGCAAGAGGGGCGCGGCTTTTGCGTAGGCTTGCGAGAGCCAGCCAGGTGGCATCGGCAGTCCCAAATCGGTACAACGCTTGTAGACGCTTTACGGCGAACTCCAGTCAGAGTGAATGAAATTCGTCAGGGGAAGAGGGCCGCTGCTTTGCGGGCGATAAGAAGGAACCCCTTGGCACGCGCATCTTTTTCTAAGGCCGCAAGCCGGGCGTGGCCAGCCGCAAGCTTTCCTAGTTTGATCTCGGCCTCGGCCAGGGCAAATCGTGACTCGAATTGATAGAGAACAAAACCAGCGAGATTTGCCTGGGCAAGAATCTTGGTGAGGGCTATCTCCGCCTCGGCCGGGTTTCCGGCCGCAGTCTGGGTTTCGGCAGCAGCAATCGTGATCTGAAACCGGCTGCTCCGATTCTGACTCTTGTCGAGCAGGGGGCGCGTATCCTCAATCTCTTTCTGCGCATCACTTATTTTTGCCGCGGCCAGCAGTGCGCGGACGTGTACGGCATGCGCATGGATCTCATCATCGAGATTCTTTTCCGTTTGAAACTCGCGGATCGCCTGAGCGCAAAGCGGTTCGGCATCCGCTGCCCGTCCCTGCTCGATGGCTAGCGCAGCCAACGCGACCTGAGCACTGGCTGCGTCCGGTTTGGTGTTGGCGTCATTGGCAGCGTTGAGCGCTGCCTGAGCCTGGGTTTGTGCCGCCGCCAATTGGTCCTGAGCCATGAGGAGGTAGGTCCGGTCCAGGGATCCCGGCGCCACATCCAAGCTGCTTCCGGTTTCGCGGAGCAGGGCAGCGGCCTGGTCCCAATTGCGGTTGGCGGCAGCCAAATCTCCCTGATCATAAAGAACTGAGCTGAGACCCAACAGGTCATTCGCCTCGGCATTCTTCCTTCCGAATTGGTGATCGTTGGCAACCGCTTCCTCATGCTTGGCGCGTGCTCCGGGAAGATCTCCGAGGTAGTGGAGCACCAGGCCGATGTTTCCCAAAGCTGAGGCGACGCCGTCCTGGTCGTCAACGTCACGATAATTCTGCAGCGCCTGCTCCAGCATCTTCCGTGATCCCGCCAGATCGCCGCGCGCCTGCAGCACTCCAGCCAGGTTGTTCAGCGCGACGGCCACGCTTTCCCGATTGCCGGTCTCTCGCCAGATCGAGAGCGCCTGTTCGTACTTGGCTTGCGCGCCGGAGTTGTCGCCCTGGTCCTGCATGAGGGTAGCCAGCGAGTTATCGGCGTCGGCGACCTTGTCGCGATATCCGGCCTGAACAAACAAACCGCGCGCCGCTTCGCAATTGCTTACGGCCTCCCTGGTCTGGCCAAGCATTTTGTGCGACCAGCACTGGTTCAGGAGCGCTTTAGCCTCGAGCAGCCTGGCCTGCTGAACTTGGGCCTTCTCAGCCGCACGAGTTGCTGCCGCGAGGTCGAGCTTGAAGTCGCTCAGAGAATCCGCAGCGTCGGCCTCGGCCAGGTCAATGCGTGGGTCGTCTTTGGCCGGGGCCGGGAGCTTGCGAAGCTGGTCCAACGTGGCCAACGCATCCTTTCCCTTGCTGGCAAAAGTTTGGGCGCTGGCCAGCTGCAGACCGTATTCCAGATTGTCCGGGAAATCGTGAAACAAGGTCGCGTACGTGTTCGTCGCCTGCTCCCAGTCGTCTGAGTATCCCTGGTAATGCGCCTGCACCGAGAGCTGGTCTTCCCTCCGCAGCCCGGCAGAGAGAGCGAGCGCCTTGTTGGCCTCCTGCCTGGCCTTGGAGTCATAGCCCAGCTTGTACCAGGCGGAGGCCAGTGCCGAGTGTGCAAGGGCGAAGTCCGGATCGGCAACCACTGCTTTCTGCAGCAGGTCTCGCGCCGCTAGATTGTCGAAGGTCCGGAGTTTGGTCAGCCCTTCCGAGTAGAGCCGCGCCGCTGTCGGGTTTGACGGCAAGGCAGCCTTCACCTCAGCTGCCTCGGCGGTGGAAACTTCGCCTACCCCCAGCTTTCGGCGCAAGCTCTCGCCAACCCGGGAGACGAGCTCGGAAACTGCCGTCTCGGTACCGTTTTCCGTGACGGAATCCACGATTTCGCCGCTGGTGGTGTCTTCGAGCTTCAGGTCGAGGCGGAGGTCGCCGTTGCCGAGCGCCAGGTAGGACCCGAGAACCACGTCATCGCTGCCCAGCAGCTTATGAATTCGCGTCAGAGTTTCGCTTCCGTAACTGTCGGCTTCCGGCAGAGAGAGGCTGATCTTCGCCTGGGCAACATTTTCACCCGGGATGGTCAGCAGCTTCCCACCCGCCGCGAGTTCGGTCATCAGCATTTCGGAAAGGGCCGTCGATAACCACGCCTCGTCCGGTTTGCCCGTGAGATTCTTGAAACCGAGCACTGCGACCGACCGCCGCAAGGGAACCGGAGCGATGGCCCGGAGGTTGGTACCACGCCGCGTGATGAGATACCAGGAGAGGGCGAGCGCGAGCAGAAGCACGGCCAGGATTGTGGCAGCGTACCAGCGCAGCTTGCGCTGGCGGGCCAGGGGAATCGCGCCCGTGCTCAACCGCTGCAGATCGTCACTCAGTTCCTGGGCCGATTGATACCGGCGTGAAGGGTCTTTCTCCAAAGACTTTAGGATGACGCTTTCCAATCCAGCGTCAAGTTGCGGGCTCAGAGCGCGGGGCCGGGGCGGCGTCTCGTGCAGAATGGCATCGACCAGTCGAGGGGCCAGGGTCTCGGCAAACGGCCGCTGCCCGGTGGCCATTTCATACAGCACCGCACCTGCGCTCCACAGGTCGGTGCGGGCGTCGCTCGGTTCGCCACGCAGCTGCTCGGGAGCCATGTAGGGCAGAGTGCCAGTCACCTCCTGCGACTTGGTCATAGTCGCGGTCAGGCCAGAACTGGCGGCATGCGGCATGAATTGCGCCAGGCCGAAGTCGAGGATTTTGAGGCGGCCATCGGGAGTAACGCGAAGGTTGCCAGGCTTCAGGTCGCGATGCACGATGCCTTGCTCGTGTGCTGCCGCGAGTCCTCGCGCCAGTTGCGTACCGAGGTCGATGACTTCTTTGCCAGGCAGCGCGCCCCCGAACAGCTTACTGTCGAGAGTGATGCCGGCAATGTACTCGGTCACGAGGAAGTCGACGCCGTCCTGGCTGCCGAACTCGTGCACCGTGGCGATATTGGGATGGTTCAACCGGGCCAGCGACAGGGCTTCCTTGCGAAAACGCTTGCGCGCGGCCTCGTCGGTCAACGTGCCGGCGGGCAGCACTTTGAGGGCCACGTCGCGTTCGAGTTGCAGGTCGTGAGCGCGGTAAACCACCCCCATTCCTCCAGCGCCGATCTGTTCCACCACGCGATAATGAGAGAGGGTTTCGCCAGTCATCGCCGATTGCTTTGGTTAACCAAGCATCCTAGGAGTGCGGATGGGGTAAGTCAACGAAGACGAATGACTCCGGTTGAGGCATTTGACCCCAAAGGACACGAAGTTGCACGAAGGGAAATCCCGCACTGGAGGCCTTCGTCAAACTTGGTGTGCTTAGCACTTCACGGCTCTCTGGAGCATTAGCTGGCTATCCAACCCCGCGGGTGATGAGTCCATCTGTGTTGTCATCCCGAGCGATCTTTGCCGAGACCGAAGGCGAGCCCCGAGCGAAGTCGAGGGGGAGGGATCTGCAGTCGGGATAGATCCACGAACACTGCCGATTCCTCGTCGCCGTCGCTCCTCGGAATGACAAGTTGGTAAGCTTGTTTTGAACAAACTCCTAGACCAGAAGTGGCGTCCATGATCAAACGACGACTCTTAATTCCTGCATTGGTCTTGCTCGGGCTGAGTTTTCTGCAGGCGCAAAGTGCGCCATCAGCATCAACGCCGCCGGTTGAAAATCGTAAGACCAGTACACCCTACACCGGCGATTTGTCGATCTTCGATTCACTGGGACGAGACCAGCGGCTGCAGATTAATCGGGTGATGGACATTCTGGGCATCGGCCCGGGGAAAAATGTCGCTGACATTGGCGCCGGATCGGGATGGTTCACCGTCCGGGCGGCGCGGCGAGTCACCGAGTCAGGTCGGGTCTATGCGGTGGACATCAATTCCGAAGCCATCAAATTCATCGACGATCGGGCGAAGAAGGAGCAACTGCGCAATGTACAGACTATCTTGAGCAAAAGCGACGACTCGCTTCTGCCGGCCAACACGATTGACGCTGTGTTGCTGCTCAAGACTTATCACGAAGTGGCGAAACCGATTACGCTGCTGCGCAATCTGCGCGCGGCACTGCGGCCGGGCGCGAAGGTGGGAATCATTGACCGGAATGGAAATGGTGAGAACCACGGCGTGGGACGCGAAGTGGTACTGCGCGAGGCTGCGAAAGCGGGTTACACGTTGGTTGGGCAGTATGACTTCGTGAAAGACGGGATGGACTATTTCCTGGTGTTCACAGCGAGGCCGTGACCCATCACTCGTTTCGTTTGCGGGCGGCGGAGTTGGCCAGGCGGTTCGCCTCAACGTTATGTTCGCGGTGGACGTGAGAGATGGAAAACTTGAGCGAGCGCGCCAGCTTCCGGCAGACCCAGTGCAGGGAATAAAGCCGAGGGCTGCGGCAAACGTATTCTCCACGCATCTGCTTGACCACAACTTCAGAGTCGGAATAGACGTGCAGGGCACCCGCCTTCAGGAGCAGAGCGCATTGCAACGCTTCCAGCAGGGCAACGTATTCGGCAACGTTGTTGTCCTGGTGTCCAATCCACTTGGCAATTCGGAGTCGGCCCTGAAGGGCGCCGTCGATCACGACGCCAATACCCGAGGGCCCCGGGTTTCCCAGAGAACCGCCGTCCACGTAAGCGACAAGCGCAGACATTCTCACCGACATCTGTTCTTCTCAAAATGCGTCAAGTGGGCTGCCCGCGTCAAGCGATTAAGATGGTTCGGCTGTGGAATTCGTTGTGACGCATGGCTGTGCAAACTTCTGTGGAAAAGTGTAATTCCGGGAAATTGTGACGGTAAACGCGCTCTGGGCGGGCGAATGCGATCCACAGAATGCACAGGGAAAGCAACAGCACTGCACCAAAAAACGGCGTTGACAATTTGTGTGGGAGCATTTACTTTTTCGCACGTCGACGGCTGAAAGGGTTGGCGCAAATGAAAATTTAGCCAGTCCAAAGTAAGCTGGGTGATTGCGTCAGCCAGGGCAACCTGGAGGACGCCCCGACCCGAAAAAACCGGCTGCTCTGCGAGGACGTAGCTGGGGTTGGGAACTGCGAAAGCACTGATCGCATCAAGGGCCGTGATGGTGCATGACTCCACGCTGTTGACTCCCTCGCAGGAGTTGGCGGCTAGAGCATAACCAATATCACGGCCTTTACCTTTTGTACGGGGAAATTTCTTCTGCCGGATGTTTTGTCTGCGATTTGTTCTTGCCGGACGAGGGCGCCAGATCTAGATCTCGTGCGTGATTTCGCCGGGCGAGGACGCCCTGCCTCCAGCGAAAATCTTTTCGTCCAATCTGAACTTCGTTTTCAACAACAATTGTGAATAAGCTTTTGAAAGCGGGCTTGACTCGCAAGATCCACGCGGGGTTGAGCGCTTTGCACCGAAACGGATTCACTCCACGCTCGATCAAATTTTTTATGCGCTGATGCCCGCGAGTGAAAACCAATTCCGCCGGGTTTATCTTCAGTGAGGCTTCGCGATTGAAGAGCCCACATCGATTTGGCGCCACGTTAGTTTTGCTGATGGCCTTGCTGCAGATCAGTTGGGCGCAGGGATATGCCTCGAGTGCCGAACGCACGCTGTTCGCCGCCGTGAACCGCGAACGCAGAGCACAAGGGCTGCCGGCGCTCCGCTGGGACGAAGCTTTGGCCACGGCTGCGCGGCTTCATGCGCAACGCATGGCAAAGGAAGGGGCGATCTCCCATCAATTGTCTGGTGAGCCGAACCTGCTGACGCGAGCCACGAAAGCTGGGGCGCGATTTACCTCGCTGGCTGAGAACGTGGATGCAGCAGAGACGGCCACGCTCGTTCACCGAAGCTTCATGAACTCCGCGCCGCATCGTGCCAACATTCTGGACCGGGAGATGGACTCGGCCGGCTTCGGCGTCGCAGAGCGGCGTGGACAGTTGTTCGTGGTGGAGGATTTTTCCAGGGCGAAGTGATCAGGATGGGTCGGTCTGACTGCCGAATCACAAAACTGCGAACCACGAAGGCCACGAAGTTTCACGAAGACGGGAATAAGGAAGCGAGCCAAACGCGCGATTATTCTGTCCCTCCCGCCCTTTCGCAAAGAACGCGAAAGAACGGGGCACCCAGTTCGAGATGACAATCACGGACAAGTTGCCGGTCCGGCCCCTCGCGGAATACAATGTCCTAAGTTTGGTAGCTGCTCATTGGGGTGGGCAGCGACCTCTCGTTCCGCCGAGGATATGCCCATGTTAGACCGCCGGTAATTCGCCAGCCTTTCAATCTTTGTCCGCGTTGCGGATATCCTAGTTTCTTGTTTTCTGTCTAAATCCACGCAGTCGCAGCGAATGAGTTTCCGCGCGACGGCGCAGAAAGCCCGTAGGTTTTTATGGAAGCGGTTTCGACAATTGCAGCTCCGTCCGGTATGTGGGACTCCCTGTGGGAGGCGATCCGGGGCTCACATCAGGACTACACCGAAGGAAGCTTGAACCGTGCCATCCTGCTGCTGGCCGTGCCCATGGTCCTCGAAATGGTGCTGGAGTCGCTGTTCGCGGTGGTGGACGTGTTCTGGGTGGGCCGGTTGGGGGCGAATGCCGTGGCCACGGTCGGGCTCACGGAGTCGCTCCTGGCGCTGGTTTTCGCGGTAGCCATGGGATTGAGCCTGTCTACCACGGCGATGGTCTCGCGCCGCATCGGCGAGAAAGACGCCGCCGGCGCTGCGGTCGCAGGCGTGCAGGCGATTGTTCTGGGGCTGGTGACGTCCGTTGTCATCGGTGTGCCGTGTTTGATCTGGGCGCCGCAGTTGCTTCATGTCATGGGCGCTTCGCCGGAAATTGTGTCAGTTGGCAGTGGCTATGCGCGGATCGCGCTCGGCGGAAGCGGCGTGGTGCTAATGCTCTTCTTGAACAACGCTATCTTTCGCGGCGCCGGCGACGCGGCCATCGCGATGCGACTGCTTTGGGTGTCGAACATTCTGAATTTGATTCTGGATCCGTGCCTGATCTTCGGTCTAGGCCCGTTCCCGCGTCTGGGAGTCACCGGCGCGGCGCTGGCCACATTTACCGGGCGCAGCATTGGAGTGGCTTATCAGTTTTATCGCCTGCTGCGCGGGACCGAACGCATCCGCGTGCTGGTGCAGCAGATTCGTGTCGACCTGGAAGTTTTGTGGCGGCTGGTACGAGTGTCGATGACTGGCATTCTGCAGTTTGCCATCGCGCACACCAGTTGGATTGGCCTGGTGCGCATTGTGGCCATGTTCGGAGCGGCGGCCCTGGCTGGCTACACGATTGCCATTCGCGTCGTGGTCTTTGTCATCCTGCCCTCATGGGGATTGAGCAACGCAGCGGCGACGCTGGTTGGGCAAAATCTGGGAGCCAAGAAACCCGAGCGGGCGGAATCGGCGGTGTGGAGAACGGGCTTTTACAACATGCTGTTCCTCGGAGGCGTGGGAGTGGTTTTCATTTTCATGGCGGAACCGGTGGTGCGCCTGTTCACCCATGATCCGGCAGTGGTGCCGCTGGGAGCGGCGTGCCTGCGCATTCTTAGTTATGGCAACATCGGCTACGCCTACGGCATGGTGATGCTGCAGTCGTTCAACGGCGCGGGGGACACGATCACGCCAACGATCGTGAACCTGTTCGGCTTCTGGCTGCTGGAAATTCCTCTGGCCTACTGGCTGGCAATCCCGATGCACTTGCGTTCGAATGGAGTATTTTTCTCGATCGTGATTGCGGAGGGAGCGATCGCTGCCGCCAGCGCAATTTTGTTCAAGCGGGGGAAGTGGAAGACGCAGCAGATTTGACGCGGCGACGGGCGAAGGGAAGCCAGTCGGTTGGCAGGGATGCGAGCCAAACGCGCGATTATTCTGTCGCTAAACGCGACAGTTCGCGCGGCTCGCCCAGATCCTTCGCTGCGCAAAGGCGGCTTGCTCAGGATGACAATCAAGCTGGGATTCCCGCTTGACTTCCGCCATTCCCTCTGACAAGATGCGAGGCACTTCTGCTGAGGGCCAAGCCTCATGTGCAGCAGGTCCGTCTCTTCGGGGTCGTACACGCTCGAGCAAGTGGCCCGTCTGGTTGACCGGGGCAAGCTCGAGTCCGGCCTGTGATCGTGTTCCTGCCTTGTTTCTGAGGAACCCGATTCCCTCATCTACCTGTTCCTTACGAAGTCAGTCGCTTGCTGCCAGACATCCGAGGTGACCGATGAAATTCGCGGCTTTGGTTCTGCTCTGCATCTGCATCATTCCCGTTCTGTGCCCTGCCCAGGAGGCAACCGGCAGGATCGTCGGCACAGTTTCCGATCCTACCGGGGCCGTGATCCCGAACGTGCAAGTGACCGTTACCAACACCGCTACGGGAATCAGCCGGAAGACTGTGACCGATCGCGAGGGCTATTACCAGCTCCTGGCACTGCCGATCGGCAATTACAAAGTGACAGCCGAGCACCAGGGATTCCGGACGGTGATCAGCGATCAGCAGAAACTGCTCATCAACCAGGCGCTGCGTTTTGACATCCGCATGGAAGTTGGAGCGGCCAGTCAGACGGTCGAAGTCGGGGCGCAAGCTGCGCCGGTAGAGACGGTGAACGCGACGCTCGGCCAGTCGGTGACCGGGCGCACCCTCACCAACATGCCACTCAATGGCCGCGACACGCTCGATCTGGCGCTGCTGCAGCCGGGCATCACCGAAAGTAACGACGACAACGGCGGAGCCGGCAACTACAGCATTGCCGGGGGGCGAACGGACTCCATTACTTATTTGCTCGACGGCGGCCAAAACAACGACCTGTTAGACAACAGCAACCTCCTCGACCCTAATCCCGACGCCATCGCCGAATTTCGCCTGCTCACCAGCGACTACACCGCCGAGTATGGCCGAAACGGGGGCGGGGTCATCAGCATCGTGACCAAGTCGGGCACCAACAATATGCACGGCAGTGTGTTCGAGTTTTTTCGCAATCGCGTGCTCGACGCCAACGACTTCTTCAACGTTCAGCAAGGCCTTCCACGACTGGACCTTAAACGCAATCAGTACGGAGGGACCTTGGGCGGTCCCATCGTCAAGGACAAGGTATTCTTCTTCGTTGCCTATCAGGGACAGCGACAGGTGCAGGGCATTCCTGATGTGGATAGTCCCGTTTTCACGCCGCTAGAGGTACAAGGAAACTTCTCCCGATCGGGGCCGGGGGGAACTCCCGACCCCAATGTCGCCGCGTTTCTGGAAAACAATCAATTTTTTCAGCCGAATCGTGCTCTGCAGGCCCAAGCCATCATTGCGCCCAGCCAGATCAATAGCGTTGCCCAGGCCTACATCAAGGCTGGTCTGATCCCCAGCGCTCCCGGTGGTCTGCTGTCGACCACCTTGAGTGAAGTGGACAATCGAAACGAAATCACCTCCAAGTTCGACTTCAACTTCAGCGCCAATGACCGAATCTCCACCACCCTCGGTTTAAACCGTTCCGGTGATCCCTACAACGGAACTTTGAACCCGTTTCCCTTCGCCACCGTTCCGGGTTTCGCCGCCCGCAATACCGCCAACTACTATTTCGTGAACATTGGCGAGACGCACACTTTTTCGCCAACCTTGCTGAACGAGTTTCATTTTGTGACCCATCGCAGCAATTTCTTGCACGACACTCCGGCGAAGCAACTGCCTACACCGGCATCGCTGGGCATTGGCATTACACCGGACGTCGCCACCGGCCCGACGAATCTGCTTTTCGACACCAACCTTGCCATCGGCGAGAGTGAAAACGGTCCTACTCGCTACGTGGAAAACACTTTTTCCTGGACGGACTCGCTCACCTGGACACGCGGACGACACAATTGGAAGTTCGGCGGCGGGTTCACTCCGTACCAGGAAAACCTGGTGTATGACTTCATCATTAACGGCGAATTCGATTATTTCGGCTCCGGGGGCATCGGCTCGGGAAATTCTTACGCCGATTTCCTGTTAGGTGTTCCCTACGATTACTTCCAGAGTGCGAAGGCGCCGTCCAACATTCGCACAAAGAATACTTACGTCTTTGCCCAGGACGAATGGCATGCGCTCAAGAACCTGGTTCTCACCCTGGGGCTTCGCTATGAATACAGCACACCCAAAACCGACACCGAAGGCCGCAGCTTCTCGGTCATTCCCGGGGAACAGTCCCAGCGCTTCGTGAATGCTCCCCGAGGATTGGTTTTCCCGGGCGACCCTGGCGCCCCCACTGGGGCGAATTTTCCGGACAAGAAGGATTTTGCGCCACGGATTGGTTTTGCCTGGGACCCCAGCGGCAAGGGCAAGACGAGCTTGCGTGGCGGTTTCGGGATGTTCTACGACATTTTGAAGGGGGAAGACAACCTGCAGTTCAACGGTCAGTCGCCGTTCGTCGGGAGCGCCGGCTTGTTCTACGGCGTTCCCAACAGTCCTGTGACCGGGCCGATCAATTACATGAGCCAGCCCTTTCCAAATGCATGCGTCACATTTAACGCGGATGGGACCTGCGCCCAATTGGGCGTCCCCAACTCGTTCCCATCAAGGCCGCCCGCCTCAAACATTTCTTTCGCGCCCTTCGTGCCCATCAACAGCAGCGGCATCGTCTATCTCGTGGATCCGCATATCCGCACTCCTTACGTGTATCAGTACAACCTGAGCCTGCAGCACAATCTGGTCGCCGACAGCGTTCTGGAATTGAACTACGTGGGCAGTTCGTCGCACGGCCTGACCTCGCTACGAGATATCAATCCCATGATTCTCGGAACCACCACTCGGGTGCTCGATCAGTTGCCCGGCAACAGCACCTGCGGTACCACGGTCGGCATCCCGTGTTTTGGCCAGCTTCCCGAGTTCCAGAATGTTGCTAACGCCAACTACAACGCGCTCGAGGCCAGTCTGACCCGGCAGCCCAAGACGTCAAAGCTGGGCACCTTTTACTACACTTTCTCTTACACGTACTCGCACAACCTGGATGACGCTTCCGGTTTCCGGCAACGCAACTCGATTGTCCCGGCTTACTATCCGCAGCTTTATTACGCTTCCGCGGACAGCGACGTTCGCAATCGCATCAGTTTCAGCGGCGGTTGGGACTTGCCCTTCGATCGCGCCAATGGCCCGAAGCGTCTGACCAAAGGCTGGAGCCTCTACCCGATTCTTACCTGGCGCACCGGCTTTCCCTTCGACATTGGAGCATCCCTGCCCGGCAGCGGCGATCCTACAAATCCCGGGACCTCGGGCGCTGGCGATCCCTACATGACCAATGCGGCGGTTGTGGGGCCGATCCAAATCTTCAATCCGGACCACCAGCGCACGATCAACGAAATCACCTACGGAGTGAATGCGGCGGGTGGTTGTCAGATCACGACCACGCCGGTCACCGGAAACTTCTATTTCAATCCCAACGCCTTCTCTAACGTTCCGTTAGAAAACAACTCTTACTATCAGGGCGGGAATCCGTGTTTCCCGCAGCTCGATCCGGTAAATAATCCGGCGGACCGCACCTACGGTTTGCATCGCAACGTGCTGCGCGGTCCGGGCGTGACCAATCTTGATATGGCCCTGGCCAAAACCACGGCCATCACTGAGCGTGTCAGCCTGGAATTTCGCGTGGAGTATTTCAACGTGCTGAATCATCCCGAGTTTGCGCAACCGACCTTTACCGACAACGCAACTAACATCAACGATCCAGCAGTCTTCGGGCAGATCACGACGACGGGAACGTTCCGTGGTCCAACGCCGAGGATTGGGCAACTCGCGGCCCGGGTGACTTTCTAGGAGAACAATCTCAAGAAGCAATGAAAGCCGCTCGCCCGTTGCTGGTTATGATCGCACTGTTGCCCAGCCTGCGGGCAACTGCGCAAACTCCTGCGGTTGATCCCGTCGATAGTTATATTCACGCCGAGATACAGCGGCAACACATCCCTGGCCTGGCGTTGCTGGTTGCTCGCGACGGCAAGACTGTTCGCGCCCAAGGATATGGTTTGGCGAACGTGGAGCTGCAGGTTCCGGTCAAACCCGAGACCATCTTCCAGTCCGGATCAGTCGGCAAACAATTCACCGCAACCGCGGTGATGATGCTGGTTGAAGAAGGGAAGATCGGGCTGGACGATCCGATTACGAAGTATCTGAAAAGTGCTCCGGCAAGCTGGAATGAAGTGACTATCCGCGAGCTGCTCAGCCACACCGCCGGATTCACTGATTATCCGAAGAACTTCAACTTCCGCCGGGACTACACAGAAGCGCAATTGCTCAAGGTTGTCGAGGGTATTCCGCTGGCCTTCCCGCCGGGCACGAAGTGGAGTTACGCCAATCTTGGATACTTGACGTTGGGCGTTCTCATCCACCAGGTCACCGGCAAGTTCTACGGCGACTTTCTGCAGGAACGAATCTTTCAGCCGCTCGGGATGACGACCACGCGCATCATCAGCGAAGCTGACATCGTTCCGAACCGCGCTGCCGGATATCGCCTGGTGAAGGGAGAACTGAAAAATCAGGAATGGGTTTCACCCACTCTGAACACGACCGCCGACGGCGCGCTGTATTTTTCGATCCTCGATCTGGCGAAGTGGGACGCCGCTCTCTACACCGAAAAACTTCTGAAGCGCTCAAGCCTCGACCAGATGTGGACGGTAGGCAAGCTCAAGGATGGCCGGCCCAATTCCGGCAGCTATGGATTCGGATGGGATGTCCTGAACCAGAACGGTCATCGGCTGATCGGCCACGGAGGATCATGGCAGGGATTCGAAGTTCATATCTCGCGTTACGTGGATGACCGGCTGACGGTGGTGGTGCTGACCAACCTGGCGGACGCAGATCCGGGGCGTATCACCGACCAGGTAGCGAAGCTCTACCTCGCCGCACAGTGACGCCCGGAACGCGCTTCTCGCGACGGCTACCCGAGCCGCAGAAGACTTTAGCCTTTGAAGGCCTTATACCCGAGCGGGGTGAGCCGGACCACTCCCCTCACTTGTTCTTCGACGTACCCTTCGTTTCTCAACTCAGAGACAGCCAGGCGCATCCAGGAGGAGTCCAGCACCGGCTTGGGCAAAGTGACGAATTGGCCGGGGTCCTCTTCGTAAGTGTGCGCCAGACTGATTAGCAGGTCGTTCTGCAAGATTTCCTGCTGCTGCATGGGGGCCTCTCCTTCGACCACAGGCGATGGTAGGGCAGGAGGGGGGATTAGAGAATAGCTCCGGCGTGCTAATTACCCCCACCTTGGTCATGTCATGCAAGGGACTGTGAATCAAATAGTTACAAAGCTTATCAGCAGTAATGATTTAGGTTACGGACACCGTCGCTGGCACCTCTCCGCTTTGGAATCTCAGGCCGCAGTTGTTCACGACCAGCGCGGTCGATGCGAATGTGATCCGGGAGGGTACTGCCACTATTTAACCGTCACCACTTCAAGTGACTGTAGTCACAGCCGAACTAGAGTGTAAGCAGAGAATCTCCTGAGTGCGGCAGAGAACTGCCCACCTTATTTGCAGAGGAGTTTGCCGGGTCTTGGTGAATCCTCACATCATAGAAATGGACACGGAGAGGAAAGCAATCATGAAGATAACGAAGCTCGCAGTTTTAGTGGTAGTGATCGCGGTAGCGCTGTTCATTCTGATTCCCAGCCTGTCCTGGGCGCAGGACGACGGGGCGACCATTTACAAGACGAAGTGCGCAGCCTGCCACGGGGCCGATGCTGCCGGCAAACCAGCGGCGAAGATTCCCAGCCTGGTTTCCGACGACGTCAAGAAACTGTCGGATGCCGACCTGACGGATTTTGTGGCCAACGGTGGACCCAGCAAGAAGGCGACCCATGCATTTGCCGCCAAGGGTCTGACGCCCGATCAAATCAAGGCTGTGGTAGCGCAAATCCGCAGCTTGCAGAAGAAGTAGGTTCGCTGTTCCCTGGCGCCTACTGCCACTGCTTGCATAAGGCTCCCCTGGCGGTGGCGAAGCAAGCCCAGGATGAGGCATGAAACTGACCGGCTCAATTCGGCGGATGCAACGGAAAACCGGCCGAGCCGAATCCAGCCGGGAGTCCCTGCGGCTTGTCTTGCCAGGAACAGCTCTCCCGGGTTCGGTTCACACAACCGAACCCGGTGTTTTGTTTGGAGATCATTCTCAGCAGTCGCAATGCGCGGTTCTCAAATCCGCTCCGGCAATTTCATCCGTTCATTCCTACTTCATTCCGCCGGAGCGGAAGGGACGGTCGCAAGGGACAGGGTTGCGCTCCGCCTGACAGTCCGGTAGCTGTGCCGTTTACCACTAAGGATGCGCGCCAGGACGTGCGATTTTGTTGCTTCGCAAAGAACGCGAAGCATTCGCACGGCGCGCCCAGATCCCTCGCTCGCCAAAAGAAGGCGGCTCGGGATGACAAGGCAAACTGAGCCAGCCCCAAACCTTTGTGCGCTAGCCTGCCGCTGAGATAAGATTATCCGCCGAACATTTCCCTTTGGAGCTTCTTCCATGAAACCCATTCGCAGCCGTCTGCTGTTTCTGTTCTGCGTGATCGTCCTCTTATCGTTACTCAGCCACATTGCCCTGGCCGCGACCAAATATGACGACAGCCTTTTCAAAGGCATGAAGTGGCGCTCCATCGGGCCGTATCGCGGCGGCCGCGTGTTGGCGGTCACTGGCGTGCCTGGCGATCCATACACGTTTTACTTTGGCGGCGTCGGTGGAGGCGTCTGGCGCACCACGGACGGCGGCCTGAACTGGAAGTCGCTGTTCGACAAAGAGGCGGTGTCGTCGATCGGCGCCATCGCCGTGGCTGATTCCAATCACAATGTGATTTATGTGGGAACGGGCGAGGCCTGCATTCGCGGCAACATTTCTTATGGCAACGGTGTTTACAAGTCCACCGACGGAGGAAAAACCTGGACGAATGTCGGACTCAAGGACACGCAGCATATTGGCGCCGTCATTATCAGCCCTCGCAATCCTGACGTCGTGCTGGTTGCGGCGCTTGGCCATGCCTACGGATCGAACGCGGAGCGCGGCGTTTTTCGCACCACGGATGGCGGCAAGACCTGGGAGAAGGTCTTATATAAAGACGAAAAGACCGGCGCCATCGATGTGGTTTTCGATCCCAACAATCCCAACGTGGTGTTTGCGGCAATGTATGAAGTGCTGCGAACTCCGTGGAGCATGAGCAGCGGTGGGCCGGGCAGCGGTCTCTACCGGTCCGTGGATGGCGGCGCGACGTGGAAACATCTCGAGGGTCACGGACTTCCCACTTCGATCATGGGCCGAATTGGAGTTTCGGTGTCCGGAGGCGATTCCAATCGCGTGTACGCATTGATCGAAGCCAAGGATGCCAGCGGGCTCTATCGTTCGGACGACGGCGGCGACAGTTGGACGAAGATCAACGACGACCAGCGGCTCACCCAGCGCGCCTGGTACTTCACCCACATTTTCGCCGACCCCAAGAGCGTGGATACGGTCTACATGCTGAACACGGGCGCTTTCAAGTCGAGCGATGGAGGCAAATCGATTGCACTGATGCCGGCGCCACACGGCGATCATCACGGGCTGTGGATCGATCCTACGAATCCGGAACGCATGATCAATGGCAACGACGGTGGCGCTACCATCACCGTGGATGGCGGCAAAACCTGGACGACGCAATACAACCAGCCAACGGCCCAATTCTACCACGTTGATACCGACAATCAGTTCCTCTACTACGTTTATGGCGCGCAGCAGGACAACAGCACAGTGGCGATTGCCAGTCGCACCGACGATGGCTACATCGGCCGTCAGCACTGGTATGACGTGGGCGGAGGCGAGAGCGGTTACGTAGTGCCCGATCCGCGCGATGCCAACATCGTGTATGCCGGCTCAGGTCAGGGAATCATGACTCGCTGGGACAAGCGCACCATGCAGGCCCAGGACATCACTACGTGGCCGGTTGATTACTCAGGGCACGGCGACAAAGACATGAAATATCGCCTGGGGTGGACTGAGCCAATTGTTATTTCACCTCACGACCCGGACAAGATCTACACCGCCGGCGAAGTCGTATTCAAAAGCACTGACCATGGGGTGAGCTGGACGGTGATCAGTCCGGACCTCACGCGCAATGACAAGAGCAAGCAGGAATCCTCCGGCGGACCGATCACCAAGGACAATACCAGCGTCGAATATTACGATACGGTGTTCACAATTGCAGAATCGCCGGTGCAGAAAGACTTGTTGTGGGCGGGGAGCGATGATGGCTTGGTGCACCTCACGCGCGATGGCGGAAAGAACTGGACGAATGTTACGCCGAAAGGCATGCCGGAGTGGAGCCTGGTCAGCCTGATTGAAGCCTCTCCGCATGACGCGGGCACGGCGTACATTGCCCTGGACTGCCACAAGCTGGATGACGTCAAACCTTATATCTACAAGACCACCGACTTTGGCAAAAGCTGGACGAAGCTGGTCAACGGCATTCCTGATGGCGCGTACGTCCATGCGGTTCGCGAAGATCCAGTGCAAAAGGACTTGCTCTACGCCGGGACGGAGACCGGAATTTACATTTCGTTCAACAGCGGCGCTGACTGGCAGCCTTTTCAGTTGAACCTGCCGCAGTCACCCATTCACGATCTGGTGATCAAGAATGACGACCTCGTGGTTGCCACGCACGGTCGCGCCTTCTGGATCCTCGACGACATTACGCCCTTGCGCCAACTCAGCGACCAGGTGGCGAAGGCAGATGTCTATCTTTACAAGCCGCCGGTAATGTATCGCACCTACTTTGCGGAGTTCTACGATCGCCACCAACCGGTGGGCGAGAACCCGCAGCATGGGGCGGTGATCTCCTATTACTTCAAGTCTGCGCCCAAGGGCGAGGTGACGTTGCAGATCATTGATTCCCAGGGCACAGTGGTGCGCGAATTTTCCAGCGTCGATAAGAAAGAACCTGAGACGCCGCCGGAATGGCCGGAACTGGTGCCGCCGGAGGAGAAGATTCCGATCGAGGCCGGAATGAACCGGTTTGGTTGGGACCTTCGCTACGAGGGCCCACACAAGCTGCCTGGTGAAGTCATGGCCGAGTTCCGTTCGCGCGGACCGATGGCGCCTCCGGGAAGCTACCAGGTCCGGCTCAGCGCGGAAGGGAAGACTTTTACCGTTCCTCTCGAACTCAAGATGGATCAGCGGGTAAAGGTCTCGTTGGCGGATATGCAGAAAGAATTCGACCTGGAGCTTAAGATTCGCGCGGTCTTGAGCGACCTGCATGACACGGTACGGGAGATTCGGGAGACGCGGGTGCAGATCCGCAGCCTGCGCGGCCGTCTGGAGGACGCACGCTACAAATCCATCAACGACAGCGCCAACGCGCTGGAAAAGAAGGTGACGCCCATCGAGGAGCATCTGTTGCAGGTGAACGTGAAAAGCTCGGAGGCCAACCTGAACTTTCCCGTCCTGATCGACGAGCAACTGCATGGGCTGGTTGGCAGCGTGGAGTATGATGGCGCGCCGACAAAGCAGCAATATGAGGCGTTCGACGCTCTCAGCCAGCAGACTGCGCCCTTGGTTGCACAGTGGAAAAACATCAGGTCGAGCGACTTGGTGGCGCTGAATGACATGATGAAGACGGAAAACGTGCCCGCGATCTATCTGGCTTCGGGGACAGGTGAGGCAAAGGCGAGCACAGGCGGCGGAGAAAATCACCGGAAATGAGCCGCGGAGTTCCGACATCCTGATTTGGGCGAGAACTCCCCGGTAAATCTGGCGGGTCATCCCGAAACTCGGCGCATTTCAGCCGAGTGAGGGATCTCGCGCGGAGTGTTGACCGGCTGCGGGCTCGCGGGCGCAACCCGCCAGATCCCTCGCCCCGCTGGAAAGAGCGCGGGTCTCGGGATAACGCCATTGTGGGGTGGGTCAGGTATGTTGGCGTCCTGATTTGCACGTCATGTGCAGGCGCAAATTTAGCGGGACAGCTCCGCTAAGCTGCTCTTCTCTTGGCCTTGGTGACCGTCTGTACCACCGGCAGCGGAAGTCTCACAATCCGTTCCTGACTCTCACGCCTGGCAATCGCGCGCACGGCAATTCCGTTGCCCTCCGGAAAGGGATTGGAGATAACTTCAAATTCCTGCCCGTAAATGCGGATTCGGCGCGATTGCGCGTAGCCCATGTCCCTGAGCTTGTCGCAAACGTAGAGCAACTCTATCGAAGACTGACTGAGGCTGGGAGTTTGAGTTTCCACAGTGGCCGTATTCTATCCGACAAGCTAGGCCACGTCTCTACGGTCGATCACCCATGGCTGTGATCTTCGCACAATGGCTTGCAAACTATGGAGATAGAGTCGTTTTGATCAGCAGAAATTAGGTTGATGCGGCAGTGAATTACGCCGATTTCCCCAGAGCTTCCGGGACCAGGTTCAGGCTGCGTTTCCTGGCCAGTTCGGCGATGCGATGTCGCACATAACCATCTTCGGTGAGATGGGCTGCGGCCACGTCTTCCTGCGTCGATTGAACCAGGCGATCCATTGGCCTGCGCTGTGCGAAATTGGGGTCCAGTTGCCGGCAGAATTGACACTCGCGGCTGTTGCGAGTGTCCTGACCGCGAACTTCGCGATGAAAGAGATCCATTCTTGCCTCTCTCGACCACGTGGAATTGACCGATGTATGCGGGCAACATATATACCAGAAGAGGCGGAAGAATGCCACCCTCAAAACGGGTAGTGACACTTTAGCTACTATAACGTGATCTGTGGCGATTTCTCATTGGGGCAAGGCCTGAAGTCGACCATCAGTTGACGGTTGGATTAAACAAGGTGAAGCGGTTCGCCTCACCACCCTGGTGCTTCGCTCGCTGAACCTTGTCCAAAGCGGCCAGAAGACCCGTAGCACATTCCACGCAGCAATAGCCAGTTAACGGGTGAAAGTCAGCCTCTTCACCACTCAATTCGTAACGAAGTGCGGCGGTATGGTACCTGCAGAGAGAACACACTTCATCCCCGGTCCATTCCCAGGCGGCCAGGCTCGTGATGAATACGCTGTCGGGCATTTGGGTGACCTGTAGGCTAACCGCGGCGGCAGAAGCTTACAGTGACCCGCAACACGCCGATCTGTGACGAATGGACGAAACCAAGCCCGCCAGCTGCTTTGCTAATCGAAAACTACGGTCTTGTTGCCATATAGCAGGATGCGATTTTCGATGTGCCAGCGCACGGCGCGGGAGAGCACAACCTTTTCCAGATCGCGGCCCTTTTGCAGCAGGTCGTCCAGCGAATCGCGATGCGAGATGCGAACCACGTCCTGCTCGATGATGGGGCCGTCATCGAGCACTTCGGTGACGTAGTGACTGGTGGCGCCGATCAATTTCACGCCTCGCGCAAACGCCTGATGATAGGGTTTGGCGCCAACGAAGGCGGGAAGAAAAGAGTGATGAATGTTGATGATTCGCTGGGGAAACTGGCTGACGAATTGGTCAGACAAAACCTGCATGTAACGGGCAAGGACCAGAAAGTCAAACTGGCTCTGCGTGATCAAGTCGAGAATTCTTCGTTCGGCTTCCGGCTTGTTGTCCTTCGAAACCGCCACCACGACGAAGGGAATCTTGTAAAAGTCGGCGATCGGCTGGTTGTCCGGGTGGTTCGAGATGATGAGCGGAATGTCACAGGCCAACTCGCCGCTCCGGTGGCGGTAAAGCAGGTCCACCAGGCAGTGGTCGTACTTCGAGACCAGAATGATCATTTTCGGGCGATAGTTCGAGCGCGCCAGCCGCCAGCGCATGTTGAACTTTTCAGCGATGGGAGAGAAGTGCTGTGCAAAGTCGGCAAGGTCGATATCAAAATCGGCAGGATCAAACTCCACCCGCATCAGGAAAAGATTGGAGGCCGTATCGGCGTGCTCATCGGCGTGGAGAATGTTGCCGTTGTGGCGGAAGATAAAATCCGAGATGCTGGCGACGATGCCTTTGCGGTCGGGGCAGGAGATGAGGAGGACGGCGGAGGTTTTCATGTGGTCAGGGCTCAGAAGATGTTTGGCTGGCGCAGGGCCTCTGGCCCTGCGATAAATCATTACTTTTTCAAATGCTTCAATATCTCTCTCGCCGCATTCGCTCCCGACCCTCCCGTCAATCCCGCTCCCGGATGCGTCCCGGATCCACACATGAACAGATTCCTGATCGGCGTGTTGTACCGCGCCCAGTCAAGGAGCGGCCGCATGGTGAAGAACTGGTCCAGGGCCAGCTCGCCATGAAAGATGTGACCGCCGGTAAGGCCGTAGGTGTCTTCCAAATCCTGGGGCGTGATGATCTGGTGGGTCAGAATCAATTCCGGCAGATTGGGCGCGTATTGCGCGAGCGTCTTCACAACAGTATCGCCGAGCGCCACGCGCTGGCTCTCCCAATCGCCGTTCTTGAGCTTGAATGGGGCGTACTGCATGTAGATGGACATCACATGCTTTCCCGCGGGAGCGAGGGAAGGGTCTGCAATCGTGGGAATCGTGATCTCCAGGTACGGTTGACGGGAGAAATTGCCGTACTTCGATTCGTCGAAAGCCCGCTCCAGGTAGTCGATCTCCGGGCCGATATGAATACGCCCGCTGAGCGCGCTGCTGTTGCCATTCAGAGCTGTAAATTTCGGCAAACCGGAGAGCGCAAGGTTAACTTTGGCCACTGTGCCCGGCATGCGGTAATGCTGGAGCTTCATCACAAAATCCGGCGAGAGGTGCACGGGGTCGACCAGTTTCAACAGGGTGCGCTTGGGATCGGCGTTCGAAATGACTGCTTTGGCGCTGATCTCCTCGCCAGTGGAAAGCACGACCCCGCTGGCCACGCCGTTGCCAACAGAAATCTCGATGACCTCCGCTCCGGTGCGAATTTCAGCTCCGGCTTGCTGCGCAGCCGAAGCCATGGCTTGAGTGATCGCGCCAGTTCCGCCGGCAGCGAAAGACGCTGAGCCTGCCGGATGCGCGTCTCCGGCGGCGCGAATCAAAAGCACCAGGCTGCTGCCGGCGGACCACGGGCCGAGAAATGTGCCGAAGATTCCGCGAGCGGCGATGGTGGCGCGCAGCAGTTCCGTCTCGAAGTACTCGGCGACGAGGTCGGCGACCGCCATCGGCCCCCAGCGCAGCAGGCGATACATATCTTTCTTGCCGAGCTTGCGAATCGAGCGCCCGGTTTGCAACATTCCCCACAAGTCGCCTTTGCTGGGATGGTCGATGTTGGGCGGGGCGAGCGCCAGGGCGCGGCCGATTACGTTGCCGACCTTGGCCAGCGATTTTCCAAACTCGTCGTACTTGGCGGCATCTTTCGGAGAGAATCGGCTGATCTCCTCGGCAGATCTCTTGGCATCGTGATAGAGCGTGAGAGCACGACCGTCGGGAGAGAGCGCAACGACAGCCGCGTCGGGCGTGACCAGCTTGAGCCCGTGCTTCTCCAGTTGCATGTCACGGAGAATGTCGGGGCGAATCGGCCCGGCAGAGTGGGTGAGAATCGGGCCGCGAAAGCCGGGATGAAATTCTTCTGTGATCGCCGCCCCGCCGGGTTGCGACCGGCGCTCGAGCACCAGCGGTTTGTAGCCAGCTTTGGCTAAGTAAAATGCCGTGACCAGGCCATTGTGACCGCCACCGATGATGACGATATCGCGCGTAGCCGGCATGTCAGGCCGCTCCCTTTACGTCTTTCAGAATCTCCAGGGCAGCCAGACGCCCCGGGCCACCCATGATTCCGCCGCCGGGATGCGTAGCCGAGCCGCACATATAAAGGTTCTTGATGGGAGTGCGGAACTGGGCGTAGCCGGGAACGGGCCGCAGGAAGAAAAGTTGTTCGAGCGAAAGCTCACCTTGAAAAATGTTGCCTTCGGTCAGACCCCACTCGCGCTCCAGATCGAGCGGTGTGAGGACTTGCTTGTGCAGAATAATGTCTTTGATGTTGGGAGCGTATTCCGCAATGGTGTTGATGACGTTGTTGCCGAAGGCTTCTTTCTGATCGTCCCAGTTGAGGCCGGGGCGCAGCTTGTAAGGCGCATATTGCACAAAGCACGAGAGAATGTGTTTTCCCGGTGGCGCAACCGAGGGATCGGTGAGCGTGGGAATGACCATGTCGATGTACGGGCGGCGGGAAAAATTGCCGTACTTGGCGTCGTCGTAGGCTTTTTCCATGTATTCGACGCTCGGGGAAATCGAAATCGCGCCGCGCAGATGCGCGCCGGAGCCGGGCATGCACTTGAAGTTCGGCAGGGCATCCAGCGCCATGTTTACTTTGCCGGAGGATCCACGGAATTTGTAACGATTGATTTCCGCGAGAAATTCGTTGGGAAGATTTCCGCTCTCGATGAGATTCACGAAAGTCTGTCGCGGATCGATGCTGGATGAAACGACGTCGGCATAGATTTCATCGCCGTTAGCCAGAACGACGCCCCTGGCCCTGCCGCCCTTTACGATGATCCTGGAAATTCCAGCCTGGGTGCGAATTTCAGCTCCGGCCTCACGGGCGGCGTCGGCAATCGAATCGGAAATTGCGCCCGTGCCCCCGCGAGCAAATCCCCAGGAGCGAAATGCGCCGTCAATCTCTCCCATGTAGTGGTGCAGCAGAACATAGGCTGTTCCCGGCGAGCGCACGCCGAGAAAAGTTCCGATGATTCCCGACGCCGACATGGTTGCTTTGAGCACATCGGTCTCGAACCACTGGTCGAGGAAATCGACGGCGCTCATGGTCATTAACTGCACCTGGTTGTACTTGTCGCCGCTGGTGAGGTCCTGAAAGCGCTTGCCGATAAAAAGCAGCTTCATCAGTTCTTTGGGATTCAGCGTCGAGGGATCGGGCGGCACCATGCTGAGGATCGGCTTCACGAAGCGGCACATGGCCTGCATGGCTTTGCCGAATTCGTCGTAGGCTTCGGCGTCGAGCTCGGAGTGCCGTGCGATTTCGCGATGCGTCTTGCCGTGGTCGTTGACTCTCCAGAGGTGGTCGCCGTTCGGCATGGGCGTGAAAGTTCCATCGAGCGGGAGAATTTCCAGGCCATGGCGAGGCAGGTCGAGATCGCGGATGATCTCCGGCCGCAGCAGAGAAACCACATACGAGCAAACCGAAAACTTAAATCCCGGGAAAACTTCTTCGGTGCAGGCGGCACCGCCGAGGACGTGCCGGCGCTCGAGCACCAGGACCTTCTTGCCGGCGCGCGCAAGGTAAGCAGCGTTGACCAGGCCGTTGTGGCCTCCGCCGATCACGATGATGTCGTATGAATTTGCCATTCGCGGTTCGCTCCTGGTTCCAAGCTTTCAGCTCAGAAGAATTTCGGAAAATGAGCGGAGAGCGAGCGGATCAGAGGCCGCTGGGCAGAACACACCACGCTATGAGAATGCTGCGCATAGTGATTCCCGACTAGGGAACCCATTCTATCCGAGAGAGTGTACGTTTGTCTTTACGGTCTGTTATCCCGAGCGGAATAACTGCTTCGCAACGCGAAGCAGTTACGCAGTCGAGGGACCCCGTGCATGCTTGGGCTGGCACCGGCGCTTCACGGAATTCTTGTATCACTCGACTATCTGAGAAAGCTGAAGCGGAAATGCCTTTCGAGGCCTGTGTCGCTGCAAGCGGGCACGAGGTTCTTCGACTCCGCGGGCCGTCTCCTGCGGAAACCGCCCGCTGCGCTCAGAATGACAGTACTGGGGAGTTGCTCAGGTTGGGCAGGGCATTTGCTTCGCAGTGCGGCGGCTGCATATAATCCGGCGTGAGTTTTCTTCTGTGCGACTCTGCGTCCTCTGTGTTTGAAAACTTGAGAAACACACAGGGCACGGCGGTGCACAGAGGAAAAGCAACTTCGAGGAGTCATCACTTTGCCCGTCGGAACTGCGTTTCACGAGAGAACGTTTGCGCTTTGCCATAGCCTGAATTACCGCGAGTGGTCGGGGTATTACACGGTCAGCGTGTACGAGGTGCATCACGATCACGAGTACAACGCCATCCGCAATGCCGCGGCGCTGATCGACATTACGCCGCTCTACAAGTACTTGGTCAGCGGCAAGGACGCGACCAAGCTGGTGAACCGCGTCATCACGCGCGACGTCAATAAAGTCGCAGTCGGCCAGGTGATTTATTGCTGCTGGTGCGATGAGGAGGGCAAAGTCATCGACGACGGCACGGTCACCCGCCTGGAGGAGAACAAGTATCGCTGGACCGCGGCTGATCCCAGCCTGCGCTGGTTCCGTCAGAACGGCAACAACATGGATGTGCAGGTCGAAGACATCTCCGAGAAAGTTGCCGCGCTGGCTTTGCAGGGACCGACCTCAGGCAAGCTGCTGAAGTCAGTGGCGGAGGCGGATGTGGCGAATCTGAAGTATTTCCGCAAAACCTCGGGCAAGATTGCCGGCATCCCGGTGGACATTTCGCGCACCGGTTATACGGGCGATCTGGGCTATGAAATCTGGGTGCCGTGGAATGACGCGGTCAAAGTTTGGGATGCCCTGATGGACAAGGGCAAGCAGTTCGACATTCACGCCGCTGGAATGCTGGCGCTGGACGTGGCGCGCGTGGAGGCAGGATTGCTCCTGATCGAAGTCGACTACAGCAGCAGCAAGAAGGCACTGATTGCTTCGCAGAAGTATTCTCCATACGAACTGGGCTTCGGCAAGATGGTCCATCTAAATAAAGAAAACTTCGTCGGGAAAGCCGCATTGGAACGTGACGACAAAGAAGGCGTTGCGCGCCAATACGTCGGGTTGGAAATCGACTGGACGGAAGTCGAACAGCGTTACGAGAAGTTCGGCCTGACCCCGGCTGCGCCCGCGCAGGCGTCGCGCGTGGCCGTGCCCGTCTATTGCGGTGAAAAGCAGGTGGGGAAGGCGACTACGACGACATGGTCTCCGGTGCTGAAGAAGATGATCGCTCTGGCCAGCATCGAGACGGACCACGCTCAGCTCGGACGCAAGGTGCAGATGGAAATTACGATTGAAGCCGTGCGGCAGACGGTCGCGGCGAAAATTGTGCCCATGCCGTTTTTTAATCCAAAGCGGAAGACGGCAGTGCCGGTGTAAAGCCGCCGTCCCTAGCTTACGGGCAGGCGGGGACGTCGGCGCTACAAGTGCCGCGTTCTTCTTTTCCCCCACCAATAAATTCCTGCGCCAACCGCGACCAGCACCGCCGATCCTCCCACAACTTTCAACACTGCCAGCGGCTTGTTCGGTTCGTCGGGTTGCGGGACCACGGACAACAGAATCGTCAGCGTCGTCGTGAGGAATCCGACGATGGCGACGAGCCTCGCGACCGGCTTTCCGCCAGGCACGCGAATCACATCTGGTCCCGCCGGTTCGCTTTGCAACTTGATCATGGCGGCGAAGACAAAAAGATAGGGGATGAAATAGGTGATCACCGTCATGCTGGCCATCACGTCATAAGCGCCTTTGACGCTGGTTCCGGCCTGTCCGAGAAAGATGAACAGAACGCCGATCACAAACTGCACCAGCAGCGCGACCCAGGGCGTCTTCCAGCGCGGATGCAGCGAGCCAAAAGCCTTGGGCAGAAAGCGGTCAATGCCGGCGACGAAGGGCAGGCGCGCGACCGCGGCGAGATACGCACCGGCTGCGCCCACGTTGCTGAGCGCAATCAGGAACGCCGCGATCGGGATGACGCCTTCAAATCCCACGCGGCTGGCCGTTTTTGAGATGGCCTGCATCAGCCCTTGCAAATTGCTGACCTCGGAGGGAGGCAGAGCAAGCATCACTCCAACGGTTCCCAGAATGTAGCACAGCGCTACCGTGAGACCGGCGACAAAAAGTCCCCAAGGCAAAGTGCGGCGAGCATTCTTGATTTCTTCTCCCATGAACGAGGCGGTTTCGCAGCCGCCGAAGGCAAACGTCAGCAGTGACCAGAAAATAATGTCGTGGAAATGCAGGCTCGGGGTCATAGAACGGACGGTGAACGAGGTTGCCGGGCCGAAACGGTGCCAGGCGATCGCTCCCATCGCAATCACGATCACAACCGGAATCCACATGGCCAGCGCGCCCAGATTGTGCAGCCATTTGCCGACATCAAGGCCGACGATGTTAAGCACCGTCGCCGCCGTCAGTGTGAGCAGCGAAAAAATAATGTAGAAAGTTGCGTTGTTCGACAGATGTCCCCAGACCGCTTGCCGCATGTAGAGCGCATTGCTGGCGGCGAAGTAGAGCACGGCGGGAAAGTACGGAAGATTGCTGGTCCAGTAAGTCCAGGCGGAGATGAAACCGGAGAAGTCGCCGAAAGCGCGCTTGCTCCAGACGTAGAGGCCACCTTCATGCGGATAGCGCGACGAGAGCTCGATGACCGAGAGCGCGAGAGGAGTGTAGAACGTCAGCCAGGCACCGATCCAGATGACGACAGAGCTTGGGCCAGCCGCGGCAGCCGTCGCGATCCAGCGCAGGCTGATGCCGGTGACCACGTAGAACAGCACCAGATCGCGGAATCCCATGACGCGTTTGGGGCGGTTAGGATCCTCGGCATCGGCGATGGAGACCCCGGGTTCCAGAAAACCGATTTGGTCGGGCTGGCCGGAAGTGGGGTTGGAGTCTGGCACGTCGGGGCCCCAGAGTTAGCGTACCAGTGTACTTCTTTGCCTACTCGTAAACGCTGTCATCCTGAGCGCAGGGCGTCCATTCGCTTGCGAATGGACTCGCGCAGCCGAAGAACCTCATGTTCGCTGGCGCTGGTACCGGCGCTTCTGGGAATTCGTACGGAATGGCTTGATTTCTTTAGGAAGCCGTGGTGGAAATGCCTTTCGAGGCTTCGTTCTATCACAGACGGGTAGGGGTTCTTCGACTTCGCAGACCGATTCGCGAGGCGAATCGGTCTACCACGCTCAGAATGACAACTACTAGGGGCGAACGGCGTCTCCTCTCCTCTTCCAATACAAATATCCTGGCACGCCGAGCAGCACAATCGTGGTTCCCCAAAAAGCTTCGGTCGGGCGGGTGATGATGGTGTTCAGCGTCCAGGCAGCGGTGGCCAAGACGTAAATTGCCGGGAGCCACGGATATCCTGCGCAGCGGTACGGACGAGGAATGTCGGGCCGCTTCCAGCGCAGAATGAACAGGCCAATCACGGTCAGCGTGTACGAGAGGACCATGCCGTAGATGACGTAGGTGTAAAGCTGGTCGTAGCGACCGCTGAGCGTGAGCACCGCAGCCCAGAGACCCTGTCCGATCAGGCCCAGCGCCGGGGTTCGCCACTTGGGATGAACTTTGGCCATGCTGCGAAAGAAAACTCCGTCCTGCGCCATGGCAAGGCAGACGCGCGCACCCGACAGCGTACATGTGGCTGCGGCGCTGAAGCAGGAAATCGAGATCATGGCCGAGAGCCAGACCGCGGCGCCGGGAGAAAACAGCACAGCGGCAGCAGCGTGCGCGATGGTTTCGTGTTTGGCGACTTCGCTCAAGGGCATGGCGTAGATGTACGTCGCGTTCATCGCCATGTAAATCACACCCACCACGATGATGCCGAGTACCATGGCCAACGGCACGTTGCGGCGCGGTTCTTTGACCTCGCCCGCAACCCAGGTGATGTAGACCCATCCGTCGTAGGCCCAGAAGACAGCGATAAGGCCGATGCCCATCGCGGAAACAAATGCCCCAGGGCTGAGGCCCAGGGTCAGGTTGACGCCGTGCGGGTTGAAGTTCGACCAGTGGCCTTTGCCGATGGTAAATCCGAGGACCACGAAAGCCGCCATGGCCGCGAACTTTGTCCAGGTGGAAACGTTTTGCATCAGCGCGCCCCAGCGCAGTCCCACGACGTTGACGTAGGTGAGCACCACAATCAAAAGCAAACCCACCACATGCGCGCGAGTGAGCGTGATGCCCAGCACGGAAAGCACCACGTGCTGCTGCGAAATGACGGGAACGATCTGTCCCATGTACGTGGCGGAAGCCACGGCAAGCGCAGCGATAGTGCCGCCGTTGGCGACGCTGAATAGCATCCATCCGTAAAGGAACGCCACCAGATCGCCATAGGCTTCGCGCAGGTAGACGTATTGGCCGCCGGAGTCGGGGAACATCGAGCCCAGTTCGGCGAAGGCCACGCAGCCGAACAGCGAAATCACGCCGCCGAGGACCCAAACGCCGAGGAACAGGACCGGCTGCGGCAGCGGACGGGCAAT
>Ga0116217_10000391_pt1 | contig 46680 bp, 31 predicted proteins | sample Sb_taG_6_FD_89697 | JGI IMG/M metagenome (GOLD analysis project Ga0116217, IMG submission 89697) | Peat soil microbial communities from Weissenstadt, Germany - Sb_50d_4_PS metaG | ecosystem: Environmental > Terrestrial > Soil > Wetlands > Peat | place: Germany: Weissenstadt | collected 2010-09-21 | reverse complement strand
GCCTCGGAGTCTTTTCATGTCTATCAGGGTCGTGAAGCCAGCCAAGAAACGCTGACTGCTCGCGACGGTCAAGGTGGAACCGTCTATCTCCAGGAAGTTGGAGACCTTGCCCCCGCGGCCCAGAAGGAACTGGTTCGCCAGGTCGGTTTGAAGGGCAATGGCGACTCGCAGCGCGGTGTGCCTCGTTTTATCTGCGGAACCTCGCGTGAGTTGGAACCCGAGGTCAAGGCCGGCAAGTTTCGCGAAGACCTCTATTACGGGATCAGCGGAGTTTGTTTGCGGCTGCCTCCTCTGCGCCAGCGTAAAGAGGATATTCCGGTTCTGCGCGACTGGTTTCTCTCCGCTGCCGCCCGTGATTTTTGCCGGGTCGTGCCGGTGCTCAGTCCGGCAACCCAAAACTTCTTCCTGGAATACAACTGGCCGGGAAACATTCGCGAACTGAAAGAAGCGGCTCGAGCCATTGTCGCGCTCGGCGACGAAGCGCTCGCGATGGGAGGATTACGCTCACTATTGCGGCGGGTCGATCGCGGCGCCAGCGGGGAGAAGGTTTCTCTCAAAGATGCGGCGCGCGCGGCTTCCCGCGAAGCCGAGAGGGAACTTATTCTTCAGGTTTTGACTCGCACCCGCTGGAACCGGCGCCGGGCCGCGCAGGAGTTGCAGATCAGCTACAAAGCGCTTCTCTACAAGCTGAAGCAGATTGGGTACGAAGAGTACGGCGCGTGATGGCCAGGAAAATAAGGTTGCAATGTTTTCAAAGTTCAAGATTTTGCGACAAGACCTTGAGAACCTTGAAACCTGAGCTGAGAGGAATCGATATGAAATTAATGTGGCAAGCGGTGGCGGCACTGATCCTGATGGGCGGCATTGCATTGGCGCAGGATGCACCCGCCCAGCCCGCCGCCAATCCCGCTTCCAACAAGACCGCTACGGAGCAAACAGCCAGCCCGGCTTCCAGCAGCCAAACCGGACCCGAGTATGTGATCGGCCCCGATGACGTGCTCCACATCGCGGTGTGGAAAGAAGCCGACCTGAGCGCCACTTTGCCGGTCCGTCCCGATGGAAAAATTTCTCTTCCCCTGCTCAACGATGTGCAGGCTTCCGGCCTGACGCCCCAGCAGTTGGCCGGCTCGGTAACCGAGAAACTGAAAAAGTACATTGCCGACCCGCGCGTCACCGTCGTGGTGACTGCGATCAACAGCAAGCGGATTTACCTGACCGGCGAGGTGTTGCATGCTGGAGCTATTCCGATGCTGCCCAACATGACCGTTCTGCAAGCGTTATCCAGCGCCGGAATCAACCAGTTTGCCAACACCAAACGGATTTACGTCCTGCGCACCGAGAACGGCAAACAGCAGAAACTGCCCGTGAACTATCGCAAGCTGGTTAAAGGTGAGCAGATTGAACAGAATTATGTGTTGCAGCCTGGGGATACCATTGTCGTCCCGTAAGAACGCGGGCGATATGACGATACGGGCCACGATGGACCTACTTGGGAAAAGCATGCTAAGAGTGCAGACAATCCGGTTGGGGCTGCTGGTTTTGGGCATGAGTATCTGCGCCGCGGCCCAGAGTGGTTCCCCGTCCCAGCCCGCGACTACTCCGGCTCCGGCTTTCGGCCAGAACGCGCCCGTTCTGAACCCGGAAAACCCGCCGGTATCGGGACTGGACCAGCCGACCCTCGAACTGCATACCGCGACCCGCAGCTTCATTTCGCCAGCGCTGCAGGTGAGCGAATCGGCGGACACGAATGCGGGCAACCAGCTCGGCGGCAGCAGTGTGGAATCGGTCAGCCGCGTGCTCGGAGCTCTCGACCTGCAGCAATTTTGGCCCAAGAGCGATCTTTTTCTCGAGTACCTCGGCGGCGGAGCGTTCTACGGCAGTCCTTATGACGTGAAGCAGTTACAAGCCGTGGGCCTGGAAGCGGTGACGCGCTGGCGTACGGGCCAGGCGACGCTGCGCGACACCTTCAGCTACCTGCCCGACGGCTCCTTCGATCTCAGCACTTATGGTGGAATGCCAGGGTTGGGTCTTACCTCGGGCGGCTTCGGTTTGGGAGCCGAGGGTGGTGGTTTGCCCGGCACCAACAACTTTGGCAGTGGTCAAGAAGGCTCCCCAATCGGAGACATTCCCCGGCTCGCCAACACCGCGATTCTAGATGCGGTTCAGGCTATCAATCCGGTCTCGGCCATCACCGTGGCGGGCGGGTTCAGTAACGCGCATTTCTACGACCCCACCAATCTCTTGATCAACAGCGACCAGATCACGGTTGAGGGTGGATACAGCCATTTGATTTCCCGCCATGATCAGATCGGCGGAGTCTACGCTTTTCAATTGTTTCAATTTCCGCAAGTATCCGGCGGGCAGATCTATAACAACGTCTTCAATCTGCGCTGGAGCCATACCATCAGCGGCAGGATGAGCTTCATCGCCGGAGCCGGTCCGCAGTACACCGAAATGGAAGTCGGGGGCTACCTGTCGCGTTGGTCGCTGAGCGCGCGGGTCCAGTTGCGCTACAAATTTGCCCATTCGTCCTTGGTTGCGACATACGAGAAATTCACTTCCGCGGGTTCGGGCTTTTTCGCCGGCGCCGATACTCAAGCGGCGCGGCTCGGATTCAAGCGTCCATTGGGACGCACGTGGGATTTCTATGGCGATCTGGGTTACTCCAACAACAAGAAACTCCAGGCTACGGTGGAGGATATTGGGGCGGTTGGTGCGGGCAGCTATTACGAAGGGTCCGTCAGAGCCATTTTTCGCAAACACATGGGACGTTCCTACGACCTCTTTGCCGCCTATGGATTCAGTGAAGTGGGCTTCGACTCGGTGGTTTGCCTAAGCGGCCCTGGTGGCACCTGCGGCAAGCTTTCGCAGCGGAACGTCGGCACTGTTGGGGTGGAATGGCATCCCCGGCCGACGCGTATCGAATAACTTTTTTTGGCCCCCTCGGGTGGCCGGATTGGTGAACAGTGATGAGTGAGAATCGCGAACTGACAATGGAAGATTACCTGGCAATGCTGCGGCGCCGCCTTAAAGTTATTGTGATCCCGGCGCTGCTCGCCCCGATCGCGGGCTTCGGCATCTCTTATCTTTTCTCGCCGAAATATACCTCCCAGTCCACAGTACTGGTGGAGGGCCAGAAGGTGCCCGCGAACTACGTCCTCCCGGTCATCACCTCCGATTTTACCCAGCGCGTACAGACGCTCAGCCAGGAGGTCGTGAGTCCCACGCGCCTGAAGCCCATGATTCAGAGCCTCGCGCTCGTGAAGCCCGAGGAAGAGGGCAAGCTCATCTCCGAAATCCAGCAAAACATGCGCGTCGAGCCGGTGATCACCTCAATGAGCGCTGCTGCTAGCGGAGCGGGCATTTCTGGCGCCCAGAAAAAGAAGCCCCAGGTTACCGACGAACCGGTGCCCGGCTTCACGGTCAACTTCACCGACAGCAACCCCGTCCGGGCCCAGAAGATTTGTAATGCCTTGACGGAACTGATCGTGGATGAAAACCTGCGCTCTCGTTCCGAGGTCGCGCAAGACACCAGTGAGTTTCTCGGCCGTCAGCTTGAAGACGCCAAGCGCGCCCTTGACGACCAGGACACTAAACTCGCCGCCTTCAAGAAGCAATATCTCGGTCAGTTGCCTACTGACGTCGACAACAACATGCGCATGCTGATGTCGCTGAACTCGCAACTCGATGCCAGCACCCAGACCCTGAGCCGCGCCCAGCAGGATAGGGCCTACACCGAAAGCATGCTGGCGCAGCAGCTTGCAGTGTGGAAGAGTTCGCAGTCCAGCACCAATCCGCAGACCCTCGAACAAGGACTGGCCCAACTGCAGTCGCAATTGCTGCAACAGCAGGCGCGCTATACGGATGATCACCCCGACGTGATCAAAACCAAAGCTGACATCGCCGAGATCGAGAAGAAGCTGAAAGAGATCAACGCGGCCGCGGCCTCCGCCAGCGCCGAGGGCAACGGCAACGATAAGGCAAGCGCCTCCGAACCGCCGGAAATTCGTCAGCTCCGTCTGCAGATTCACCAATACCAGACCGTGATTGAGCAGGCCACACTCGACCAGAAGAGGCTGCAAAGTGAGATCGGCGTCTACCAGAGCCGCACCACCATGAGCCCGGGCGTCGAGGAGCAATACAAGTTGCTCACCCGCGATAACGACAACGCGCTGGCCTTCTACAAAGACCTGTTGGCCAAGAAAAGCTCGGCCGGACTGGGCAGTAGCATGGAGACCGCGCAAGAGGGAGAGCAACTGAACATTCTCGTCCCTGCGGGCTTGCCAGAATCTCCCAGTTTCCCCAACCGCCCGATTCTTGCCGCCGGTGGCCTGGGTGCTGGTCTAGCGCTTGGAGCCCTCATCGCTATCATTCTGGAGTTTAGTGACAAGTCCATCCGCACCGAAAAGGATGCCGCCGCCATCATGGATCTGCCCCTCCTGATTTCGCTGCCCTGGTTGGGTGAGGAGGACGATGCTGCCGCCAACGGCAATGGCAGCGGCCGCCGCAGTTTCTGGGGCAGGCGTAGTCCGCCATCGCCAAAAGAACACGAGCACGTCGAGGTCTAGCGTAAGCCTATGTATAAAGAATTTTTTGGACTTCGGGCCAACCCCTTCAACGTCAATCCGGACCCGCGTTACTTGTTCCTCACGCGGCACACCGAAGAGGCGTTGGCCTGCCTTACCTACGGCATTCAAAGCCGCAAAGGCTTCGTCTTGCTTACGGGCGAGGTCGGCACCGGCAAAACCACGCTCATCAATAAGTTGATGGAATGGCTGCGCCTGCACCAGGTGGCTACCGCCTTCATCTTCAACTCACGCATGGACGTGCCGCAACTCCTGGACTTCATGATGGCCGATTTCGGCATTCCCTGCGATACCAAGTCGAAGAGCCAACTACTGCAGCGCCTCTATAACTGGCTGCTCGATCGCTATCGCGCCGGTGAAACCGCTGTACTGGTCATCGACGAGGCCCAGAACCTCTCCGACGAAGTGCTCGAAGAGATCCGCATGCTCACCAACCTCGAGACCTTCACCGAGAAACTCCTGCAGATCGTTCTCGTCGGACAGCCAGAACTCGAACAGCGGTTGAAGCAGCCCCAGTTACGACAGTTGCGTCAGCGCCTGACGCTGCGCGCCAAAACCCACCCTTTCAATCTCGAGGAAACCAAGTCCTATATCGTGCAACGTCTCCGCATTGCGGGTTCGAATGGCGAGCCGATCTTCGATTCCGACGCCACGGTCGCCATTTTCCGTTACTCACTGGGCATTCCGCGTGTCATCAACCTGCTCTGCGAGCATTGCCTGGTCAGCGCCTTCGTCGACCAGAAGAAAACGGTTGCTGCCGAAGTCGTCGATTCGGTTGCCCGCGACTTCGATCTCGCGGATGGAAACGCCGCCGCCTCGATGACCGCACCGGTTCCGTCATCGGAAAAGTTTGATCTGGTCGAAGCCTTACGCACTCTGGCAACCCTGGCCGACCGACTGCGCCAATCCGAACAACAGGATCTCCATAAGGAAAGGAAATTATGAGCCGCATCCATGATGCTTTGAAACGCGCCGAGCAGGAAAGAGCAACCTCTACGGGGACCTATGTCGAGCCCGCTTTCAACCAACCCCAGTTACAAAACGACGGGCCACGCGAAAGCATGCCTGCGCTGCACCCCTCGGGAGCCACCGTCATGCCCACGATGGCCTCGGGCTTGAATTACGAAGCGCTCGTCGCCCGCTGCCCCCAGACCGAGTGGAAGCCTGATCCGCGCACCATGCTCTTCTTCCAGGAAGAAGACACCCGCGTCGGCGCCGAAGAGTTTCGAACCCTGCGCTCCCGCCTCTATCAGATCCGCGAAAAGATGCCCCTGAAACGTCTCCTGGTAACCAGCGCTCTTCCCAAGGAAGGAAAGTCTTTCGTGGCTGCCAATCTCGCCCAGGTCATGGTGCGGCAGCACGGGCGTCGCGCACTCGTTATCGACGCCGACCTGCGCAACCCCGGCATGCATCGCCACCTCGGAGCGCCCCAGTCGCCCGGATTGGCCGACTACCTGTTGGGCGAATGCGACGAGTTTGCGGCCCTGCAGCGCGGGCCCATGGAAGACCTGTTCTTCATGCCAGCAGGCCGGGCCGTTCCGAGCGCTCCCGAGCTGCTCTCCAACGGCCGTTTGAAACTGTTCCTGCAGCGTGTCGAGCCCTTGTTTGATTGGATCATTCTTGACTCATCGCCGGTTATTCCCGTATCGGATGCCACCCTGGTGGCCAGTGCCTGCGACGGGATCATCATGGTCGTGCGTTCCAATGTGACGCCTTCCGACTTGGCTCGCCGCGCCCGCGAAGAATTTCCCGACAAGATGCTGCTCGGGGTTGTGCTCAACGGAACCACGACCGGAGACTTGGCACGTTCGAAGTACTACTATGGCGAGGCCGTGAACAGTCACGCCTGATCTCCAGGATGAAGACGAAGCGAGGCTAGTTTGATCCGGCTCTTCAATGTCTATTACCCAGTTCGGACGTTGGTCCTGCTGATCGGAGAGGCTCTGATCGTTTGGACCTCGTTCCTGCTCGGGGTAGTATTAGTACGTCAACAAGACACCTACATTGCGCTCTTCTATGAGCACGGCGTCTACAAGATCCTGGGTGTTACGGTGCTGGTACTGTTGTGTTCGCACTGGTTCGACTTGTACGACACCGCACCCCTCATCACCAGAGGTGAACTTTATTTCCGCTTGCTCATGGTTCCTGGACTGCTGGCATTCGTCCTGGCGGGTGTCGACTCGGTACGGCCTAACTACTTGTTGGGGGCTGGTCCTTCGGAGGTTGGCCGGTACGGGCCTTCGGAGATCGGCCTCGTCATCCTCACGGTTGCTTTGTTCGGATGGCGGTTCGGCTTTACCTGGCTGATCCAGTTGCCCATTCTAGTCGAGCGCGTTTACGTTCTCGGCACCGGCGAGCGAGCGCAACGCCTAGTACAGGGCCTGCGCCAGAATCCTGAAATCGGTGTCGAGATTGCGAGTTGGACGGGCAAGATGGAAGGCGCGGTAACCCGCGACTCCGTGGCCGCGCACTTGATGGAAGTTTTTCACAAACAAAAATTTCATCTCGTCATCGTCGCCATGCCCGATCGCCGCGGCACCATCCCCATGGAGGAACTGCTTGAACTGCGCAAGCGGGGGGTAAAGGTCGAGGAAGCCACATCGTGGCTGGAAAAAATCTCGGGCAAGATCGAGGTCGAGAATCTCTACCCCAGCTGGCTGGTGTATGGCGAGGGGTTTCGCCGCAATGCCGCTTTCATCGCGGCTCGACGCGCGCTCTCTAAGGCTATCTCGCTGGTGGGTCTCATCCTCGCTCTGCCTTTGTTTCCCTTCATCATTCTTGCCATCCGCCTCGATTCCAAGGGGCCGGTGTTCTATACCCAAACGCGAGTGGGCCAGAACGGGCGCCTGTTCAAGGTTGTGAAATTCCGCACCATGCGTCAGGACGCCGAGGCCGCCAACGGTGCGCAGTGGGCGGGCAATAATGATCCCCGCGTTACCCGCATCGGCAAGTTCCTCCGCACCTCGCGCCTCGATGAGATTCCCCAGTTGTGGTGCGTGCTCAAAGGCGATATGGCTTTCGTCGGCCCTCGTCCCGAACGCCCGGAATTCATCGAGATGCTCTCAAAGCAGATCCCTTTTTACGGCGTGCGCCACATGGTGCGACCCGGTCTCACCGGATGGGCACAGGTCAAGTATAAGTACGGCAGCACCGTCGAAGATGCGCGCGAGAAACTTCAGTATGACCTCTTCTACATCAAGAACGCTTCCATTGGTCTGGATCTGCTGATTATGTTCCTGACCGTCAAAACCGTTCTGTTGGGCCGGGGTGCCCAATAATGAGCGGAATCACAATGATGAGCGCAAGCGCAATGATAATAATGAAGATGAAATCAGTCTTCTGGATCGCGGTGGCGCTCGTCGGCTACTCCTACCTCGGCTATCCGGTCTGGTTATGGCTGCGCAGTCGATGGTCGCCGCGTCCGGTGCGCCGCGGTTTTGTCGAGAGCTCCGCCGCGCCCGCAGTCTCCGCCGTGATGGTCGTGCGCAACGAAGAAGCCGTGATCGCACGCAAGCTCGAGAACCTGTTGACCCTCGACTATCCGCATGAGCAATTGGAAGTGGTCGTAGTCTCGGACGGTTCCAGCGATCGTACGCCCGCCATTCTCGCCGACTATCAACGCGAAAATCGGACCGACGTGCGGATCGACGCACGGACCACCGGCACGCGAACCCGCGTCCGAACTCTGATCAAACCGGTATGCCAAGGTAAAGCCGCTGGCCTCAACGATGCGATCAAACTGGCAACCGGGGAAGTGTTGCTGTTTACCGACGCCCGCCAGCAGATCGAATCCGGTGCCCTGCGTCTGCTGATCGAGAATTTCGCGGACCCCGATGTCGGCGCCGTGAGCGGCGAATTGATGCTGGGTGATCTCACCAGCGGGGAGACCGGAAAGGGAATGGGATTGTATTGGCGCATCGAGAAGAAGATTCGTGAACTGGAATCCGCCTCCGGTTCCGTCGCCGGCGCCACCGGCGCCATCTACTGTGCCCGCCGCAGTTTGCTGGTTGCGTCGCCATTGCCCGAAGGAACTATTCTCGATGACGTCCTGTTGCCCATGCAAATCGTGCGCCAGGGATCGCGCGTAATCTTCGACTCGCGCGCCCGCGCCTGGGACTCGCCCGACTTGGGCGAAGGCCGCGAATTTTCCCGCAAAGTGCGCACTCTGACCGGCAATTATCAACTCCTGCAGCTTGCTCCATGGCTGTTGAGCTCACAAAACGCGATCCGTTTTGAATTCGTAAGCCACAAACTCTCGCGCCTGGTCGTGCCCTTTGCCTTGCTGGCTGTTCTGATCGCCTCCATATTCCTGTCCCAGCCCGTCTATCGCGCGGCGCTCGGAGCGCAGTTGGCGTTTTACGCGCTCAGTTTGGCCGCTCTCGCGGGCGTCAAGTTCGGCCCGCTCTCGCGCATTGCCGATCCCGCCCGCACCTTTGTCGTCCTCAATTCCGCCGCCATGGTTGCCTTCATCAACTTTGTCACCGGCAGAAAGGCTGTCTGGGTTCGCTGAACTGTTTGCTGAACAATATTTGCTGAATAAAGACCGCTGATCTGTCATGAGAATTCTTTGGGTTAAAGCCGATAAGCTCCTCCCCGTGCAGAGCGGCGGCAATATTCGCTCGTACCACGTGTTGCGCTATCTGTCCGTGCGGCATGAGCTTACCTTCTACTCTTACTATGGAGGAGCTCCCGACCTCGACTACGAGGGCGAGTTGCAGCGGCAGTTGCCCGGCGCGGTAGCCGTCTGTACCGGTAAGCGCGAACTTACGGGAGCCGTGCGCGGATTCGACTATCTGGCCCATCTCAGCGCCCAGCCGCCCTATGCCGTCAGCCGCTTCGCTCACGCTCAAGTCCAGAAGCAGCTTCGCACCTGGTTCCGCGAGCAGCGCTTCGATGTCGCTGTCTGCGACTTCCTGGATGCGGCCGTCAACTTTCCCGGCAGTCTCAACATCCCCAGCGTGCTCTTTCAGCACAACGTGGAAAGCGAAATCTGGCGCCGCCATGCCGCCGCGGCGGGCAACCCCTTAAAGAAGATGATGTATCGCACGGAATTCCGGAAGATGCTCCGCTACGAGCGCGCCGCGGTCTGCAAGTTCCACCATGTCATTGCTGTCTCGGAAAACGATCGCGCCCTCATGATGCGGTGGGTGGATGGAGACCGCGTGAGCGTAATCGCCACTGGAGTGGATCTCGGGCAGTATCGCCCTGCCGTCCCAGCGTCCGATCCAGCGGCTTCCGACGCGTATGCGTCCGCCCCTCTCATCACTTTTGTCGGCGCCATGGACTGGGAACCGAACGTCGATGGCGTCGAATATTTTTGCCGCGAGGTCTGGCCCTTAATCAAGACCGAGGTTCCGGAAGCGCGATTCCGCATCGTCGGCCGCAATCCCGACAGCCGCATTCAGAAGTGGGCTTCGAATCCGACCGATAACTCGGCCATTAACTCGACGGGTAACTCGATCGAGGTTACTGGCCGCGTGCCATCGGTAGTCGAACATCTGCGCCAGTCCGCCGTGGTTGTCGTGCCCTTGCGCATCGGTGGAGGAACGCGCTTAAAGATCTACGAGGCAATGGCGACCGCCAAAGCCGTCGTGTCCACCACCGTCGGTGCCGAGGGATTGGATGTTCGCCACGGCCACAACATTGTCCTGGCCGACGACCCCGGCTCGTTCGCCCAGGCGGTGATCATGCTGCTTCGCGATCCGGAACAGCGCCGCCGCTACGAAAAAGCCGCGGCCGAGACCGCCGCTCGCTTCGACTGGCCGGCGGTCGGCGCGCGCTTTAGCGAGATCGTGCGGTCGGTAGCGGAAAAGAAGTCTCTCGTGGTACGTGCCCTCCCGGCGCGCTTCGCGGAAAAGAAGGCTTAAAAGAGGAATCTGTGGCTATTGGCGATAACGACAACAACGGCAACCTGGCGACGGCGGAAGTGACTGGAAAGCGCATGTCCGTCAAGTGGGTGGACCCGACCAAGAATGCCTTCTTCTGGCTCTGCGCTTTCTTCGTGGTGTATTGCGCCCGCCCGGAAGACTATATTCCCGGCCTCAAGTATCTCCCGCTGGCCAAGATCACCGCCGTCATGGCGGCGTGGGGCCTGTTCAGCGCCATGGGCAAAACCAAACGCACATTCAAGGACTTGCCCAAGGAGTCAAGAATTCTCCTGAGCATGATCGCGCTGCTGTATGTGGGAGCGTTTCTGTCTCCGGTGTGGAGAGGTGGGGCCGTAACACGCACCACGGATTTCTCCAAAATTTACATAGCGTGGGTGCTGGTTTTCCTGCTGATTACCACCTTTGACCGCTTGCGGCGAATCATTTTTATCCAGGCTTTTTCGGTGGTTGTCATTTGTGCCGCCGCCGTCATCAAGGGCCACGACGTGCCACGGCTCAATGGTGTTCTGGAGGGCATCTATGGGAACCCGAATGATCTCGCCTTCGCTATCGTGTTATCACTGCCCTTTGCGTTCGCCTTCTTGATCACCGGCAGGAATGCGGTCGTCAAAGCGGCTTGGCTGGGTGGAATGCTGATCATGGTGGTCACCATTTTTCTGACCGCATCGCGGGCCGGGTTCATCGACCTCATCATCTCCGGCGGCGTCGCGCTCTACTTCTTCGGCATCAAGGGAAAGCGCCCCATGCTGATCGTGGCCACGGGCCTGATCGGCGTCGTGGTGATGGGTGCCTTTGGCGGAAAGCTCTATTCTCGCTTTAGCGCGTTGTCGGGCAACAGCACTACCGACGCATCCGCCTATGGATCTTACGAGGATCGCAAATACCTCATGTTGCGCGCCGTCGATGCCATTGAGACCTATCCCATCTTCGGCATTGGCTGTCGCAACTTCCCCACTTGGTCGCTGATCTGGCACGACGTGCACATGACCTACCTCCAAATCTGCGCCGAAGGGGGCATCGCCGTGCTGGTGATCTACCTCGCGTTTTTCTGGTGCGGTTTTAAGAATCTGAAAATCCTACGACAAGCGAAGAACCTCGATCCCGACATTGTCTTGTTTATCGGAGCCTTGCAAGCTTCGCTAGTCGGCTTCGTCGTAGGCGCTCTCTTTGCCCCTGAGGCTTACCACTTCTTCCCCTACTTTGCCGTGGCGTTTACGGCGACTTTGTTGCAGACCATTAAGGAGCAAGATCAAAGACCCGGCTCGGCGCCTCTGCCGCCGAAAAAGCCGCGTCATTTCCTGGAGGTTTATGCCGATCGTGCAACAACCGGTACAGTCTCCCGTGTCCGCTGACTTGCAGGCAATTTTGCGTTGCCTGAGTTGCGGCTCGAACCTTGAAGACGACCAGGCTGGAGGCTACGTCTGCCCAGCATGCAAGCGCGCCTATCCGCACGTGCAGGGGATCGCGCGTTTCGTTGACGCCCAGCATTATGCCGCCAGTTTCGGCTACCAATGGCATCGTTACCAGAAGACGCAGCTTGATCACGACGAGCTCCGCGAATCCGAGCGCCATTTCCTGGCGAAGACCGCGCTCCGCCCCGAAGATCTCAGAGGCAAATTAGTACTCGACGTCGGTTGCGGCATGGGACGCTTCGCCGAAGTCGCGACCCGCTGGGGCGCCCGCGTGGTGGGCGTTGACCTGAGCGCCGCCGCCGAAGTTGCCGCCGAGAATCTGGCCGACCGCGACTTCACTGCTTTCCAGGCCGATGTCTTCGCCCTGCCCTTCGCTCCCGAAAGCTTCGAAGTTATCTACAGCATCGGAGTGCTCCACCACACGCCGGATTGCGAAGCCGCCGTCAAAACTCTCGAAAAATATCTGAAGCCCGGCGGCCTCCTCGTTGTCTGGCTCTACAGCGGATACAACAAGTGGTACCGCTTCAGCGATTTCTGGCGCCGCTACACCCACAAGATGAAGCCCGAGACCCTGCACCGCATTCTGAAGGTTGCGGTCCCGTTCTTCTACAGCGTAAACCAGGGCTTGAAGCGCGTGCCTCTTGTCGGGCCTCCAGTTGCTGGCCTTGTTCATCACGTGTTTCCGGTGAACCGCCAGACAAATCCGGAGGCTCGCATGCTCGACACCTTCGACTGGTATTCTCCGAAGTATCAGTCCAAGCACACCTACGAGCAGGTGTTCAAGTGGTACGCGGCGATGGGCATGGAAGACATGCGTGTGGGCGAGATCTCGATTGCCGTTCGCGGCCGCAAACCGGTGAGAGGATGACGGGTCGGAGGAGCGACCGGCGTCCGGTCCCCGGGGAGCCAAGGTAAGCGAAGTCCTGATTCCAAATGGGTCTAAAGAGACAACTCGCCTATGCCAGAAAGGTCCTGCCGTCCGCGACCTGGCGCGCGCTGAAATCGCCTGTCCGCGGCCCCGTACACTTGGTTTTCGCGCTGGCCGACCACTTCGAACCGGCCATCGTTCCCGAGGACGGCCAGAAGCGTGCCTCGCGCTCCGAGCAGGAGCGCCGCCTGGAGTGGTGGGCGCGCGAATACCCCAAAGTAGTCGACGGCTGGCGCGACCACGATGGCCGTCCGCTTGTCCACACCTACTTCTACCCCGCCGAGCAGTACGACCAGGGATTGCTCGAGATGCTCGCTTCGCACTGCCATGCCGGTTGGGGAGAAGTCGAGATCCACATGCATCACGGAAGCCCGCATCCCGACACCGCTGAAAACACCCGCCGGATGCTTACCGAGTTTCGTGACCAGCTGGCCTTTCGCCATCGCTGTCTCGCCGTGGAAGAAGCTTCCACTCGCCCCCGCTACGCCTTTGTCCACGGAAATTTCGCGCTCGCCAACTCCGCCGCCGGACACTTCTGCGGTGTCGATTCCGAAATGCAGATTCTTGCCGAGACCGGCTGTTACGCCGACTTGACCATGCCGAGCGGCTTCTGGCATCCGGCGCAGATCGAAAAAATCAATTCTGTTTACGAATGCGCTCTCCCGCTTGATCAGGCAGCGCCGCATCGCAAGGGGTACAACTTGCTGGCAGGACAACCGCCCCAAACTCTCCCTCTGATGATCCAAGGTCCGCTCGTGACCGACATCCGGCGCAAGCTAAGTTCTGCCCGGCCCGTTCTCGAAAATGGAGCCGTCACCGGGTCCAATCCCCCGACCATGCACCGTCTCGCCCTCTGGAGGCAGGCGCAAGTCTGCGTGCTCGGACGTCCCGACTGGCTGTTCATCAAACTGCATTGCCACAGCATGGACCCGACCCAGAGAGATGCCGTTATCGGCGACAGCTTCCGCAGTTTTCTTGCGGCACTGGTCGGAGGTTCGGCGGACAGACAGGAAACGTTGCACTTCGTTACTGCGCGCGAGATGGCCAACATCCTGCTCGCCGCCTGCGACGGCCGTGAGGGCAATCCCGGTGACTACCGCGATTATCGCTTCAAACGGCTTGCCGGTGTGTGTCGGCAGAGAAATCCAGCCCTGTCCCGGTGAGCTTGAAAGGATAATCAAGGATAGAAAAGATCATGTGTGGAATCGCCGGAGTGGTGAGCACAACTCGCGAGAGCAACATCACCGAAGCTCTCGTGCGCCACATGTGCAATCAGATCGTGTACCGCGGCCCCGACGATGAGGGGCTCTACGTCGCCGACGGCGCTGGTCTCGGCATGCGCCGCCTCAGCATCATCGATCTCTCCGGAGGTCATCAGCCTGTCTTCAACGAAGATCGCAGCTCCTGGATCGTTTACAACGGTGAGATTTACAACTTTCCCGAACTGCGTCCGGAGCTCGAAAGCCGCGGCCATCGCTTCTACACCCACACCGACACCGAAGTCATCATCCACCTCTACGAAGAAATGGGTGCCGACTGCGTCAAGAAACTGCGCGGCATGTTCGCCCTTGCCATCTACGATAAGACCAAACGCAAATTAACCCTGGCCCGCGACCGCTTAGGCAAGAAGCCGCTCCACTATGCGCACCACAACGGAAATCTCTACTTCGCGTCCGAAATCAAATCGATTCTGGCCGTCGCGCCCGAACTCGCCGAGGTCAATTCCCAGGGCCTGCTCGAGTATCTTTATTACGGATATGTCCCCGATCCCATCACCGCGTACACCGGAATTCACAAGCTTCCTCCCGGACACCTGCTGGAGTTTCAGGACGGCGAGATCCGCATCCGCCAGTATTGGGACCTTCCCGAATACAACACGCACGTGCCGAAGAACGAAGAAGAATGTCTGGAGGAACTAGAGCAGCGCCTGTTTGCGGCGACCAAAATGCGCTTGATCTCCGACGTGACCCTCGGCGCTTTTCTCAGCGGGGGCACCGATTCCTCTACCGTCGTGGCCCTGATGGCGCGCGCCAGTTCCGGACCGGTCAAAACGTTCTCCATCGGCTTCAAGAAAGACGATTTCAACGAAGCGGACTGCGCTCGCATTGTCGCTAAGAAATTCGGCACCGATCATCACGAGATGATCCTTGAGCCCGACGTTGTCCAGACCGTTGCCCATCTCACCAGTTCGCTTGAAGAGCCATTCGGCGACTCTTCGATGCTGCCCACGTACTACGTTTCCCAGATGGCACGTCAGCATGTCACCGTCGCTCTTTCCGGAGATGGCGGCGACGAAATGTTTGCCGGATATGATCGCTACCGCATTCACGCCGGCCGCCGCATTTTCGAACACATTCCCGGATGGGCTCGCAAGGTTTTCCGCGACCAGATTTTCCCGCGTTTGCCCAATAGCATGCAGGGTCGTAAATTCAGCTATAACGTCTCGCTGCCCTGGCAGGAACGCTATGTCGATGGCATGTCGTTTCTTCCCGCCTTCGAGCGCGATATTCCGCTTCTCTCGCACGATTTTCGCCAGATACTGAATCGCAGCGATGATCCCGCCAATGTTCTGCGCCGCTACTTTGCGCAGGCGCCCGCGAAAGATCCGGTCGACCAACTTCTCTACGTCGACACTAAAACTTATATGGTCGCCGACATCCTCACCAAGGTTGACCGCATGAGCATGTTAAATTCGCTTGAGGTCCGCGTTCCCATGCTCGACCATGTCTTCGTCGAGTGGGTCGCCGGCCTACCGCCCGAATGGAAACTGCGCGGTCACCAGCAGAAATACATCCTCCGAAAACTGGCCGAGCGTGTCGGCGTGCCTCGCGAGGTGCTCTATCGCCAGAAACAAGGATTTTCGCTTCCACTCGTCCACTGGATGCGCCACGAACTCAAAGACATGCTGATGATTCTGCTCGAACCCCGCACCCTCGAGCGTGGTTACTTTGCCCCGGACGGAATTCGCAAATTGATGGACGATCACCTTCTTCGCGGCAAGACAATGACTGGGCGAATATGGCGACTGCTGATGTTCGAGCTCTGGCATCGCAACTTCCTGGAAAAATACATCAAACCGGCCGGCCTCTTTTCTCTCCCCGTGGTCGCCGACTCTCGCCGCCAGGCGCCCAATTCCGCCGCGCTAACCTCCGCTCCGGTGGGAGGATGATCTCGGAGGATGATCGGGTGGATGCCACTGACACTGCAAGATTGACCACAACCCCGCGAGCCGATTTTTCCACTCTTTCCGAGCGAGCGGTCAGCTTGTTTCTCATGGTCAATACTTTTGAAACGGGAGGATCCGAGCGCCAGTTCATGGTCCTCGCGCAGAATCTTGCGCCTCCACAATTCCAGGTTCACGTCGGCTGCATCAGCCGCCGTGGATCGCTTGCCCACAACTTCCCAGACGCTCCCCAATTCCCCCTCGGCGGCAGCCTTTTCGGATGGCAGTCGCTGCGAACCCGCTTCAACCTGAGCCGCCATCTGCGCCGTCTTCAAGTTCAAGTCGCACATGCCTTCGATTTCTACGCCAATCTCACGCTGATTCCCGCCGCCAAGCTCGCTCGTGTTCCCGTAATCATCGGCAGCCATCGCCAACTCGGCGACCTGATGACCCGCGCGCAGTTTCGCGCACAGGTCGCCGCCTTTCGCTGGTGTGACGCCGTAGTCTGCAACTCGCAAGCTGCCGCCGATCGCCTGATCGCCGCCGGACTCTCGGCCGACAAAATCGCGGTAATCGGAAACGCCCTGCCAGCGGAGGTTTTCGCCACAGCGCCGGCGGTTTTGCCCAAACGTCCTGGGACCCTTCGGGTCGGCATGGTTGCGCGCATGAATCACCGTTATAAAAATCATTCCGGATTTCTGCGCATCGCCGCCCAGATTCACAAGCGCATGCCCAACGTCGAGTTTGTTCTGGTCGGTGACGGCCCGCTGCGGCAGGAACTGGAGACGGAAGCGGCAAGCCTCGGCCTTGGTGCCTCCGCGATCTTCGTCGGAGATCGTCAGGATATGCCTGCCGTTCTCGCTTCCATCGACGTCGCCGTCAACACCTCCGATTCCGAAAGCTTGTCTAACGTTCTTCTCGAAGCCATGGCCGCCGGTTTGCCGGCGGTTGCCTACGAAGTCGGCGGCAATTCTGAACTGCTCAGCCCGCAACGCGGGGCACTGATTCCCGCCGGCAACGAAACCGACTTTGCCGATGCCGTTCAGAAGCTTCTAGCCGACTCCACATTTCGCCACGAACTAGGCCGCAACGCCCGGCAGTTCGCACAAGAAAGCTTCAGCCTCGATCAAGTCCGGCAGCGCTACGTGGAACTCTATGTCATGCTTCTCCAGAAAAAGCGTTCAAGGAATTCCGCCACATGAGCGAGCCCGCTGATTTTGCCTCGACGCAGCGTCGCCCACGAGTCTGCATCGTAGCGCCCAGCCTACGTTATGTCGGTGGACAATCCGCCCAAGCGGACCTGCTTCTGTGCCGTTGGCAGAACGATCCCGACATCGACATCAGCTTCCTCGCCGTCGATCCGCCGCTGCCCCCGGCCCTCGCCTGGGCAGAACGCATTCCCGGCCTGCGCACCATTCTGCGTGAGCCCGTCTACTTCTGGCAGCTCTGGCGCGGCCTCAGAGACGTGGACATTGCCCACATCTTTTCCGCGTCCTACTGGTCATTCCTGCTCGCTCCTGCGCCAGCATCGTTATTCGCAAAAATAAAAAGAAAAACGAAGCCGCGCGGCACCAAGACGCTGATCAACTACCACAGCGGCGAGGCGCGCGACCACCTCCGGCGCTTTCGCTCAGCCAAGTTCGTCCTCTCTCGCGTCGATAAAATTGTTGTCCCCTCCGGCTACCTGGTCGATGTCTTCCGCGAATTCGGATTGCCGGCGTCCGCCGTGCCCAACATTGTCGACCTCGCGCAGTTTCGATATCGCGAGCGCTCTACACTGCGCCCACACCTGGTCTGCACCCGCGGTTTTTCCACGTACTACAGCGTGGATGTCGTGGTCCGGTCATTTGCACTGGTAAAAAAAGAATATCCGGAAGCGCAGCTCGACCTAGTCGGCGGTGGCCCGCTCGAAGGCGATATCCGCAAACTGGTTGCGGACCTGAATCTCACTGGTGTCAGCTTCACCGGCGTCGCGTCACGACAGGAAATCGGCAAGTACTACGACCAGGCTGACATCTTCATCAACGCCTCATGGCTCGACAACATGCCACTGTCGATCATCGAAGCCTTTGCGGCGGGCACTCCCGTAGTCACCACCTCACCGGAGTGCATGCCCTACCTCGTCCAGCACGAGCGCACCGGACTGCTCTCACCCGTAGGCGACGAAAAAGCCCTGGCAGCAAATGTGGTCCGTTTGTTGCGCGACCCCGCACTCGCCGCTCGCCTGGCGCAGAGCGCCCACAATGAATCGCAAAACTACACTTGGGAAGCCGTCCGCGAACAGTGGCTGAACACCTATCGCGGACTCATGTGACATTGCTCGGGATAGCGCCCACCTTACACGACGGCACGGGGCACTTCTGCTACTTTGGAGTGTGCGAGAATTTTGACAATCAGGTGCAAAGGATTGGAAGCGACCTTGTCTAAACTAGGCCTTTTCTCGTTGCTGACAACGGTCGCGCTGACATTTCCGTCGCCGGCATTTCCGCAAAGCCCCGGTCCCAGCTCGTGTCCTGCTGCCGATGCCGGCAGAATCGTGGAGTCCCCCAAGGAATTACGTAGTCGTAATGGCCGTTTGCAGATCAGCCTTTGGATGCGCAATTCCCTCGATTCTTCCGGTCGGATGCAGTATTGCTATGTAGATGAGCACGGTGATCGCTCCCCCACGTTGCGGGTGCGACCCGGCGATCTGGTCCTCTTGAAGCTCAAGAACGAACTCTCTGGTTTCTCCACAGCGCAGCATCCGAGCATGGTAGGGCCATTCAATGGCACATCCGCCACAATGACCAGAGGCGCCACCAACCTCCATTTCCACGGCCTCAGTGTTTCTCCATCCTTCCACGCAGATGATTCACTCCATACCTCGATTCCACCGTCCTCCAAAGCTTTCATGTATCGCTTCCGCATTCCCAGAAATCAGCCACCCGGACTGTATTGGTACCATCCGCATCCCCATGGGCACAGCGAAGAGCAGGTGCTGGGTGGAGCGTCAGGAGCTTTGATCGTCGAAGGAATTGCACACGCGAATCCGCTGGTCGCCGGGCTGCCGGAGAGGGTCCTGGTCATTCGCGATCAGAAGCTTGATTTTTCACGAGCCAACCCGAACCGCGATCCCACGCTTCCGGCGAAGGACCTGTCCATCAATTTCATGCGTGTTCCGTACCCTGAGTATCCTGTGCCGATCATCGAAACGCGCCCGCTCACGCGCGAACTCTGGCGCGTGCTCAATGCCTCCGCCGACACCTACGTGAACCTGGGGGTGTTATTTAACGGAGAGTGGGAAGCATCGGGATTAGCGGCCGCGAACGGTAGCTGGCAAAGCTTAGGTCTGGTTGCATTGGATGGCGTACCCATTTCGGAAGCGAACTCATCGAAGGGAAAGGTCCTCGGGAAAACCGAAATCCTCATTCCCCCGGGTGGCCGTGCGGAGTTCATCTTCCAGACTCCTCCCGAGGGAATCAAAGCCGAGTTGTTTACCATAGGGGCGGATACGAACCCTCCCGAAGACGAAGACGCTCCGGTTACGACGGGTGCGGGCGTTTCCATGCCGGACAATGACGACAACACCCCGCCGCGACCATTGGCCAAAATCGTTTCTTCGCACTCCGCCGTCGAGCCCCCCGTTTTGACCGAAGCTCCGCCCCCTGCGAGTCTACGCAAAATTGCCGCTCTCGCCACCATTTCGCCGGTGCGCCAACGGGAGCTCTACTTTTCAGAGAAGGTGATGGATCCAAAGCATCCAGATACGTCCACGATTTTCTATATCACTGAAACAGGGCACACCCCGAAAGCGTTCGATGCCTCGGTGTTGGCCCCAGATATCGTCGTTCACCAGGGCGATGTCGAGGATTGGACGATTGAGAATCGCTCGCAGGAGTCCCACGCATTTCACATCCACCAGCTCCATTTTTTGTTACTCGGGCGCGACGGCGAACCTGCCGGCGAGAGCTATCTGCTTGATACCGTGGATTTGCCTTATTGGGATGGCCGTTCTGCGCAGTTCCCTAGCGTGAAGCTCCGCATGGACTTCCGCGACGCTAACATTATCGGTACCTTTCCCTATCACTGCCATATCCTTCAACATGTCGACCGAGGAATGATGGGCCTGATACAGGTGCGACCGAAACTGCAAAAGGGATACGCCAGAAGCGATGCCCGATACGAGCAAGGAACCCCAGACCGAGGATCTAAATAAGGACGATCATAGTATGGACGAACAGTTCGCCTAGCAGTTCAAGGAAGATACAATCTCAGTACGTTCCTGGTACCAGAGAAACTCCATCCGCGCCGTTTACCACGATGTTCGCGGTGATCGTGTTGGTCGGAATGTTATAGACCGCCGCAGTATGGATCGCGCCGATGTAGAGGTTGCCCTTGCCATCCGACTTGATACCGTCCGGAGCAGAGCCCGATTCCGTGAGTGCCGGAGTTAGATATAACGAGAAAGTCGACCCTAAGCCAGTCGCGGTTACAGGTATCTCAAGCACACCGAGTCCCAAAGTCCCGTTATGGGTCGCCCACAAGTTGCCTGTGTAGCTGTCGTAAGTCAGACCGTCTCCCCCGTTGATTCCGTTATGGGGCTCAAGGAAAAGGGTATTCAGAATCGCTCCAGTAACAGGGTTGATTTGGACGATGAAATTATGATTTGCGACTGCGTAGAGGTTTCCATACGGGTCGTACGCAATGCCATCGCAGGTGCTGGTGCGTGGGCAGGGCTCGCCATCGCAGGTTCCGAGCTTCTTAAGCTCTGCGCCTAGATTGGCCAGCACGGTTGTCGTCCCCGTGGCAAAGTTGAAGCGGACGATAGAACCCGGACTGTAGATGCCGATCAGCATCGTTTGCCCGCCCGGTTCGATCTCCAAATCGCGAGCGTACTTCAAGCCCGTCACCAACAAGGTGTTGGTCCCGCTCGTTGGATCGTATAAGTAAACCGATCCTGTAGAAGGCACCGAGTAAATGAGCTGCCCTGCCGCGTTGACGGTCAGGTCGTCGAGTTTGCCCGTCCCAACAGTAAACAGGGTCGTGAGCTTAGGGGTGGTGGTCGTCAGATTAAGGAGCTGAAGGCTCTCCTTGGGCTCGTTCGAGATGTAGAGTTGTTGCGCAGACAACGAAAAGGCAGTCAGCAGAACAAGCGCAAACGCCAAGCCTAGGCCTATCCCACGCACTGTGACCATGTCTGGATTCCTCAGAGGAAAATCGGACTGACGTGAAAATATACCACGGCACGGTAGATAACTGGATAGCCTAAAAGTGGTGTGAAACAGATTGCAACCTTAGCGCCGGGCGTGGGAAACAAAGGGCACTGCGCCCCATAACTCGTTCGCAGATATAGTATTAGCCCGGTCCTGTTTTCCGGCACTAACCAGATACTGGCTCAGCGTCCAGCCTGAAATGATGGCCTTGGGCAATAATCGATCAACAGATTATGACGGCCCGTCTTATTTCGGCCCGTCGATACGGACTTGCAGGTGGGGGGATTCTCTTGCCTCATCCGCTAGTACGGATTGCAACTGCAGCTCAAGCTCCCAAAGGGTGTGGGGGAAATTTCCGCGCTTTAGGATCCGCCGCGCATCGGCGTGAAAGTTGCCACCCCGATAGGCGGAGAAAACATTTTTGTAGCTGGCGCAGGCGATGGCTGCGGCCGGGGCGGAAATATTCTGGGGCAGACCGAACGGGAAGGAAAAATTCGCGGTCGGGCCGAGCCGGTGCTGAATGTCCTCGCCTGAACCAATGATTTCCTGGCGCAAGCACTCGACATCCGTCGACCCGCAGTCGGCGTGATTGCGGGTGTGGCTCCCGATCTCATAGCCGCAGTGTTGCAGAAAGTCGATCTGCTCCCAGGTATTAGGCGGGAAGCCGGGTTCGTTGAACAAGTGGTCGTGGGCGAATTCACGGCCACTGGAGATATGTTCGGTGGAGATGAAGTATCCTATGGGCACGCCGGTCTCTTCGGTGATGGCGCGCAGGTTCACAAAATTGTCGGCGTACCCGTCATCGAAGGTGATAGCGACGGTGGGCACCTTGACCCCGACTTCCCGTACCAGTTCGACCGCCTCGGCGAGACTGACTACGCGATAGTGCCGCAGGAGGTAGTTCACCTGCCGCAGAAAGTAGACGGTGGAACCTCCGGCGCGATGCGGGCGGTCGGAAACGAGATGGTGACGGAGGATGATCACTGGGAAATTTCCCTGCCACCGGCGCCGCCAATTGCGGACCGTGACGGGCACGGCGTACAGCAGTGACTTGAGCAGCAGTTCCCAGGCGGGCCGGCGAGAAAGAGCGTCGTAACCTTTACGCTGCGATGCGAGTTTCTTTTTCATCTGCAGCAAGTCCTCGTCGGTGGGCTTGCGAAAGTATTGACTGGGACCAACCTGCGGAGTTTCAGTCACCATTCCGCTGGCGAAGTCGCGAATCGTAGCCACGATCAGGTCGGAGCCTATGACATCGGCCTTCAGGGCGAGGCTCTCCAGATTGTCGAAGGGCTCGATCGGAATCAGCGCCGAGCGAAATACGGCTCCCACATCCGCCTTGGCCTCGACGCGATGGACGGTGACGCCGATTTCTTTCTGGCCGTCTAGTAACTCCCAGAGTCCGACGGCGCCGCCTCCGCGGTAGTCCGGCACCTTGCGCTTGTGAATGTTGATCGAGCCCTGCTTCGGAATTTCGAAGAGCGCCGGCTTCAGGATTTTTGTGCCGAACACCAGGCCGAGATCGACATTGAGGCTGCGCACAAAATCGAGCGCTGGCTCGGCGTGAATATCGGGACTGATGAAAAGCTCAACTTGATTGGCCGCGCAGGCCGCCTTCAAAGCGGCGAGACTGTCCCCGGGTTTGCCATTTGGCCACCTCGGAGCAGCATGAATGAAACGGAGGACGGCGTCCAGGTGGCCGCTCGCGTGGCGCCTGGTGGCGGCGGTGATGCGATGCAACACATAGCGCCAGTACACCAGACGTTTTCCCTTCTTGCGCCAGGTCGCGAACCGTTTCTTCAGAGTCTTGGGGAGGAAGGGCGCATAAAGGATTCCCGCGACTTGCGCTTCGGGAGCCTCACGGCGAATGCGCGTCATGATCCGCGCCACCCGCTGCGGCGGAACTGAAGTGAGGATCACGACTCTGAGCGGATTTTTTGCCATGCGGTGCAGTATTCCTTCTGGATCAAAATCAAAAGTGAATCCAATTGTTGTCGGGACAAGTTGCCGAAATTCGCGTCAGCCTGTTTTCCGGGCGCTAACCATGTACTGGCTCAGCGTCCAGCCCAGAAGGCGCGACTTGGAGAACCGTTCCATCAGCGAAAAAAGTCGAAGCTCGGCCGCCGGCCAGACCTGTCCCAGAGGAAACAAGAGGAACCCCGAGTAGGCGCTGTGTTCCGGGTCGAGGCCGTGCTTGCGGAGCAGCGCCGGAACCTGCGACGGGATGCAACGATTCCAACGCCGGCCCAATTCCTTGCCCGAACTGCGCTTGCCCATGAGCCGTTTGACCCCTCTCCACAACGGGACTGCGGTTGCGTGGATCAGGTTGTAAGAGACGCGATCCAGGCTGATGCGGGTCGGCAGCGAGATGATCGCTGTGCCCCCCGGCCGCAGAACGCGGCGGATCTCTTCCAGACCGCGGTCGTAGGTGGCCAGATATTCAAACACACCCAGGCAAACCACGTGGTCAAAACTGGCGTCCGGGAAAGGCAGGGATTCGGCATCCGCCCGGCAAAGGTGCACGGCGGGCGATGCGCCGAAGCGGTGCTGCGCCAGACGAATCATCTCCGGCGCATAATCGAAGCCCACTATGCGAAAGCCGCGAGCCAGCAGCGGCTCAAACTCCGCGCCCGCCGCGCAGCCAATATCAAGGAGGAGTCCCTGCTTCGAACCGAGCATTTCGAGCATGATCTTGAGCTGCGCCTGAAACCATGGCGACTGTCCCCGCTCGTCGGCGTAGTAAGAGGCCATGCGATCGAAGACGCCGCTTACTTCGTTCTTCGCGAATTGAGGGTCTTCGGTGGGCATCAGGCGGCGCCGTTGCGGAACAGTAACGTTCGTTCGATGTGCCACAGAAAGTCCGATTCGTTGCGAGGTATATAAGTCCGGGGAATCGCCAGCGCACGAGCGCCCGCCCGCACCGCGCCGAGAGTGGTGGTTACGGCCGTCGCGTAACCGAGGTCCTCGGTGATTTTCAAGGTGGTTTCATTCCACTGTGGGTTGAGCGCGGGATGCGGGTACGCAAAATGCTTGACCGCTTCCCCCAGTTCCTTTTCCAGCTTGAGCTTGGAGTCGGTCAGTTCGCTGCGCGCGTCTTCGGCGGAAACGTGCGCCACATTTGGATGGGTCATGGTATGTGAGCCCACGGTGTGGCCCGATTTGACGAGGGTCCGGGCATCGTCCCAAGTCATCATCAGGTCGCTTTCGTTGGGAAATGGCTCGGGTTCAAGAGAACGCGTCGCATCTTGTACCAGCTCTTCGCGGGCCGCTGCGCTTGACTTCGAGCAGATCCCGGCAGCTTCCAGAAAGGCGGCGTCGCGGACCCGCGAGTCCGTCAGGTCGTGAACCGTGCCCGTAGCGGGGTCCGTCCACTTCGGATTTCGTGCGGTCCAGAATGCGTGACGCAGCAGACAGTACCAGGGCGCTTTCGACCGGTCCACGGCATCGACCAGAACATAGAATGTCGCGCGGATGCCAAAGCGGTTGAGAATGGGAGCGGCGAAGCGGAAGTTGTCTTTGAATCCATCGTCGAAAGTGATGGCCACGGCTCTTGGCGGAAGGCCCGTATCGCCTTTGAGAAAGAGCTCAATGTCATCCATCGTTACGGCGCTGAATCCCTTGGCGATCATCTCCATCTGCCGCTCGAAGATGGAGGTGGCGTGGATGGAATCGCATCCGATCGTGTCGGCGTACTGTTCAGGCCGATTTTGGATGGAGTGATAACGCAGAATCACCGCGGCCGGAGCGGCCAACTTTTGTGCGAAGCGAAACGCTCCGCTCTTCACGAATACTCTCTTCGCGGCATCTTTGGCTGCCTTGCCGATGCTCATACGGCGCTGTCCGGTGAGCACTGCGGTCCCACGGGTTTGGTCAGGGTGCGTTCCGCTGGCGGCTTCCGTGACCGCATTGTGAACACTGAATAGAACGTCCACGCCATAGGGCTCCACGTCGATCTCATCGAGACATTTCTTGTTGGCCAAATCGTAAAGAGCGATATGCGTGGCTTTCTTGCGGGTTTCGAATCCCTGCTTGGCCCAGATGAGATTTTCCTTGAAGCGGGTGGAGCGAATGCGAGTGAACCCGACCCAGACTTTGCCATTCTCCATTACCGCAACGCCGCGGCACCAACCGAGCACAAGCTGGTGCTTATTGTCGATGACGTTCAAATCGAAAACCTCTTCCACCTGCAGCGTATGCCGGTTCGCGACCACCAGATGTCCATCCACCGTGGTGAAGTAGATCCAATCGCCGACCACCTGGCCGTCGTGCGGCCTTTGGACTGCGATGTCGATGCGTCTTCCGGGGCGCGTCAGGCTGATCGCGTCTCTTTGATCGAAGCGCGTGGCCCAAACCTCATCACCCAGGTGAAATACGTGATTGGGATGAGACTTATGAGGCTTGGTTTCGGGTACTTTCCGGTAGTCGATATCGCGCGAAAAACGTTTCCAGGTATCCTCCCCGATGACGCTCCATTCCCGCAGCATCTTTCCCTGGTGCGTGACTTCCAACACCAGATCAAGGCCCGTGTCTGCGATCAAAATGTTGCCATCTACGCTCGGGCGCACGTGGTGGAGATCGTTGAAGCAGGGAAGCGATACGTAGTGGAGAAGTTCGAAGCCGGGCAGTTTGTACACCAGCACTTCGGTCGGCGTGCAGACATAGAGTTTGTCATCCGCCACCGTGGCTGACTTGAATAAGATGGCGGGCGAGTCCGAGACTGCGTCTTTGGGCGAGTCGTATTCCACCAGCACTTCAGCGGTCTTGGCGGGTGGATTTACCTTGACGATCACAGCCTTTTTGCAGGAGTTCCACTCGGGGAGCTCCTTGAATAAGCTGCTGCGCAAAGACCCGCCTACAACGTACAACTCGCTCATTCCCTAAAACCCCCTGCGTGACACCGCGCACGGCTCCGCAATCCGGTGCCACCCGGGAAGCGATTGTGTTCCCCAGACCTCGGCGGAAACCCTTTGCAAATCATTAAAAACAATAGTCAATCAACATTTTACCGCAAGCAAGTATCGAGCGGCGGGTGGGGGGGTTACCATGGTGCCGCCCGACGCGAGGAAAGTTTGTTTCATTCTCACTGTTCATTCTGGTATTCCACCGAGACCAATGCCTGGGGCGGTGGTTCGGGAGGCGACGGCTGGGTCAAGCCCGCAATCTCGGCGACATGAAACGCGCGGTTGGTGCGATAGGCCCAGAGCAGTCCGACGCCGTACACCGAACTCGCCGCCAGGGTTTCGAGCGTCAACTGGATCAGGTTGCGAGGATAAAAGAAGCGGTTGGCCAGCCAGAGCACGGCCACCAGCGGGAGGGTCAAAAGAGCCGGCAGCGCGTACGCTTCGCGCCAAAAAGTTCCGACGGGAACGCCGATCCGTTTCTTCAGGTGGCGCGGCAAGAACACCAGATAAGTAAAGCTGAGGGGGATGGCGGTGCCCAGTGCGTCGCCGATAATTCCGAGCGGGGGAACGAGCGCGATGCTGAGGATTAGGTTGGCAATACCCTCGATCACGGTGATGGCCGCCCAGGTCTGATGGATGCCGAGGCCGAACAAAATGCGCCCGGAAGCGGCCTGCGACATCATGAAGGCGAAAGGAATCAGCATCACCAGCAGCACCGGGTAGCTGATAGGAACGTAGCGGGCGCCCATCCAGATGCGGATGATGTGCTTGCCGAAAATGATCAGGATGGCGGTGATGGGATACATGAGAAAAGCGCAGGCGCGGTTGCCGGCGATATAAATCTTGCGCACGCGATCGAGGTCGCCGGTGGCTTCCGACTGACTCGACATGGGCACAAAAACCTGGGCCAAGGCGCCGATGAATTCGGCCGCGTAATCGACAATGCGGGCGCCAATGTTGAAGTAGGTGACCGCGACCGCCGACATCATGGCTCCGAGCACGAGTTCGTCGGTGCGGAAGCGCAGGCGCAAGGCGATCATCACCAGGAAAGTGGTGCCACCGTAATTGGCCATGTGGCGGAATGAGGCGCGATCCACATGCTGAAGGCCAAGCGCCACGGGGCACAAGCGGAATACGACGATGCCGCGCAGGATGGAAGAAAGAAGCGGCAGGAGAACGGTGATCAGGGCAACGGTCAGCAGGCCATATCCGCGGTTCAGGAAATAAACGATCAAAACGGCGCGGGCCAGGGCAGCGCCGATGCTGGTCCAGTTCAGAATGTAGAAGCGCTGCAAACCTTCCAGCATGCCTCCAAAGACGCCCAGCGGAAAGCCGAGGCTGACCGAGGCGCCGACCATCAACAGCAGCAGGCGCGCCTGCGAATGCATTTCGGGAGGAATCTTAAAGAAGTGTTCGATCGACGAACTCAACAAGGCGGTCAACACCATGCTCACCAAACCGATGGCGGTGTAGCTAAACAGAGCGGTGTTGACGAACTGCGTGAGCTTTTGCCGATCGTCAGTGGCGGTGTACTTGGAAACGTAGCGAATGATGGAGGAACGGATGCCGAGATCGAACAGGCCGTAGTACCCGGTAACGGAGAAGATGAGGACCCAGATTCCAAAGGCCGCATCGCCCAGACGATGCACGATGAACGGCGAAAGGAAAATGCCGACCAGCACGTTGATGGCGAGCGCGAACCAACTCGATCCAACGTTCTTCAGGATCTGTGTCTTCTCCAGCTTCAGCATGGAAATGTGTCCGCGGCTCCCGTTCGCGCGTGACTCTGCTGTCGGAGGGCGCACAAAAACAATGGTACCAGCCATTGGAGGAGAACTCGCCTAAACCGGATCAGCTCCGTAATCTCAGGTAACAACCGGGACTCCGAAGCAGCGGGAAGGGAGGCAACCGAAGCCATGCTATACAGATTGCGCGGCGACCAGCGCTTTCGCGGCGTTGCTGAAAATCGCATACTTCTCGGTGGCCTTCAATTTTCGCAAATCCAGCGGCTGCCCGCCCTCGAAGACGTTGTAAGTTGGGGTAACGTAAACCACCCACAGCTCACGAGGGTTCTCCGCCAGGGATCGCGCAATATTGCTGGCCAGCGCCGCCGTGATGGGTTCCGAGGAGGGGTTATACAGGAAGGCGACGAGTGGTTCGGGGGGTATTTCAAACTGGGTGAAATCGAGGCAAACAGATTCTATTTGCCGGCATTTTTGGCCATCGCTTTTATAACGTCCTATATTGCTTACCGCTATGTTGTGAAGCTCGGAGGAAAATTCCACGCCTACGATTCTGCGGAACGGGAAGTCAGAAGCCTGGAGCAGGACCCGGCCTTTTCCGGAACCGAAATCGATAAAGACAAAATCTTCGTAACGGATCGGCAGGGCGGAAAGAGCTTCATGAATGATTTCGGTGGAAGTGGGCCAATAGCCGCCCGCGTACACCCAGTTCGGACTGTCAATCTTGAGATCGGTCAGGTGCACACGGATGCTGGTCTCAACCCCGTAGCGAAGGTCAAACTCATCCTGGACCGCGGGACGTTTGAAATTTCTGTTCACCTTGCGATAGTCGGCGATGAGGTACGCGGGTGCTCGCAGGCACGCCCATAACGTTCTTAATACGCCTTTGTCCTTGAGGGCTTTTTTGACCCTGGGCAGAATCGTTTTTCGAATTTTCGGCATAAATATAATGGGCCAACCGTCGTTAGGGTGCGATCCTCATTACAATTGAATAAATGCTTTTCTAGGAAACGCTCGAACATTGTATATCAGTGTCCGTCTCTTCCTGTACCGCTAGTAACCGATGTGCCCTTCACTCGCATCGCGGCGACGCCTGACGGATAGCAAGCGCTGTCCCGCCACTGGTTAAACCATGGATCAGGACTCCGGCGGGATTGACAGACTGCATGAAATGGCACTTTCCCTGAATCAAAGGGAACGACATGTGTAAGACTTTGCGTCTAGCCAATAAGTGGGGTTGTGGTTCCACGTCGCTTTGGGATATAAAACACGCATAACTGCTACAGTTACATTGAGTTCTGGATTTCCGCGCAAGCGCTTCCCCTGGTGTTCCAAGTGCTTCTTAGCAGAGGGTCGGAGCATTTGGATTTGGAGGTAGACCGGAATGTGCCACTTTTTGTCACACTACACCACGGACATCCGTTCAGGTGCACCTCCCAGGTCTATACGCCGGTCTATATACAATTCGATTTTCGGTTCTCTGCCTGCCCGCGGTCTTTGTCTGACTGTTCTGGTCGTCGGAATCTCTTTGCTGTCGTCTGCTTTCGCTCAGCCATCCATGTTGACCAGCCGAGGCGATATCAGTCGGAGCGGCGCCAATACTAATGAAACATTGCTCACTCCCGGCAACGTCAACTCGAGTGGCTTTGGCCACCGCTTCAGCGTTCCGGTTGACTATGTCGTGATGGCACAGCCGCTCTACATGCCCAACGTGAACATTCCCGGTCAGGGAACACACAATGTTATCTACGTGGTCACGCAAATGGATTCGGTCTATGCGATCGACGCCGACACCGGTCAGCAACTCTGGCAAGCCAGCATGCTGAACGGGGGCACGACGGCCAGCGGCACCTATCTTCCCTGCGGCACCGCCGTCGGTTTCAACCAGGAAGGTATACCTGGAACTCCGGTCATCGATCCCAACACTAACACCATATATCTGGTGGCGAAGACGGTGCTGAACGCCACGGTTCGTCATCATCTCCACGCCCTTGACATCACCACGGGCAACGAGCAGCCGGGCAGTCCGGTTTTGATCCAGGCCCAAACCACCAGCAACAAGGGACACGTGATGGCGTTCAACAGCAAATATCAGAAAAACCGTCCCGGTCTTTTGTTACTGAACGGCGCCGTCTACATTGCCTTCGGCGCGAACTACTGCAATGGCCTCGACAGCGGCTGGGTGCTTTCCTATGATGCGTCCAGTTTGATGCCGCTTGGGGTCTTCAACACTTCGCCCGATTACGGCCTAACCTCTATCTGGCAGTCGGGCAACGGTATTGCCGCCGATGAGGCGGGTAACCTCTACGTGTCGACCGCCGAGACCGGCGCGCACGGCTTCGATGTGCCCAGCGGTGGTCAGACCTACTGCAACAGTGTGGTCAAACTGGCACCCGATCTCTCGCTTGCCGATTACTTCACCCCATCGAATGTGGCTTTCCTCAATACCAACGATCTTGACGTAAGTTCCGCTGGAACTCTGGTGCTTCCCGATCAGGACGGCCCTTATCCACATGAGATCATTGCCGGAGGTAAGGAGGGCGTGGTCTACGTTCTCAATCGTGATTACCTAGGAATGTACTCCGCGGGGTCGGATAGTCAGATCATTCAGGAAATCGCGCTGGCCCCGTACAACGGCTTGGATCTGGTGATGGATTCTCCCGCCTACTGGAATAACCGGGTGTACTTTGGGGTGAATGCCTCTCCGCTGCTGGCTTTCCCCTTGTCCGGGGGATTGCTGGGCACCCCGTTCACGACTCCCAAGGAGTATTCCGGCAATCACTCTCCAACTATTTCCGCGAATGGCAACAGCAGCGGAATCGTGTGGCTGATCAGCGGTCCGCAACTGATTGCGATTGACGCCATGACGATGCAACAGCTCTATGCCTCGGGCCAGGCCCCTAACGGACGCGACAAACTGCCGCCTGTGGGCCATTTTGCGACCCCGACCGTGGTCGCCGGCAAGGTCTATGTCGCCACCGCAAGTAGTCTCGAAGCCTACGGTCTGTTTCACGTCGTTGCGATCACTGGGGGCAACAACCAGACTGCTACCGTTGCGACCACGCTACCCACTCCCATAGCAGTGCAAGCCTATGACCCCTATACCGAAGCGCCCGACGTCGGCGCCACCGTGAACTTCAGCGATGGTGGCAAGGGCGGTTCATTTAACCCCGCCTCTGCGGTTACCGACTCGAACGGCAACGTCATGACAACCTACACTGTTCCGGAAAAGGCTGGCACCTACACCCTGACGATTTCCGGAAGCGGTTTTGGCAACGCCACCACCACTGCTACCGCGACGCCGGCCGCCCCGGTAAAAATCATTGCTTACGGCGGATCGAAACAGACCGGGATCGAAGGTTCCAACCTCGCCAACCCGCTCGTCATCCAGGCTCAGGACGCCTACAAGAACGGTGTCTCTGGTATCACCGTCACCTTCACTGCCAACAATGGTGGTGTTCCCAGTCCGGCCTCCGCGGTCACCGGCGCAAATGGTTTGGCGAGTACGATTCTGCAGTTGCCCCCTACTGTCGCCACCGTGAGCGTCACCGGCAGTTCGGCGGGTTTCAAGAACGTCACCTTCGTGGAGTACTCGGTTGCCGGATCCGCCGCGAACGTGGCCGCCCCCGAAGGCAATAATCAGTCCGCTCGTGCCCGAACTCCATTGCCCCTCAGGCCATCGATGCCCGCTCTACAACTGAAACTATCCGCGGATTGACAGGGCAATAACCATCGAACATAATCAGCCTTCATCGCAAACAGTCGATCAAATGGAAAGACATATGGACTCCTCAGTAGCGGAGGTGGCGCCTGACCGGCTTTCCACGGACGCGAGACGGTTTCTGATCCTCCATGAGTTTCCCCCGCCTGACCTGGAGCGAGCCTGGCGTGACTGCCTGACTCGCGTGGAAGTTGCCTCTCACTACGAATCCCCGGAGTACTTCCTTGATCCTCTTCGCCAGGGCACTCGGCCCTTCGCTATTCTTGCCCTTCATGATGATCAGGTTCGGGGAGTCCTGACCGGATTTCACTTGGACCAAGAGGTCAAATCGGGACTCGGCTCGCGGCCGCAGATCTGTGTGGATGGCACGAATACGGCGGCGACGCTCGAATCGCTGGCCCAAGGGCTGTTGGTCGAGGCCGATGACGCAGACCTGGTGAGCGTCTACACTTGGTCCTCGCTGGAACTGACGCCTTTCTCGGCGCACGGTTTCCGCCGCCGCGAATTGCAAGGCAGCGTCGTGCTCGACCTCACTTTGGGCGCAGACGCCCTCTTTAAGCAATTCAGCAAGGACCGGCGCAGGAACATTCGTTACGCCGAGAAGCATGGCGTGGAGGTGCGCGAAGCGTCCACCGCCCAGGATATTGTTGGCGCTCACCGTGTGTATTCGGCTTGGCGCGGGACTGACCGGAAGGAAGTGCATGGTGACTGGAGTTTTGAGTCCTTCGAGAAAACGATGCGAATTCGAAGCAACCGGCGGCTGTTCTTGGCCCGGTTCGAAGGTCAGGTGATTGCCATTAATATCTTCCGATTCTTTCCCGGCGGATTATTTGAGTCCGCCGCGAACAGTTCCTTAGATCAGTTCATGAATCTGAAACCGAATGATCTGTTGCAGTGGAGAGGAATCCAGTGGGCGTGCGCTCAAGGGCTCCGGCGACATTCACTGGGAGGGACCCACGAATTTCTGGTGCGCTTCGGAGGCACGGTTGTTCCGACTCTTCGCTATCGCCTCGACCGTACCCTTTTTCGCCGTCACGACTTGAAGGAAAGTCTCAGCGCTACCGCTCGCTCCCTGCTTCGCAGCGCGCCTTCAGGTGTGGACCAGACCGTTCGTAAACTGCTCGGAAAGCGGCCAGCGCACTGACTTCTCACGGGCCAGTCACGCATGCGCCATTGCCATCCTGAATTAGTCGCGGAAATCGGCGAGATCTATTCCACTCCGGCAATCGCCGCTTCGACAGCATCAATGTCGGCCCCCAAGTCGCGTCCATCGGAGCCCGCGCCAGCCCCAGGGGAGACCTTCGAACATCCCGTGCCCTTGGCGTGGCATAGCCTTGGGTTTTTGCTGACGGCGTCTTTGAGGTCGCGGATGCCGGCGGCTTCCGGGGATCCGACGGCGATGTTTCCTTTGGGAAAATCGCCGCGTCCGCCGACGATCAAGTTGTGGTCGAATTTGTAGGGGTCAAAGCACTCTTCCAGCACAGCTTGCGAGCCTAGCCGCTGACTCTTGGACGCGCAACTTTCTCGCCCTCCGCCAGCCGAAGCGATTGGTTGCCGCCGATCTCCGATGGACAACACGCTGTTGGTTAACATGAAGTTCACCAGCTTTGCTCCAGGGTTCAGGACCGAGAGCAGGCCACCAGTTACAAACGCGGTTACGTGATCAATCTGGATGTCATGCACCGGCGGCTTCCAAGAGACCAGAATCATGAATGCGCCTCCACCCTTGAAATCGCTGTCGTGCAGATTGTCGGCGAAGAGGTCGTGAATGCTATAGCGGCCGCCGTCGGTGGGAGAAGCGCCAGTTTCTCCGCCATGCGATTCGCCTGTCCTCGAGCCTGCGTTCGCTATCTCCAGGACTCCGGCTACGTTTCGAACTCGGTTGAATCGGATGGTGACATCGTTGACCCGGCATACCGGGCAATGGCCTTGCTGGTTCCTGGGAGTGAGCACCATGGAATATCCGGTCTGGCTGAAACCGCCCCACGTGTTCTCGAGCAGGTTGCCCTCGAACAACACCCGGACCGCGCTTTTGAGCTCAAAGTTGTTCTTGACGATGAAGGCGTTTCCCGAAGTTGGCGTGTAGCCGGGTTCGCCCTCCTTCCAGATCATGGGTCGGAACAGATGATTGCGCCGGATCTCGAGGTCGGTTGGAACCTGCGTAGCCGCACTGCCGCCGAACAGAATGTTTTCACCCGCGGACTCGAGGAAATTGTTGTAAATCTTGAGCGTAAAGATGGGCTCGTCGCCCTTGCCGCCGCCCACGGCGGTGGCATCGGTACATTTTCCGGCGTGGGAGCTGCAATACATGCCATTGATGTAGGAGTTGATGATGCCAACCATATGCGCGCCATCGAGCATTCCGATGCCGTGGCCAACTTCGCTGCCCTCGGCGGGGTGGACCCAGTTGCGATCGAAGATGACGTGGTCTCCATGTTCGGCGGTAACGATCCGTCCGATTTCGACGCCCGGAGGAGTAGTCCACTCAATGCCGATGAAGCGGACGTGATCCCCGACGGCCGCGCCCGAAGGACGTCGCACCACCACGGTCGCCAGCAGCTTGGCCGGTCCACCGGCGGGCTGCGCAAACGGCGGACGCCCGGGAAGGCTGGCGACTCCACCCCATGCCGGAGAGATGCGCGTGCCCTCAGGAGGAAGCTTGGAGTCGGCCGTATCGGTACGCACCGTGATGTAGTGCTGGTCGTCGCATTTTTTAGAAGGCAGCAGGGTCACATCGAAAGAGGCCCCGGCGGGAAGAAGCAGAGTGTCTCCGCACGTGGCGCCTTCGATGGCGGCGGCCAGATCGGATTTGGCGGCGACGCGAATCTGTTTTCCCGGCGACGGGGTTCCGTCTACCCCGGTGTAGTAACAGGATTGTGGAAGTTCGGCGACACCGTCCTTGGTGCCAAACTGCGCAACGTTGCCCTTGCCGCAATAGGCATTTTCGCTACTGGGAGGTGCACCCGCAAGAGCCGGCAGAGTGGACCCAACGACCAAGGCGAGGGTCAGCCAGACAAAATGAAAACTCTTCAAAAAATGAGAACTCATCGGGCGCAAACTTTTCAGCGCGGAAACTGATCGAGAGGATCGCAAAAGAAGCGGAGCCATGTTGTGTTTCTCCTGTTATCTCAGCCCCGCGCAGGTCCCGGAGTCACTGCGGAGAGAGGGTTTCCCTTTCACAGTCTACCGGGATGAACGGATGATAGCACGACCGAATCAGGCAAATTTTCGGGTGAATCTTGATGGCAGGGCAAGAAAAGAAGGTCCGCGGCGCCCCGCGGACCTCGATTGGGGAAGGTGAAAATCTGTTGTTGAGTTACTCGACGTTAGCCAGTTCCTCGTTAAGCACAACAATATCGGCCCCGAGATCCTTGCCGTCCGTGCCCATGTTCTTGTAGGGACTGCTTGGTTGCAGTTCGTAGTTTCCGCCATTCCCATTGTTGAAGTTGACGAACTGGACATCATCGACTGTTGGCGGGAACATGTTGTTCGCCGGATATCTCGACGGCGGAAAGGCCGATGGAGTCGCAACCAGGGCGTTGTTGGCGAATGTGTAAGTGGTGAAACAGTTGGCGATACTGCTAATCGGCACGTCCAGAAAGGCGCAACTGGCTGAGCCGCCTTCCGTATTCCACACCGGATACCTGCCCGTCAGAATCATATTGTTGGTGAAGACCAATCCATACATGGGAGAATTTGTGATCAGGTTCCCGGTGACGATCATGTGACCGTTGGGATCCGGGAACGCGGTGATGTGGTTGATGGTGATTGTGTTGAGCGCGTTCTTGGGCCAGGTGTTTCCGATCTCGAGCGCTTCACCGCCGCCGATGTACCTTGAGCTGAGGTCGTCGAGAACTACGTCATGTATGCTCCAGCGGGTGCCCGCCAGCGCCTGGGTTCCGCCATCTTTGCCGCTGGCGCCGAGGGCCGTAGCCATCTGGATCCCGCCTCCGCCATGCGAGAAGCGCGTGAAACGGACCGTGATATCGGTGACCTGACACAGCGGACAAACGTTCTGGCCGCTGGGCTCGTGCTGATTTTTTGGCGTGAGTACAATGCCGTGACCCGTTTGGCTGAAGCCTCCCCAGCAGTTTTCCATGAGATTTCCCTCGACCTGGACGCGAACCGCGTTTTTCAGTTCGAGGTGATTTTTCACGATGAAGGGATTGCCGTTCGGGCCGCCGACGAAGGGTGTATTACCCTGCATCCATTGCCACGGCTTCCAGAAGTGATTGCCCAGGATTTGGATGTCGGACGGGGTCAGGATGGCCGCTCCGCCGCCGAATAAGATGTCTTCCCCGGAGGCCTCCAGGAAATTGTCCTGGATCAGGAGAGGACCATCCTGAGTGTTGCTGACGCCTCCTGCAATCGCGTGAGCGTCAGTGCACACTCCTCCGACGACGCAATGAAAGTCGCTGAAATAGGAATCGATGACCGCTCCGTAAGTCATACCGCTAAGATTCACGCCGTCGTGAGTTTCATCCTGAGTCGCTCCGTGCAGCCAGGAGCGATCCACGATGATGTGATCCGCGGTACCTTGGCCCGTGATCAGACGGCCACCCCCCGGTGTTCCGGCGGGACGAGTAACTTCCAGACCGATGAAGCGGTAATAGTTGGCGCCGTTGGCGAGCTGGAAAGGACCGTCGCCGCTGGCTGGCATCTGGACTTTCGCCATCACGTTCAGTGGGTTGGAGCAGGGGTATTGCGGGCGTCCCTCAAGAGAAGCGACCCCGGCATAGCAGGGTGTGGCGCGCTGCCCTTCGGCCGGCAGAGCGCTGTCCGGAGAACTGGTACGTATCCAGATCCAGTGGTTGATGTCGCAGCTCTTGGCCGGCACGCTGAATTTTCCACTGAAGGTTGCACCCGCCTGCAGTTGGATCACATCGCCACAGTGCGCGTTGTTCAAAGCCGTTTGCAGATTGCCGCCAGCATTGACGGTGATGATGTTACCCGGCGCGGGCGTGCCGGATATGGCGGTGGGAACAGTCACTCTGGGCAGTTCCGCGGGACCATCGAAATTGCTTCCGGCAACGACGGTCACGCTGAAATTGCCGTTTGCAGTCTTGCCGGCGGCATCCGTGACCGTGACCGTAAAATTGAAGGTACCGGTTGCGGTGGGCATACCCCCGAAATCCCCGTTTGCACTCATCGAGATTCCGGCAGGAGCCGTGCCCGAGGAGATGCTCCAGCTGTAAGGGGAATTTCCGCCGGTCGCGGCGAAGACTTCGCTGTAAGTGTCGCCCTGCTGGCCTTGGGGAAGATTCCCGGTGGTGATTTGCAGGGCCTGGCTGCTCGGGGGGGCAACCGTGACCGCTGCGCCGGCTGATTTCGATGAGTCGGCCTTGCTGGTGGCGGTGACGACCGCATTGATCTGAGCTTGCACGGTCGGGGCAGCGTAAAGACCGTTGGCATTGACCGAGCCTGTGGTCGCCGACCAGGTCACCGCAGTATTGGAAGTTCCGCTGACGGTGGCGGTGAACTGCTGTTGCTGATTCGAGACCAAAGTTGCACTCGCCGGAGACACGCTGACCGTAATCCCACCGCTTCCGCCACTACTGACCGGAACGACGAACGTCCGGGTCCCCTGATCAGGGCGCGGGGAGTCGGTCACCATCACTTCGAATGAGAAGTTGCCTGCCGCCGTAGGCGTGCCCGACAACGTCCCCGTGGCAGGGTTCAAACTGACACCGGGGGGCACCGTGCCGCTTTTCACTGAAAATTGATAGGGGGAGCTTCCGCCGCCCACTGCCAGAACCGCGTTGTAAGACTGGTTGACTGAGCCGGAGGGAAGATTCCCCGAGAGATTCAGGTTGGTCGGTGGGTCGTTGGCTAGCGCTAGCATGCCGCACGAGGTGGTCATCAAAGCGACCACCAGCAGGAGTGTCAAGAGGCCCAGGCGCTGTGCGAGCCGGTGGGAAAATCTAGAATGACAATTCAGGGAAGCATCTTCCGTGACAAACATCGTGAGCCCTCGACCTTTTAAAAATGGGGGACTAGTCGATTGTCCTCACGTTGAATTTATCCAGATGGAGCAGTTGTTCCTAGATACCGGAAGGGCATCAGGAACGCGTTAGTACATGCGGGCACGGCATGTACAAATTCGCGTGCACTAGTGTCCGCCGGTGTTCTTGCGGAGCACGCGAAAAGCGGTGCGGGGCAGTCGGTTTGGACGAGATGGCGATTACCGCGAGGCTCGTAAAATAAGGCAGGAAGCAGGGAAACTAAAATAACCAGTAGTAACGTTACTAGCCGAATTATCTGAGCAAAACCCGCGCGCAGCATAGCTTCCGACCCCGCCCGGCATCGCTCGCCATTTCCAGCGTGCGCTGCGTAGCGCCCTCCTGGACAGGAGAAGTGTTCGATGGGATGTCCGATGCCTGGGCATCGATACGCGAATTCTTCGCCGGCCTGCCAGTTCGCAGTTGTTCGCCTTGCCGCGCCAGGTCACTACTGCACCGTCACCTTGAGGTTTAGCGATTTGAGTCCCGCTGTCGAGGCGGTAATGGTGACTGTCCCCGCATTTGGGCCCGTCGTGTACTGCGCTGACGCAGTTCCATTCGAACCGGTGACGACCGAAGTGGCTACGAAGGTCCCGCCCGCGCCGTTGTCGGTGAAGTTTACGGTCACGCCCGGTACGCCATAACCGTTAACGTCCGCCGCCTTTATCACTAAAGGCTCTGCCAGCGGCATATTCGGCTCCGCCGTTTGGTTATTCCCGGAAGCAATGATCATCTTCACCGGCGGGCCCACCGCACCCGTTTCGCTGAACACCGCACTGGCATAGCCCAGACTGGTGCAAGTGACGGACACCGCGCGCGGCTTGGGTGGAAGCTGGTAACTGTAGGCCACCGTTCCCGCCGCACTCGTCGTCTGCGTCGTGCTTGGCGTGAACACCCCCCCCGCTCCTCCGTCCTTGCAGGTCACAGTTACACCGGCCATCGGATTGGAAGAGTAGGCGTCGGCCGCCAACACCGTTAACTGTATCGGCAAAACCGTCTTCTCAACGCCCGTCTGGTTATTACCCGTGACCGCCGAGAGCGCCGGCAGCAATCCATACACCGCCAGAGCGGTCGTTCCACCGATATACACCTTACCGTTCGAGATAGTCGGAGTGACGAAGCGTACGACGGGAACCAATTTGTCCCGTGACTGTGAGGCTTGCGCGCTGTTGTAGAACTCGTTGGCGAGGTTGGTTGGATCGAAGGCGAACAGGGCCGCGTTGGTGTGCCGGATCGCCCAAAGGATTCCGTTGCTGGTTCCATTCGCGGTAATTGAAGTCGAAGCCGGACCCGTCCCGAGAAAGGCGACGGTGGTTTGCGAAACCGGCTGCTCCGTGAGCAGTCCGTTCACCAAAGCAAACTGCTTGATATAGTCCAAGTCTCCGGCCACGTAGACGCTGCCATTCCAGTACGAAGGTACGCCGACGAGTTCACCCACCACCGCCTCGGGAATGGACTGGATGACGTCGTCGCCAGCCGGGTCGAAGTGCCCCTCGTTATCTCGGTTGATCAGGTAAAGAGTGCCCTGCTTGCCTCCGGCAACCAACTCGTGCGCGTAGACGCCGGGTTGGTCGGGCAGAATCAGGGGGCCTGACGAACCCAGATCCAAGTCTAGGTTAGAGAGTTGCAGTTGGTTGTAAGGCGTGAAGTAATCCAGCACACCGAAAACATTCGCGGTCCATCCCATCTCGAGTACGGTGTCGCCGAAGTCGTTGCCGCCGGCGGGGCCGTCATAGGTTCCGTTGGCGGTGACCACGTAAATGTTGCCGTTTTCGTCCACCGCCGGACCACTTCCCCCTTGCCAGATCGAAGCGCGAGTTCCATCGGGGGTAACCAGGAACGCAGCCTCCTGTTGCAGCGTTTGGGAGTTGTAGGCGAAGAGCCAGCCGTTGTAGGCGTATACATCGCACCCGTTTCCGCCAAATCCTATGTAGATCACGCCGTTCTGCAAAAGCAGCGCGGGACGCTGCATTTGAAAGATCGGATTGAAAGTGCCGGATCCGTTGCTGGACGCCGCTGTACCGGAAATAATCACCGGCCCTCCCAACAGTTCGTTGCCCGTGGTGATGTCAAGGGCATGCAGACTGAAGTTGCGCACCGTCCCGGTCACAGTTTTGGCCACGACGTAGAGCGTGGTCTTGCCCGGATCGATCACGGGTGTGCCCATGATCCCGATTTCGGTGTAGTGCGTTCCGGTGCAACCATAGTCGGCGATCGGATCGGGGGTCCCGCCGTTGTTCAGGCTCACCGACCACAGCGGAGAAGCGTTATTGCCCTGCGTGCTGTCGGCGTCAAAGGCGTATACAGTATTGTTCTGTGTGGCAACGTAAACGACGTTGTGCAGCACGCCATCGTTCATCAAGACCTGATTGGCATAAAGCGGTTGCGCAACGATGATGCCATCGACACTCTGGGTGAAAAGCTTTCCGAAACTTTTTACGTTGACGTTCGCCGGCGTCAGCAGGGTTTCATTCGCATTCAGGCCGGAGCGCGTGTTGTCGTTGTGCTGGGTCAGGACATCGTTCTGACTCCAGGCGAAAGAACATCCCAGGCAGAGGACGAAGAAGATAGCAGCCAACGTTGTAACCGGCTTTAGGCGCGGCATTGGGCTTCCTCCTCGACCATGATTCATCTTGCCAGCACCTTGGTATCGGAACCCCTCAGAGACAGTTCGTTCAGACATTATTCCTCACCACACTCAGATCGAATTCGAAATCGTCATCGTGAGCTCCCGATAGAGGGACAAGCCCACGTTCTTCACGGGAATTATTGCACTTGGCCACGCAGCAGAATTCAGCGGGGGAAGAAAGTCCTATCATTGTCGCCCTCATCCCTATTCGCGTCAACGTGAAACCATTTTCATCCCGATCGCCGCCCCAGGAGGACTGCGCGCAGGTGATCGTAGGTGCGGTTTCCGAGCGCGCGCTGCACGCTGAGCCGGGTCTGCTGTTGAAGGCGTTTCTTCCACAATCCGCGGCCGTGGCAGGTAGCGCTGAACTCCGCTAACGTGGGGTTCCGCAGCATGGCCACGCGGCCCAATTCGTAAGGGTTGGTGCCGGAGGAGTTCGCGTAGGACTGGCTGTTGGCAACGCTTGCGAATCCAGCCCGGCGCGCCATCTGGAGCGTGCGCTGGTCGTAGCGTCCTCCCGGACAGGAGAAGTGTTCGATAGAATGTCCGACAATGGCTTCGATTTGCAGCTTCGCACCCACGACTTCACGCTCTAGTTCCGGCTTCGTGAGATCGGAAAGATAAGGATGGGTCATCGAATGGCAGCCGATCTGAAAACCCTGCTCGTCGAGCTCGCGCACCTGGTTGGAATTGAGGTACCCGGGCGTGCCCAGGAATCCGGCCGTAAGGTAGAAAGTTGCGTTGCAGCCAAACTCGCGGAGCACGGGCGCGGCGGCGATCAGGTCAGTCTCGCAGCCATCGTCAAAGGTGATACAAACGCCTGGCCCGGCAGGATAGCGAAGCGCTTCGCTCACGTTCAAGCCGCGCCAGCCGGATGCTTTCAGCCATGCCATCTGGCTGCGGAAGGTTTCTACCGGCAGAATGTAGCGCATGTAGCCGGGCTCGGACTGGCAGAGCTTCCGACCAGCGAGCTCCAACTCGTGGTACATCAGGTACACAATGCGCGATGCAGTCATGATGATTCTGACCTTAGGATTGCTTGTCGGCACCGATCGTCTGCGGGTGGCGGTCAAGCATGGCGAGCAGCGGGTCCCGCAGAAACGGTCCGCCCGCCAGCAAGCCGGAGATCAGCGGATTTTTCTGGTTGCAGCGCAGTGGAGAATTGTCCAGCTTCAGCACCCAGCCTCCGGCGCTTTCGACCAGTGCCGCCCCGGCGGCAACGTCCCACTCATTTTTCGGAACCAGCGTGAACGTAAGATCGGCGCGACCGGCGGCCACCAATCCGAGCTTGTAGGCGACCGATCCCATGGGGCGAATGTTGAACTCGGCGACCTCAAACTGTTTCCACTCGCCGCGCTTCACTTCGCTGCGGCTGGCGAGCACGAGCGCGCCGTGGAGATCCTTGCGCTGGCTCGGCTGTGCGGGCTTGCCGTTATAGGTCACGCCGGTTTCGCGCGATCCGAGAATAAGTTCGCCGGTTGCCGGGTTGCAGATTCCTCCAGCGACGGGAATTTCATTTTCCACCATGGCGATCGAAACGCAGAACTCTGGGATGCCTTCGACGAACTCGCGTGTGCCGTCGAGCGGATCGACGACCCAGACGCGCTGTTTGTTGAGGCGAGTAAGGTCGTCCACGGTTTCCTCAGAGAGCCAGCCTTCACCGTCGCGGAGAAGCGTCTTACGCAGAATGTCGTCGACCGCGCGGTCAGCCTCGGTGACGGGATCGTGTCCAACTTTGTATTCGGTTGCAATGGCGCCGGGAGTGAAGCGGTTGAGCACGGTCCGCGCCGCTTCCAGTGCGGCATGAATGCGTTCGAGAGTTTCTTGAGAATTTGAAGAAGGCGACATCAATGCTCCGTTTGGTAGTTAGCGTCCTGTCGAGTCGCGGCTGGTCGCGTCTCTGCCGCGGAGTGAGACGGGGCAAGCCCCGTCCCTACGAAGAACTTACGCCCACAACATTCTTGCTCCCGTCATCAGCAAAACCGTGCACAAAATTCGCCGCAGCCAGAGTACGGGAACACGCGTGCTCAGGTGCGAGCCGAGTATGCCGCCGGGGATTGAGCCGATCAACAGGGAAACCACGAGGTGGGGGTCGACGTTGCCCGCCCGCCAGTGCAGCAGGCTGGTGACGCCGGTCAGAATCACGGCGTGCGCAATGTCGGTGCCAACCATGACCTTGGGCGCGAACGAATAAAACAAAAGAAGCAACATCATGATGATGCTGCCCGATCCAACCGAGGTGATGCCGACCAGAAATCCTCCAACTAAGCCGATGAGACTCATGCCGGCAAAAGATTTCATCGTGGGCTCGCGCTTGGCGAGACGTTCTTCAATCCGTCCCTGAAACAGCAGCAGCGTGGGAATCAATACCAACAGCAATCCCACCGCCGACTTGATGAAATCGTTGACTCCGGTGCCATAGACGTTGCGCAGGTGCACCAGAAAAGTCACGCCCAGATAAGAGCCCGGGATGCTGCCGACGGCCATCGCCAGGACGACTTTTCTCCGCACCGTACCTTTGGTCAGGTGCATGATGCTGGCGGGAATTTTGGTGAAGAAGTTGAAGAGCGCATCGGATCCGACCGCGATGATCGCGGGCACGCGCAACCCAAAAATGAGCATAGGCAGCAGCAATACGCCCCCGCCCAGCCCCGTCAACCCGATCAGCGTCCCCACAATGAAGCCGATCAGCACTTTTAGCAGCAAGAATTCCATGTCGTCTTTCGAATAGTTCCCAGTCCCCGCCTCTTAGTAAAGCAAAAGCATGTTAAGGAACAAAGAACTCGGAAACCGAGAACCCGCGTCCACCGTGATTATGCCATAAAGTCCATTGTACTAATCGACTTTATTGACATTCCTAGCTGTTGCCGTTGGCGCCGACAAAGCCCTCGCGCTCCAGGTGCAGGAGAATAGTCTGCGCCGCTTCCTCCGGGCTCAGCTTGGCGGTATCAATGACGACTTCGGCATCGGTGGGCGCCTCGTACGGATCCGAGATGCCGGTGAATTCCTTGACGATGCCGGCGCGAGCCTTGGCATACAGCCCTTTGCTGTCGCGCTGTTCGCACACTTCAATCGAAGTCGCTGCGTGCACCAGGATGAATCCGCCGAACGGTTCAATCATCTGCCGCACTGCTTTGCGCGTCGCCTCATAAGGAGCGATGGGGGCGCACACCGCGATGCCGCCGTTCTTGGTGATCTCGGAAGCGACATAGCCAATGCGGCGAATGTTGATGTCGCGGTGCTCCTTGGAGAATCCGAGTTCGCTCGACAGATTCTTGCGCACCAGATCGCCATCGAGAAGCGTGACCGGACGTCCGCCCATCTCCAGAAACTTGGTGATGAGAGCGTTGGCGATGGTCGATTTGCCCGATCCAGAAAGGCCGGTGAAGAAAATAGTGACGCCCTGCTTGTGCCGTGGCGGATAGCTACGGCGCAATTCCTGCACGACTTCCGGATAAGTGAACCACGCCGGGATGTCGCGGCCTTCGTTGAGGCGCTGACGCAATTCGGTGCCCGAGATGTCGAGTACCTTGGCGCCCGGCGGTACTTCATCGGCCGGAACGTAACGGTCTTCGTTCTGCAGATACACCATCATCTGGAAGGGAACCATCTTGACGCCCATTTCGGCCTCATGCTTCTTGAACAGTTCCTGCGCGTCGTAGGGCCCGTAGAAGTTCTTGCCGTCGGTATCCTTTCCGGGACCGGCATGATCGCGGCCGACAATGAAGTGGGTGCAGCCATGATTTTTTCGGATCAGGCCGTGCCAGATCGCTTCGCGCGGTCCGCCCATGCGCATGGCCAGCGGCAACATCGACAGCTTGACCGTGCCATGCGGGTACTTCGAGAGCAGCAATTCGTAGCATCGGGTGCGAACGAAATAATCGACGTCACCCGGCTTGGTCATACCGACCGAGGGATGGATGAGCAGATTCGCCTCGACTTGCTTGGCGGCGCGCATGGTCAATTCGACGTGGGCGCGATGCATGGGATTACGGGTTTGGAAGGCGACGACAGTGGTCCACCCCAGGCGGCCGAATTCGGCGCGCAGGTCGGCCGGAGTCAAGCGCAGCGCGCGGAAATCATAATGTGCCGGAGCCTGGAATTCCTCGACCTTTCCGCCCACGTACCAGGGATGGGATTGTTGATGGCGTAGTCGGCGCCTGGGTGCGCGGCGCTGGTGGAACCAAAAACGGACTGGGCTTCGGCTTTGCGATCAGGCTGCCAGACATCCTCCACGCTGAGCACGGCGAGCATCACGCCTTCGGGATCGCGCAGCGCGATCTTGCTCGAGCCCGGCGTCAGTTTCTTGGCGAATTCCTCGCTGACGTCGAGCGTGATCGGCATGGGCCACAGGGTGCCGTTCGCTAGTCGCATGTTGTGGCAGACGCCCTCGTAATCTGCGCGATTCATAAACCCACGCAGAGGCGAGAAGCCGCCGCTCATCAGCAGTTCCAGATCGCAAAGCTGCCGTGCGGTCAGGTCCCATGAGGGCCAGTCCTTCGAATGCGCTTTTAACTCCGCGGCGCGCGCGGCCGGCACTTGCAGCTGGACAAGTTCTCCCCCATGCGGGGCGATAAGGTGACTGGTCGTTGCGTTCAAAGCAGTATTCCTCCGGATGTTCTAATCAAAATTTATGCTGAAATCAAAATCACTAGGGGGGTCTACCTAAGCTCGCCCCATTTGCCATGGCTCGTCAAGCTACCCGCTGGGGACAGCAGGTAACCGCCGGAATATCAGCAGAGCCACGAATCTCAAGACCGGCACGCGGTTCTAAGATCCGGTCTAAGATCATGGAACATAGAGAAGGAGCAATTCGCCTTCCGAAAGCCGGCCAATGGACCACTTGTAAACCATTAAAAACAATAGCCAGACACAATTTTATCTCAAAACATCCCAGTGCGTTAGAAGGGTATGAAACAGATTGCAACCTTGGCCCCCAAAGCTTGGGAATGAAAGTGCACTGTGTCCCCAAGAGGGTGAGGATTTCGAGAATCTTGGGTTTCTCGCAGAAACGCGGCTTGGCCCCGTCTGCGCGCGAGCCGCAAAAGGGGGGTCGATTATTGACTTTGTCCGCCCCTCTAGTGCTACCAGCCGTGTTTCATCGCTTTGGCAAACTCTTGCGCCGGTAGCGTATTCAGCACGTCGTCCTTAGTAAGCCACGCGCGCCGTGCCTGAGTGACGCCGTAATGCAGTTTTTCCATGTGCGATGTGTGGTGGGAATCGGTGTTGATGACGATCTTTACGCCGTGCTGTTTTGCCAGCCGCAGATGAACGTCGCACAGGTCGAGCCGATCGGGATAGGAGTTCAGTTCCATCGCGACTTTGTGTTTCGCCGCGGCTTTGAGAACGGCGTCGAGATCGAACTGGTAAGCGTCGCGGCGCAGCAGCAGGCGTCCGGTGGGGTGCCCGATCAACGAAGTATTCGGATTGGCGATGGCCTTCAGCAGCCGATCGGTCATGGTGGCGCGATCCTGGTTGAACTGCGAGTGCACGCTGGCGATGACGATGTCCATCTGCTCAAGCACCGAGTCGGAGAGATCAAGCGCGCCGTCGCCCAGAATGTCGACTTCGATTCCCGCGAAAATACGGATGCCTTTCGTCGCTTTTTCAACCGCCCGGATTCTCGCGATATGCGCCAGCGCGCGTTCGTCGGTGAGGCCGTTGGCGAAAGCGAGATTTTTCGAGTGATCGGTGATGGCCATGTACTCGTAGCCGCGTTTCCGTGCTGCTTCGGCCATCTCTTCAATCGTGTTGCGGCCGTCAGTTTCGACGGTGTGCATATGCACGTCGCCGCGAATGTCGGACAGCTCTAGCAGCACGGGCAGCGAGTGTCCAGCGGCGGCTTCGATTTCTCCCAGATTTTCACGCAGTTCGGGAGGAATGAAGTCAAGCTTGAGCTTGGCGTAGATTTCTTCTTCAGTTTTGCGCGCGACCGGCTTCTCGTCCTCAACTTTCGCGAGGCTGTATTCGTTAAGCGTGAAGCCCATCTTGAGCGCGCGCTGGCGTAAGGCTACGTTGTGCGCCTTGGAGCCGGTGAAATATTGCATGGCCGCTCCGAAGGATTCGGGAGGCAGCAGGCGCACGTCCACCTGCATGCCGTTACGGTGGCGGAAGCTGACCTTGTTCTCGCCCTGCGCGATGATGTCCATCAGGCCGGGAAAGCGGAGCAGATGTTCGATGATTTTCTGCCGCGGTTCTGCCTCGATGCAGGCCTTACCGGTGACCAGAATGTCGAGGTCGCCGACGGTTTCGCGTCCGCGGCGCAACGATCCGGCAGGCGTAACTTTTTCGACGCCGGGAGCCGCGAGCAAATGCTCCACCAGTTTTTCGGCCAGTTCTTCAGCGGTGTCGAGCAGAAAGCGTCCCGCGATGCGGCGATAGTCTTCGATCGCCTTGAGCAGCTTCAATTCGTGCTTTTCGCCCATGCGCGGCAGGATGCGGATCTTGCCTTCCCGCGCCAGTTTCTCCACGCCCTCGAGGTCGCTGACCTGATAGGCGCTCCAGATCAAGGCAATTGTCTTC
>Ga0116217_10000389_pt1 | contig 46753 bp, 42 predicted proteins | sample Sb_taG_6_FD_89697 | JGI IMG/M metagenome (GOLD analysis project Ga0116217, IMG submission 89697) | Peat soil microbial communities from Weissenstadt, Germany - Sb_50d_4_PS metaG | ecosystem: Environmental > Terrestrial > Soil > Wetlands > Peat | place: Germany: Weissenstadt | collected 2010-09-21 | reverse complement strand
CTGCTACTGGGGGCGCCGGGCGGGTGTAGCAACGAACGTGAGCCTCCACGGGGCAAGCCCGTGGCATCCCCTGGGGAGCGCCGGGCGGGTGTAGCAACGAACGTGAGCCTCCACGGGGCAAGCCCGTGGCATCCCCTGGGGAGCGCCGGGCGGGTGTAGCAACGAACGTGAGCCTCCACGGGGCAAGCCCGTGGCATCAAGCACGCTTCGTGCCGAACACTATTGCGGTACTCCGGGGCGAGGGGTCGGGGGTGAGGGGCGAAGACGCTACGCCGCCAATGAAGGCGGGGAGGCGTCGTGGCTGCGGTCGCGGACGGTACTGATGCCCCGCGTCGAGTGGCGGATGAAATCGACCAGCTCGCGCACCACATCGACCGAGCCCAACTCCTTTTCCACGTGCGCCAGGGCGTTCGGGATCGTTTGGCCCTCGCGGAAGATGACGTGGTAGGCCCGGCGCACGGCGTCGATCTGCGCGCCGCTGAGGCCGGCCCGGCGCATGCCGATCACGTTGACGCCGCAGACGGTGTTGATGTACTGCTGGATGACGAACGGCGGGATGTCCTTCGACGAGCCCGAGGCGCCGCTGAGCAGGGCCAGCCGGCCGACGCGGACGAACTGATGCACGGCGGAGTTCCCCGACAGGAAAACGCCGTCACCGACGACGCAGTGGCCGCCAAGGAGGGCGCCGTTGGCCAGGATGCAGCCGTTGCCGACGCGGCAGTCGTGGGCGACGTGGGCGCCGGCCATGAAGAAGTTGCGGCTGCCGATGACCGTCTTCCACGACTGGGTGGTGCCGCGGTGGACGGTGACGTGCTCGCGGAAGATGTTGTCGTCGCCGATCTCGACGCCGGTCGGCTCGCCGTTGTACTTGAGGTGCTGCGGCCGTTCGCCGAGGACGGCCCCACTGAAGACCTTGTTGCCGCGCCCCATCGTCAGCGGGCCGACCAGGTGCGCGTACGGCCGGATGACGCAACCCGGCCCCAGGCGCACCGGCCCCTCGATGACGGCGAACGGCCCCACCTCGACGTCGTTGGCGAAGTCGGCCTCGGGCGAGATGACGGCCGTGGCGTGGATGCGAACGGACGGTCGGATCGGCATGACGGCACCTGGTTCTGGACGGAACGGTGCGGCCAGCGGGCTCGCCGGGGGCGACGGCGGCTCGCTGCCCTTCCCTGGGGCGGCATGTATACGCAATCGTCGCCAACCGAGCCAGAGCAAAAAGCTGCGCGGCGGGCGGCGCCGGGCCCCCGTTTCACGCCGCCTTCCCAGCTTCACCAGGCCAGGAAGACCTCGCCGTTACTATACTGTCGTCGTTCCATTTCCGGTGGTTTAGCCGCGAGCGCGCTGGTAGTGACCGCATTTATGCGGTCGTCTCAGCCGAAGGACCCGATAAATCGGGTCACTACCAGCGCGCTCGCGGCTAAGCGTCGGTTTTCCAATGGCGATGGTATCTATCTCGCCGGGCGACACGGGGGCGGCGGGACGCGCCGGCGACTGGCGCTGACACGCCGCGCGGGCCTTGCTATGGAGGCCGTCCGTGTCCGAATCGCCTCGGAACAGGAGGATAGACGGATGACCCACAAACGATCGTGGTTGGCGCTCGGCGCCCTGCTGGCGGCCATCATCGGCGGCACAGTCTGGGCGGCGGAGCAGGAGAAGAAGCCCAGCGATTTGTCGCAAGGGCAGGCCCCGGCTAGCTGCCCCGCGGCGGTCTACTGCGACGATCCACACCCCCCCACCCCCGCGCACATGGCCCAGCCTTGCTGTCCCGTGACGGGCGGCTGCGACGGCGCGAAGTGCAGGACGATTATTGCTACGTCCCCCCCTGCCGATCCCCCCCTGACGAAAGAGAAGACCTGCTGCGAGGGGAAATGCTGTAAAGAGAAGTGCTGCGCGGCGGAGAAGGTCCAGGGCTGCTGCGGCGAGGGCAAGTGCTGCGGCTGCTGCGAGAAGGCCAAGGAGGGAACGAGCCTGCCGATCCCTCCGGGGTCGTCGTACCAGGTGCTGATCGCGCCGCCTCCGCCGTGCGTCGCCCCGTCGCCGGCCGACCTCACCGCCAGTTATCCGGTGTGGAATGTCCCCCCGGCGCCGCCGATGCCCCTGCTGCCGCCGCAAACCGTGCAGATGCCGGCGTACCCGGGGGTCGCGCAGTATTACCCCACCAGTTCCCCCGTGGGGCCGCCGCTCCCGCCGGTCCCGCAGAGTGCGTGCGTCGCGGCACGCCCGCAGAGCAACCCGTGGCAGTTGCGCGCCGTCGTCGAAAAGGACCACCCCTGCCTGGTGATGCAGGTCACCGCCGGCGGTGAAGACGCCTGCGCTTACTGCGACAACATGGTGGTGAAGATCGGCAACGAGTCGCTCAAAATGGCCGTCGCCGACAAGCAGGTCCAGGTGAGCGGATCCTTCCTCAAGGGCAGTGCCGACACCATCACCCGCAACACCGCCGACGGCAGCATCCTCCTCGAAGGGCACGTCAAGGTGAAGTACGAGAAGGACGGCCAGAAGGCCGAGGTGTCCGCCGAGCACGTCGTGGTCGGCGTCGCCGACGGCCGCCTGGAGGTCAAGCCCGTGGAGCACTCGCAGGTCTTGAGCATCTGGATCGGCGCCGGCTTCGGCTTCTTCCATTGAGAACGTCCACGCCGCTTGCGGCTTCGCAACTCAGACGTGCGAAGCCGCAAGCGGCGCCTCGGGCCCGCGCCATAATTCCGGCCGATACAACCCCACCCGCGTCCGCCGCAGCAGGCAATCCTCCTCCCGAATCGCCATTTCTTCCTCGCGCTGGTAGACGAATTCCGCACGCAAGTCCGGCTCGCCCCTCACGAGCGGCTCGGCCAGCCTCGGGTCGCGCACCAGGTACGCCGCCACGTCCGCCGCGCGGCGGCCGTAGCGGTTGACGAGGTGGCGCGCCGCCGGCTCGCCGAGCCCGTGTGCCGTCATCAGGACCTTCGTCTCCGACTCCACGAAGTCACCCCAGGGGACGGACGGCGCCCCATCGAGGGGATGGTTCGCGGTGCGGCAGCGAGTTTGCCGGCCGAGGCGCTCGGCGACGGCGTCGGTGATGACCTCGGCCATGTGGCGGTACGTCGTGTACTTGCCGCCGGCCGCCGTCAGCAGCCCCGACGGCGACCAGAACAGGCGGAACTCGCGCGACCGCGACGACGGCTCCGCCGGCCGCGACCGCAGCAGCGGCCGCAGGCCGGCGAAGCTGCCCAGGACGTCCCCCCCGCTGAGAGCAGGCGAAAAGTAGTGGTTGTGGGCCCGCAGCAGATAATCGACCTCCGCCGCGGTGACAACCAGGGCGTCGGCCGGCGTGTCGCTATCGGTGTCGGTGGTGCCGATGAGCGTCTTGCCCAGCCACGGGATGACGAAGAGGACGCGGCCGTCGTCGGGGTGCAGCAGAAGGAACGCCGCCCGGAGCCCGCGGCCCGGCGTCACCAGGTGGGTCCCCTTCGTCGGCCGCAGGTGGGGGCCGGTGTTGTCCCCCGCGAGGCGGCAGACCTGATCGACCCACGGGCCCGTCGCGTTCAGCACGACGCGCGCCCGGATGGGGAACTCCGCGCCGCCGACGTGATCCAGCGCCCGCACGCCACCGGGTTCAAACGCCATCGCCTCGACGTAGTTGGCCACGTACGCCCCTTCGCGCGCCGCCGTTTTCAGCACCTCGATGCAGAGGCGGGCGTCGTCCATCTGGGCGTCGTAATAGTCCGCGCCGCCGAGGAGCCCGTCGCGGTGGAGCCCGGGGAACTCGCGCAGCAAACGCGGCAGGGGCAGGGCGTGACTGCGGCTCAGGTTGCCGCGCCCGGCGAGCAGGTCGTACAGCAGCAGGCCGGCGCGCCACTTCCACGGCGGCACGCGCGTTCCGGAGTAGAAGGGCAGCACGAAGCGCAGCGGGCGGACCAGGTGGGGGGCGTTGTGCAGCAGCAGGCGGCGCTCGTGCAGCGCTTCGTAGACCAGGCGGAAGTCGCCGTGCTCGAGATAGCGCAGCCCGCCGTGGACCAACTTGGACGAGGCGCTGCTGGTTCCCGAGGCGAAGTCAGCCTTGTCGATGAGGGCGACGCGGAAGCCGCGCAAGCTGGCGTCGAGAGCGACGCCGGCGCCGGTGATGCCGCCGCCCAGCACCAAGAGGTCGAACGTGCCGTCCGCGAGGGGGCCGAGCGCTCGCTTCATGACGAGGCATCCCGCAAGGGGGACGGCTCGCGCCGCAGGCTGTCCGCGAGCAATTCGCCGAAGGTGACGATGCCCGCCACGCCTCCCCCCGTCGCCCAGAAGCCGGCCAGAACGAGAAGGAGGGCCGGGACGGCCGCAGCCAAGGCCGTCCGCTCGGCGAGGAGGGCGGCCAGGCCGAGGGCGGTCGCCAGGGCGGCAAAGACCCCGGCCTGGAGGAGGCGCGCGGGCGTGCCACCGGGCAGGATGCGGTCACGCCCGGGACGGCGCAGCCGGAAATACTGCACCAGCGACCGCGCCTGGGCGTAGCCCGCCAGCATCGCGGCGGGGCACAGGAAGGCGAGCGCCAGCGGCAGTAGCCCCGGCAGGTCGGACGGCAGGCCGCCGGCCTCGTCGGCGAGCCAGCGCAGCGGCAGCAGGAGGCCCGGCAGCAGTAGTAGGACGAGGGTGAAGGCGCCGGCCCAGCGCTCGCGCCAGCGCACCCGGCCGGCGCGTTCGGCGCGACGGAGGTCGGCGGCGAAGTCGGCGGGGCGCTCGTACTCGCCCTCCTGGGCGGCGTCGCAGGCGCGATAGACAGCCGCCAGCGCCTCGAGGCGCCAGGCGAAGGACCGCCGCGGCAGCCAGCCTCCGAGCAGGCGGCCCAGGGCGCGCACGTCGGCGGCGCGGTCTTCGGGCGATCGACTCGGCACGCCGCACGGGCACAGGGCCGGTTCCAGATCGCCGTTGACGAGGATCCAGTCCGGCCCGAGGCGCCCGTGACAGGCCCCCTGGGCGTGGAACGCCTCCACCGCCTCGGCCACGCGCGCCGTCAGCGCGGTGGCCTCGCGGGGGGTGAGCGACCGCTGGCTGAGCACCTCGGCAAGGGGGCTGGCAGCCACCAGCTCAGTGACCAGGAGTCGGCCGTCGGGTGCGGCGCAGACGGCGTGCAGCCCCAGGACGGCCGGGTGACGCACCATGACGCCGGGCACGGTGCCGTCGGGCGACGGGTTGCTGTCGCGCCAGACGAGCACGGCGCGGTCGAGCGACTTCTGCCGCCCCCAGTGGACGGCGCCGCCGTCCCAACCGTGCAGCCGCTTGCCCAGCTCGAAGTCGGCCAATTCGACGGCCCCGGCGCGGTCGAGGGCCGACCTCCGAGGGCGGCCGGCCCCGCGCACGGCAAACAGCTTCCCCAGGTAGGACTCTCCCTCGGCCGCCGGCGCCTCGGCCGGATCCTGCGCCGTCAGGCGGCGGTAGACGGCCACGCCGGCGACCGTCAGGGCACTGGCGACCAGCACCCACGGGAGGAAAGCCGTCATCGGCCGCGGGACTCCCGAGGCGACCAGCCAGACGAAGAGAGAGGCGACGCCGGCGACGGCCCAGGCGGCGATGAGGGCGCCGCGGCGCTCCGCGTACCAGACCCAGGCCCCGGCCCAGACGAGCAGCCCGATCCCCGCGAGGAGCGGTCCGCCGACGACGACCAGGCCACGCACCAGGCTGTCGAGCACCCCGGCGGCGGCGTGCAGCGCCCCGGGCTGCGGGATGAGCGAGCGCACAAGCCCTTCGAGGGTGCGGTGCTCGGCCGACGGCGGGCCGACGATCAGCGGCTGAACGAGTTGGAGGACGACGAGGGCCAGCGCTGCCAGCAGGGCGAGGCGGGCAAAGCGGGCGCCGTGCAGCGACTGCTTCCAGCGCCGTTCGAGGTCGTCCGCGAGGGCGCCGGCATGGGGGTAGCGCTCGTCGGGATCCTTCGCCAGGCAGCGACGGCAGACCGCTTCCAGGGTCGCCGGGACCTGCGGCCGCAGCGACGTCATCGGGGCCGGCTCCTGATCGAGCACCTGCATGAGCGTGGCGTAGGTGCTTTCGCCGAGGAACGGGGGCCGGCCGGTCAGCATCTCGTAGAAAATCGCTCCCAGGGCGTGGACGTCGGCCGGGGGGCCGACGCGCTGGTGCTCGGCGCGGACCTGCTCCGGGGCCATGTACGACGGCGTGCCCAGGATGGCGCCTTTCTCGGTGACGGGGGCGCTGACCCTGGGGGTCGAGCCGGGGCGGGCCGGCGACTCGATGACGGGCAGCACCTCGAGGATTTCGTCGTCGGGCGGGGCGGGCGGCGCGGCGCGGTGGCGCTTGGCGAGGCCGAAGTCGAGGACGCGCGGCTGGTCGGCCGCGTCGATCATGACGTTGCTCGGCTTCAGGTCGCGGTGGACTATGCCCAGGGCGTGCGCCGCGGCGAGGGCGCGGGCCATGCCGGTGAGGTAGCGCACGGCGCGCTCGGGCGGCAGCGGCCCCTCGGCGAGGACCTGGTGCAGCGGCCGGCCGGGGACGAAGTCCATCGTGTAGAAGGGGTGTCCGTCGTGGACGCCCCAGGCGTGAATGGCGACGACGCCGGGGTGGCGCAATTCGCCGGTCGCCTGCGCCTCCAGGACGAAGCGCGACAGGTCGGCCTGCGACGAGGCACTTTGGTCGAGCATCATCTTGAGGGCGACGAGCTGGCCGGAGGTCCGCTCGCGCGCCTGGTAGACGACGCCCATGCCGCCGCGCTCGACCTCGCCGAGCAATTCGTAATCGCCGAAGGTGCGGCCGACCGCCGGCGCGGAGCGGCTTTCGGCCGGCGTACCCGGGACGAGATCGACCGTGTCCGGCGGGTCGGGCTGGGGCGGCATGTCCGGCGCGGGGGCCATGACTCGGCTCAGTTTGAGGGGGCGCCCTACAGTTTGGCGAGAAGTGGGGCGGGATGTCAAGCTACGGCCGCTTGCGGCTTCGCAGGAAAGATTGCGAAGCCGCAAGCGGCAGCGCGCTGGCCGGGAACTGCCGTTGCATTTTCGAGCCGAGACGGCATGATGCCGGCGCCTTGTGGCCGGTCCCGGCCACGCTCCAGCAACGGGTGTCCGCATGTCTCAACCGACGGGCCGAAATCTGCGTCTGTCACTGCCGCGGCGCTTCATCTGCGACCTGCTGCACTTCGCCCACCGCGTGCCGACGGTGCCGGTGCAGCGCCGCCTCCAACTCGCCCCGGTCGTCGAGGCGCGCCAGGCGGCGGCGCCGCGGCCGAGTTGGGCCGCCATCTTCACCAAGGCTTACGCCTTCGTCTGCGCCGCCCGGCCCGAGTTGCGCCGCTGCTACCTCTCGTTTCCCCAGCCGCACTTGTACGAACATCCTACGAGCGTGGCCTCGGTCGCCATCGAGCGCCGCATCGGCGACGAGGACGCCGTCTTCTTCGGCCACGTCACCGGGGCGGAAACGCATAGCCTGACGGAGCTGCACCTGCGCCTCAAGGCGTTCAAGGAGTTGCCGTTGGAGCGGATCGGGGCGTTTCGGCACGCGCTGCGCATCAGCGGCCTGCCGCGACCCCTGCGCCGGTTGGCGTGGTGGTTCGGACTCAACGTGTCCGGCCGCCGGCGGGCGCACTTCCTCGGCACCTACGGCGTCAGCACCTACGCGAGCCTCGGCGCCGCCTCGCTGCACCCGCTGTCGCCGATGACCACGACGCTCAACTACGGCCTGATCGATGCCGCCGGCGCCGTGGACGTGCGCATCATTTACGACCATCGCGTCATGGACGGATCGACGGTCGCGCGGGCGCTGCACGACCTGGAGCGCGTGATGCAGTGCGAGATTGTCGCGGAGCTGCGCTACCTGCGCGCCGTCGGCGCGGCGTGACACGGCGAGCGGGGGGCGTCAGCCCCCCGGTAACAGTCACTCACCGGGGGGCTAACGCCCCCCGCTCGCCTCTATCGTCTCTGTCCCAGCCAGTCCTCCGGGACGCGCAGCACCTCCCCCGGGGCGGTCCCCATCGCCCGCAGGAACTTGTCCGTCGGCGCCCCGGCGCTGAGGGCGCTGGCGGCCAGGCCGGCGGCGAACCCCGCGGACAGGCTCGTTCCCGACGCCGGACCTTCTCCCACATTGACCGCGGGACTCAGGACCGCCGGCTTCGGCAGCAATTCCAACCCAAACGCGGGCCCCGACGCGCTCCCCGAGAGCGCCTTCCCCGACCCGTCCGCCGCGCCGACCGTAATCGGCTGGCGGGCGTCGCCGGGGGTGCCAATGCCTCCCTCAGCCGTCGCAAAATCGGCCAGCACCGCCCGTCCCGTGCCGTCGAGCGTTTCGACGAAGACGCGCGGCCGCAGTTCCCACGTCTTCTCGGCCGCGGGCACCGTCGGCGCGCCGGGCGGCCGGATGGTCGCCGGCACCCGGCCCTCGACGCGCAGGGCGTAGCGCCCCGCTGCCGCGACCTTGAACTCGACGGTCTGCTCGTACACCGCCGAGCCCGGCTGGTTGTCGAGCCGTTGCGGCAGGCCGACCGTTTCCGCGACGACCTGAAAGTCGTCGGCCGGCTGCTTCGTCCCCGTCGGGTCGAGCTGACGCAGCAGCAGCAGGCGCGGCGCGGCCAGCGGCCGGCGGTACGCGTCCTGGCCGTGGCGCAGGAAGTCCGGGTCGTGCGGCTCGCGCCACTGGATCGACAGGCGCAGGCGGGCGTTGGCGGGGATGTCGGCGGTGGCCGCGCCGCCGACGGGCTGCCACGAGAGGAAGGCCAGCGACGGACTCCAGCGCTGACCCGGCAGGTGGCTGCCGGGCGGGAGGAATTCCATGACGCCGTCGCCGTCGCGGTCGCGGAAGAGGCCGACCCACGCCTGGCCGTGCGTGTTGCCGGCCGCCTGGAACCACAGGGCCTTGCGGAACGGCTGGTCGTCGAAGTAGCGACTCAGCGCCCCGCCGCCATCGACCGGGTGCCCGGCATGCCACGCCAGGCCCGTCGTCACCACGCGCACCTTGCGCAGGTCGCGCAGCTCCTCTTCCAGCCGCAGGTAACGCCGCCCGCGCTCCTGGTAGTCGGCCTCGTCGGCGTCGAGGCGCGCCTGGTCCTTCTTGTACGTCTCGAACTCCTCAATGTCCTTCAAAAGGTCTTCCTCGTCGGCCGTCAGCGGCACCGCTTCCTTTTTCTTGAGCAGCGGCTTCTTCTGGCTGACGTCCGGGGCCTTCTGCAACTGGGCGGCGCGGGTCTTGAGCAGGATGGCCCGGCGGCCCGCCAGGTCCTGGCGAAAAAGCTCGAGTTCGTCGGAGCGCCGGACCAGGTTGACCGACCCGTGCGGCTCGCCGTTGAGCGACCGCGCCAGCGTCAGCAGCTGGTGAGGCGCCGCCGGGTCGATGCGGATGAGGAGCATGTCGGCGGCGGGGGCGGCCAGGGCGGCGGCCAGGGCGACGTGCGTGCCGTGGCCGATGCCTTCCGCGCTCGGCATCGGGTCGGGCTTCAGATCGGGGTTGCGCTCGGCGGTCAGGTCGATGAGGCGCGTCCGCGGCGGCAGTTTCTTGCCGACGAGCGCCTGCCAGCCGGCGAAGTCGCCGTCGATGACCGCCAGGGGGACGCCCTTGCCCTTGAAGTTGGCTTCGTGCAGGCGGCCCAGGCCGCTCTGGCGCAGGGCGTCGGCGCTGTTGACCCGTTCCCCGCCGGTGGCGCGCGGCTGGCCGGAACGCGGCAACCGCACGGTGGACACGATGGGAAGCGCGGCCAGGCCGCTCCCGTCCTCCTTGGCGCGAGCCTGGTCCGGCGGGACCACCACGGTGACGAGCGGCCCGACGCGCCCCTCGATGACGAGGCCCGGGGCGGCGCTCGTCAGTTCACGGCGCCAGGCCCGCTCGGAGTCGTCGGGGGTGAGGGCGAGGATGACTTCCAATCGCTGCGGTTTGCTCGCGTCGCCGCCGGCGAGCAGGGCGCGCAGCTCCGGCGTCAATTGCTCCTCGCCCTTGGCGGGCCCTGCGGGCTTTGCGCGGGCGAGCGGGGACGGCAGGTCCGATTGCACCTCGGTCACTCGCACCGGCGAGTCGGTGCGCAGCAGGAGCGGCAAATCGCTGGTGACAGTGGGCGGCAGCCGGCGCAGCAGCAACGCCAGCAGGTCGGCGGCGAACGGGCTGGCCAGCGTGTCGCGCCACGCGGCCTGAAGCACGGCGGTCGAGTCGGGGTGGTGGACGGCGTGAGCCAGCAGGAGGCCCCGCGTGATCGTTTCACTCGCCTGCTCCTCGGGCGGCAGCCGTTTGAGGTAATCGTCGGCCGTGCGGTGCTTCGCCCAGGCGGCCACCAGCTTGCCGATGAGGTCGTCTTCCTTGCGGTACTCCGGCTTGCCGGGCTTCTCGCCGCGGGGCGCCGCCTCGGATTCTTTCCTCTTCCTCTCGAAATAGGCGTCCCAGTCGCCAAGGATCCCTTCCAGGACGGCCTCGCCGCCGCGGTGGCGGCGCAGCCCGGCGAGCAGGACGCCGTCGATGGGCGGCTCGTGCTGCAGCTGCCACGCGGCCGGTTGGCGGCGCAGGTCGTCCAGCAGAGCGCCGAGCCGACCGGCGGGGATGGTGCCGAGGAGGCGCGTATGGGCGCGGTTGTCGTAGGCGACGGCCTCGACGAAGTTGAGCTTTTCCAGCACGGCCCGCACCTGGTCGGCGAGGAGTCGCTGCCGCCGCAGGACCTCGCCCCCATCCATCTCGAGCTGCCGCACCGTCGCCGTGCCATAGAGGTGGCGGCCCGGCTCGATCAGCGGCCCGGCGGCCAGTTCCAGTTCCACGCGCACCGGAGTTTCAGGGGTGGGCAAGGCCGCCGCCGCGGGGACCAGCCGAAGCGCCCGGACGTGCCGTTCGCCGAGCAGCGTCCGCGCCTGGGCGGCGGGTACGGTGCCGCTCAGGAGGACGTAGTCGCGATTTTCTTCCTCGTACTCCGGCACCTTGTCCTCGTCGCGTGTGAGGCCCTGTTTCTTGAAGAAGTCGTACATCGCCCGGAAGCGGGGCACACGGTCGTTGCGCGGGGTGTCGATCAGGTAGCGCACGGTGACGTCGTACTTGGCCGGGGGTGCGGGGGCGGCGGGCTCGGTGGGGAGGGGTGGGCCGGCCATCGCGGCGACGACCAGGGTGAGCGCGATAACGAATGCGGCGAGCGCGGGAGTGGTTCTCATCGGTGCCTTCTCTCGGGGCGAGCGCGGGCCGCGGGGACATGGGAAGTTTGTGCGGCGCCGCGTCCCGCCATTGTGACAGGTGGGGCGCCGGTTGCCTAGTTGAGCCGCGAGCGCGGATGCCTCGGCGCTCGCGGGACGCTCGCCGCGGAACGAATAGGCAGGTTGCGCCGGGGAATCGGCCTTGCACGGCTTCGCCGCTCCGGGGAAAGTGAGACGGTCGCGCGGAGGGGGTGTGGCGAATCATCCGGGAGGGACTCCCGTGCCCGTGCCCGTGCCCGTGCCCGTGCCCGGTCTGGAATCGGGCACGGGCACGGGCACGGGCACGGGCACGGATGGTCCCCCGGATGATTTGCCGCGCCCCGCGGAAGGTGGCGATCCTGACGGGAGTAGGGGAGACATGGGATTTGCGGGCCAGGTGGCGGTGGTGACGGGGGCGTCGAGCGGCATCGGCTGGGCGCTGGCGAAGGCGCTGGCGGCGGAGGGGGCCCGGGTCGGGCTCGTCGCCCGGCGGCGCGAGGCTCTGGAGAAGCTCGCCGCCGAGATCGGGCAGGCCGGCGGCACCGCGGCCGTCGCCCCGGCCGACGTCGGTGAGCGGCAGCCGACCGTCGCGGCCATCCACGACCTCGCCGCCCGCCTCGGCCCGGTCGATCTGCTGGTGGCCAACGCCGGCGTCGGCGCCCCGACGCTGCTGGAACCGTTCAACGTACCCGACATGGAGAAAATGATCCGGGTCAACACGCTCGGCGTCATTTACGCCATCGAGGCGGTGCTGCCGGAGATGCTGCGTCGCGGCCGCGGACACCTGGCGGCGGTGTCGTCGCTGGCCGCGTACAAGGGGCTGCCGGGCGAGGCGGCCTACTGCGCCAGCAAGTCGGCGGTCAACGCCTTTCTGGAGGGGTTGCGCATTCAGCTCCGCGGCCGGGGGATCGCCGTGACGACAATCTGTCCGGGGTTCGTGCGGACGCCGATGACCTCGGTCAACGAATTCTCGATGCCTTTCGTGCTGGAAGCCGACGAGGCGGCGCGGCGGATCGTCAAGGCGCTGCGGCGGCGCAAGAAGGTGTTCGACTTCCCGTGGCAGACGACGCTGCTGATGAAGATGACGCGCTGGCTGCCCGATTGGCTGATGGCGCGGGGGATGAAGGGCTATAATGAGAATCCCCCGCCGCCGGCGCCGGGAATGTGATGAAGGGAATTATCCGGAGATAGGCGATATGACACTCCCCTTGCAGGGTCGGACCGTTGCCCTGGCGGAAGGTCGGCAACTGGAAGAGCTGGCCGAGATGATCGAGGCGGAAGGGGCGACGGCCGTGCGCTGCCCGCTGGTCAACATCCTCGACGCCCCCGACCCCGGGCCGGTCGTCGCCTGGCTGCGCGAGCTGGTTTCGGGCCGGTTCGCCTACATCATCTTGATGACCGGCGAGGGGGTGCGACGGCTGCTCGGCTTCGCGGAGCGGGCGGGGCTGCGCGCGGCGGTCATCGCCGCCCTGGCGCGCACGCGCACGGTGACGCGCGGTCCCAAGCCGGCGCGCGCCCTCAAGGAGGTCGGCCTGGCGCCGCGCGAGGCGGCCCGGATGCCGACCACGGAGGGCGTCATCGAAACGTTGCGGCACCACGACCTGAGTGGGCTGGCGATCGGCGTGCAGATGTACAGCGAGGAGAACCCCGTCCTGATGGAGTTTCTGCGGGCGGCGGGGGCCAGTGCCTGGCCGGTGCTGCCCTACGTCTACGGCCCGAAAACCGATGGGGAGCAGGTCGCCGACCTGATCGGCCGGATGAGCCGCGGCGAGATCGACGTGCTGGTCTTCACCAGCTCGCCGCAGGTGGATCGGCTGTACGAGGTGGCCGCCGAAGGCGGACTGGAGGCAGAGCTGCGGCAGGGTCTGGAGCGGACCAGGGTGGCCGCGGTCGGCCCGGTCGCGGCGGACAACCTGCGCCAGCACGGGGCGCGCGTGGACGTGTGCCCGGAGCAGGGGTGGGTGATGAAGAACCTGGTGCTGCAGATCAAGAGGGTCGTGGGCCCCGCTCCTCCTTGAGAGAAGGGGAGTTGCGGTTAGAATGGGGGAGTGCCGCGCGATAGGAGGATATCATGACCGTCGAACTGCAATCCCTGCACGAACAGCTACAGGACGCCCTGGCCCGGATCGCACAACTGGAACGGCGGTTGGCCGAACGGGAAGCGTTCCCTTGGCGCTACCTCATGACACGTTCGCATCCCTGGCGCCGCCAACTCTACATCAAGGGGCGCAACATGACCGTGGGGCAACTCGCGAGTACCGTGTTCGCAAACAAGCTCACGCCAGAGCAGGCGAGTGAGGATCTCGACCTGCCGGTCGAGGCGATCCGCGAGGCGCTGGCGTATTACGAACAGAACAAGGGACTGATCCAGATGGAAGCCGCCGAGGAGCGCCGCTACCTGGCGGAACAGGGGTGCGCTCTTGAGCCTCAACATCTATCTCGATGACTGCGCGTACGCCCGCGATTTGGTCCTGCAGTTGACGGCCGGCGGGCACCGCGTTGTCACACCGGCGGACGCCGGTACGACCGCGCGGAGCGACGACGTTCACTTTCAGTATGCCGTCGCTCACCAGCTCGTGATTCTCACGAAGAACCCGAAAGACTTCTGGATGCTCCACCAATCCGGTGGCCCCCATTCGGGCATCCTGGCCATCTACCAGGACAACGACGTGACCCGCGACATGAGCTATGCGGAGATCGTGAAGGCCATTGCCAACCTCGAAAGTTCCGGCGTCCCCATCCCGGGAGAATTCCACGTCCTCAACTCCTGGCGCTATTGAAGGCACCCCGGCCGACGACCGCCAGGGTGGTCTGGGTGACCACGTCGATGGAGGCTACCGGGTCGCGCGTCGCCTCCATAGCCGCCCAGGCCGCTCGCCTAACCCAGGGCGCAGGTCAGTCGGGGTTTTGCTCGAAGATTTGCTCGAAGTTGGCGTCGCAGTGGCGGAAGGCGACGAGCAGGGCGGGGTCGAACTGCCCCTTCTCGGGCTCGAGGATGAGGCGGCGTGCGGCGGCGTGCGGCAGGCCGGGCTTGTACACCAACTTGCAGCGCAGGGCGTCGTAGACGTCGGCGACGGTCACGACCCGCGCCGCCAGCGGGATGGCCTCGCCGGACAACCCGTCGGGGTAGCCGCTGCCGTCGTAGCGCTCGTGGTGGTGACGGACGATGTCGATCGACATTTGCAGGAAGGCGAGGCAGGCGCCGTGCTGCCGGGCCACCGCCTCCAGGATGCCGGCACCGACGACGGTGTGCGACTCCATGATGGAGTGCTCCTCGGCGTCGAGGCGGCCCGGCTTCATCAGGACGTGGTCGGGGACGGCCACCTTGCCGATGTCGTGCAGCAGCACGCAGCGCTCGAGCATGCGCGTGAAGGGGCCGTCGAGCCGCCCCGCGAAGGCCGGCAGGCGCGTCGCCTCCTCGGCCAGCACGCGGACGTAGCCCTGCATGCGCAGCAGGTGCGCCCCCGTTTCGAGACCGCGCACCTCCGCCATCTTGGCCATCGCGAAGATGAGCACGTCCTGGGCCTGGTACACGTCGGTGTCGCGCTGCCGCAGGGCCTCCTCGAGTTGGCCGTTGGTCGCCAGCAGGTGGCCGCTCATCCGCTCGCCGCGCTCCTCCGCGTCCTTGAGGCGCAGGGCCAACTTCACGCGGGCGGCCAGTTCGTGCGGCGGCGCCGTGGAGGCGAGGTAGTCGTCGGCGTCTACCTCGGCCGAGGTTTCAGCGTTGAGTGTTGAGTTGTGAGGTTCGGGCGTGACGAAGATCAGCTTGACGTATGGGGCCGGCGGCTCCGCTCGCATGCGCCGGCACAACTCCGGCCCGTCGTCCCCGGGCAGTTCGCCATCGATCAGCAGCAGGTCGCAGGGCGCCCGCACCAGCCAGTCAAACACCTCGTCCGCGGCGTGTACCGCGAAGCACTCCAGGCCGTGCTCCTCGAGCACCTCCCGGCAGAAGGTGCGGTACTCCGCTCGCGCCGACACGACGAGGACGCGGTGCGTCAGCCGGCCGCTGTCGGCGGTGCGGGGCTCCGGGTCCGCCACCTGGACGTCGAACAGGGTGTCGGGGACGAGCACGCGGTGCTCGGTCGAGGAACACCTCTCGCTGACGCGTCGGGCTTGTGTCCGGTCAAGGAAGCGATTGAGGGCGGTGATGACGGCCAGCGGCGTCGGGTAGCGGTCGTTGGGGTCCTGGGCCATCATCTGGCCGACGATGGCCTCCAGTTCCGTCGGCACCTCGGGGCGCAGCCGGCGCAGGGGCGTCGGCGCCTCGCGCTGGCGGGCCAGCAATTCCTCCAGGGGCGGGCGGTCACCGGGGAACGGCTTCTGCCCCGAGAGCAGCCAGTAGAGCACGCCCCCCAGGCCGTAGATGTCGGCGCGGATGTCCACCGCGCGGGCGTCCCGCGCTTGCTCCGGGGCCATGTACTCGATGGTGCCGAGCATGGCGTGGGCCTCGGTGCAGCGGCGGCGACACAACCGGGCCAGGCCAAAGTCGAGGATCTTCACCTGGTCCTGCGGCGTCAGCAGCAGGTTGCTCGGCTTGACGTCGCGGTGGACCAGGCCGTGTTCGTAAGCGTGGCGCAGCCCCTCGGCCGCCTGACGGACGTAGTGGCAGGCGGCGGCGATGGGCAGCGGGCTGTCCTCCAGCACGATCTGTTCCAGGTCGCGGCCGCTGACGTACTCCATGACGAGGTAGCGCAGCACCTTGCCGGCGGCGTGCGGCACCTCCACCTCGCCGGCGTCGAAGGCGAGGACGATGTTGGGGTGGCGGAGCACGGCCAGGGCCTGCATTTCGCTGGAGAAGCGCTGCAGGAAGACGCTGGTGGGGTCGTCCTCGGCGGCGAGGACCTTGAGGGCGACGGTCCGCTGCATGTGGATGTGCTCGGCCTTGTAGACGACGCCCATGCCGCCCGAGCCGATGCGGTCCACGATGCGGTAGTGGCCGAGCACCAGGCCAAAGGTCTGGCCGGCGAGCAGGCGGCCGACCTGGTAGTCGTTGAGTTGGCCCTGGCTGACCAGGGCCTCGATCAGCGCCGAGGCGTCGCCCTCGTCCAGCCCGGGGTTGTCGCGGAGGAAGGCGTCCAGCTCGCCCGCGGCGAACAGCCGACTTTCGCAGAGGTAATGAAGGAATTCGGCAACCGACGGGATGTCCCGCTCCGCGGACACGACCGCGAGCGGGTCGCTCACCAGCCAGTCGCCTGTGCGTTCCAAGGGGAAGCTCCTTGCCATGACGAGTCCGGCGGCGGGGGCGGCGCGAGGCCGCAGGGCCGGGTCGGGCCGGTGAGCCTCACTCCGAACACACGTCGCGCGGGTGAAGGGGGTTTCCCCCTCCCCGGACGACGTGCCTCTCTGTCCCGGTGAGAGCCGGCGTCGCAAACGAAAGACGTCTGCTGAAAGATACGTCTGTCCGCGGGGCAGTCAAATCCGGCCTTGCCCACGGGACGGAGCCGGGGGAGAATATTCGCGCGGCCGTCCGAGGGAGTGGGCGGCCCTTCGCGCGACCCCAGGGCTTTCCTGTCATGCCTCACGAAACCCAGGAATTGGACGCGGCGCCGCCGCCGCTGGCGCGGATCGTCGAGGCGCTGCTGTTCGTGGGGGGGGCGCCGCTGACCGCGGCGCGGGCCTGCGAAACCATCCACGGCCTGACCGAGGTGCAGTTCACCGAGGCCGTCGCCGCCCTCAATACCGAGTACCGGGGACAGGGTCGGCCGTACCTCATCCAGGCGCAGGCCCAGGGGAACGTCATGGCCCTGCGGCCGCGCTTCAAGCCGGTGCTGGAGAAGATGTACGGCGGGCCGCGCGCGGCCCGCCTGTCGCCGGCGATAATCGACGTGCTGGCCCTGGTCGCCTACCGCCAGCCGGCTACCAGGCAGGAGATCGATACGCTCCGCGGCCACGATTGCGGCAGCATGTTACGGCAGCTGGTGCGGCGCGGCCTGGTGGCGGTGGTCCACCGGGCCGACGCCGACCGGCGCGAGGTGACTTACGGGACGACGGCGCGGTTCCTGGAGCTGTTCAAGCTGCGGAGTCTCGACGACCTGCCGCAGACTCAGGACTTGCAGCGCCTGTAGCGGCGGATTCGGGCCACGGCGGCCGCGCCGAGCAGCCCTGCTCCGAAGAGGCTCAGGGTGGCGGGTTCGGGTACGACCCCTACATCCTGGATGATGGCGGCGGTGACGAAGAGGCCGTCTTCCGGCTGATTGGGGAACGCGCCGATCTGATTCTGCACGAATGCGCTGCCGTTCCAGTGGACATCGACGACAGGGCCGTTACTGCCGAATTCGGTCGTGATGATCAGGTCCCCCTGCAAGCCCGCGAACTGACTGGCGTCCGCCTTCAGGACATTCACGGCGTAGTTGGACCCATAAAAGCCCTCGAGGGGATTGCCGCTTGCGCCGAGGTTCAAGGGCACAAAGGTGAGTTCTTCCGCCTGATTATTTTGATCTGTGAAGATAGGGTTGCCGCCGTTGGCGACCGTGCCCGAGGGCGTAATGGCGTAGACCTTCCCATCGCTGTCCGAGCCGACGATGAGATCGCCGCCGTAGGGGCCGAAGCCGGGCGGGGCGATGTCCATCCCTTCGATGTTCTCGCCGGTGATCGTGGCAAAGGCGGTGGGGGAAGTGGCGCCGCCGGGGCCGATCTTGTAGATGTTGCCGATGTCGGTCGAGGCCAGCATGTTGAAGCCGAACCCCCCCGTGCTGTCGAAGAGGATGCCGCGGACGCCCTCGCCGCCACTGACGAGGCCGGTGGCGAAGTTCAGGTCTACACTTGTGCCGGCGTTGTTGTAGTGAATAACGGAGTTGCCCTGTGCGACGTAGATGTCGCCCTTGGGGAAGCCGCCCAACCCCAGGGAGGCGGCCACATAGTGTTCTGTCGAGCTGCCGGACGAAGCGGACAGTCCGGCCCCGAATTGTTGGACGTTGCCCCCGTTCAGGTCGGTGGAGTACAGGACGATGTTGCCGGTGTTCGTGTTGTACAGCGAGCCCACGAACTTGTTGCCGGCGAAGGTAAACCCGATCGGAGAGTTACCTTGAGGAATATTTGGCGTGGTGAACGTGTTGAACACGATGGCGGCGCGGGCCGGCATCGCGGAGAAGGCAACGAGTGTCACGACACCGAGCAGTGCGAGGAATGCGTGAGGAGTGCGCGAGATCATCGGCGTTCTCTCGTTACAGGTTTCCCTTCAGGGGTCGAGGCTTCTTGAAGCAATGATTGTGCCAACGCGACCCGATTCGTCCGTTTTTCCCCTGACCGAACCCCGTCAACTGGCGCAACGTGCCTGGACACAATGCCTTGCGGAGACGGCGCGATTGCCGGGCTTGCGCTCCTTGACGGCTCGGCACATCGGTCAGATGTACGGGTTCGTTAACAGGGTATTCGCGCGTTGTTAACGCACGGAAACAACCGGGTTGGCGCGGGGAGAGTGAAGCCTGCTTCGCGAATTCACGGCACTGGCGCCGGTGATGTTGTGAACGTCTGCCGGAGAAGTTACGATGGATTGGAAGAAGAGGTGAGGTGGTCTTGCCGGCAGAGGGTGTGAGACATGGAGCGTCCATTTGACCCGGCGTTGAAGACGTTGGCCGAGTTGGCGCCGAGGGACTGGCTACCGCTGGCCGGGCGTCGCCGTCGCCGTGTAACCGTGGAGGACGCGGACGTCGGCACCCTCATTTCGGGCGCCCCCGACAAGCTCTTCCGCGTCCACGACGATCCGGAGTATCTCCTGCACCTCGACTTCGAGGCGGGCCACTTTCGCAGCGAGTTGCCGTTGCGATTGCGGTTGTACAACAGCATATTCGAGTACCGGCATGATCGCCTGGTCCTGAGCGTGCCGGTGCTGCTGTGCCCGGAAGCCGACTCGCCGCAGTGGACGGGCCTGCTCCAGCGCGGCGTCGTCGGCGAGGAGCCGTTCAGCACGCTGCGTTACGAGGTGGTGCGCGTCTGGCAGCTGGACCCGGAGCAGCTGCTGTCGGGAGGCGTGGGGACGCTGGCGCTGGCGCCGGTGAGCGCCGTACCGGAGGGCGAGGTGCCAGGCGTCATCCGAAAGATGAAGAGCCGGCTGAGCGGCCCCAAGGCGCCGAGGAAGGCGAAGGATATCATGGCGGCGGCCTATGTGCTTCTGGGCCTGCGCTATTCCGACGAGACCGCGCACGCCCTTTTCGGGGAGGTTTTGGGGATGGAAGAGTCAGCGACATATCGGGCCATCGTCCGTAAAGGGCTCCAACAAGGGCTCGAACGGGGGCGCGCCGAGGGAGCGCGCCACACCTTGCTGGTCTTTGGCGAAGCGAAGTTCGGCCCGCCGGATAAGGCCACGCGAATTGCCATCGATGCGATGAGTGACCTGGGGCAGTTGGACGAACTGGCTGTGCGCCTCATGAGCGCCGCGAGTTGGCAGGAACTGGTCCCGTCGCCGCGGCGGCGTAACGGGCGCCGAACCTCATGACGCACTTTGCCGACCGCCTGACCGCCGCCTGCCGCGCCAAGGGCAACGCCCTCTGCGTCGGTCTCGACCCGCGCTGGGAAGCTCTGCCGCGCGACCTGCGCACCCGCCACGACGACGGCACGCTGGCCGGCGTCGCCCACGCCGTCGAGGAATTCAGCCTGCGCGTCATCGACCTGGTGACGCCGCTGGTGCCCGTCGTCAAGCCGCAGGCCGCCTTCTTCGAGATGTGCGGGCCGCTCGGGATGCTCGCCCTGCAACGGGTGCTGCGCCGCGCGAAGGAACGCGGCCTGCTTACCATCCTCGACGGGAAGCGCAACGACATCGCCAGCACGGCCGCCGCCTACGCCGACGCGGCCTTCGCTGGCGTGACCATTGACGGCACGACGCATCCCGTCTGGGACGCTGACGCCCTGACGGTCAACCCGTACCTGGGCCGCGATGCCGTCGAGCCATTCCTGCAAAGTGCGCGGCGGTCGGGTCGGGGTGTGTTCCTCCTGGTGCGGACCAGCAACCCGGGCGCGCGACAGTTTCAGGACCTCGATTGCGGCGGCAAACCGCTCTTCCTGCATGTCGCCGAAGCGGTGCGATCCTGGGCGCGCGAGGGTCTTGGGGAGTGCGGCCTGGGCGACGCCGGGGCGGTCGTCGGCGCCACTTACCCGGCGGAGCTGGCGGAACTGCGCCGGGCGATGCCGGAGGTGCCGTTTCTCGTGCCCGGCTACGGGGCTCAGGGCGGCAGCGCCGCCGACGTGGCCGGCGCCTTCCGACCGGACGGCTGCGGCGCCGTGGTCAACAGTTCGCGCGGCATCACCTGCGCCTTCCGGCCGGACGACCCCAATTGGGAAGAGGTGGTCGTCGCCGCGACGAAGGCCGCCATCGCCGACCTCGTCCGGCACACGCCGATGGCTGCCCTTTCCGCTCAGGAAAAGAAGACCGCTCCTTCCGATGACAGCCGCCGACCGAGCCGGCCGACGTGACGAAAACGAAGCGCGGCTTTGCGGCTTCCGATCAAGTGTGCAACACTTGTCGAGAAGGCTTCCCGGCCCCCGCCGGTTCCCTGCGTCGCATTCCTGATCAGAAAGCCTTCCCTGATAACATCTTACGTCTCGGTTCGCCAGAAGCCTGCCATCGCAACGGGGCGTGGCACGCCAGATGCATCGTGTGGGGGCGGGAGTGTTTGCAGCGGAGAGACAAACCCACGACTGGCACCCGACGACGGGACGCTCCCAAAGGAGGGAGTCATGAGCCACAGCGATTACCGCACCCTGATTGACCGCGGCCGCAAGGCCGGCCTCAGAACCTCCGAGTTGTACCAGGCGATGGCGGCCCGTCCGCCGGAAACGACCGAGCAGAATCCTGGTCAGGCGGACGGCAACGGCTTCGTGTCGGGCTACGACCAGGGCGGCCACCGCATTTACCGCCCGGTCGTCAGCCCTCGCCTTTCGTAAGCCGGTTCGCTCAGCGCAAGCTGGAGTCTGGACAAGTACGCCCACGGGCCGCATCCCGTGGGCGTCTTCGTTGCGCCCTTTCTACACGTCGCGCCGCGAAAAGTAGCCCAGGCCGAACACGGCGGCCACAGCCGAGGTCAGCGCCGACCAGCCCACGAAGCGGGCCACGGTGTACCAGCTGAAATGGCCGTGGAGCACGTTGGGGAGGACTTGCAGCAACCAGGTCGGCGACGGCGTGCTCCTGGTCAGGAACGACAGGACGATGCCCACCCCGTAGACGGCGACCCACAGGGCCGTGATGCCCACGACAGTGCTGTTCGTCAGGGCGCTGACCGTCACCCCGCAGGTGCTGACCACGGCGAGCAGGGCCGCCACCATCACCAGGGCCGCGACACTGCCGATCAGGGACAGGTCTTCGTGCAGGAGGAAGTGACAGCTGACCAGCGCCGCGGCGCCGAGGACGAAGAAAGTCGCCAGGATCGTCACCAGCCGGGCGTGCCACTTGCCCAGGAAGTACTGATAGCGGCTGATGCCGCGACTGAGGATGGAGTCGGCCATCGTGCCCCGTTCCGACGAGATGCTGCCGACGGTCAGCACGATGATGAGCGTGACGCTGCCGAGCAGGGTCCAGCGCAGCAGGTCGCTGACCAGGTGCGAGGCCGATTGGAGGATGCCGGCCTCATGCTCGGCGCCGTAGCGGTACAGCGAGTAACCGACCGTCACCAGCACCGAGACGAACACCCAGGTGCGGTAGACCCAGCTCTGCAACGTCTGGCGCACGTCGGCCTGGAAGACGGCCCAGTACGGCAGCCAGCGGTTGATCTTCACCTGGGCCGCGGCGGTCGGTGCGTCCATGTCGTCGTCCTCGCCGCTTGCGGCTTAGCGCTCACTTCACCAAGGGTGCGCGAGCGCTAAGCCGCAAGCGGCCGTTATGCGGCGTCGTCCACCTGATACAGCCGGGCGAAGCCGCGCGACTCTTCCTTTTCCACCAGGTCGAGGAACGCCTGCTCCGTCTGCTGGCCGACGCTGCGGATGCTCACCAGGCTCACCTTGTTGTCGGACAGGGTCATGAGCACGTTGGCCAGGGCCGACGAGTTGACCGCCTCGTCGTTCAGGTACAATTCGAGGCGTCGGTGGCGCAGGTTGACCGACTTGAAGTCCTGCAGCGCCTTGATCAGGTTGGCCGACTTGGTGATCGCCTTTTGTTCCCCTTCGAGGTCCAGTTCGTAGTGGTTGCGGCGCATGCGGCCCTTGAGGTCCTGAAGCGTGCCGCAGTAGATGAGCTGGCCGCGGCTGAGGACGGCCGCGTGGTTGCACACCTCGTCGATGTCCCCCAGGTTGTGCGACGACACGATGAGCGTCTTCTCGCGGCTGAGCGACTTGATCAGCTCCAGCATGCTGCGGCGGGCTTCCGGGTCGAGGCCGTGCGTCGGCTCGTCCCAGATGAGCAGGTCGGGCTCGTTGATGAGGCTGGTCGCCACGGCGAGGCGCGCCGTCATGCCGTTGGAGAAGCCGGCGATGCGCTGGCCGGACGCCTCGAGCAGATCGACGGCGCGGATGAGCGAGGCGAGGCGCGGCTTGCGGACGTCGCGCGGCAGGCCGAAGAGGCGCGCCATGTAGTCGAGATACGAGATCGGCGTCAGGTGCCTTGGGAACTGGGGGTTGGTCGGGATGTAGCCAATGCGGCGGCGCAGGTCGGCGGCGTTGGTCGTCATGAAGCGGCCGAAGGCGCGCACCCAGCCGGCGGTCGGGCGGTGCAGGCCCAGGACCAGGCGCAGCAGCGTCGTCTTGCCGGCGCCGTTGGGCCCGAGCAGGCCGAGCACGCAGCCCGGCTCGATGCGCAGGGTGACGTCGTTCAGAGCGATCTGGCGGTTCTGGTAAATCTTGGTCAGCTTGTAGGTCTCGACCACCAGATCGCTGGCGTTGTCGGCCACGACAGGCTCCTTCCTCCCCGGACAGACCTGGGCCGCCGCTTATAGCGGAACCGACGGCGGCGGACTAGGCCAAGCGGCGCCGCGGGCCGTGGGAAAACCGCCGTTGCGGCGGGGGACGGCGCGGGTAAGATAAGCGGCAGACGATTCGCCGCGAAAGGAGCGACTCATGACGCAGCCGAGTGCGATACCGGTGGAAACTCCCAGGCCAGCGCCGCCGCACGGGTCCACGGCCCCAGCCATCGCGCCCGAAGTCCACAAGTTCGCCGCGGAGAGCGGCATCGCGCCGTATCTCCCGGCCATCGTGGACTTCACGCGGCGCGTTTTTCCGCGGGGGGAAATGACCGTGGAGCTTGCGGAGGACCACGTAACCGAGGGCGACTGGTTCATTCTCTTCGGGGTGGATGTCACGGATCTGACGGCGGGCGAACTCGTCGCCGCCCAGTCCGCGTGGTCACACGGCATCTTCGAGCACTGCCCCTCGACGCACACTCACCTGTTCCGATACAGCCTTAGGGTCCGCTCATGACAGGGCAGGAGTTCCTTGCCTTGGCCGTCCGATTGGCCGCCGGGGCGACGGAAGCGGAGTGGCGCTCGGCGACCAGCCGTGCCTATTACGCCGCCTTTCACGCCGCGCGGGACTTGTTCCGCGGGCTTGGCTTCGTAGTCCCGCGCGCTGACGCGGCCCACAAGTACCTCGCGTTCAGGCTGCAGAACAGCGGGAACACCCAACTCCGCGATGCTGGGCGCGAGTTAGATGACCTGCGGCAGCTGCGCAACGAGGCCGATTACGACATCGGCCGATCCTATGGCCAGCACATCGCGCACTCCCAGGTGGCCCTGAGCCAGCGGATCACTCAGGGACTCGCTGTCGCGGCCGTGGAGCCGACCCGCACACAGGTTCGCGACGCCATGATCGCCTACGAACGAAATGTGCTTCGCCGGGTCACCTGGACGCCGTGACATGACCCCCCTGCGCACCCGAGCCGCCGCCTACTTCCGCTCACTGCAAGACACCATCTGTTCCGCCCTCGAAGCCCTCGACGGCGCCGGCCGCTTCCGCGAAGATGCCTGGCAGCGTGAGGGCGGCGGCGGCGGCCGCTCGCGCGTCCTCGCCGAGGGCGCCGTCTTCGAGAAGGCCGGCGTCAACTTCTCCGAGGTCTTCGGACAGATGGCGCTCGAGTTCGCCAAGCAGGTGCCCGGCGAAGGACTCGACTTCACCGCCGCCGGCATCTCCCTGGTGCTGCACCCGCGCAACCCCTTCGTGCCGACCGTCCACGCCAACTTCCGCTTCCTCACCAAGGGCGAGAAACAGTGGTTCGGCGGCGGCGCCGACCTGACGCCGTACTATCCCTTCCGCGACGACGTGATCCACTTCCACCGCAGCTGGCGCGACGTCTGTCGGCGGCACGCCGGCACCGTCGATTACGCGCGCTTCAAGAAGTGGTGCGACGATTACTTCTACCTACCTCACCGCTCCGAGCCGCGCGGCGTCGGCGGCATTTTCTTCGACTACCTCGAGGGCGACCTGGAGCGGCTGTTCGCCTTCGTGCGCGATTGCGGCGACACCTTCCTCGAGGCCTACCTGCCGATCACCCGCCGCCGCAAGGACTTGCCGTACGGCGAGCGCGAGCGCGCCTTCCAGGAGTTCCGGCGCGGGCGCTACGTCGAGTTCAACCTGCTCTACGACCGGGGGACCCTGTTCGGGTTGAAGACGGGAGGGCGGACGGAGTCGATCCTCATGTCCCTGCCGCCGGTGGTGCGCTGGTACTACGACTACCGGCCCGAGCCCGGCTCGCGCGAGGCGGAATTGTACGAGACGTACCTGAAGCCCCACGACTGGGCGGCGGAGGCGTAGGTCAGGCTTTCCAGCCTGACCATCGAACGGGGTCAGGCTGGAAAGCCTGACCTACGGCGCCAAGCCGCCGAGCGTAATTACTTGCGGTGTCTTATCTTGCTGCGCATGCGCCGCTTCTTCCGTCCCACCTTGCGCCGTCCACTGCCGCGACGTCGACTGCCCATGCCCACCTCCTTCGACGCTTCTGTCTGAGCGTTCCGGGATCGAGTTGTGGAAAATGTGGATTATAGGGGCCGGGTGGGCCGGGACAAGGGACCATTCTCGCAAAAGAGGCGACGCCCGTCGAAAATCGTTTTCCCGGGTGACAGCGTCTGCCGATTCCCTATCCTAACCCCACGCCTTCCTGCCTTCCGAACAATCGTCCTGGACGATCCAACCCGACGCAACTTCGCCAATTCCCCGCATTTGCCAACCGATCGGAATTGCGAAAAGGGGCGTCATCGGCGAATCTAGGGGGACGTAACGCCAGCCCGCTCGCCTGCGTGAACAGGCGGGGCGGCCTCGAACTACCGGGCTGATTTCGGGTTGCCGAGGGGTGTCGCGCAGAGTATACTTGCCGTTTCTGGCCGCCGGGTTTCCGCTCAAGGTCGTCCGGCGAAATCAGTTAGGCGCTCGGGCAAGGGACATGCGCTTCAACCTCGTCGATCGGATCGTGGAGGTGCAACCAGGCCGCAGCTTGCGGGCGGTCAAGAACCTGACCCTCGGCGAAGAGTACCTGGCCGATCACTTCCCGAGCTTTCCGGTCATGCCGGGCGTTCTGATGCTTCAGACGCTGGTCGAGGCCGGGGCCTGGCTGCTGCGTTTGACCGATGATTATCGCCACAGTGTCATCGTGCTGCGCGAGGCCAAGAACGTCAAGTACGGCTCGTTCGTGGAGCCGGGCAAGCAGCTGCTGATTAGCGTTGAGTTGATCGAGCAGCACGAACAGACGGCCGTCCTCAAGGGGAAGGGCGAGGTGGAAGGCAACACGGCGGTGTCGGCGAAACTGACGCTGGGGCGCTACAACCTGGGCGATCGTCACCCGGGCCTTCGGGCGACCGATGAACAGATCGTTCAGCAGTTGCGCCGGCAGTGCCTGTTGCTCCGCGGCGAACTGGACTCCGCGGCGCTCTCAGGATGAAACCGCAATCATGGCGAAACTTCAGGACCGCGTAGCGATCGTCACCGGCGGCAGCCGAGGCATTGGCCGGGCCATTGTCAAGGGTCTGGCCGCGGAGGGGGCCAAGGTGGCCCTCGTCTATCGGGGGAGCAAGGAGGCCGCCGACGCGACCGTGCAGGAGGTCATCCAGGCCGGCGGCACGGCGGCGGCCCATCAGGTGGACGTGACCGACGCCAATGCCGTGCAGCAGTGTGCCGAGGCCGTCGAGAAGCAGTGGGGGCCGGTGAACATCCTGGTGAACAACGCCGGCATCATCCACGACGACCTGTTCGTGCGCCTGGAGCCGGAGCACTGGAACGCGGTGCTGGCGACGAACCTGGGTGGGACGTACAACTTCTGCCGCGCGATCGCCTACGGCATGATGAAGCAGCGGCGCGGGCGGATCATCAACGTGTCCAGCGTGGCCGCCGACCACGTGAACATGGGCCAGACGAATTACGCCGCCAGCAAGGGGGCGATCAATTCGTTCACCCGGGCCCTGGCGGTGGAGTTGGCCGGGCGCGGCGTCACCGTGAACGCCGTCGCCCCCGGCTTTATCGAGACCGACATGAGCGCCGCGGTGCGCAACAAGGCCGGCGACCTCATCGAGAAGAAGTTCATCCCGATGAAGCGCATCGGCAAACCGGACGAGGTCGCCCGCGTGGTCGTCTTCCTGGCCAGTGACGACGCGGCTTACGTGACCGGACAGGTGCTGACGGTCGATGGCGGGTTGAGCCTGGGCTCAGGCACCCCCTGACGGCGAACGAACTAAACCTTGTTTGGAGACCAACCATGCCGACTCGGGACGAGATTTACGAAAAGGTGTCCGCGACTCTGGTCGAAGCGCTGAACGTGGACGAGGACGAAGTGACGCCCGAAGCAACCTTGCAGGGCGACCTCGGGGCCGAGTCGATCGACTTCCTCGACATCGTCTTCCGCCTGGAGCGCGAGTTCGGCATCAAGATCCCGCGCGGCGAGTTGTTCCCCGAGTCGATCTTCCAGGGCGACCCGGAGTTCGTGCAGAACGGCAAGGTGACCGACAAGGGCCTGAGCGAACTGCGCGCCCGCATGCCCTTCGCCGACCTGGGCGATTTCGAGAAGAACCCCGAGGTCGGGCAGATCAGCGACCTGTTCACGGTCGAGCTGATCACGCGCTACATCGAGGGCAAGTTGCAGGGCAGCGCCAACTGACTCGTTTAGCCGCCGCCCTCGGGGCGGCGCTGAGAGCGCCGCCCCGAGGGCGGCGGCTAAACCTCCTGTGATAACGCCATGAGATGGATTTGGCTGGACGGCTTCCTGGAGTTCCACAGCGGGAAGTCGGCCCGTGCGGTGAAAAACCTGAGTCTCGCGGAAGACCTCTTTGCCGACCACTTCCCGGGCTACCCGGTGATGCCGGGTTCGCTCATGTTGGAAGGGTTGGCCCAGACGGGTGGGATCCTCGTCGGCGAGGCCAACGACTTCCGCGAGAAGGTGGTGCTGGCCAAGGTGCCGTACGTGCGCTGCCACCGCGAGGTGCTGGCCGGCGAGCAGATCATCTACGAGGTCGAGTTGCTGCACCTGCGGCCGGAAGGGGCCTCGGTGCAGGGCCGGGTGCTGGCCGGCGGCCAGGTGGTCGTCGAGGCGGAAATCTTCTTCGCCCACCTCGACCAGAACCGCTCCCAGCAACTCTTCGGCGACCATAACTTCGTCTTCAGCGGCGAGTTGAAGCGGGTGCTCGGTAAGCTACGAAAGTAGGGATTAGGGATGAGGGATCAGGGATTAGGGATCAGGAGGCCCTCGAACGCCTTGCCCTGCTCCCTGCTCCCTAATCCCTAATCCCTGATCCTTTGGGTGTGTCATGGCTGCCTCTTCCCGCCGGGCCGTGCTGACCGGCTTGGGTGTCATCACCGCGATCGGCCAAGACCCGGCGACGTTCTGGGCCGCGCTGCGCGACGGCCGCGGCGGCATCCACTCGATCTCCGGGTTCGACACCTCCGGCCTGCCCACGCGCTTCGCCGCCGAGATCCCCGACTTCGACGCCAGGAATTACGTCGATAAGAAGGACCGGCGCTCTCTCAAAGTGATGGCCCGCACGATCCAGCTGGCCGTCTCCGCCGCGCAGCTGGCCCTGGACGACTCGAAGGTCGATAAGGCAGCGCTCGACCCGACTCGCTTCGGGGTCGAGTTCGGCTCCGGCCTGATTGCCAGCGAGCTGGACGAGCTGGGCGACGCGGCGCAGGCGAGCAGCAACTGCCAGCCGGGCGTCGTCGATCTGGAGAAGTGGGGCGAGGCCGGGCTGGCGACCATCCAGCCGTTGTGGATGCTGAAGTACCTGCCCAACATGCTGGCTTGCCACGTCTCCATCCTGCACAACGCGCAGGGGCCCAACAACAGCGTTACCGAGAGCGACGTCGCCAGCCTGCTGGCCCTGGGCGAGGCGTATCGCATCCTCGGCCGCGACGGCGCCGACTTCTTCCTGGTGGGCGGGGCCGAGAGCAAAATCAACCCGCTGAGCCTGGTGCGGCAGTGCCTGTTCGAGCCGCTCTCGAGGCGCAACGACGCCCCGGAGAAGGCGTGCCGGCCGTTCGACCGCGGCCGTGACGGCCTCGTGATCGGCGAGGGCTCGGCGGTGCTGGTGCTGGAGGACCTGGAGCACGCCCGCAAGCGCGGCGCCCGCATCTACGCCGAGGTGGTCGGTTTCGGGGCGGCGTTCGACCGGCACAAGAACGGGGCCGGCCTGGCGCGGGCCGTCCGCGCGGCCCTGGCCGACGCCGGCCTCGGGCCGGAGGAGATCGACCACGTCAACGCCCACGGCCTCAGTTCGGTCGAGGGGGACGCCTGGGAGGCGCGGGGCCTGCAGGAGGTATTCGGCAACTTGAGCGAGCCGGTGCCGGTGTTTGCCCCCAAGAGTTACCTCGGCAATCTCGGCGCCGGCGGCGGCACGACGGAGTTGGCCGCCAGCCTCGTCGCCATGCCGCACGGCGCCATCCCCGCGACGCTCAACTACGAGGAGCCGGACCCCGCCTGCCCGGTCCACGTCGCTCGCGGCGGCCTGCGGCCGATGAAGCGCCCCCACGTCCTGAAGGTCAACTTCACGCCGATGGGTCAGTGCGCCGCGGTGGTGGTACGGAAGTGGAATTGAGCCGTGCCCGTGCCCGTGCCCCTGCCCCTGCCCGATTCAGAATCGGGCACGGGCAGGGGCAGGGGCACGGGCACGGGAGGGGCACTCCCATGCGAAGACGAGTCGTCATCACCGGAATGGGCGCGATCACTCCCGTAGGCCACGGCGTCGAGGAGATGTTCCGGGCGCTGTGCGAGGGTCGCAACGGCGTCGGGCCGATCCACCGCTTCGACGCCCGGCGCTTCCCGACCACTTTCGCCGCCGAGGTGAAGGACTTCGACCTCGGTCGCTGGGTCAAGGATCCCGGCCGCTTCGAGGATACCGGGGTGAACACCCGCTTTGCCCTGGCCGCCGCCCGCCAGGCGCTGGAGGACGCGGGGCTTCTGGAGGAGCAGCACCCGGGCGTGGACCGCACGCGCTTCGGCACCTACTTCGGCTCCGGCGAAGGGATCCAGGACTTCCACAACCTGCTGTCGTTGATCGGCGAGAATTACCGGCGCGAGTCGCGGACCGTGGACGTGGCAGCCTTCGAGCGCGGCGGCCTGAGCCGCTTCCACCCGGGCCGCGAGTCGGAGCAGGAGTTGCACACCACCTCGGCCCACGTCGCCGGCGAGTTCGCCCTGGACGGGCCGAATTACAACTGCCTGACCGCCTGCGCCGCCAGCAGCCAGGCCGTCGGCGAGGCGACGGCGCTGATCCGCAACGGCGACGCCGACCTGATGCTCTCCGGCGGCTCGCACAGCATGATCCACCCGCTGGGCGTCACCGGCTTCAACCGCCTGACGGCCCTGTCCACCTTCAACGAGGCTCCGCAAAAGGCGTCGCGGCCGTTCGACCTGCGCCGCGACGGCTTCGTCCTCGGCGAGGGGTCCGGGATGCTGGTGCTGGAGGAACTGGAACACGCCCGGCGTCGCCGCGCCACGATTTACGCCGAGGTGACCGGCTACGGAACGACGGCCGACGCCTTCCGGGTGACCGACAGCCACCCCGAGGGCCGCGGCGCCACCGCCTGCATTCAGGGGGCGCTGAAGGACAGCGGCCTGTCGCCGGCCGACATCGGCTACGTCAACGCCCACGGCACCAGCACCCAGGTCAACGACAAGGTGGAGACGTTGGCCATCAAGAAGGTGTTCGGCGACGGCGCCTACCAGATGCCGGTCTCGAGCAGCAAGAGCATGCTCGGCCACCTGATCGCCGCCGCGGGGGCCGTCGAATTGATCATCAGCGTCATGGCCCTGCGCCGCGGCGTGCTGCCGCCGACGATCAACTACGAGGTGCCCGACCCGGAATGCGACCTGGACTACGTCCCGAACGCCGCCCGGGAGAAGCAGGTCCGCCACGTCCTGAGCAACAGCTTCGGCTTCGGCGGACAGAACATCTCGCTGATCGCCAGTCGGTTCTGATCGGTTTAGCCGCCGCCCTCGGGGCGGCGCTCTTCGCGCCGCCCCGAGGGCGGCGGCTAAACGGAGGGGGATTCTCGTGCTGCTGTTCTGGCTCGGATTGCTGGTGACGGCGCTGCCGGGGGCGGCCATTGCGCTGTGGCTGCTGGGGCTGTACTTCTACCTCTGCAAGAGATACCTCGACTTCGTCATCCGCATCTTCCAGGAGAAGCCGCTGTTCGTCGTGCCGCGCGGCCAACCGATCGAGGGGGCCGAGGAGGTGCGCTTCCCGACGACCGACGGCCGGACGCTTGCCGGCTGCTACCTGCGCGCCCGTTGCGAGCGCCGCGGTGTCGTGCTCTTCGGCTTGGAGTTCGGCTCCAACCGCTGGGCCTGCGTGGCGTACTGCCAGAGTCTCCTGGAGAACGGCTACGACGTCTTCGCCTTCGAGTCGCGCGGCCAGGGCGAGAGCGACCCGCTGCCCGGCTACGAGCCGTTGCAGTGGGTGACCGACTTCGAGGTGGAAGACACGCGCGCCGCCCTGGACTACCTGAAACGCCGGCCGGACGCCGACCCGCACGGCGTCGGCCTGTTCGGCATCAGCAAGGGGGCCGGCGCCGGGCTCCTGGCCGCCGCCGCCGACCCTTACGTGCTCTGCTTTGTCACCGATGGGGTCTTCGGGACTTATTCGACCCTGGTGCCGTACATGCGGCAGTGGTTCCGCATCTACAACGACTCGCACAACATGCACGGCCTCTTACCGTCGTGGTACTACGGCCTGGTCGGCCTGACGGCCCTGCGGCGGATCGAGAAGGAGCGCGGCTGCCATTATCCGCAGCTGGAGACGGAATTGCCGAAGCTGGGCGATCGACCGCTGCTGCTGATCCACGGCGGCGCCGACACCTACATCACGCCGCGCATCGCCGGGGCGCTGTACCAGCGCGTCCTCGGGCCCAAGGAGTTCTGGCTGGTCGAGGGGGCCAAGCACAACGGCGCCCTGGCGCTGGCCGGCGCCGCCTACGAGCGGCGCGTCCTGGAGTTTTTCGACCGGCACCTGGGCCGGCCGCTGGAGCAGACGAGGGAGGAGCCGCGGCGGCAGCCCGAAGTGCCGGCGCCGCAGGCCCACCCGCGGGAGGAGTCCGCGAAGCACGCAAACGCGGAACGCTGACCGCTTGCCGGTCAGCCCTCTCAAGGTACAGCCCCATGAGCCTCCTCCGGATGCTCCTGATCGGCGTGGGCAAGGTTCTGGCCCGGCCGGTGCGCCGCCACCTGGCCGCCTTCGAGGCGGCCACGCACGACCCGCGCCGGGTTCAGGAAGACCTGCTGCGGCGCATCCTCGCTCGCCACGCCGACACCGACTTCGGCCGGGTACACCGCTTCGGCGACGTCCGCACCCCCGCCGACTTCCGCCGCCAACTTCCCGTCGCCGGCTACGACTACTTCGAGCCGTACATCGAGCGCGTCCGCCGTGGCGACTTCGGCGCCCTGCTCGCCGACCGCCGCGTCCACATGTTCGCCCTGACCAGCGGCACGACGGCGGCGCGCAAATACATCCCCGTCACCGACCAGTACCTCGCCGACTACCGGCGCGGCTGGAATATCTGGGGGCTGAAGGTGTTCCGCGACCATCCCCCGGTGAAGCTGCGGCCGATCGTGCAGCTGTCGGGCGACTGGGACGAGTTCCGCACCGAGGCGGGCATCCCCTGTGGCGCCGTCACCGGGCTGACGGCGACCATGCAGAAGCGCATCATCCGCTGGCTGTACTGCGTCCCGGCCTGCGCCGGCAAGGTCAAGGACGCCGCCGCGAAATACTACCTGGCGCTGCGCCTGAGTCTGCCGCGAGACGTCGCCCTGGTGATCGCCGCCAACCCGAGCACGCTGGTGCAGTTGGCCCGCGCCGGCGACGCCGAGAAGGAGTCGCTGCTGCGCGACCTGCGCGACGGCACCCTGTCGGAGCGCTTCGAGATCCCCGCCGAGGTGCGCGCCGCCCTGGCCGGCCGGCTGCGGCGCCGCCACCCCGAGCGCGTGCGCCAGCTGGAGGAGATCATCCGGCGGACGGGAATGCTCTACCCAAAGGACTACTGGCCGGCGGGCAGCCTGATGCTGGGCAACTGGACCGGCGGCAGCGTCGGCGCCTACCTGCGCCACTACCCGCGCTACTACGGCGAGGCGCTGGTGCGCGACGTGGGGCTGATCGCCAGCGAGGGGCGCATGACCATCCCCCTGGCCGACGGCAGCGCCAGCGGCGTCCTCGACGTCACCAGCCACTATTTCGAGTTCATTCCGGAGGAGGAGGCCGACGGCCCGACGCCGACCGTCCTCGCCGCCCACGAAGTGCGAGAAGGGCGCTCGTACTACATCCTGCCGACGACCGCCTTCGGGCTGTACCGCTACCACATTCACGACCTGGTGCGCGTGACCGGCTACCACAACCGAACGCCGCTGGTCGAGTTCCTCAGCAAGGGCGCGCACTTCGCCAACCTGACCGGAGAGAAGTTGTCCGAGTACCACGTCACCGGGGCGATGGCGACGGCGCTGAAGCAGCTGGACCTGACGCTGACGGCTTACAGCCTGGCCCCGTGCTGGGACGACGACACGCCGTACTACGGCCTGTTCGTGGAGCGCCCGGACGTGGGGGACGACGGGCAGGGCCGACGGCTGGCGGCGCTGCTCGACCGGCAGCTGGGCGAGGAGAACATCGAGTACCGCAGCAAGCGCGACAGCCGGCGGCTGGGGCCGGTGCGGCTGGAGCTGCTGTCGGCGGGGGCGTGGGCCGAGTGGGACCGGCAGCGGCAGCAGCGCAACGGCGGGGCGCTGGAGCAGTACAAGCACCCCTGCCTGATTAACGACGTGAACTTCCGCAAGACCGTGCCGGTGGAGGCGGAGGTGGGGGGGTAGCAGGGGAATACCGAAACTCTACCTCAACAACGGAAAACGCAATTGTCAAACAGTGCCTCGTCCTCGGGGAAGAGCCGCACCAGCGCGTGTTCGCCGAACTCTTCCAGGGTCGCTGTGTACAGGCCGTCCCGGGCGTCGTGGGACTGGCGCAGCGCCTGCCGGTCCTCGGCCGACACGGCATCTCGTTCCGCCGACACACAACAATGGACCCCAACAGCCTCAGTCCGTCGCCGCAAGGACCCGGAATCGTCCGAGCATGGCTTCCGGGACGAAGTTGCCTTTCCTGTCGGCCACGCGGAATGCCTTGACCTCGATCACGTACGTGCCCCGGTCGGCCTCCCGCCACTTCCCGGCCGGCGGCGTTACGCGGTACGACGCGGTCAGCTGACGGCCCTTGTCTGTGAGTTCGGCCGACATCAGCTCCGCAAACTGGTGGAACCCGTTGGGACCGGAGATGCGCACGTCCCCGAGGCCGAGGGACTCGCGCCGGATGCCGTCCGGGGCGTCGTAGGTGACGACGACTGTCACATCGCCCGCTCCCTCCCGCGGTACGTCCGGGGCTCGGACCAGGCGAGCCTTCGGGAGGCCCGAGTCGGTCACCTTGACCGCCGCCGTGGCTTTCAACTCGCCGACCCGGGCCGTCAGCGTGACCTCCCCCGCCCGACCGGCCCGAAGTGTCCCGTCGGGGCTCACCTTCGCCACGTCCGGCTCGCTGCTGGACCAGGCCACGTCCCGCGTCAGATCCCGCGTGAGGCCCGCCTTTGTCCGGCCGGTCGCCCGCACCAGCGCCCGCGCGCCGGCCGTCAGAGTCCCCGGCGGGACTTCCACGGTCAGGCGCTCCACGCCGCCACCCGCCGCCTCGGCGGCGGCCCGGACCTGGCTCTCGGTGCGGACACAGCGCGAAATCCGCAGTTCATCGAACACCGCTTCGGCCGGGGTCGCGCCCCGCGCACCGCTGCCCACCCAGAAGTCTGGTGCAAAGGCCGCGAAGGCGACGCCGTCGGCCGTGGCCTCCGCAAGCCGCCCGTCGATGAAGAGGGCCAGGCGGCGGCCCGAGTCGCCCCAGGTCGCGGCGACGTGGTGCCACTCTCCCCCCTTCCATCCGACTCCGGACACCCCCACGCCCCGCTCGAAGTCCTTCTCCACGGCTGGCGTCGCAGGGTTATCGCCCCAGGCCATGAGGCGGATGTTGTTGGCCCCATCGATCTGCAAGAGCAGGCCGTTATTGAACGGCTCGCCGGCCTGGAAGAACACATGCGACTTGCCGGCGTTGCCGTCCCACTGCGGCCGCAGCCAGAACTCGACCGTCCCGTCTTTCGGGTCGAGCACACCCTTCGACTTGTAACGCAGCTCGGCCCCCGAGCCGACGAGAACCCCCTTGCCGACGACACCGGCTTCGTAGCGGAGTCCCTGCGCCACCTCGGGCGCCTTCTTGTCGCCGCCGCCCGCGTCGCCGTCGAAATGGGCCAGCAGCGTCGTGTCCGCGTCGGCCGCCAGCGCCTCCGGTCCGCGGCCCGCCCGAGCCACCCGGAAGCCGCCCAGCCGCCCGCCCGGCAGGATCGTCCCGGTCCCGGTGCGGACCCGGTCCGGCCGCAGCGCGACGCTGAACTCGCCGGCCGGGGCCTTCTCCCATGACCCACCCGGGGCCGACACCTGGTAGCGGGCGACCCGGTACGACCGGCCGCCCGGCTCCGTGCCGCCGATCAGCTTGACGCTCAACGCCTTCCCGTCCGGGCCTGTCACGATCAGGTCATCGTCGCCCAGGCTCTTCGGATCGATCTGGTCGGCGCTGCGGTACGCCACGTGAATCCGATGCGCGGTCGCCTTCGGATCGGCCACGTCCCGCGAGTGCAGCTCCGCGGCGCCCGGTAGCGGCCTTCCCTTGGCATCGTAGCTCTGGAAGTCGAAGACGTACTTGAGCCAGTTGTTCTGCCGGCCATCCTCGTTGACCCCTGCGGCGCGGGGGAGGTGGGCAAAGTACCACTTCATGTAATCCAGGTGGTAATCCGGGCCGCGGGACCACGTGGCCCGCGACACCGGTTTGCGGCTGAAGTCCAGCTTCGGGTAGGTGAGGAAGGCATCCGCCCAGCTGGCGACCTCGCGCCGGTTGCCGTAGTCGTAATCGCCCTCCGCGTTGGCCGGCCAGTGGCATGTGCCCACTCCGGCCACACCGTTGGATTGCTTGTCGTTGGCGCTGAACTTCTCCCAGTTGTTCCGTGGCTCCTTGAGCTTCCACGGCCCATAGGCCCGATTCATGGTGGACTCGGTGCGGTGGCTGGCGTCGTGCATCATCTCGGCCACGCCGCGCTCGTAGTTGAAGCCGTAGAAGGCGAACGGCCGCCGCGACGACACCTGGGGGTAGACGCCGCCGTTGATGAAGAACGCCCCGGGCCCGGCCATCGACGCTTCCCACAGCCCGAAGAAGTGGTCGCTGAAGACCCAGACCTCGTCCACCAGGCCATCGTCCACCAGCGGCACCACGTTCTGCTCGCGGAGCAGCCGCGGGTAGTCGGCGTTGCCGTGCTCGCCCCACCCGCCGCCCTTGCGGCGGTTGCGGACGTACTCCTCGACCGTGTAGCGGTAGCCGTCTTCCTTGGCGTAAATCTCGTTCAGGTTCCGCCACTCGGCGATCTCGAAGCGGAGATAGCCTCCCGCGGCGTACTCCATCGCCTCCTTGTAGGCCGTCGCCTGCCTGGCCGGGCTGTTCCAGCGGAACACCTCCGACAGCCGCTGGTATTCTTCCGCCGGTATGATCGGGTCGTAGTTGAGTACGAGGACGCGGACGGTCAGCGGGGCGTTGCCGGCCTCGGGCCGGTGCGGGTTCCAGACCGGCACCGTACCAGCCCCCCGGCCCGCGTTGGGCGGCTCGACGTCCGCGGGGAGGGCCGGGGCGGCGGGCAGGGCCGTGAGCAGGATGGCCAGGGCGAGGGAACGAATCATGAGCAGGGCCTCCGGTACGGAAGGGCCGGGTTCCATCGGACGGCAGATGCCCTCCGCCGCGCCCGGCAGGACTACGCGGTATTGTCCTGGCGGATTCGGCCGCACGTCAAGAAGAAAAGCCCATCAACCGCAACGCCGCCTCTCGGTTTCTGCACCGTGGTGCTTTGCAGCGATGACCGCGGCTGCGCCTGCCGCCATCCCCTCGACGACCAAGCCCGATTGCCGGTTCGTCCTCGCTCCGCCAGCGGGGCGAGCGCGAACCGGCAAGCTCATTGCTGAAGCGGCAAGCGACGGGCTTACTTCCTACAGGCCGCAAACCCGGCACTTTTTGCCGATTCGCTCGGCTTGCGGATACGCACTTCGGCTTCAGCCTGCCTCTAATGAGGATAGAATGAGATTTCATCCTGCACCCACCCCGGTGGACAGGTGCCCCAGCCCCATGCCGGCCGTCTCCGCGTGTTGAGTCGGCCCGGCAGGGCGTGCCCGGGCGCCGCAAGGAGCCATCTGATGTTACTCCCTCGATTTCTCACCCTGGCAGTGCCGGCCGTCGCCGCGGTCGCGCTCCTGTTAGCGCCCGCTGCCGTTGATGCCGGCGGCGGCGGCGGCCACGGCGGCGGCGGCGGCCACGGCGGCGGCGGCCACGGCGGCTACGGGGGCTACCACGGCGGCTACGGGGGCTACCGCGGCTACGGTTACGGCTACGGTGTTGGCATCTACCTCGGCGGCGTCTACCCGTACGGTTACGGTTACTACGCGGGCTACCCCGGCTACGCCGCGGATTATTACGCGGCGCCGTACGTGGCCCCCGCGACGCCGCTCTACGTCACACCGCCGCCGGCCGTGCCGGGGCCGATTTCCCTCCCCGTCGGCGACCCGGGGGCGCGCGGCCTGCCGCAACCCCAGGATCTGACGGCGCACGTCGCAGTGAAGGTACAGGCCGACGCCGAGGTATGGTTCGGGCAGGGGAAGACGCGCCAGGCCGGCGCGATGCGCGAGTTCGTGTCCCCGGCGCTGACGCCCGGCAGGGAGTTCACTTATCAGATCAAAGCGCGGTGGCTGGAGGGGGGAAAAGAAGTCGTACAGACGCGGCAGGTCGATGTGTCCGCCGGCTCCTGGAAGGCCGTCGATTTCACCAGGCCCGCCCCCGAGGTGCTGGAGGCGCCGAAGCCCAAGCCGTGACCGAGACGCAGATTTCCCCGAAGTTGAGTTTCTCCCTGAACACGCCGCGAGACAATGCCAGCTGACGTTCCTTCCTCAGATGCCCGTCACGGAAGAGACGTTTGAGTCCCGAAAACCCCGTCGCAGGAACGAGCGAACATGGGCTGGCGGGGTGAGGAAGGCCGGGGAGTGCGTCGGAACGATGCGCCCGTGTTACCCGCCGGGAAACGCTCAAGGTCGCTGCCCTGTCTCTCCTGGGCGGCGGCTTCACCCTGAAACACCTGCACTGCGCCGAGGAAGGTTCCTCCCCCACTCGGCGGCCCGGGAAAGCGACGAGGCCTGGATCGCCAAAAACCCCGCAGCGGTCGGCATCGCCGTTTCTTCCGGCCGTCATACCCTAGTTGACAACAGGGGTAAGCCCTTCGCCTTCGATTCTGCAGTCACAGCGCAAGGAGTCCTCTCGATGTCGGCACGCATCCGAACCGGCTTCCGATGGAGAATCATCGTTTCGGCCCTGGTGTTCCTGGGCGCGGCCCTGCTCTCGGCCGGCCCCGCCGCCGCCGGGGAGAAGAAGAACGACAAGTTGGCCGAACCGATCACCAAGGGCCAGCGCGTCTTCACGTGCGGGCACAGCTTTCACGTGTGGGTCCCCGACATCCTGAGCGATCTCTGCAAGAAGGCGGAAATCCCGGGTCACGTTCAAGTCGGCGTCTCGTCGATCGGCGGCTCGCGCGTCATTCAGCACTGGGACATCGCCGAGGACAAGAACAAGGCCAAGGAGGCGCTGAAGACGGGCAAGGTGGACGTGCTGACCCTTTCGCCGATCTTCCTGCCCGACGCGGGCATCGAGAACTTCACCAAACTGGCCTTGGAGCACAACAAGGACATCCGCATCGCCGTCCAGCCGATCTGGCTGCGCTGGGACATTTACGAGCCGACGACGAAGCGGCCCGACAAGGTGGATCACAACGCGATCACCGCCGCGGAGCTGCGGAAACGTCACGAGCCGTATTTCAAGAGCATGGAGGAGCACATCCGGGAGCTGAACAAGAAGCAGGGCAAGACGGTGCTGTTCCTCGTCCCGGCCCCCCAGGCGGTGATCGCCCTGCGCGAGAAGATCATCGCGGGTGAGGCGCCGGGGCTGAAGACGCAGGAGGACCTGTTCACCGACGCACTCGGCCACGGCACGCCGCCACTGCAAGCCCTGGTCGCCTATTGCAACTACGCCGTGATCTACCGGCGCAGTCCGGTGGGCTTGCCCGTGCCCGCTGTGCTCAAGGGGGCGAAGCTCGGGGACCAGGAGGAGAAACTCGACCGGCTGCTGCAAGAGCTGGCCTGGGAGGCGGTCAAGCGGCATCCGCTCGGCGGCGTTCGGCTGGAGGCCAGGCCAGAGAATAAATAGAGTCGAGATAGGGCTTCTATCCACGTCCCGGCGATGTGCTCGTTCGAGACCGTGGGGCTGGCCCCGGACGTCCTCCAAGGGGCGAGTGCGATTCTCGGCAAGGGATACCTCAAGGAAGCCGCAGGACACAGCTGCTCCGCCTGCGGCGGCGGGCCGTGCTTTTCCTCCGGCAAGGAAGAGGCTCACGCCAGTGTAGCCAGCACTTGATCCGCACGCCCCCGTAGCTCCTCTGCCCGCCCGACACCGAGCCGCTGCTGCACCCAAGTATATCCAGCCGACAGCCCAGAGCAACGCCGCAGGTTGTGGGCGTCGGTGGCCAGCACCGCGTCGGGGTAGGCCCGCAGCAACTCCTCCCCGGACGCTTCTGGGTCGCGCCCGTGGTTGCCGAGCAGCGAATCGACGGTTATTTGCAGCCAAGCCCCTGCCGCAACGAGCGCCCGCAGCCGCCCGGGATCATCGGCGAAGAAGCGGTGTCGTTCGGGGTGGGCCACGATCGGCGTCATGCCCTGCAGGCGGAGCCAGGCGACCAGTTCCGGGGCGTCGGATGGGTACAACTCCCCGTTCCAGTTGAACTCCAGCAGGGTGAACGTGCGGCCGTCGCCCAGGTGGCAGTACAGGCCAGCCTCGAACTCGCGCCGGTAGGCGGCGGAGTCCGTGACCTGCACCTCCGACCCAGGCAGGACGAACAGCGGCACCCCGGCTCTGGCGAGTTCTTCATTCAGCCGAGCGACGTGGGGCAAAACGTCACGTCGCAACAGCCGGCAGTGCCGGTGGCAGTGCGGTGTGGCGACGACGTGGGTGATGCCGTCCCGCACGCAGAACCGGGCCATCGCCAGCGCCTCGTCCAAAGACGCGGCTCCGTCATCGACCCCCGGTAGGATGTGGCAGTGAAGGTCGAGCATCTATCCACCATCTTTCCGCCGAACGCCCCGCTCAACAACCGGCTCACGGGGGCACGGCGCTGAAGCTCCGCAAACCGTCATCAGTAGCTTCCGCACCTGACTCATCGCCCACCTCGCGTTTCACGGGGAGGAATCGCTGCCGCCAGTGTAGCAGGCCGGCGAGGGGCCATGCCAAGCCGCAAGCAGCCGGGGGGACTTCCGGGGAGAAAGTCAAGCTTTCGCGGCCGAGAGGCTTTTGGTACACTCCGCGGAGGAAGCAGCGCGGCGGGGGAGATTTCCGTGGCCGAACTCGATCAAACGGCGCGTTACGCCTTGAAGATCGCCCCGGCCGAGGCGCTCGCCTGGCTGCTGCCCGGCCTCGACGCCGACCTGGGCTTCACGCGCTGGCTGGACACGGAAACCATCGCCTTTCCCGGCGAGCCGGGCCGGCGCTGCGACACGGTCGCCGAACTGGTCAGCCGCGGCGGCCGCTCGGCGCCGTGGGCGCTGGTGCTGGAAGCGGAGGCCCGGCCCAGCCCCACGATCCTGGATCGTGTGCTGGAATACGAGGCCCGTCTGCTGCGCCGCTTGCGCCACGGTCCCCGCCGTCGCGACCGGTATCTGGTGGCCGCGGTCGTGATCTTTCTCCGCGGCCACAAGAAGGAACTCAGGTTGCAGATGGACCTGCCTGGCACCTCCCTCGGCCTGGGCCTGAGAGTGGGTGCGATGAGCCTGGCCCGGGAGCAGGCGGCGGCCACGCTGGAGCGGATCGGCCGCGGTGAACTGGGCCGCAGCATTCTGCCGTGGGTGCCGTTGATGGCGGGCGGCGACGAGGCGGCGGTGGTCGCCGAATGGGTCCGGCTGGCGGCCGGTGAAGCGGACGCGCAGCGGCGGGCGGACTACCCGGGGTTGGCGCTGGTGTTTGCCGACAGCGTGGGCCGCTTACCGGTCTGGAAACAAGCACTGGAGGGGTTCGACATGTGGGAATCGCAAGTGATTCGCGAGTGGAAGACGGCAGGGCGCGTCGAGGGGCGCGTCGAGCAGCTGCGCAACAATCTGCGACAGGTACTCCGCTCGCGGTTCCAGTCGGAATTGCCGGCTGACCTGGCGCAGCGGATCGAACAGCTGACAGACCTCGACGTCCTGATGCGCTGGTTTGACGCGGCCCTGGCGATGCCGACGCTGGATGCCTTCCGAAACGCCGTGCAGACCCCCGTATCCTCGGCAGCGCAAAACAGTTGAGGGCGGCGAGTCCGGTGAGAGGCACTGGAGGGGTTCGACATGTGGCAATCGCAAGTGATTCGCGAGTGGAAGGCCGAGGCCCGCCTCGAGGAGAAGCGCGCTCACCTGCTCAGGTTGTTGCGCAAACGTTTCCCGCCCGAGGTGCCTACAGACCTCGCCCTGATGATCGAGCAGACGGCAGACCCTGAGATCCTGACCCGCTGGTTCGATTACGCCGCGACGACGACGACGCTGGATGCCTTCCGAAACGCGGTGCAGGCCCCTGCTCCCTCGACAGCGCAGAACAGTTGAGCGCTGCCAGTCCGGTGAGAGGCACTGGAGGGGTTCGACATGTGGGAGTCGCAAGTGATTCGCGAGTGGAAGATGGCAGGGCGCGTCGAGGGGCGCCTTGAGGAGAAGCGCAAAGACCTGCGACAGGTCCTCCGCTCGCGGTTCCAGTCGGAATTGCCAGCTGACCTGGCGGAGCGGATCGTTGTGGAGACGAACCATGATTGAGCTGACCCCCGAGCAACGGCAAGCGGTGGAACAGGGCGAGCCTGTGCGCATCGTCGATCCGGCGACGCACGACGCCCTCGTGGTCGTACGGGCGGAGGTGTTCGAGCGGATGGCGGGCGTGCTGCGCCCACCCGAACACCAGCCCCCTGCCAGCATCGATCCCCAGCTGCTCCGCTCCATGCAGGCGTTCTGGCGGGACCTGCCGGAACTCCTGAAGAACAAGCGAAACAAGGGCAAGTGGGCGGCCTACCGCGGGGATGAGCAGGTGGTGATTACGGCGGACGACGTCGAAGCCTACCAGGAGTGCTTCCGCCGAGGAATACTGCGCGAGGAGTTCTACGTCGGGAGGATCAAGCCGTCTCCGGACGGGATACCGCCGTGGGGGATGTTCCAGGCCGACCGCTCTCTCTATGAGTTCACGAACGTGGGAGAGGGAGGCGACGCCCCCGACGCCGTATGAAGATCCTGGACCGGCTGCCGATCTCGGACGAGCGGACGTCCGTCCGGTTCGGTGACAGGCACGTCACCGTCTTGCCGGACCAGGTCCAGGTGTGGGTGAGCGTCTACATCGCGGGCGTGTTGCAGCCGGAGGCGAACATCCCCGCATTCCGGCACTGATCGACACCGGCAACAATTTCGAGTTCTCCCTCCAGCACCGGCATCTGCGCGACTGGGCGGGCATCGACCCGGCAGCCCTCCGGTCACTCGGAACCATCGGCATCGACGGGCAGCCCGTCGATCGTCACGAGGCGATGGTCTGGCTCTATCGGAACGTGCCCGGCACGTGCGCCGTCGCGGTGGGGATGCCTCCCTTCCGCCTGCGGATGGAGAGGGGAATTGCGGTCTACGCCCGCGATGCCGAGCCTCCCGGCCCCCGCTTGCCGCTGCTCGGACTGCCCTCCCTCACGAACAACGACCTCGACTGGTGGCTCGACCCCGAGCGGCGGAACATCACCGTGCAGACGCGGACCTGGAGGCGGCGGCTCATGCGGCTGCTGTGCAGGCTCTGAAAGGACGTGGAGGGCGGTGGCATCATGTGGCGGGTGATCGTCCGGGGAAAGCAAAGGGGATATTCATGATTTCTTTCCTGAGAAATCATGAATATCCCCTTTGCTTTCTTTGCCTTCGCGGAAAAGCAGAATATCCCCCTATTCCTCCCCGCGCGAGTGTACGGGAGGGTGAATGAGTCCGTAACATCAAGTGGCGCAGGAGGTTATCGACAGTGTCACCATTTGCCATTCTCCATTTGCCATTCTTTCCGCGCGCGAATTACTCCGTAAGCCGAAGCTATGAAAGGAGTAACGAAGAGTGTCACCATTTTTCCCCAATAGGTAAATGGAAAAGTCGCCGCCCGAAGGAGATAAAGGGGACAGCGTGAATTGTAGAATAATTCACGCTGTCCCCTTTGTTTTTTCCCTTTGTTTTTTAGCGGCCAAACCACTTATCTGAAGCGTCCCCATGGCTCCCGCCAGAAAGCGCAAGGGCCGGGTCGGCGGCGGGGTTGCCCCCGCCACCTCGCGCAGATCCGGATCTGCGCGAGGGGTGGGGGGTAACCCCCATCCCGGCCCGGCCCTTTGTTCTGACCCCGACCTTTTTTCTCTGTTCAACGCTACTCTTGTCCGCTGAGGAAAGTTACGGCTGACTTGGCCTCTTGTGTGACGCGCAGCTCGGATGCGCCGCGAGCTAGTTCTTGCAGGATCATCTTGGCGTCTTGCGTCCCGATTCGCTCTAGCACCCAAATGGCACGAATCACGCGCAACGTATCGGGGTCGGTGATGACCCAGCCTTCCAAAGCCTTCACGAGAGGCAGCGCACGCTTGCGGACTTCTTCCGACGTAGTCTTAGCAAGGGCGGTTCGCAGCACTTCCTCGGCCTGTTTGCCTAAGCGGCCGAGTTCTCGGGCGGCAGCTTCCCGCTTGTCAAAGTCGTCATCGTCGAGGGCGGCTACCAGTTCACGGATCCGTTCCGGCTTCTCAGCGGGGGTCCGTTTGAGGCGACTTTGCAGGAAGGCGGTCGTTCGCTCCCGGGCGGCGGTCAACGCCCAGACCGCCCGATACGCCTTCGCGACTTCCGCGGCACCAAGGTCCGCCCACAGCCGGTCGAGAGCCTTGTTATCAGCGGGACGATAATCCGGCGGGGCTAGGTTCCAGTGGAGGATCGTCCCGTCTGACATGCCTGAAATCAGGGTCGCTCCGTCGGGGGCGAAGGCGACGGCACAGACGTGACTCCCCGGATTTCGATAACGCAGCACTTCTTGAGCGGTGGCAACTTCCCGCAGGCAAATCGTGCCGAACATGTCTCCTGCGGCGAGCAGATTTCCGTCGCGGGAGAAGGCGACGGTGTAGACGGGGCCCTCGTCATGCTTGATCGACAACAATTGCCGCCCTGTGGACGTGTCCCAGAACCGGATCGTGGTATCGGTGAACATGTTGGAACGGCTCGTGCTCCCCATCGGCACGGTCAGGCCCCCGGCGCCCGATGCCAAGACCCTCCCGGTTGGGGAGAAGGCGACTCCGAGGACAGCGCTCTCGTGGCCGCGGAGTTGACGAAGTTCCTTCCCGGTCGCGACTTCCCAGAGGTGGACGATACTGCTACAATCGGCCGACGCGAGAATCGCGCCGTCGGGGGAGAAGGCCAGTCTGCCACCGGTGAAATACATCAAGCTGTCGTCGGACGGATCCTCAAAACTGCGCGTTCGCTCCCCAGTCGCGAAGTCGTACAAGTGGATCGTGGTCTTCCCACCCCAAAGGCCGGACGTGCGGACGGCGAGTGTCTTCCGATCCGGCGACACAGCAAAGGAGTCAATGGAAGTGCCGCCCGTGCGGTACTCCCGCACCTCTTTGCCGCCGGGCACATCCCTTAGGCAAATGGCGTCGTCGCGCTTCGCGTAAGCGAGACGACGGCCGTCCGGCGAAACCCAGACCGACGAACACGGGATGATGGACAGACGTGACACGCGCTCCTCCCTGACAGAAAGCAACTCCTTCCGCGACTTCGTGTCCCACAGACGGGCTGTCCGGTCATAGCTCACTGTGGCGATGACGCCACCGTCGGCGACATACATGGCCCCCAGCACCTCCCCCCTATGCCCCAGGCGCGGACGCAATTCCTTCCCCGTCTCGGCGTCCCAAAACTGGACCTCGCTAGCCCCACCAGTGGCCAAAGTCCGCCCGTCGGGCGAGAAACACACGGAGTCCGCGCCGTCCGCCTGCTTGCGAAGTGGTTTCCCGGAAGGGACGATCCAGAGCATAACGCCGCGCTTCACGCCTGCGGCGGCCAGGACACTCCCGTCCGGCGAAAAGCTGACTGATTTGGCCCTCCCCATGCCCCCGAGGAACCCGCCCAGTTTCTTGCCGCTGGACGCTTCCCAGACGTGGACGACTTCGTCACTGGACTCCTGTTGACTCCCGGCCGCCAAAAACTTGCCGTCGGGAGAAAACGCGACGGAGAGAACGACCCAGTCCTCGGCGCTCGGCTTGGGGCTCGGGTGGTCCCAGTCGAGAACGCGCAGGCTCTTGCCTGACGACAGATCCCAAAGGCGGACGCCCCGGCTACCCCCGCCAGATGCCAGCAACTTGCCATTGGGGGAGAACGCAACGGTGCAACACCCGCCCTCATGGGGACCCAAGGCGCGGATCGCTTCCCCGGAGGTCGCATCCCAAAGGTCAACCGCTCCGTCCTTGTTCCCGATGGCGAGTCTCCGGCTGTCCGGAGAAAAGGCAATCGCCTTGATGCGGGTGCCCTGTCCCTCAAGGCGGCAGACAAACTTGCCAGTTCGCGCCTCGACGATCTCACACGCGCCCGGGTGGGCGTCCCAGGCGAGCAGTTTTCCGTCAGGTGAGAACGCCAGGCAATCAACCACCGGGACTGAAACGTCACGGCACCACAACTGTTTCCCCGTGCCTATGTCCCAGAGGCGAACCGTGCCGTCCCTCGCGGCCGACGCCAGGGTCTTCCCATCTTGAGAATAGACCACGTGTTCGATCGACCTCTGATGAGTAAAGCGCACGGTCCCGAACCGGGCGGAAGCCCCAGCCGGCAAACGATCGTCGTCGGTGTCTCCAGGCACCGCGGCTGGCAACTTGCCCTCCCCGCTGGCTGAGCACCCCAAGCCGAGGACGGCCACGGCGACAACGACACCCACTGACCAATGGATCATTTTTAAACCTCTATGGCGCATGATTCGCCTCCCGGGCACCAGGTCTGACCGGTCGCGACCCCTTGGCGATCCCACCTGAGTCTCGAGGACGCACAGGATGCGCGAACGACTCGAATCGTCCATCCTCTCCCCCGATTGTAGTGGGCCGGATCGCAGCAGACCACGCAGGCAAACGCGCGGCGGTGTTGCCTGGTGACAGGTCAAGTGAACCCATCCGGGCGTCCGACGAGGAACGCCTTATTAGAGCTTCGACGAGGTCCAATTCTTCGTTGCCTTGCTGGCCGCCTGGAACGTCTGCCCTCCGCTCTTCTCTGCATACGGATCGCTCGTGAGGAACCAGTTGAACGGGGCGTTGACCCCCGTCTTCTTGATCGGGGACCACTTGAGCTGGTCGTCAAGCGCCTTGGCCTTCCCGTCATACGTGATATCACCCGAAAGATCAACGGACCAGGGGGTAGACGCCTCTCGCCAGAATGCCGTATCGTAGGGGCTCTCCGTCGTCATCGCAGCGACATCCAGGTCGAAACTCATAAACCATTCCATCTTCGCGGCGAAGTCCTGCCCGGCAGGGAACAGCATCGGCGTCGCCACAGAACCGGGGCTGTCTTCAAACCCGATGGTCCCAGATGTTCCCATGAGAGTCCCGCCCGGGGTGGCGGTGTACCAGGGACCAGCGCCGTCACTCACGTCTAGGTAGACCTGCGTCTTCTTTGTTGTCGAAACCATGTCGTAGACGATTTTCTTGTTGGCCCCCGGGAAATCCACCTCGTCCTGCAGCAACTCGGCGTGTTGGATGAAACCGACCTTGATCTTATCGACGCCCTTGTCATGGTTCGGTCCGGGGCCGATCAGGGTGATTTTCGCGGTCGCCTTGAGGCCCGGAGCCAGCTTTTTCGCCCCCAGAAGGTCTGCGCCACTCGTGAGCGTTTTCACAATGTTGGTATCGGTGCGGTTATCGATCACCACCTTGGCTGGCGTGTTGCCGAGGTCGGAAGGCTTGCCCGCCACAAACCCGTCGTCCGGTTTTTCGACCTTTACCTGCACCACGTCCACGGTGAACTTCAGAGTCTGGGCCCCGTCCCCGATGTCGTAGGTGAGCGAAATCGTCACTTCCGCAGGCTTGTTCTGGAATTCAAACACAGCGTAAAGGGAGTAGACGGTCTTCCAATCGTCTTTAGTCGTCTTAGCACCTCCCTCTATAGT
>Ga0116217_10000373_pt1 | contig 47667 bp, 40 predicted proteins | sample Sb_taG_6_FD_89697 | JGI IMG/M metagenome (GOLD analysis project Ga0116217, IMG submission 89697) | Peat soil microbial communities from Weissenstadt, Germany - Sb_50d_4_PS metaG | ecosystem: Environmental > Terrestrial > Soil > Wetlands > Peat | place: Germany: Weissenstadt | collected 2010-09-21 | reverse complement strand
GGGAGGCGCGCCTTCCGTCGGCGCCGCGCCGGCCGTCTCGGGCGCCGCGCCGGCCGTCTCGGGCGTCGGCGCCGGGCGGAGGGCGCGGCCCTGGTCGCGGACCACTCCCGAGCGGCGCAGCAGATCCTCGGTGTTCGGGATGGGGAGTTGCACCATCTGATAGTGAAACGTGCGCACGTCCTGGATCTCGAACGGCCAGAGGGTCTCGAAGAAGAAGTCGAGCGGCCACAATTCGTACCAGGGTGCCGCGATGTTCTCTTCGACGTGCAGCGTCTCGTAGCCCGGCGCCATCAGCGTGAAATGGTACTTGCCGTAGTAGACCCAGCTCCCGTCGGCCGGCGATGGCCCCAGCGGCACGTTGTTCACCTGAACGTGGACGTTCGGCGGGTCGGTATAGACCGTGTATTTCCGCTCCACGCAACCGCCCGCGAAGCCGGCCGCCAGCAGCACGCCCAGCAGGTACGCACGTCGCCTCATGGTTCCCACCCGCCCGGCAACCCGGGGCCAGTACGACACGACCCGACGTTTCGAGAAGGGCGGGTGTAATAATCGAAGGGACGGCGTCCGTCAAGGGCAGGTTACCGCCGCGAAGCCGCTCGCCGAGGCCCGCGGGGACATCCCCTATGCAACCCGCGCGCGACCATGTAACATACACAAATAATTCCCGCCCTCCCCTTCGGGGGGCGGCGAAGACACGGCGCACAGACCCAAAGCGACGCGGTGACCGGCTTCGACGACATCGAACACGCCAGCCTGACCGACGTGGGCGTCCGGCGCAGTCACAACCAGGACAGCCACGCGATTTTACTGGCAACCGACCAGCACCAATGGCTGACGCGGGGGCACGTCTTCCTCGTCGCGGACGGCATGGGTGCGCACGCGGTCGGCGAACTCGCCAGCGAACTCGCCGTCGGCATCATCCCGCATACCTACGACAAGCACGCTGGCCAGGGGACCGCCGCCGCCCTCCGCAAGGCCTTCGTCGAGGCCAACGCCAGCATCCACGCCCGCGGCCAGCAGAACCGCGAGTTCGAGGGCATGGGCACCACCGCCACCGCCCTCGTCCTTCGGCCCGACGGCGCCTGGGTCGCTCACGTCGGCGACAGCCGGGCCTACCGCGTTCGCGACGGCGTCATCGAACAGCTCAGCTTCGACCACAGCATGGTCTGGGAGTACGCCCGCCGGCAAAAGATCGACCCCGACGACGTCCAGGGCATCCCGAGCAACGTTATCTTCCGTTCCCTGGGCCCCGAGCCGCTCGTCCCCATCGACATCGAGGGGGTCCACCCGATCCGCAACGGCGACATCTACGTCCTGTGCAGCGACGGACTGAGCGGTCAGGTCGGCGACGCGGAGATCGGCGCCATCGTCAGCGCTCTGCCGCCGGCCGAGGCGTGCCGTTTCCTCATCGACCTGGGGAACCTGCGCGGGGGGCCGGACAACATCACCGTGATCGTCGTCCGCGTCGGCGGCCAGATGGCCACCGTCCCACCCGTGCGCCGCCCCTGGCACGAGCGATTCCCCTGGCCGCTGCTGGCCCTGTTCCTCGGCGCCCTGGGCGCCGGCGGTGCGGTGGCGCTGGCGATGAATCAGTTGGTCGGCCTGGCCCTGCTGGCGTTCCTGCTGGCGGCCCTGACCATCGCCGGCGGGGTGGTGGGGCTGTTCGTCTATCACGCCCGCGAGAGGCGCCGCCTGGCCGAGGAGGCCGAGCGACCCCGCCCGAAGATTCACCGCAGCCAGTCCTGTCGTCTCGATGCGGGGGTGCTGGACCAATTCGCCCACTCGGCCGAGGCCCTCAACGCGCTGGGGCGCGAGAAGGGCTGGCACGCCGACTGGGACACCTTCGATTCGCTGTACGACGCCGCCGAGACGCACATCAGCCGCGGCGATTTCCTGCCGGCCTTTCGCGACCTGTGTCGGGCGATGCAGACCCTCCTCAAAGCCATGAACGGAAAGGCCGGCAAGACCGAGGTGTTCAACCCGAGGTGGGACCGAGAAGCGGTCAAGCCTCCGCCCCTCAACCGGCCCGATAACGGACAGGAGCCGATGGCGTTCCGCTGTGGCCGCTGCGGCAAGTTCAGCCCTCAGCCGCCCGGCAAATTCACGCCGATGTGCTGCGAGCAGCCCATGAAGAAGATGCCGTAGGTCCGGCCTGCCGGGCCGGACCTATCACTCCGACAAGGAGGATCGCCACGCACACAAGCCCGAGGCCCTAGCGAGGGCGTGCCGTTGTCCCTCGCTGGCGCCTCGGGCTTGTGTGCCCACCTACTCGGATTGCGGCACGAAGCCGCGGCTCCGCCAGAAGTACCAGGTCGCCACGCTGCGGTAGGGCCGCCACGGCTCGGCCAGTTCCGTCAGTCCCGCCCGATCCGGCAACTCCGCCATCCCATACGCCTGCTGAACACCCGCGCGCAGACCCAGGTCGTCCACCGGCAGCACGTCGGGCCGGCCCAGCGAGAAGATCAGGAACATCTGCGCCGTCCAGCGGCCGATGCCGCGGACCGGCAGCAGAGAAGCGATCACCTCTTCATCGGTCAATTCCGGCAATCGCTTCAGCGGCACGGTCCCCCCGTGGACCTTCTCGGCGAGGTCGCGCAGGGAGCGGGCCTTCGACCCCGACAACCCCGCCCCGCGCAGTTCGTCGTCGGAAAGCGCCAGCAGGGCCGCCGGCCGCAGCCCGCGCCGGCCAAGGGCCTGCAGCAAGCGGGCGTGGATCGACGCCGCCGCCCGCGTCGAAATCTGCTGCGAAATGATCGAGCGCACCAACTCCGCGAAGCCGTCGGGGTCGTGGCGCAGAGTGCAGGGGCCGACGGCGGCGATGAGCCGCTTCAACACCGGGTCGCGCCGCGCCAGATGGCGGCGTGCCTTGACGTGGTTCACATTGATGTGCGGACTTGGGTGCGTATCTTCCATGCCGAAGTAATATCGGTGTGGTTGCGCACCGTGCAGGTGTCAAGGACGACTCGGACGACCATGCGATGCCTCCCTTGGCACTCGCGGTCATCTTTCGGTTATCTTCCCGCATTATATGCGGCGAGCTACGACGGCCCACCCGAGCCGCCGCTACCGTGGCCGGCAGCGTGGTCAAGCCGGTCCTCGCCTGACGCCGTTGGGGATCGGGCTTGATGAAGCGGCGGCGGTTTGTATCCTGAGAAGCAAGCACGCATGAAGCCATCCACCACGGCAGCGACGACCATGGCCATCCTCGACGGGCGCAAACTTCCGGTGACCGGCCTCTTGCCGCCGCAGCGGGGCGAGGCGTTGATCCGGGAAACGTGGCCGGGCGTCAATGACGTCCCGGGCGTCGCCGCCCTGGCACACACCCTGATGCGCACCCTCGTCCTGGCGCCCGTCGCCTGGCTGCTGCTGGCGCCGTGCTACTTCAAGAAGGTCCTGCCTTTCATCGCCAAGCGCTACACCCTGACCAACCGCCGTTTGATGATCCGCCGCGGCCTGAAGCCGAAGCCGGCCCGCGAGGTGGCCCTCGCCGACATCGACGACGTGCGCATCGAGGAGGGCACCTTCAACTCCTTCTATCGCACCGCCACGCTGGAGGTCGTCTCGAACGGACAGGTTGCGATGCGCCTCCGGGCCGTCAAGGATCCCGAGTCGTTCCGCCGCGCCATCCTCGGCGCGAAGGTCGCCTGGGCGAGGGCCGGCGCCGCAGCGGCCGCCGCGAACGGCCCCGTTGAGAAGAAGGGGTAAGCGTACTATTCCGCTCGTGCGAAGTCGTAGACGAAGCCTCGGGATCAAACCGGCATAGGCAAGGAAGAAAAAGGCCCCCGGCTGACGCGGACGCCTTGATGGAGCGGGGCCGAGGGGGAGCATCGCGGCGACCTGAGGCCCGATGCTGGTTGCACCCCAGTCGGGGTTCGCTCAAGCCTTGTCGGCGCCGCCTCCTCCGAGAAAGCGGCGAATGACGTTGGCGGTGATCCGCGCCGTCGGCGGGTCGCACAGCAGCCCCGACGGGTAGGTGATCGAGCCCGCGGAAAACACCGCCCCACCGCCCGGCGTCTCGAAGTAGACCAGGTGCGCCCCACCGTCGTCGGGGTTAAGTCCCTTCGCCAGCAGCGTCACGTTCTTCGGAGACGACGGACTGATCTTGTCCGTTTCGTGTCCCGACCCGCCGTCGCCGTAACGCTCGTGCAGCGTTTTGGTGCCGAACAGGTCGCCCTTCCTCAGCCCCGTCCCCGCGAAGACCCAGTGCTCCGGCGCGATCACCTGGTACGGCGCCGAGGTCATCGCCCCCGCGTCGGAGAAGACGACGCCGAGCAGGTTGGCCTCGGACTCGACCCGGGCGTGAAAGCGGCTCTCGTACCCCGCCGGCCACTGGTTCAGGCAGCGCATGGCCGTGCCGCCGTCGAGGTACTCCACCGCACAGTTGAGGCCGTTGCTGCCCAGGTACATCAGCCGCCCGCCGCGCTCAAACACCCAGCGCTTGACCGCCCGGTACATCTCCTCCGACCAGTATTCCGGGTGGACGCTCAGGATCAGCACGCGATAGGCATCGAGGTCGAGCGTGCCGTCGTGGAGTTGGTAATCGGCGTAGACGTCATAGGTGTGGCCCTGCTCCTCGAGCCACGCGAGCAGGCGCCACTCGGCCGGCGCCAGATGGCACGCCTGCCGTCCCTCGATGGGGTCGGTGCATTCGACGCCCTCGGGGACGTGGTTGTGCGGCTCGGGACGGTCGAAGGAGAGCGGGGCGAAGTCGGCGTTGCTCTTCCACTCGCCGTAGTCGCTGAGCTTGTAGCGCGGCAAGTCGGACAGCGAGTTGACGATCGGCTCGTCGATCATGCGGGCGGCCAGGATGTAGTTGCTGCGGCCGCCGAACGGGTTGTAGGCGTTCCAGGTGTTGGTCGAGGCCAGGACGGCCACCGCCGATTGCGGCTTCGCAGGGGCGACCACCAGCGGGAACGAGAAGAACGCGCCCGACTCGCCCCGGGTGTGGAAATAGTACAGCCCGGTCCGCCCCGGGGCCGTGATCGCCTGGCGGTGGACGCCGAAGCCGTTGTTCCAGCCGACGCCGGTTTCGACGAAATGCCCGTCGGGGAGAGTTTGCATGACGGCGCGCGGGCCGTGGTTGTCGTACCAGCCGACGTTGCGGACGAATTCTTTCTTTAGCCCGTAGCGATAGAGGAGAAGCTTGTACGGCTCGACGGAGTGGACGCGGAACTGAACCGAGTCGCCACCGCGGCACCACTTCGGCCAGGCGTAACCGAGCAGGCGGTCCGACAGGAGGCGGAAGTGGACCGGATCCCGCCCGAGGGTCGCCCGGACGCGCTTGGAGCCGAAGCCGGGCTTGCCCAGGCAGACCTCGCAGTCGCCGGGCGGCAGGTCGGCCCAGACGGCTCCCGACGGGGCGGAGCGGACCACGACCGGGGCCGTTCCAGAAGCACGGAACTCCAGGGCGACGTCGGCCAACGCCGCGTAGGATTCGTCACTGACGTAGCCAACCAGCATCGCTTACCTCCCTCGTTTGTCGCTTCGCCGCCGCCCTCGCGCTCGTAGTGACCGCATTTATGCGGTCCGGTCGAGTAGACCGCATAAATGCGGTCACTACGAGCGGGCGGCGCGAGCGCCAAGCCGACAGGATCCCTGGGCCTGTGTATGAGGTCAAGCCGCCGGAGCCAGGGGGGAAACGACCTCGCTCGGCGCCGGCCGAAGCAGATCGCGCAGGTCGAGGCCGACGAGCAGGCCGAACAGGAGCAAGGCGCTGAGGGGGTGCGGCCCGAGGGCGTGGACGTCGGCCGCGAAGGGAAACAGGTTGGCGGCGAGTCCGACACCGAAGGCGCCGGCGCTGGCCAGCGCGACGGCGCGGGCCAACGGCCGGCCCCGCCGCCAGGCGTCGATCATCGCCCAGGCCAGGGCCGGGCCGAGCAGCTGGTAGGTCGCCCCTTCGGTCGCCGGACCAAACAGCAGCACCCAGCAAAGCCCCAGGTTCAGTAGGCTGCACAGCCGGCGGCGTACCGGCCAGCGGCGCCCGGCCAGGACAAGCGCCGCGACCAGGGCGGCGGTCGCCAGCCGCACCGCCGTATAGGCTTCGGCGCTCAGGGGCAATCCCCACACCCGGCAGAGCAGCAGCAGGTCCCGGTAGGCGAGCCGGGGCGGCCAGTCCGAGCGGTCGTCGAGGGTCAGGACCCGGACGAAGGTAAGGTACTCATTCGCGACATAAGCGGGTCTCTGGAGGAGGAAAGCGGCGGCGCCCAGCAGCAGCACCGCCAGCGGCAGCCGCCAGCCGAGCTGGCGCGGGTAGGCCACGGCCAACAGCAGGCCGAAGGCGAGCGGATACATCTTGAGCCAGAAGGCCAGGCCGACGAACAGGCTGGCCAGGGTGAAGCGCCGCTCCGCGCAGGCCGTCATCGCCGCCAGCAGCAGGCCCAGCAGCAGCGGGTTGGTCTGACCGTTGTTGATGCTGCCCATCGAGAACGGGACGAGCGCCAGCAGGAAGAATCCCTGCTCGGCTCGGCTCAGGGGGTACGGGGCGGCCCGGCGGAGCCACCAGAGGGCGCCCGCGACCAGGGCGGCGGCGTTCGCCAGCCGCAGCAGCAGTTCGCCGAGGCGCTCCGGCATCAGCCCCAGCGGCACGAACAGGCCGGCCACCAACGGGCTGTAGCGGTAAGACACCAGGCCCCAACCCACCGGCGGCCGAAATGTGGGATGGAACAGATCCCCGAAGGATTGCGGTGCCTGGACCCCGCTGGCCGGCCGGTCGAGGCCGTACACGTCGGTGCCGGCCAGCCAGTCGCGCCCCGCCTTGGCGAAGATGCCGCCCACCGTCTGCCGTCCCGGGCGCAGCACGACGCGCGTGCCGACCCCAAGGAGCAGCGCGACCCACACGACCAGGGCCACGCGCTGCCACTGGTTCAAGCGGACGCAGGCGGTCAGCGGGAACATCGTCATCACCGAAGGGAAGTGCCGGCGATGGGGCTCGGGCGAAGCGCCGGCTCGCCGAAGAGAGTATGGCCCACGAAGTCGTACCACTTCAGGCATTCGCCGGGGCGGCGCGATTTCGGGACCGCTCCGGAGTCGGGTCGTGCCGGATCTGCCGGCGCCGCGGCCGGAAAACGCGCCCGCCTCCTTGACAGGGGCGTCGCGCCGGTGCGACAATCCCGCTCGACCGCTTTCCCCTGATCGCCCGGTTCCCTGTGGGAGGATGTCCGCATGGCTACCGCAACCGCCCCGAAGGCCCGCAGCAGCGCCGTGAAGCCGCCGCAGGTCAAGGACCAGCCGCTGCTCATCGGCGGCAAGTGGCTCGACAGCGTCTCCGGCAAGACTTTCCCGACCGTCAACCCGGCCACCGGCGAAACGATTTGCCAGGTCGCCGAGGGCGACAAGGCCGACGTCGATCTCGCCGTCAAGGCGGCGCGCAAGGCCTTCGAGGACGGCCCGTGGCGCAAGATGAACGCCTCGGAGCGCGGCCGGCTGCTCAACCGCCTGGCCGACCTGATCGAGCAGAACAAGGAGGAGTTGGCCGCACTGGAATCGCTCGACAACGGCAAGCCGTACCGCGACTCGATCGCCGCCGACCTGCCGCTGACGGTCAAGTGCTACCGCTACTACGCCGGCTGGGCCGACAAGGTCCACGGCAAGACCATCCCCGTCGAGGGGCCATACTTCTGCTACACCCGGCACGAGCCGGTCGGCGTCGTCGGCCAGATCATCCCGTGGAACTTCCCGCTGCTGATGCAGGCGTGGAAGTGGGCGCCGGCGCTGGCGACCGGCTGCACGGTGGTCCTCAAGCCGGCGGAGCAGACGCCGCTGACGGCCCTCCGCGTCGCCGCCCTGGCCCAGGAGGCCGGCTTCCCCGACGGCGTCATCAACGTCATTCCCGGCTACGGCCCCACCGCCGGCGCCGCCCTGACCAGCCACATGGACGTCGATAAGGTCGCCTTCACCGGCGAGTACACCACCGGCCAGCTCATCATGGAGGCGGCCGCCAAGAGCAACCTGAAACGCGTCACCCTGGAGCTGGGCGGCAAGTCGCCCAACGTCGTCTTCGCCGACGCCGACCTGGACGCCGCGGTCGAGGGGGCCTACTTCGGCCTGTTCTTCAACCAGGGGCAGTGCTGTTGCGCCGGCAGCCGCCTGTTCGTCGAGGAGAGGGTCCACGACCAGTTCGTCGAGAAGATGCTCAAGAAGACCCGGTCGCGCAAGGTCGGCGACCCGTTCGATCCGGAGACGGAGCAGGGGCCGCAGGTGTCGCAGGAGCAGTTCGACCGCGTCATGGGCTTCATCGAGAGCGGCAAGAAGGAGGGGGCCAAACTGCTGTGCGGCGGCAACCGCGTTGGCAGCAAGGGCTACTTCATCGAGCCGACCGTCTTCGACGGCGTGACCGACACGATGCGGATCGCCCGCGACGAGATTTTCGGGCCGGTGATGAACATCCTGAAGTTCAAGGACGTCGATGAGGTGGTCCGCCGCGGCAATCAGACGCAGTTCGGCCTGGCGGCAGCGGTGTGGACGCGTGACATCGGCAAGGCGCACCGGCTGGCCAACGGCCTGCGCGCCGGCACGGTGTGGGTAAACTGCTACGACGTGTTCGACGCGGCGGCGCCGTTCGGCGGCTACAAGATGAGCGGCCAGGGGCGCGAGCTTGGAGAGTACGCGCTGGAGGCGTACACGGAGGTGAAGACCGTGTACGTCAACCTGGGATGAGGATGGGGCAGCCGCTTGCGGCTTCGCGATCCCTTGCGAAGCCGCAGGTGGTGACGCCCTTCAGCTCTACCCGGATCGAACTATTACCCTGGCACGTAGAAGCCGCATACAAGCCCGAAGCGCCAGCGGGAGGGGCCTCGTCCCTCTCGCTGGCGCTTCAGGCTTGTGATCTTCTTTCGCGCCGGGGCGATATCAAGTGGAACGAAGCGGCCCATGAACGAGGCGGTTTGCCGTTATCAGCGCTTGCTGCGCGAAATGCTCCCCTTCCTGGCCGCGCGGTATCACGTCGCGTCCCTGGGGCTGTTCGGCTCTTACCTTCACGGCACCCAGCGTCCCGACAGCGATCTTGATGTGCTGGTCACCTTCGACGAGGTTCCAAGCCTCCTGCGCCTCATCGCGCTGGAGAACTACCTGAGCGACCAACTGGGTGTCAAGGTGGACCTGGTGCCGCGCGAGGCGCTCAAGCCGCGCATCGGGGAACGCGTCTTGCGGGAGGTGGTGCCGGTATGACTGCGCCACGCACTTATGGGGATTTTCTGGAAGACATCCGTGCCGCCGCTCGGAAGGCCCAGGCGTTCGCGGATTCTCCAGGCCACGGCGCGGGAACAATCCGCTCCTCGGGAAACTCCACCCGCCGGGCTCACAGCGGCGGAGGACGATTCGGCAAGAAGCTAACGCGACACCAACATGCGAGAGCCGATGTCGTTGCGCCGGCATCATCGCTTGGGGCGGGGCGCCGGACGCCGCAGGGGCTTTGGGCTGGCGTATTTCTTGAGCTGCTCCAAAGGGACCGAGCGCGTGACCAGGACGGTGACTTTGACTTTATCGGTCGGTTTCATGGTGTTGCTCCGAAGAGCGTTTCGAGTTCAGCGGTTGCCAGGATTCTGCGGTCGCGGCGGGAGAGACGTTCCTCAAGACATGGCCGGCTGCCGGGCCGTGGGGAGGCTAACGTGGGGCACAAAGAAGGGAAAGTCGAATCTCGGATTATTCAACTGCCATCACTCTTCTTCCTGGAAGAAGATCGCTCTCCCTCCGGGATGAGGATGAGTTGATCTTCGCGCAGCTCGACGTAAAACGATTTCGGCTTCTGTCGGATGCGGACCCCGTAGACCTGCATACCGCCGGGCGCCAGTGGTCCGCGTAGTTCCACGATCTTCCCGCGCCAGTGGGGGAAGTATTCGACCGTTACCCGGTCGCCCAGCTTGAAGGCCTGGGCAGCTTTCTTCGCGGCCATCGTCCCATCCTCCGTCGCCGGGCATCACCACGGCGCTCGCCTGAGTAGTTTCCGCAGTTCATTGTACAGGAGCGCGTCCAGTGAAGTCGCCAGGCCGTCGCAAGAATTCCGCCAGGCTTGCAGCGAAAGGAGACTGAGCGGGGCGCCGGGTGGAATTGGTCCGTAGTGGGCAGCCACGTTGCGCCAGGTATTCATGGCGGCGAGGTGTTGCAGACGCGGCACATTCGCCGGGTCGGCCGCCAGGTTCAGCGTGAAGCCGAATCGCTCGAAATCCTTCCGCAGATTCTCGACCGTCGGGTTGCCGCGGTCGATGGCCCGGTGGGCGGTGAAATGGCTCTGGATCAGTGGCTGCAAGCTTCGCCGTACCTTCGAGGCGATGACCTGCGCTGCCTCCGTGCTGAGATCGCGGCAGAAACCCTGGAAGTGCGCACTGAGCAGAAGGACGTAGCCGCGCAGGTTCTCATCGATCAACTGGGGATTCGGCGCCAGTGCCGCCAGCGAGGCCGCGCACTGGAGATCGACATGGTGCAGGCGCGGCATCCGGTCATTCCGCCATTGCAGCAAAGAGGCCGACGGCATGGCAGCCCCTCGGCGGCCGGGGCGACATCTTGGGAAATTGCGACTCGTTTTCGTTTGCTTCTCGGAGCGGATGTACTCACACGAAAGAGTCAGCCGCGTGCCGACGGTCCCGCCTCGCATCAACTGGCTTGCCCAGGACAAAAAAAGCTGCGCGGGCATTTTGTCCAGAAAAAGGTCCGTCCAGAAAAAGGTCCGCGTCCCCTTTTTCCGCGCCCTTTTTCCGCCCCCTTTTTCCGCCCGTGAAGTTGTAGCGGTCACCTTGGGAACCCCTGTCCCGATACCCGGCGCGGCAGAGCGGGGCGTCAATGCCCCGCGAGCTTCGCCACGACCCAGCCCAGAAAAATCAGCAGGACCACCACGGCAGCGCCCACGACCCCGCCACAGGCAAGAACAAAAAGGAACGAAGGGGAGCGTACCATTCGGGCCGCCGAGTCCGGCGACTGGACCCGGCGCTCCTCCGATTCCGCAGGCACGGGGGCCGGCCCTGTACGGCGGACCTCCTCGACCTTTTTCCGCGGCGGGGGCTTCGCCGTGTGGTCACCCCGGTCGGCCACGCGGTCCTTCTTCGCCCTGTCGTTGGTGTCCTGTCCCTCGATCAGCGTCGCTGGGATCGGCACCGGTTCTGCGGTCGGGGGCAGCACGGTTTCCTGCGCGCAGATCTTCCTAACCTTCGTATTACCGTCCTGCGGCGGCTTCGGCTTTGCATCCCCCACTGGCGGCGGTACCGCCGCCAGCGACTGCAGCACCTTCTTGACGAACGGCGCCAGCGCCTGCGCCACCTCGACCGGCTTCTGATAGCGTCGCGCCGGGTCCTTCGCCATCATCCTTGCCACCAACTCCGCGAGCGGCACCGGCACATCCTGCCGTACCTCATTCAACGGAGTCGCCGTCATCAAGCGGTGCGCCTCCCAGAGATCGTACTGGCTCAGTCCCGAGAACGGCGGCCGGCCCGCCAGCAGGTGGTACAGCGTACAGCCAAGGCTGTAAATGTCGGAGCGGATGTCCGCCCGCGCCGCGTCCTTCGCCTGCTCCGGCGCCATGTAGGCCGGTGTGCCCATCCCCAGGCCGGTCCCGGTCAGTCGGTCACCCTCCGCTCGCTCCACGGCCATCGCCTTCACCAGGCCGAAATCGAGGATCTTGACGACGTGTTTCTTGCCCTCGCGGGCCAGCATGAGGTTGCCGGGCTTGATGTCGCGGTGGACCATCTCCTTGCCGGAGGCGTATTGCAGGCCGACCGCCGTCTGCTGGGCGTAGTAGCATGCGTTCACCACCGCCAGTGGACCGCGGGACTTCACGACCGCGTCGAGATCCTCACCTGGGACGTACTCCATCTTGAGTACGAGCAGGCCGCCGATCTGTAGCGCCCCGTAGGCCGTGACGATGTTCGGGTGCAGCAGTTGCACGACCGCGCGGATCTCGCGCAGGAAGCGCGCCGCAGCCGCCGAGTTTGCGGAGCACCTCGAAGTCCGTGTGATCGCGAAGCTCTGGCGGCAAGTCCGGGACCATCGCCGCGCCCTCCGTGGGCAAGTTCGGGACCGGCGGCGAGCCCTCTGCCGGCCCGCGGGTCGAATAGGGATCCTCCGTGGCGCCAGGGACGGTCTCGGGAGCGCCGCGTCCTGCGGCATGGGCGGCGCGGAGGCGGTGCAGGAAGTCGTCGCCGGACAGGCTGGCCGCCCGGGCGCAGCAATCCGGGCAGATATCGAGGTGGGCAAAGACCGCCGCGGCCCCGGCATCGTCGAGCTTGCCGGAGCCTAACCGGCTCAGGATGGTGTCCGAGGGATGGGCGCGCGACGGGGCTGACATTCGATGGCTCCTTCGGATCAGGGTGTCGATCACCGGCGGTCGTCGCCGCCCACTACCTGAGAAAGGCCAGGCCGCGGGCCGGCATTACGCGAAAGCGCAACCTCAATCGAGCAGGCCCGCACCCTCTTCCCGTAATCGCTTCAGGACACGGAACTTGGCCTGCACGACGCCATTCTCGCTCAGGCCCAGTTCCCGAGCGACCTGGGCCGCGGGCCGGTCTTCCAGCGCGAAGCGGGTAAACGCTTCCCAGGTGGCGGCGGCAAAGTCCGGCCTGATGACGGCCAGCAGCTTGCGGAAAACGTGCTTGTCGTGGTCCTCGTCCCACTGGCGGGCGAGGTCGCTGTTCGGGTCTTCGAGCTGCGCGAGCCGATGGTCAATCTCCTCGCCGCCGACGAGGGGCTGCTTGCGGCGGGTCTTGTGGAACGTCCGCAGGCGATTCACGGTGATCTGCCGCAGCCAGGCGCGAAAAGAACCCTGGCGCCGCCGCTCGAAGGACGGCAACTCCCGCAAGAGGACGAGGAGGACTTCCTGAGCCAGGTCGTCGGCCTCGTTGCGCAGCCCAGGGACGCCGGACAGCCAATGGCGGATCAGCGGCAGGTAGATCTCCTGAAGCCTGCGCCAATCGGCGGCGTCGGGACCGGCACACTTCAGTCAGTCGAGCAGGCTGAGGGACGTCGTGTTCATGAGGGGAACGCCGGCAACGCATCCGCAGGATGCGAGTGCTACTGCGGCGATTATCCGGCTCTTCCTCATCTTCGTCAAACAAATTCAACTGGCACGCGCAGCGGTATGGCCCAACGAGCGCGGGGTCGGTGTGTGCGCATTCTGACTCAGGCGCGTTTCTTCTTCGGACGCGTGCCTGAGTCGTCGGCGTCCTCCGCTTGAGCGAAACTGGTCAGTTTCATCACGAGGAACTGATCGAGGTCGAGGCCCGCCGCTGTGGCCCGCGCGCGCAGCACGCGGACGATCGCGTGCGGCAGGCGAACGTGAAGATCCTCAGCGATGTGATCGAAGGTTTCACCGCCTGGGCGGGCCGGAGGGACTTCGTAGATACTGTCGAGCAGTTGGCCGATCTTCTGATTCTCTTCGGTCTCCAGAAATGCCGACCGCTCGTCCCGCGTGGGGAAGAGCACGGCACACTTGCCGCCGAGCCCGTAAACGGCGTTCATGGCTTGCACCCAACTTTTGCCCTCCCGAACGAGCTGCTGAGTGAACGCCAACGCTTCCCGCGCCCGGGTGGCGATGCTTCGCTTGGCCACGACTGTATCCCTCCTCCCATCTCGGACCGCACCCGCCTGGACCGGTTACCGAGTCGGTTTGCGCCCTTTGGCCGAGGGCACGGTGATGATCTCCACACCGTCGAAGTAACGAACTTCAAAGTACATGGCCTTCTGGCCCAACCGGCGGCCGATGGTAAGGACCAACTCCCGGGCGGCAGGGTAATCACCCCGCTGACAGGCAACCTCCAGGCGTCGGCTCCGCTCCGAGTAGACCTTGCCGTCCTCGTCCGTCCACGCCCCTTCCGCCGCCTCTTCCAAGGTCCATCCGCTGAACAGGACGTTCACCTCGGCAGTAATTGCTCGCCACACGGCGGGCGGCACAGGCGTGCCATCATTATAGTGGGTCGGAATCCGGGTAATGAAGATCACGGCGGGCATCCTTTCACGTTGGCGCGGCCTCTCCCTCGCGCTCAGCCCACCGCGAAGCCCGTGTGATGCCGCAGCTCGCGCGGGTGCCAGGCAAGGACGATATCGGTCTGCGGAATTCCCGCCTCGATGAGTGCGTCGGCGACGGGGCGGTCGGTCCCGTCGTACTGAATCCACACCTTGCCGTCGATGATATCGATGTGGATGACGGTCCCATGTACCCGTAGCCTGCGATCCCAACCGATGTCCATCACCTCGTAATGGTCGCGCACGGGGTCCACGATCATTTCGGTGTCGATCTGACCGTTCGCCGGTTTGTACCGAGCGTATTCCTCCAGGACCTGGCGAACGATCTTGCGGTATCGCTCTAATTGATCCATTGGACGATCCTTTCTTCCTCTTCGTCAAAGACAACGACGCGTAAGGGTAGCCGATTCACGATGAACTGCCCGAAGCGATCCGCCAGGACCTCGTCGTAGGCACTGAAATGCACCGCCATGTACAGGGCGCGACCAGGATCGGTCTCTTCGATGAGCATTCGGTAGACTTCGTACTGCCCGACGGCCTCCTCGAGATTGCGCACCGAAGATCGACCGAGGAAGCTCTGGATCTCGACAGCGATTTGTCGCCCTTCTTTTTCGGCTGCGAGTGTTGCTCGTTCCGCGCCGAGATCGACAAAGAGCTTCCGATCTCCGTAAGCAAGCTTGTACGGGTCGTGCGTGATAGTCCAACCGTCGGCCTGTAGTGCCCTGACGACCGCATCGTGATAAATGTTCCTGGCGGACATCGCACCCCCCGAACGGACACTCATGACACTGCTCATCATACCCCGAACCTGCATGTGCAGTCGAGGGCACAGCCAGGTTGCTGGGCTTGCCGCTTCGCGCTCGCGCCTCCCGAAGGACGGCGCGAGCGCGAAACGGCAAGCCGGTCACCACTTCTTGTACGGCAGGAACTTCCCGCTCATCGTCACCACGACGCGGTCGCCCTTCGGGTCTTCCTTCTTCTGAATGTCCATCTCGAAGTCGATGGCGCTCATGATGCCGTCGCCGAACATCTCGTGGATGATGGCCTTGAGGGTCGTGCCGTAGACCTGCGTGATCTCGTGGAAGCGGTAGATCAGCGGATCGACCGGCACCGTCTGCCCCACGGAGCCTTTCGTCGGGATCTCCTGCAGGGCGGCGGCCACGTCCGGCCCCAGCCCGAGCAGCACGACTGCCTTGTGCGCCTCCTCGGCCGACATGGTGGCCTGGCCGAGCAGGGCCGACGCCACCCAGACCTTGTGGCGGCCGACCGCCTTGGCGATCGCCTCAAAGCTCAGTCCCTTCTGTTTCTTCGCTTCCAGGATCCGGACGGTGGCGTCGTCGCGCGTCATGGCAGGAAATCCCCCAGTCAGTGAGCGGGAGAGGTGGCGGTTGAACTGGAGGTTTCTTAGGATTTCCTCGCGGATTGACCACTCGCCAAGCGTTGTCACGATCGCTGGACTCGGGTATCTTGAATGAGGGAAAAGGTGCGGCTCACGTCGAGGGGTTGAGACCACGCGGAGGACAATTCCATGACTCAGGCGGTGTCGCGAGAGCTGAGCCAGGCGCTGGCGAAGATCGATCGGCCCGGCTCGTTCTGTGCCAGCGGCAGCGTCCCGGCCGTCCTGCCGGGGTTGGAGGTGGAGGGCCTTGGGCCGATCGGCTTACCCCTCACCGCCAGGCAGGCGGAAGAGCTAAAGGCCCGCTGCGAGCAAGCCCCCTACGGCAAGGGGGAGGAGACCGTCATCGATACGACCGTGCGGCGCGTCTGGCGCCTGACGCCGGATCGATTCTCGCTGACGAACCCCGATTGGGAGCAATTCCTGCGGCAAACGGTCCGCAAGGTCCAGGAGGAGCTGGGCCTGGAAAAGCAGAAGCTGCAAAGCCATCTGTACGACCTGCTGCTCTACGAGCCGGGGAGCTTCTTTCTGCCTCATCGCGACGGCGAGAAGCTCGACCGCATGGTCGCGACACTGGTCATCGTGCTTCCCTCGTCCTTCCAGGGTGGCGAGCTGGTGGTACGGCACGACGGAGAGGAACGGACGGTCGATTTCGGCGGCGACAACAACGCGTTTCACATCCACTTCGCCGCTTTCTATGCCGACTGCGAGCACGAAATCCGCCCTCTGCGCAAGGGTTATCGCCTCTGCCTCGTCTACAACCTGACGCTGGCGAAAGCGAAGAAGGGCCTCGCCGCCCCGCGCACCTCGGAACAGGTCGAGAAGATCGCAGAAATCCTCGGCCGATGGGTGAAGGACAGCGAGCCGCGGAAGTTGGTCGTGACGCTGGGCCACCAGTACACCGAGGGCGGACTGACCTGGGACGCGCTGAAGGGAGTGGACCGTACACAGGCGCAGGCCCTTGCCGAGGCGGCCCGGCGGGCGGGCTGTCAGGCTCACCTGGGGCTGCTCACCTTCCACGAGTCCGGCTCGGCGGTGGACGACGGGGGCGGCTACTACGGCCACCGCCGCCGCTGGTACGACGACGACGAGGACGAGTACGACGAGGACGACGCCGGTCTCCATGAGATGGACGAAGTGTTTGAAACCAGCCTGACGGCGGAGCACCTGATCGACCCCGAGGGCAACCGGCTGCCGCTGGGGCCGCTTGACGTCGAGGAGGACGAGGTCCTCGACTCGGAGTCGCTCACGGACGTGGAACCCGAGGAGGATTTTGAAGGCTACACAGGCAACGCGGGCATGACTCTCGACCGCTGGTATCGTCATGCGGCGATTCTTCTCTGGCCGAACCCGAGGCATTTCGAGGTCCTCTGCACCGCCGGCAGCCAAAGCGCCGTCGAGGCCCTGGGGCAGATGGTGAAGCAGTGGCAGAAGGCGGGGCCCACGGGCACCGCAGCGCTGCGGGCGGGGTGCATCGACTTCGCCGCCTCGATCATCGCGCGGTGGCAAGAAAACCCCTACGGCGGCCCCTTCGCCGAAAAAGCGGAACCGTGCCGTCTGTTCCACTCGCTCGCGGCGATCGACGACCCCAGGCTCGTCAAGGCCTACCTCGGCGAGGTGCTGCCTCAGGATGCGGCGGTCGATCCGGCCAAGTCCCTGGCGGCGGTCTGCCGGAAGCACGGCTGGCTGGCCTTTCGACCGGAGTTGGAGTCCGCGTTCCAGAAGACGACAGCGGGGTCGCTCGCGAGGAATGTCCGGCTGCTGGAGCACATTTCCCTGGCCCGGCCGGGGAAGAACGAAGGAGGGGCCGAACTCTGTGAAGCCCTGGCTCCTGCCCTCGTCGCGGCCCTCGAAGGGATCGACCAGCAACCGGCCGCGCACGATTGGCGGGTGCAGGAAGTGAAGAGGGCGGACGTGCTGGCCGGACTGGCCCGGTCGCTGCTGGCCGCCGAGCAGGGCGAGCTGCTGTCGCGCGTCGTGGCCCACGCCCTGGCCAGGCCGAAGAAGTACCCCCTGACGCTCGCGCACGTGGCCGCGCTCACCGCCCTCCAGCCCTGGCTCAAGAAAAACGTCACCAAGCCTTGTCCCGCGCTGGCCGACTGGGTCGCCGCGTGCCGGCAGCAGCTGGAAGCGCTGACGGCCAAGGCGCCGCAACCGCCTGCCGACTTCCGTCGCGCCGCCCCGACTTCCTGCAAGTGCTCGGACTGCGACGAGCTGAGACGGTTCCTGCACGACCCGCAGGAGCAAGTGCATCAATTCCGTGCCGCCGAACATCGCCGCCGGCACCTGGAAGACATCGTCCGCGGGCACGGTTCTGACCTGGACCTCAAGACCGAGCGGCGCGGGTCGCCGCACACCCTGGTCTGCACCAAGAATACCGCGTCATACAAGGCCCAGGTCGCGACGTTTCATCAGGACCAGGAGTACCTGAAGACCGTGCTGGCGATCCAGGCCAGCCTGCCGAAAGGAAACGCCGGAAAGACGTGATCCAGGTGACCGCGACGATCAAGAAGAAGTAGCGCGGTCCCAGGGTCCTGCGAAGCCGCAAGCGGCTCAGGCGGGCCGCAGGATCAGCTTGCTCACCTCGGGACGGCAGTTGAAGCGCAGCGGTTGATCGCCGCCGAGGCCGCGACTGACGTGCAGCACCGTCGGAGGCTCGTCGAAGGTGCCGCAGTCGTAGCGACGGCCGTACCGACTTGGGATCACCACCGAGCCGATCAGCGGCAAGCGGATCTGTCCGCCGTGGACGTGGCCGGCCAGCATCAGGTCGATGCCCTGCCGCCGCGCCCAGCCAATGTTGTCCGGCGTGTGGCTCAGGCACAGGCGGAACGGCCCCGATGGGCAGGCCGACAGGTCCGGCGCCGTCCCGAACCAGGGCCCTTCGTGGCCGATCACCACCAACGGCTCGCCGCGCACCTCGATCTGCGTCCAGGTGTTGCCCAGGACGCGCATCCCCGCCCGGCCCAGCCGCCGCCGCACCAGCGCCGGCTCGAAGTAGCTGTCGTGGTTGCCCAGGATGGCGAAGGCGCCGCAGCGCGACTTCAGCCGGCCGAACAGCGGCACGATCCAGCGATAATGGACATCGGTGTCCACCGTGTCGCCGGTGAAGGCCACCAGGTCCGGCCCCCAGGCGGCACACAGGTCCATGACGCGGCGGAAGTAGTCGCGGTCGGGCGTGCCGGTGAAATGCACGTCGCTGAAGTGCAGGATGCTCAACCCGTCCCAGGCCGCCGGCAAGCGCTTCAGCCGTAGCGTTTTCTCGGTGATATCGACCTGAAACACCTGGTTCCCGGGGAGGCAGGCGAGGAACCGGCGCCCGCCGCGGCCGACGGGCTTGTAACCCAGTTCCGCGGCGACGTCGATCGTGCGCGTGTGGTTGCTCTCCAGCACCGCCGGCCTCGGCCGCACCAGGCGCCACACCGTGATCAGGGCGAAGACGACGAGGGCCAGCCAGCAAAGGACAACGTAGATCGCGACGGGAAGAAAGGCGGGGGAGGGGTCGGCCGCGTGAAACGGCGGCCGCAGGTCGAAGCCGAGGACGAACCAGATCGCGGCCGGCCCCGCCAGCAGCAGCACGGCGTGGACCCACTGGACGAGGTCGATCATCCGGCGGCCCAGTCCGGTGCCGTACCAGGTGTTATGGCTGCGGATCAACAGGACGGCGTGTCCGGCGACCGCGGCCAGGAAGAGAAGCGCGCCGGCCGCCTCGCTGGGGGAGAGGGGGAAGGTCGCGAAGGGAAGGGGCGCTGGGTCCGTAATGCTCATCAATCCTCACCGGCTCAGGCCTGCACCACTTCCGGTTGCTTGGCGGGCGCCGGCTCTGGCCCCTCCAGGGCTCCCAGGAGTTGGTCAATGCGGAAAGGTTTGTAAAGCACGAAGCGCAGGCCGTCCTGGCGGGCCTTGACCAGCGTGTGCGTCGGGTCGTAGCCGTAGGCGGTCATGAGGATGACGCGCGCCTGCGGCTGGGCCTGGCGCAGCTCGCGGTAGACCTCGTAGCCGCTGCGGTCCGGCAGGCGGATGTCGGCCAGGACGTAGTCGTAGGTACACAGCCGGGCCATCGTGGTCGCCTCCTGGGTGTCGCGCGCCGTCTCGACGACGCACCCCCAGCGACCGAGCAACCCGTGCGCCGAGCGGCGCACGCGCTCGTCGTTGTCGGCGACCAGGACGCGCTTGCCCTTCAACTTCGGGCGGGTGCCGTCCTCCGAGTGCGGCTGCGCCTTGCCGGCCGGCACCAGGCCTTCGCCCACTTTCTGGATGCTCTGCTTGATGGCGCGGGCCCCGGCCAGGATCTGCCGCAGCTTGGCGGCCATCTCGGCGTCGTGACCGATGTAGCGGTCGAGGACCGCGGTCGCCGCCGTCAGGATGTCGTCCACCGGCAGGGCCACCTCGCTGCTGATGGCCTCCACCGAGCGCGTGGCCGTGCTGTGCTTCTCGGCCGACAGCAGTTCGAGGGTGTGCAGCGCCGAGGCGATCTCGCGGCAGAAGATCTCGGCGAACTGCAGGTCCTGTTCGCCGAAGCCGTTCAAGGTCGGGCTCTCGACGTTGAAGGTGCCGATGACCTGGTCTTCGTACAGCAGCGGCACCGTGAGGGAGGAGCGCGCCCCGGCCGCCCCCTGGATGTAGAGCGGGTCGTTGGTGGCGTCGCCGCACAGGTAGCTCTGGCCGGAGGAGGCCACGAAGCCGGTGACGCCGTTGCCCTGGGGCTCGGCGTAGAGCACGCGGTGGGCCGCCTCCGGCGTCATGCCCTCTTCGAGGAGCGGCTCCAGGCGGCCCGTCTGCCGGTCGAGCAGGCGGATCTCGATGACGTCGTAGTGCAGCAGGTCGTGCGTCAGCCGGCGGATGTCCTGCTTGAGCAGCTCGACGCGCTCCTCCGGGCTCATGTCGGACAGCTGGTCGGGGGCCAGGGCGGCCAACTCGGCGCCGGCCTTGTGCAGGGCGTCGAGCTTCTGCTGCTGCAGTTCCTCGGCGGTCACGTCGCGGGCCAGGACGATCAGCTGCGCCGTCGGCGACTCGCGGTTGCTCATCGGCGTGACGCGCAGCTCGAGGTAGCGGTCAGTGGAGCAGTGCAGGCGCGTGGTGGCGATCCGGCCGGCCAGGGCGGTGTGAAACGGCGAATAGTCGGGGCCGAGAATTTCGGGGGTGCCGAGGACTTCGTAGAAGCCGCGGCCGCGGACGTTGCCGCCGCCGCAACAGGTCGCGAAAGCCGGGTTGGACCAGATCACGCGCAGGTCGGCGCCGACGACCGCCACGCCGTCCGCGAGGGCGTCGAGCAACCGCCCGGCCCGGGTCAGGTCGCCGGCCTGCTCGCGCAGGGCCGGCTCGGTCGAGTCGGCACAGAAGGCGTCGAAGTGCTGTTCGCGCAGCAGGGCCAGGGCCTGAGGCACACTGTCCACCCGCACCACATCGCAGTCCTGCAAGCGGGGTTGCAGCAAGCTGGTGACGCGTCCCACGTTTTCGAGAACCAGGATCCGTGGTCGTTCCGGCACGATCTACCCACCCCCTTGTGGTCGGCTGCGCTGCGACGATCTAGTGAATTATAAGGTTCTTTGCGGCAAGCCACAAGCCGGCCCGGCCAGCAGGGGGCGTCAGCCCCCGCTGCGGGTGGTGGTGCCACCGCCATGCGCTTGCCTGAAGGCCGGCGAGAACCTCGTGGACTGCGCGTGCGGAATGAGGCGGGGCGGCGCGGGAGTTGCATTATCTCCCAGGTCGTCGTGGAGAGGCCCGAGTGACGGACTTCTGCCTGCGGTTCGCGGGCCGAAGCCAGCATTCATTCAACAAGGAGACTTGCCGGTGTACGCCTACCTGCGAAGTGCCTGTTTCGTGATCCTGGCCGGTGCGGTGCTCGCCGTCTCGGCGCGGGCAGCCGACGACGTCGGCGTCCCGTCGAAGGAGGTCAAGCCGGTCGTCGAGAAGGGTTACGCCTATCTCAAGAAAAGTCAGAAGACCGACGGCAGCTTCGGCGACCGGCCGGAGCAGGCGCCGGGCATCACCGCCCTCGTCGCCGCCGCCCTGCTGCACAACGGCTACGGCCCCGACGACCCGGTCACCGGCGCCGCCCTGAAGTACCTCGAGGAGCAGGTGAAGAAGGACGGCGGCATCTACAGCAAGGGGCTGGCCAACTACGTCACCAGCGTCGCCCTCATGGCCCTCAGCGACGCCAACCAGGGCGGCAAGTACGACACCGTCATCAAGAACGCCAGCAAGTTCCTCAAGAGTCTCCAGTTTGACGTGGACGAGAAGGACGCGAAGTACGGCGGCGTCGGCTACGGCAACGGCGGCCCCAAGGAACGCCCCGACCTGTCCAACACACAGCTCTTCCTCGACGCGCTCATGGCGGCGGGCGTGCCGAAGGATGACCCCGCCGTGCAGCGGGCCGTCAAGTTCATCAGCCGCTGCCAGAACCTTCCCGGAGAGACCAACGACCAGCCGTTCGCCAAGAAGACCAGCGAGGACGACAAGGGCGGCCTCACCTACAACCCCTTCGTCCCCGACGACGACCACCCGAGCAAGACGGCCGACGGCGGCCTGCGCTCGCTGGGCGGGATGACCTACGCCGGGCTGAAGAGCTTCCTCTACGCCGGGGTGAGCAAGGACGACCCGCGCGTCAAGGGGGCGATCAACTGGATTCGCCGGCACTACACCCTGGAGGATAACCCCGGCATGGGCCAGTCGGGACTGTACTACTACTACCACACCTTCGCCAAGGCGATGAGCGCCTGGGGCGAGGACCGCTTCGAGGACGCCAAGGGGACCAAGCACGACTGGCGGCGCGACCTGTTCGACGCGCTGAAGGCCCGCCAAGGCAGCGACGGCAGCTGGGTCAACAAAAAGGACCAGGCATACGGCGAAAAGAACGCCGACCTCGCCACCGCCTTCGCGCTGCTGGCGATCAGCTATACACAACCGGCGAAGAAGTAGCCACTGGCGGGGAGGATGCGCCGTCGCGCGGCGCAGGCGGCCTCCTCCCCTCTCTCCGATACTCTGGGGAGAGGGGTTGGGGGTGAGGGGCTGTCTTCTCCCCCTCACCCCCAACCCCTCTCCCCCAAGGGGCGAGGGGAGGAAGCCGCCAGCCGATGGCTTTCCGCCGCCGATGCCGTACACTGCCCCTCGTAGCCCGACCTTCCCCGAGGGACCCGCCATGACGCCGCACCTCCGCCGCCTGCTCGTCGTCATCATTCCCGCCCTGCTCGTCCTGCCGGCCATCGGCGAGGAAAAGGAGGAATTGTTCAAGGCCAAGCCGTTCACCGAGGAGAAGTCGTTCACCGGCGGCATCGAGGGGCCCGCCTGCGACGCCAAGGGCAACGTCTACGCCGTCAACTTCCAGAAGGATCAGACCATCGGCCGCGTCACCCCCGACGGCAAGGCCGAGGTGTGGGTCGAGCTGCCGGGGAAGAGTACCGGCAACGGCATCGTCTTCGACAAAAAAGGGATGATGTACGTTGCCGATTACGTCGGCCACAACGTCCTAAAAATTGACCCGGCCACGAAGAAGGTGACGGTCTTCGCCCACGAAGACAAGATGAACCAGCCGAACGATTTGGCCATCGCCCCCGACGGGACCCTGTACGCCAGCGACCCGAATTGGGGGAACAGCACCGGTCAGGTGTGGTGCATCGACCGCGAGGGGAAGGTGACTCTCGCGGCCGAGAAGATGGGCACGTCGAACGGCATCGAGGTCAGCCCCGACGGCAAGACGCTGTACGTCAACGAGAGCGTTCAGCGCAACGTCTGGGCGTTCGACATCGGCAAGGACGGCTCGCTGTCGAACAAGCGTCTTTTGAAGAAGTTCGACGACTTCGGCTTCGACGGCATGCGCTGCGACGTGGACGGCAACCTGTACATCAGCCGATACGGCAAGGGGACGGTGGCGGTGCTGTCGCCGGCGGGCAAGGTGCTGCGCGAGATCGACGTGCTGGGCGAGTCGCCGAGCAACCTGTGCTTCGGTGGGGCGGACGGGCGCACGGTGTACGTCACGGAGGTGAAACATCGTCGGCTGGTGCAGTTCCGGGTGGACAGGCCGGGGCTAGCGTGGCAGCGCTGGCAGGAGAAGTGAAACGCCGCTTGCGGCTTAGCGTCCGTTCCCCCATTATGAAGCCAACGCTAAGCCGCAAGCGCCCCCTCCGTGTCAGGGTCGCTCCTCCTGGAGAGCAGCCCAGCTTCTGAGCGCGTCAGCAGCAACCTCACGCACGGCCTGGTCCTGGTCCTCGCCCTCCAGTTTGTGAAGAGCTTCCTCGACCTTCAGTTCCGTCAGCCGCGCAAGGAGCTTCGGCGAGGCGAGAGGCTTCAACCCAGCGGGTGGGCGTTCGGGCTCATCCTGCCTCCCTTCGCGGGTCGGGACTCCCTTGAGCAAACCGCGGGCTTGGCGGCGGACGAAGATCGTGTTATCGGCCACCAAGCTCACGAAGACCGCCGCACCCCGGCGCATGATCGGCGTACTGTCGTCAATATACCTGAGGATCAGCTTCGCCACCTCATCTGTGCGTTCCTCACCCTGTTGCTGGAGGACCGTGAACGCGGCCATCTGCATCAGTTGCTTTGAAGCCCGCTGACGTTTGGCCTCCTCCGGACTGCTGGGCGGGAGGAGCGGTAGGTTGCGGTAGTCCACCTGAATACGCAGACAGTAAGGCACGAACGCTTCCAGGTCACCGGTGACCTTGAACCAGGCGCAGTAAGCGTTGTGGCGAACCTCGAAGTCCTTATCCTCTCGGGCGGCATCGATCGCGCGGCGAGCCCGGTCGTCCCGCTCCGCCGCTTGACCAAGAAGCAAAATCGCCCCCCGCCGTACGGCCGGGTCCCCTTGGGCCGCTGCCGTCAGCAGCACTTCTGTCGTTTCGGGGGGAACTTCTTTGAAGAGGCCGGAATAGGTCTCGAGGGCTCCGCGCAGCTCGCGGTCCTCATCGAACAGCGTTCGCGCCACCGATGGTGGACAAGCTCCGTTCTCATGGTGGTGAGCGATCAAACACCGTGCCTCGGTAGCTCTCCAGCGAACACGGGGGTCAGGATCCTCCTTCATCCAGCGTTCGATGAGAGGGATGGACCGGGTAACGCCTAGCTGCTCGCTCAGATGAGACAAGCAGTCCAGCACCTCGAGCCGTTCTTCCGCCGACGCCTGCGGCCTGAGCTTCTGGGACCGGTCCGCGAACGGCTTGAGCCACCAGAGCCAGAGGCCGAGGGCAAGTAACAAGATCGGGACGGCGAATAGCAGGACTTTGCGAATCGACATGATGTCACCTACCGACGCCGGTTCAGGAGCACATCGACGTGCCTGGCTGCCAACTTACCTCTCAGCATGCGACACGGTGTGCGAGTCGTCAACGCGCAAGACGCCTACTCCGGTGGACCGGACGGGCAGGCGGTGGACGTCGCGGCGATTTGTAGTAGTGCGTGGGGCGGCCGTGCTGCAGCTCGGCGTCCTCCATCAGTGTCGAGTGCAGGTGCATGCTCATCGCCAGGTCGCGCGCCGACGCCGCCATCTCCGCCGCCAGCACGCACTCGCCGATCAAGTCGCCCGCATTGCGGCGGTGCCAGGGCTGTTCGGGTAGAATGTGACAAGCCCCCTGAACGAAAGGAGAAGGGCCATGAGCCTCAGTGAAGTCGTCATCGAAGGCACCCTCAAGCCGGATGGCACGCTGGAACTGGACCAGAAGCCCAACCTGTCGCCGGGCCGGGTCACGGTCGTGTTGCGGCAAGTGTCCGCAGCGCCCCAGCCGCCCAAGGAGGACTGGTGGCAGTTCCTACAGAACGCCAGAAAGAGAATGGAAGAAGCCGGCTGCCATTTCATGGACGACAAGGAGGTGCAGGCGCACATCGAGTGGCTTCGCGCGCCCGATCACATTGATGAACTGCTCCGAGAAGCCGATGAGCGACGCCGGCAACCGGAGCAACCATAATGCTGATCTACTGCGATAGCGTCATCCTGATTTACTACCTCGACCACACCGGGTCGTTCAACATGCGGGCCAGGAATCGACTGGCGACCCTCGCCGCCGCAGGGGATCGGGTTGCTATCAGCGATCTGGTGCGGCTCGAATATCGCGTCGAGCCGGTCAGGACGGGTGACCCGGTGAAACTGACGATCTTCGATGCCTTCTGCGGCCGACCCGATGTTCAGCTGGTCCCGATCGCAACCGCAGTATTCGATCGAGCCACGGTCATCCGCGCCAGACACAACTTCAAGCTCGGCGATTCGCTGCACCTGGCAGCTGCGGTCGAGGGCGGCTGCCACCGCTTTCTGACCAACGACACCCGGCTGTCAGCATTCCCCGACATTCCCGTAGAAGTGCTGCCATGAGTGAGGCACTGGCTACTTCCGCGGCGGCTTGTAGTAATGTGTCGCGCTGCCGTGCAGCAGCTCCGCGTCCTCCATGAGCGTCTCCGTCAAGGTCGGGTGCGGGTGCATGCTCATGGCCAGGTCGCGCGCCGACGCCGCCATCTCCACTGCCAGCACCCCCTCGCCAATCAGCTCGCCCGCGCCCACCCCGCAGATGCCGACGCCCAGTACCACATCGGTTTCGGGATCGACGATCAGCTTCGTCACCCCCTCGGTGCGGCCCAGCGTCGCCGCCCGGCCGGACGCCGCCCACGGGAAGCGCTCGACCTTGACCTCGCGGCCCTGCTTCTTCGCCTCGGTCTGTGTCACGCCGCACCAGGCGATTTCCGGATCGGTGAAGACCACCGCCGGCACGGCGCGCACGTCGTACACAGCCGGCTCCCCGGCGATGGCCTCGACGGCCACCTTGCCCTCGTAGGTCGCCTTGTGGGCCAGCATCGGCTCGCCGGCCACGTCGCCTACGGCCCAGATGGCCTCGTCCGTCGTGCGCCGCTGGCCGTCCACCTTGACGACGCCTTTCTCGTCGAGCTGCACCTTCGTGTTTTCCAGGCCGAGGTCGCGGCTGTTCGGCCGGCGCCCCACGGCGATCAGCACGCGCTCGAAGGTCGGCTCCCTGTCCTCGACTTCCTCCCCCTCCAGCACCACCTTGACGCCGTTGGCCGCCGCGCTCAGGCGCACCACCTTCGTATTCAGGTAGATCTTGTGGAAGAGTCCCTTGAGGCGCTTCTGCAAGGGCTGGACCAGGTCGCTATCGACGCCGGGCAGCAGGCTCGGTGTCAGTTCCACGACCGTCACCTTGCTGCCCAGCGCGGCGTAGACGTAGCCCAGTTCCAGGCCGATGTAGCCGCCGCCGACGACCAGCAGCGACGCCGGCAGTTCCTCCAGGCGCAGCGCGGCGGTCGAGTCCATGACGCGCGGCGAATCGAGTGCCAGGGCCGGCGGCTTCACGGGGAGCGAGCCCGTCGCCACGATGCAGTTGCGAAAGGCGAGGCGGCGGCCGTCGTCGAGCTGCACGGTGCGGCTATCGGCGAAGCGGGCGCGGGCATGGACAAATTCGACCTTGCGCGACTTGCACAGGCCGAGGAGGTTGGTGGAGAGGGTGGCGACGACCTTCTGCCACTGGCCGCGGACGCCGCCGAGGTCGATCTTCGGGGGGCCGAAGTCCAGGCCGAAGTGGGCGGCGTCGCGGACGTCGGTGATGAGCTTGGCGGTGTGCAAGAGCGCCTTGCTCGGGATGCAGCCAACGTGCAGGCAGGTGCCGCCGGGCTTCTCCCCGGCGTCGATGAGGGTGACTTTCATCCCCTTGTCGGCGGCCAGGAACGCCGCGCCGTAGCCGCCCGGGCCGGCGCCAAGGACTACCAGTTCGGATTCGATGGTGTCGGCCATGAGTGGTCCTTTGTTTACCCGCGGGGGCGATTTATCGTTTCGCGAACCGATAAATCGCCCCCGCGGGTAAACCGGTTATTATGCGTGCAGCAGCATCACCAGCGGGTTCTCCAGCATCTCGGCGAGCCGGCGCGTGAAGCGCGCCGCGGCGGCGCCATCGATCACGCGATGGTCATACGACAGCGACAAGGGCAGCATCAACCGCGGCAGCACCTGGCCGTCGCGCACCACCGGCTCCTGGCGCGAGCGCGATAGGCCCAGGATCGCCACCTCCGGCCAGTTGATGATCGGCGTGAAGCCGGTGCCGCCGATGCCGCCGAGGTTGGTGATCGTGAACGTGCCGCCCTGCATGTCGGCCTTGCCCTTGCGCGCCGCCTCCGCCGCGTCGGTCAGCTCCTGCGCCAGCTCGGCGACGCTCTTTTTATCCACGTCGCGGATGACCGGAACCAGCAGACCGCCCTCGGTGTCCACCGCGACGCCGACGTGGTAATAGCGCTTCAGGATCAATTGGCCCGATGCGAGATCGAGGCTGGCGTTGAAGGTCGGGAACTCCTTCAGGGCGATGGCCGCCGCCTTCAAGGCAAACGCACTGATCGTCAGCTTCGGGCCGGACTTCTGCGCCTTGCGGAACGCTTCCAAATCGGTGACGTCGGCGAGGTCGTGCTGCGTGACGTGCGGGATGAGGCCCCACGCGAGGCTCATCTGCCCGGCGGTCAGCTTGCGGACGCGCGTCAGCGGCTGCGCCTCGATGGGGCCGAACTTGGCGAAGTCGGGCAGCTTAGGCGCCGACGCGGTGGCAGGCGCCGCGGCCGCGGCCGACCCGGAGGCGAGTCGGCGGACGAACCCCTTTACGTCCTCGGGGGTGATGCGACCGTTGCGGCCGCTGCCCGACACCTCCCGCAGATCGACGCCGAGTTCGCGCGCCAGCTGGCGCGTCGCGGGGCCGGCGAGGGGGATGTTGCCCGTCTCGGCCGCGGGGGTCCGGCGGCCGTTGCCCACGTTGGCCTCCCGCGCGGCCTCGGCGGCGGTGTGCTTCGGGGGCGGCTCCGCCTCGCGCTGAGTCGTGCGCGGGGCGGTCTTCTCCGGCTTTACCTCCTTGACCGTGGGAGCGGTGGCGCCGTCCGTCTCCTCGATGAGGACGTAAGGCTGGCCAACCTTGACCTGATCGCCAGCCTTGACGAGCACTTTCGTGACCCGGCCGGCCACGGGCGAGGCCACGTCGAGCGCCGCCTTGTCGGCCTGGACCTCGAGCAGCGCCTGGTCCTTTGCGACCACATCACCCGCCGCGACCTTGACCGCGTTCACCTCGACGCTCTCGACGTTCTCCTTGAGCGCCTGGAGTTTGATCTCGCTCGCCATCGATGTCCTCGTGGGCTGCTTGCCGCTTCACACCACCTGCGAAGCCGCAAGCGGCTGATTATGCCCGCATCGGGCTGACCTTCTCGGGATCGATGCCCAATTGCCGGATGGCGTCGCGCACCACCTCGGGCTTGATCGCCTCGCGGCGCGCCAGTTGCGCCAGGGCCGCCACGGTGACGCACTCCGCGTCCACCTCGAAGAAGCGCCGCAGCGCCTCGCGCGTCTCGCTGCGGCCGAAGCCGTCGGTGCCCAGCGGATACAACCCGCCCGGCACCCAGCGCGTAATCATCTCCGGCACCGACTTCATGAAATCGCTGGCCGCGAGGAAGATGCCCTCCTCCTTCGCCAGCACGCTCTCGAGGTAACTCTGCCGCGGCTTCTCGGTCGGGTGCAGCATGTTCCAGCGCTCGACCTCCAGGGCCTCGCGCCGCAGCTCCTTGTAACTGGTCACGCTCCACACGTCGGCAGCCACGCCGAACTGCCCCGCCAGCATCTCCTGCGCCTTCAGGACGTGCGGCAGGATCGGCCCGCTGCCGAGCAGATGCACCTTCAACCGGGGGGATGACTCCCCCCGCTCGCCCGGGATCGGGGCCGGCCGCAGCTTGTACATCCCTTTGAGAATGCCTTCGGCCGAGCCCTCCGGCATCGGCAGCATCGGGTAATTGTCGTTATAGAGCGTGATATAGTAGAAGATGTCCTCCGGCTTGTCGCCGTACATGCGGCGGATGCCGTCGCGGATGATGGCGGCCAGCTCGAAGGCGTAGGCCGGGTCGTAGGCCACCACGTTGGGCACCGTCGAGGCCAGGACGTGACTGTGGCCGTCCTCGTGCTGCAAGCCCTCGCCGTTGAGCGTCGTTCGGCCGGCCGTCGCCCCCAGCAGGAAGCCGCGCGCCCGCGAGTCGGCCGCCGCCCACATCAGGTCGCCGACCCGCTGGAAGCCGAACATCGAATAAAAGATGTAGAACGGCATCGTCGGCAGCCCGTGGATGGCGTAGGCGCTGCCGGCCGCGATGAACGACGACGTCGAGCCCGCCTCGGTGATGCCCTCCTCCAGGATCTGGCCGTTCTTCGCCTCCCGGTAGGCCGTGGCCGCGTACTGGGCATCGACCGGGTCGTACAGCTGACCGACGTTGGAATAGATCTTGTAAGTCGCAAAGAGCGGGTCCATGCCGAAGGTGCGGGCCTCGTCGGGGATGATCGGCACCACCCACTTGCCCAGCTCCTTGTCGCGCAGCAGCCGGCCGAGGATGTCCACGAAGACCATCGTGGTCGAAGGGGTCTTGTCGCCGCTCCCCTTGGCGTAGGCGGCGACCAACTCCTCGCCGGGCGCCTTCAGCGGCGGCGTTTTTCGGGCCCGGCGCTGCGGCAGGTAGCCGCCCAGCACCTTGCGCCGCTCCTGCAAGTACTGCATCTCGCGCGAGTCGTCCGGCGCCCGGTGGAAGGCGGCGTGTTCGACCTCCTCGTCCGACAGCGGCAGGCCGAAGCGGTTGCGGAACTCCACCAGGTACTTCGCCTGGATCTTCTTCTGCTGGTGGGCCGTGTTCTTGCCCTCGCCCGCCTCGCCCAATCCGTATCCCTTGACGGTGTGCGCCAGGATGACCGTCGGCCGACCCCGGTTATCGACCGCGGCCTTGTAGGCGGCGTAGACCTTCTCCGGGTCGTGCCCGCCGCGTTTCAGCTTCTCCAGCTGCTCGTCGCTGAGGTGCTCGACCAGTTGCAGCAACTCGGGGTACTTGCCGAAGAAGTGCTTGCGGATGTAGGCGCCGCCGGCGACGGTGTACTTCTGGAACTCGCCATCGACAACCTCGCCCATGCGCTTGACGAGCAATCCGCTCTTGTCGGCCGCCAACAGCGGATCCCAATCGCTACCCCAGATGACCTTGATGCAGTTCCAGCCGGCGCCGCGGAAGGCCGCCTCCAGCTCCTGGATGATCTTGCCGTTGCCGCGCACCGGGCCGTCGAGGCGCTGCAGGTTGCAGTTGACCACGAAGATCAGGTTGTCCAACCCTTCGCGCGAGGCCAAGGTCAGGGCGCCGAGCGACTCCGGCTCGTCGCACTCGCCGTCGCCCAGGAAGCACCAGACGTGCTGGTTGGACTCCTTCATCAGGCCGCGGTGCTCCAGGTAGCGGTTGAAGCGCGCCTGGTAGATCGCCATGATCGGGCCGAGGCCCATCGACACCGTGGGGAACTGCCAGAAGTCGGGCATCAGCCACGGGTGCGGGTAGGACGCCAGACCGCCGCCCGGTTGCAATTCGCGGCGGAAGTTTTCCAGGACCTTCTCGCTCAGCCGGCCTTCGAGGAAGGCGCGGGCGTAGATGCCGGGCGAGGCGTGGCCCTGGAAGTAAACGATGTCGGCCCCGTCGGGGTGGTCGGGTCCGCAGAAGAAATGGTTGAAGCCGATCTCGTACAGGGTGGCCGACGAGGCGAAGGTCGCGATGTGGCCGCCGAGGGTGCCGTCGATCTTGTTGGCGCGGACGACCATCGCCGTCGCGTTCCAGCGGACCAGGCTCTTGATGCGCCGCTCCAACTCGCGGTTGCCGGGGAAGACCGGCTGACGGCTCACCGGGATGGTGTTGATGTAGGGCGTGTTGGCCGTGAAGGGGATCTCGACGCCCTGCGTCACCGCCTTGTGCTTCAACTCGGCCAGGAGGAAGCGGGCGCGGTCCGGGCCGTCGTGCCGCAGGATCGACTCCAGCGAGTCGAGCCACTCGCGCGTCGCTTCGACGTCCACGTCCGCGGCCCCGTCCTCGTTCACGTCCAGCAGTCCCACGTCCCGCGCCATGGCAACTCTCCCCGCAACAGAGACAATCGGCTGAAGGATATTGTACGGAGCCGCTTGCGGCTTCGCACGGCCTGCGAAGCCGCAAGCGGCGGGACGGCGGGAAGTCAACTTGCGAGTGTTGCGGGGGGCCGCGTACAATAACCCCCCTGTGTTTCCTGCGCCACTCCTGACTGGCCACGGGGTGCCTTTTGACCGTTAGCCATCCCTCTCCCCGCCGCGTTGTCGTCCTCGGCTCGACCGGGTCCATCGGCACCAGCACGCTCGACGTCATCGCCCACCTTCCCCAACGGTTGCAAACGGCGGGTCTGAGTGCCCATTCGAGCTGGCCGGCCCTGTTCGAGCAGGCCAACCGCCATCGGCCGGCCTGGGTCACCGTCACCGACCCCGACGCGGTCCGCAAGCTCGATCGCAGCAAGCTCGATCACGGCATCGAACTGCTCACCGGCCCCGAAGGGGTCGCCCGCATGGTGGCCGACCCAGAGGTGGACGTCGTCCTGAGCGCCGTCGTGGGGGCCGCCGGGCTGGAGGGCACCTGGGCGGCGCTGGAGGCCGGCAAGACGGTCGCCGTCGCCAACAAGGAAACGCTGGTCATGGCTGGGCCGCTCGTCATGGAGCTAGCCGCCCGGCACAACGCGCTCGTCCTGCCCGTCGATAGTGAGCACAGCGCCGTCTTCCAGGCCCTGCACACAAGCCCGACGCGCCAGCGAGGGGGCCAGACAAGCCCGACGCGCCAGCGAGGAGGCCCCCTCGCTGGCGCGTCGGGCTTGTGTAGCGGCGCGGAAGAGGACCCCCTCGCTGGCGCGTCGGGCTTGTGTAGCGGCGCGGAAGACGGCCCCCTCGCTGGCGCGTCGGGCTTGTGTAGCCGCGTGGAAGAGGTCGAGCGCGTCGTTCTGACCGCCAGCGGTGGGCCGTTCCGCGGCAAGCGGGCGGCCGACCTGGCCGCGGTCACGGTCGATCAGGCCCTGCGGCACCCGACCTGGCGCATGGGGCCGAAGATCACCGTCGATTCGGCGACGCTGATGAACAAGGCGCTGGAGGTGATCGAGGCCCGCTGGCTGTTCGGCCTGCCGGCGAAGCGCATTGAGGTCATCATCCACCCGGAATCGATCGTGCATTCGTTCGTGGAGTTCGTGGACGGCTCGGTGCTGGCACAGCTGTCGCCGCCGGACATGCGCCTGCCGATCCAGTACGCCCTGACCTACCCCGAGCGGGTGGCGGGGCCGGCGCGGAAGCTGTGCTGGCGCGAGTTGTCGGAATTGCGCTTCGAGCAGCCCGATCACGAGACGTTCCCGGCGGTACAATTAGGGTACGAAGTCGCCCGCCGCGGCGGGACGTGCGGGGCGGTGCTCAACGCCGCCAACGAGGCGGCCGTCGGCCGCTTCCTGGCCGGCGAGCTGTCCTTCCTCGACATCCCGCGTGTCTGCCGCGCTGTCCTTGACCATCACAACTTCAGCGCCCGGCCCACGCTCACCGAGTTGGCCGCCCTCGACCGCTGGGCGCGACAGGAGGTAACCCGTTGGATAGCCAGCAAACCCCGGACCACGACCCGGACGTAACGCCACCTCCGCCCCAGGCGCCCTCGGGCAACGGCGCGCCGCCGGAGGAGTCGATCGACGACGCCCAGCTGTCGATGCGCGCCTGGTTCTCGCGCAACGGCATCACACTGGCCATTGTCATGGCCTTCTTCGTGATCCTCTACAAGGTCGCCGGCCTAGAGGGCATTTGGACAGGCGCCAAAGTGGGCCTTGGCCTCGGCGCGGTCATCTTCATCCACGAGTTAGGGCACTTCCTGGTGGCCAAGTGGTGTGACGTCCACGTACAGACATTCAGCATCGGCTTCGGGCCGGCGCTGCCGGGTTGCATGTACAAATGGGGCGAGACGACTTACAAGATCGCCCTGTTCCCCCTCGGCGGCTACGTCAAGATGGTCGGCGAGGGGGGCGAGAACGACGAGGAGGACACCGACCCGCGCTCGTACAAGAACAAGACGGTCGGCCAGCGGATGGCGATCATCTCCGCGGGCGTGGTCATGAACGTCCTCTTCGGGCTGCTCGTCTTCATCATCGCCTTCAAGATCGGCGTCCACCAGACGGCGCCGGTTGCCGGCATCGAGGAGACGGGCGGTCCGGCCTGGACGAAGGGGGTGCGCCCCGGCGACGTGATCGTCAAAGTCGATGACGTCGCCCGGCCGAGCTTCGACGACCTCCGGGCGGCCGTCATGACCACCTCGGAGGGAACGCCGGTCACGTTCGTGTTCCGCCGCGGCGAGGAGGACTATACCGTCGCCGTCGTGCCGCGCAAGAACAAGCAGGAGAAGAGGCCGGTCATTGGCATCACCCCGCCCGCCCAGCTCAGGCTCCCCGACAAAGACGAGGTGGAGGAGAACGGCGTCCCGACGCTGCGGAATAGCGCCGCCGCCGCGGCGTGTGTTCTCGACCTGAAACCGGACGACCGGCTTCTCGCCGCCACCGATCCCGACAAGCCGGACGCGCTCAAGGAATTGCCGGCCGGGGCGAAGGGTTACGCCGACCTCGGCGAGCGCCTTTTCCGGCTGAGTGGCAAGTCGGTCCAGGTGAAAGTCCGTCGGGCGGGCGCGGCCGAGGACGAAACGCTCACGCTGGAATCCGGCTCGGGCTTCCAGTTCGGCGACGCCATCGTCGGCACCAGCGATCCCACTGCGGACAACCCCTTTAAGACAGCGGAATTAGAAAAGGATCCGCGCGACCCGCAGGGGAAGAACCTCGATTACTTCCAGTTCCTGCGGCGGATGAACCAGCTGACGGGCCGGCCGGTGGTCATCCAGGTGCGCCGCAAGGGGGCCACGCCCGACAGCAAGGTCAGCGTCTTCGTGCCGGCGGCGTACCACCGCATCATCCCCGGCGTGCGCATGGAGATGGGGGCCGTGACGGCCGTGCGCGAGAAGTCGAGCGGCGAGGCCCGCGGGGTGAAGGAACACGACGTCATCATGGGTGTCACGCTCAGCGACGGCCGCGATAGTGTGACGTTCTCCGCGACCCCGAGCGGCAACGAGAAGCAGCTCGATCCGCTGCGTCTGCCGGACGACCTGCGCCGCTGGGCGCGCGGCCGTTCCCCGGTGACGGCCTCCTTGAAGGTGCGGCGCCTGAACGGGCACGACGCCGACGCCACGGAGGAGTTATCCGACCTGGAATGGAAGGAGGACTGGGCCGACGCCGCCGCGATCCCCTTCCCCAGCACCGCCTCGCTGGCGATCTCCGAGCTGGGCCTCGCCTACCAGGTCAAGTCCCAGGTGGCCTCGGTCGAGCCGGGCGCCCCCGCGGCGCAGCAGGGCTTGCAGGCCGAGGACTTCATTCTGAGCTGGAACCACCAGCGGCCGCCGCGGCGCGCGGGCGAGGCCGAGAAGTGGCTCGACAAACCGATCAACCTGCGGCTGGACGACAACCCCAAGGCCGACCCCGAGCCGCGCTGGGCCTACGTCTTCTTTAGCATGCAGGAGATTGACTATCCGCGCGTGCAGCTTCAGGTGCGGCACAAGGATGGCGAACTGGCGACGGTCGAGGTGGACCTGCAACGGGCGTACTTCCCCGAGTCGCCTGAAAAGACCTGGCCCTTGTTCGATCCCTCGGCGCCGCGCGGTCTGCTGCTGTTCCCCCCGCAGGACCGGGTCGTCCACGCCGACAGCCTGGGCAACGCGGTGCAGATGGGTATGCGCTACACCTCGCGGACCATCGTGACGATTTACATGAGCCTGAAGGCGCTTCTCACGCAGCGGATTTCGGCCGTGGACAACCTGGCAGGGCCGATCGACATCGCCCGGATGGCCTACCGCCAGGCGGGCAGCGACTGGGCCGACTTCCTGATGCTGCTGGGACTCATTAGCGTGAACCTGGCGGTGGTGAATTTCCTGCCGATTCCGATCCTCGACGGCGGTCACATGGTCTTCCTGATCTACGAGAAACTGCGCGGGCGCCCGGCATCGGAACACGTGCGCCTGGCGGCCAACTGGGTCGGGCTGCTCTTGCTGGCGTCGCTGATGCTTTTCGTCATCGGCCTGGGCATCTGGCGTCTGATCCCCAGTTGACGACAAAGGGGACATTCCTCTTTTTCGCCCCGCCCGCAAGACCAAGCCGTGCGGAGGGGCGGCGAAAAAGAAGGAATGTCCCCTTTGTCGCTCGCGGGTAAACACGGAGCCGGGGGAACATCAGTCATGGCGCGTACTGACGGGCGACACAGCTCGCACATCCAGGAAAAGCGACCTCCGTCGGGGGGGAATAGTGCGTCCCCGCCGCCGGCGTCGGCCGGCGAGGAGCGGCAGGCGGCCCAGGAGGGGCGCGACGCCGGCTGGCGCTGGGCGGCGACGCTGTGGGCCATTGTCTTCCTGTTCCTGACGGCGCTGCTGCTGTTCGACCTGCTCGCCGGCCTGATCCATCGCTGAGGGTCTGTAGCGCAAGCCGCTTGCGGCTTAGCGGAAGCCTGGAATCCGCCAAGCCGCAAGCGGCTGTCGCAACAGACTCTGAGTCACACCGCACCCCCCGAGGGAAGCCATGCGTTGCCCCTTGCCGCTGCTCGCCGGTCTTCTCCTCACCGGCCCCGCTTCCGCCGAGTCCATCGACTACCTGCGCGACGTCAAGCCGATCCTCCGCGAGCGCTGCTACGCCTGCCACGGATCGCTGCGCCAGAAGGCCGGCCTGCGCCTCGACTCGGCGGTGTTGATCCGCAAGGGCGGCAAGGGGGGGCCGGTCGTCGTCCCCGGCAAGAGCGCCGACTCACCGCTGATCGATGCGGTGTTGGGGCGCGGCCGTCCGCGCATGCCGCCGGAGAAGGAAGGGCCGCCGCTGACGGAGAAGCAAATCGCTGTCCTCCAGGGATGGATCGACGCCGGGGCGAAGGCGCCGGACGAGCGGCCGCCCGAAGACCCCCGCAAGCACTGGGCCTTTCAGGTGCCGGTGCGGCCCGCCCTGCCGGCGGTGCGGAACGCCGCCTGGGTGCGCAACCCCATCGATGCCTTCGTCGCCGCCGAGCAGGAGAAGCACGGCCTGCGCCCTCTGCCCCCCGCCGACCGGGAGTCGCTCCTGCGCCGCGTCTGCCTCGACCAGACCGGCCTGCCGCCGACGCGTGACGAGTTGCACGCCTTCCTGGCCGATGGCGGCGCGGACGCTTACGAACGGGCGGTCGATCGGCTGCTGGCGTCGCCGCAGTACGGCGAGCGCTGGGGCCGCCACTGGATGGACGTCTGGCGCTACTCCGACTGGTACGGCCGCCGTTCGGTGCCCGACTGGTGGAACAGCGCCTCGCAAATCTGGCGCTGGCGCGACTGGATCGTCAAGTCGCTCGACGCGGACAAGGGCTACGATCGCATGATTCAGGAGATGCTCGCCGCCGACGAGATTTGCCCCGACGACGACGAGGCGTTGGTGGCGACCGGCTACCTCGCCCGTAACTGGTACGCCCTCAACCCGAACCAGTGGATGCGCGACACGGTCGAGCACACCGGCAAGGCGTTCCTCGGCCTGACGTTCAACTGCGCCCACTGCCACGACCACAAGTACGACCCGATCTCACAGGAGGACTACTTCCGCTTCCGCGCCGTCTTCGAGCCGATCGACCTGCGCCAGGATCGCGTGGCCGGCGAGCCCGATCCGGGGCCGTTCCAGAAATACGACTATTCAAAACTGCGCAAGCCTGTCCGCGTCGGCTCGATCCGCGTCTTCGACGAGCACCCCGACGCGAAGACCTGGATGTATCACCTCGGCGACGAGCGCAATCGCCTGGAGGGCAAGCCGCCGCTCGCGCTCGGCGCGCCGGCATTCCTTGGCGGCGACAAGCTGAACGTCAAGCCCGTGGAACTCCCGCCGGTGGCCTATTACCCGGGGCTGAAGCTGTTCATCCAGCAGGAGGAAACGGCGAAGCGCGAGGCCGCGGTGGGCGCGGCGAAGGCGGCCCTGGCGAGGGCGCCGGCCGATGCCCTGGCGAAGGCCCGGCTGACAGCGGCCGAGGCGGAGCTGCGCTCGATGCAGGCGCGCATCGCCGCCGACAAGGCCCGCTATGGGAAAGGAGGGGGAGACGCCGGCGCGCTGGCCCGTGCCGCGAGCCAGGCCGAGCACGCCGCGAACCTGGCCGCCGCCGAGGAGAAACTGTTGCAAGGCGAGGCGAGCTTGACCGCGGCGAAAGCGAAGACCGACGACGCCGCGACGAAGGCGGCTGAGGCGCAGGTGGCGGCAGCGAAGAAGGCCGTCGGGGCGGCGCGGCAAGCGCTGCCGGCCGACACCGCGAGCTACACCCCGCTGAGCCCGGTCTATCCGAGGACGAGCACCGGCCGGCGGCGGGCGCTGGCGCAATGGATCGCCAGCAGTGACAACCCGTTGACGGCGCGGGTCGCGGTCAATCACGTCTGGATGCGGCACTTCGGCCGGCCGCTGGTCGAGACGGTGTTCGACTTCGGCCGCAACGGCAAGGTGCCGACGCACCCCGAACTGCTCGACTGGCTGGCGGTCGAATTCATGGAGCGGGATTGGAGCCTGAAGCACCTGCACCGGCTGATCGTGACGAGCAATACCTACCGGACGGCCTCGGGTGGTGCGAAGCCGCAAGCGGCGGAGGCCGACCCCGATAACCGCTGGCTGTGGCACTTCCCGCGCCGCCGCGTCGAGGCGGAAGTGGTGCGCGACAGCGTCCTCCACGCCGCGGGAGAACTGGACGTGCAGATGGGCGGGCTCGACCTCGACCCGCAGGCGCAGGCCGGCTCGAGGCGGCGCAGCCTGTACTTCAGCCTCTACCCGGAGGGCGGCGGTCTGTTACATCTGTTGGAGTTCTTCGACGCCCCCGACCCGTGCGACTGCTACCGGCGCAGCGAGACCCTCGTCCCCCAGCAGGCGCTGGTGCTAACCAACAGCACGCTGGTCCTCGACGAGAGCCGTGTGCTGGCCCGCAAGATGTCGGCGACGGTCGCCGCGGAGAAGGGAAACGACGGGGCATTCGTGGTCGCAGCGTTCGAGCAGGTGCTGACGCGCCGGCCGACGGAGGGGGAGACGGCGACGTGCCTGGAGTTCCTGACGCAGCAGACAGAGTTGTACCGCACGGCGGGGGTGAAGACGGCGCCGGCCGACCACGCGCTGCGCGCCCGCGCGAGCCTGGTGCGGGCGCTGTTCAACCACAACGACTTCGTGACGATCCGCTGAGCCGGAAGCCGGCGGTGCGTTCAGGAGCGGCGGGTGTGTAAAGCTTCGCCCATCCCGTTTTTCCCCGTCGTGGGCACGTGATCTTTGCCCGAACCCACCGAACTCGCTAAGTTACGGAGGTCATGGACAGCGCGCTCCTTGAATACTGCCCGACGGCCAATGACGTCGGCGATTGGCAGGAACTCTTCCGCCAGCTGCGACTCGAAGTGGCGCAGCTGCGCGGCGAGGTCGCGGCCCTGCGCCGCGACAACCTCGAGCTGCGCCAGCAGGCCGGCTACTGGAAGAGCATGCCTACCCGCGCCCTCGAACGCCTCGACGCTGTCGCGCAGGACAACGAACATCTCCGCGGCGAGGTCGCGCGCCTCAACGCCCAACTCTTCGGCCAGAAATCCGAGAAGCAATCCCGCAAGGATCGCTCCAACCACCTGGACGGCCTCGACGGCGCGGACGACGCCGACGCCGAGTCGAAGCCGGCCCAGCGGCCGCGGAAAGGGCCCAAACGCCGCGACTACAGTCATCTGCCCGCGCGCGAGGAACTCGTCGAACTTCCCGAGGCCCAGCAGCTTTGTCCCCGCTGTGGCCAGCCCTGGCGCGAGCGGAGCGACACCGAGGACTCCGAGCAGATCGAGATCGAGGTCAAGGCCTACCGCCGCGTGATCCGCCGCCGCCGCTATCAAGCGACCTGCCGGTGCGCGGACTGCCAGACGCGCACGGCGCCGCCGCCACCCAAGTTGATCCCCAAGAGTCTCTTGGGCACTTCGGTGTGGCTGGAGATCCTGCTGGACAAGTACGCCAGCTATCGGCCGACGGAACGGCTGCTGGCCGCCTGGAAACTTCTGGGCCTGCCGATCGCGGCGAGTACCGTGGCCGGTGGCTTGCAGCGGCTGGTGCCGTTGTTCGAGCCGCTGCATCAGGCGATCCAGCAGCGCGTGCGGCAGTCGGCCTCTCAGCAGGCCGACGAGACGCGCTGGCTGGTCTTCGTGGACAAGGACGGCAAGGAGGGCCACCGCGGGTGGCTGTGGGTGTTCCTGGGCACCGACGCGGTGGTGTACGTGCTAGGCACTGTTTGACAATAGGCAGATCGCTGTTGAGTCAGAGCTTCGGCCGCTCGTTTTCCTCAGTGAATCCGAGGGCCAGAGGGAACCGAAACTCTACCTCAACAACGGAAAACGCAATTGTCAAACAGTGCCTAGTAGTACAGCGCGCAGTCTCTCAAGGTACAGCGCAATGGGTTTCAACACAGCTACGCGGAAAACACGGTGTTATTTGAAGACCCGTGTTATTTGTTTTCATGGACGGGCAGTTATAGCTACTATGTAAATCATCATTATGGCAGTAATTGCCCGCGTTTTTCTTGGTATTTTGCGCTGTATCACCCAAGCAATTGCGCTGTCTGTCTACCGACTGCGCGCTGTACTACTAGGACCAGTGGCCCGCTGGCACACAACTCGATCCGCGCGCCGCAAGATGAAGCAGTATAAGGAGTAGCGGCGGGAAAGTTGTGTGCCAGGGCGTGGCACACAACTCCGCCGTGGCACACAACTCCGCCGTGGCACACAACTCCGGCCCGGTTTCGGCGCTCCCCACCGGCTGAAGCCGGGACTCCAACCGGATGCCGTCCTCGGGCAAGTGGAGGAGTCCATTACGGCAACGGCGCCGGGGCTTCGTGCAGATAATCATCGATCGAGCGGGCCGCCTTGCGGCCGGCGGCCATGGCCAGGATGACGGTCGCCGACCCCGTGACGATGTCGCCCGCCGCGAACACGCCGCGCTTCGAGGTCCGCAGCGTCTCCGGGTCGGCCGCGATGTAGCCCTTGCGGTTGGTCTGCAGGTCGGGCGTCGTCGATTGCACCAGGGGGTTGGCACCGGTGCCCAGCGCGATGACGGCCATCTGCGCCGGCAAGTCGAACTCCGAACCCGGCACCGGGACGGGCGCGCGCCGGCCCGAGGCGTCCGGCTCCCCCAACTCCATCTTAATGCACCGGACCGCCTCCAGCCGCCCCTGGGGGTCGCCGCGGAAGGCGACCGGGTTGGTGAGGCAGAGGAACACGATGCCCTCGTCCTTCGCGTGGCGGGCCTCCTCGGCCCGCGCCGGCATCTCCTTTTCGGAGCGGCGGTAGATCAGGTAGGCGGTGCGGGCGCCGAGCCGGCAGGCGGTGCGGACCGCGTCCATCGCGGTGTTGCCGCCGCCGACGACGGCGACATCCCGTCCGCGGCAGTCGAAGACCGGCTGATCGTGGGACGGGTCGTGAGCCTTCATCAGGTTGACGCGGGTCAGGAACTCGTTGGCCGAGTACACCCCGTTGAGGTGCTCCCCCGCCACGTCGAGGAATTTGGGCAACCCCGCGCCGGTGGCGATCAGGACGGCGTCGTAGCGCTCCTCGGTCAAGAGCTCGTCGATGGTGACGGTCTTGCCGATGACGACATTGGTCTGGAACTCGACACCCATCTGCCGCAGGACATTGACCTCGTCGCGGACGATGTCCTTGGGCAGTCGGAACTCCGGGATGCCGTAGAGCAGCACGCCGCCGACCTCGTGCAGGGCCTCGAAGACGGTGGCCGCGTGTCCCCAGCGCACCAGGTCGCCGGCGGCGCTGAGGCCGGCCGGCCCGCTGCCGACGATGGCGACCCTCTTGCCGGTGGGTGGGGCCTTCTCGGGCAAGCCGACCTGCCCATGGGCGCGCTCGTAGTCGGCCACGAAGCGCTCCAGGTAGCCGATGCCGAGCGGCTCGAACTTTTTGCCCAGGACGCAGCACCCCTCGCACTGGCTCTCCTGGGGGCAGACGCGCCCAGTAATGGCCGGCAGGACGTTGTCCTCGCGAATCTTGGCCGCCGCCGCCAGGTAATCCCCTTGTTCGACGAGGCGGACGAACTCGCGGATGTTGACGTTAACCGGGCAGCCGTGCTCGCACTGCGGCTTGGCGCACTCCAGGCAGCGCAACGCCTCGGTCGTCGCGCCCAGGACGGTCAGCCCTCGATTGACCTCCGAGAAGTTGGCGCGGCGCTCCTCGGGCGGCTGCTCCGGCATGTGCTGCCGGGGAATCTTCATTCGCTCCCTGGGGGGCAACTTGTTCTCGCTCACGACGTCGGCTCCTCGGGGTGCCGGACTTCGGGGTGGGCGGCCTCGAGCCGGCACGACTCGCGGACCTCCCGCACGTACTCGTCGGCGTGGGCGCGGAACTCCCGCAACGCCTCCGCCTCGCTCTCGGCGTAAGCCCGGTTCCTCTGGGCGAGAATGTCGAAGTCCACCGTGTGGGCGTCGAACTCGGGGCCGTCCACGCAGGCGAAGCGGGCGCCCGACGCGGTGATGATCCGGCAACCGCCGCACATGCCGGTGCCGTCCACCATGAGCGAGTTGAGGCTGACGACCGTGGGGATGTGGTGCGGGCGCGTGACCTCGGCCACGGCCTGCATCATGCGCACCGGCCCGATCGCCAGGACCAGGCCGAGCGGCCGGCCGGCCGCGATCAGTTCCTTCAGCGGGTCGATCACCAGGCCCTTGCGCCCATAGCTGCCGTCGTCGGTGGTGATGAAGACCTCGTCGCTGATGGCGCGGATCTCGGATTCGAGGATGACCAGGTCGCGCGAGCGGCCGCCCAGGACGGCGATGACGTGGTTGCCGGCCTCGTGCATGGCCTTGGCGGTCGGGTAGGCAATCGCCGCCCCGACGCCTCCGCCGATGACGACGACCGTGCCGAAGTCCTTGACCTCGGCCGGCTTGCCCAGCGGCCCGACCAGATCGAGCAGGGCGTCGCCGGCGCCGAGGAGGTTCATCAGCTTGGTCGTTTTGCCGATGCCCTGGACGATCAGCGTGATGGTGCCGCGCCCGGGGTCGCTGTCGGCGATCGTCAGGGGGATGCGCTCGCCGCGGTCGTAGACGCGCACGATGACGAACTGGCCGGCCTGCCGCTTACGGGCAATCCGTGGGGCCTCGATCACAAAGCGCTTGACGTCCGGTGCGAGGAACTCGGCCTGCACGATCGGAAACATGGGTTGGCCCCAGGGGAGATGCCCTCCGCGCCTTGGCCGTCACGCGACGGCCCGTGCCTCCCGCGGGCGGGGCAAGTGCGCTCGCGGGGATCGCAGTTCTCGTGCCGAACGGGGGGAGGTCCGCCGCCGCTACGGCGCTTTGCCGGCAACGGCCGCGAACGGCGGCGCCGGCATCACTCGACCGCCGCAGGCCCGCACCACGCCCTGCCCCTTCGTGTACCCATTCCGCCCACCCGGTGCATCCGCACCGCACAGGGCTGGGGTGCAAGCGAGCCGACGCGCCGCAGAAATCTCCGGCATTGGCACAGGTTTCGCCGATGCCCCACGCTCGGCACACGACTCGCTTATACAGCGGCGCCCTGGCCGCTCCGGGCGCCGCTGTGGGTGGGCCCGCCGGCGGGCGGCCTGCCACTGGACCACTTACTTGAGGGCCGATCATGCCAGCCTCTGTTTCCACATTCGGCGATCAACTGCTGCGGGCTCACGCTGTGCTCCACGCCGTCCTCGACGGTGTCGAGGAGGCGCTGCGCTCCGCTGCCGAGACGCGGCGGCACCTCCTGGCCCTGCGGGCCTGCGTCCTCGACCACTTCCGCCAGGAAGAGCAGGGCGGCTACCTGGCGCCCGTCCTGCGCCTCCAACCGCAGCAGGACCGGATCGTCCGGCGCCTCCTCGGGGAGCATCGCCGCCTGGCGGAAGCCCTCGACGGCCTCGTTCAAGAGGCCGCGGCGGCGACGGTGATCGAGGACGAGTTCCGCGAACGGGTTCGGGCCTGGGTTGCGGAACTCCGCCGCCACGAGGCGGACGAGAACGTCCTGGTGGAAGACGCCTTCAACCGTGACGTTGGCCAAAAGGATTAGAGAGCGGCCGGGTCGGCCGCGGAGGGCTCTTATGCACAAGTACGTCATCATGGGGGTGCAGGGCTGCGGCAAAGGGACGCAGGCGAAGCTGCTCGCGCGCGACTTCGACCTCGTTCATATCAGCGTCGGCGACATCTTCCGCTGGCATATCCAGAGCCACACCAAGCTCGGGGCGCGGATCAGGCGCCTGGTCGCCTCGGGTGGCCTGGTCCCCGACGATGTCGTCGAGGAGGTGGTCAAGGCCCGCCTCGACGAGCACGACTGGAACCACGGCTTCATCCTCGACGGCTTCCCGCGCAACCACTCGCAGGCCGAGTTCTTCCTGGAGAGCTACGACATCGACGCTGTCATTCAAATCGGCGTACCCGACGAGGTGGTCGCGGACCGCATCCTGGGCCGGCGGCTGTGCCGCAAGTGCGGCCAGGACTACAATCTGAACGGCCACCGGCCGGCCGTGGCGGACCGGTGCGACCTCTGTCAGGGCCCCGTGTGCGCCCGGGCCGACGACACACCCGAGGCGGTCCAGGCGCGCCTCCACGACTACCACACGAAGACCGCGCCGGTGTTGGAGCTGTTCCGGCGCAAGGGTCTGGTCCTCGTGGTGGACGGCACCGCGGCGCCGGACGCGGTGCAGGACGAGATTCGCCGTGGGCTGGGACTGAAACAACGTGCTTCCCGGGTCAATCTCGCTCCCGTGCCGGCCTCACCGGGGGAGCGGGGCCGCGGGAACCAAGGGGCACCCGGTGCCGAAACTGAACTGAGTGGGGGCGCAGGACCATGCCGAGCAGCGGGGAAAGTCGAAGGTCGTTCTTGAGTCTTGTGACGAAGGCCCTCACGGGTGTCATCGGCCTGTGCCTGGCGGCACCGGCCATTGCCTACGTCACGGCTCCCCTCTGGAAAAGGCGCGGGGCAGACGGCTCGGGCATGGACTTCTCCGACGCCGGAGCGCTCGCAGACCTCCCCGTAGGGGAATGGCGGGCTGTGACCGTGGAGGTAGTGCGCCGCGACGGCTGGGAGACGACGCGCAGGCGCCGCACGGCCTGGGTCCGTCGCTCGGCCGAGGGCAATCCCGCGATCACCCTCCTGTCGCCGATTTGTCCGCACCTGGGTTGCCCCGATCAACTGGTTCCCGGACCGCGCCACCTTCGTCTGCCCTTGCCACAAGGGGACCTTCGACGGCGGCGGGGCGCTGGTGAGCGGCCCCCCGCCGCGCGGGATGGACGCGCTCGATTGGGAAGTGCGGGGGGACCGGCTTTTCGTCCGCTGGCAGGATTTCAAGATCGGCGTCGCCCTGCTCGTGCTCGGTGCGGCGCTGTGCGCCCTGGCCCCCACGCTGACGGCGCTCATCGCCTTCCGGATCGTGCAGGGACTGGGCGGCGCCCTGGTGCTGGCCAACGTGATGGCCGAGATCACCGCTGTCTTCCCGCGGGAGCAACGGCGGCGAGCCATGGCCGTCAACACCTCGGTCCTGGCCCTGGGCCAGGTCACTGGCCTGGTCCTCGGGGGCTTCCTGATCGACTGGCTGGGCTGGCGCTCCATCTTCCTGGTCATCGTGGTCGTCGGCGGGCTCGGCCTGGTGCTGGACCTGGTGGTGCTCCGCAACCGCACCGCCGGGCCCGGGGCGCCGATGGACTGGCGGGGTGCGGTCCTGTCGGTCCTGGTCGTCGGGGCTCCCTTCCTGTTGATCGAGCGTCTGTCCTGGGACCTCCAGGATCCGACCGGCCTGGCGTTGCTGCTGGCCGGCCAGATCTTGCTCGTCGGGCTGTTCGTGGCGGTCGAGCGGTGGTCGGCCTGGCCGCTGCTGGACCTCGGCCTGTTCCGGTTGAGGGCCTTCACCTGCGGGTCGGTTGCCGCCACGTTCTACTTCATCGTCGCGACGTTCGGCTACTTCCTGCTGCCGCTGTACGCCCAGGTCGTGCTGGGGCTGTCCCCTTTTTCCGCCGGCCTGCTCCTGGTGCCCCTGTCGGTGGCGTTGACGGCGTCGAGCCAGTTGGTCGGCCTGATGACCAGTCGGTTCAGCGCCCGCGTCGTCAGCACGGCGGGCCTGATCTGCTCCAGTGCCGCGGTGCTCGGGATGTCCCTGCTCGGCCCGACAGCCTCGTACTCCTACGTCGTTGGCTTGCTGGTGCTCGCGGGAGTAGGCGGCGGGCTGTTCCACCCACCCAATAACGGCTCCGTGCTCAGCGCCGTGCCGCCCCAGCACCTGGGCGCGGCCAACGGTTTCTTCACGACGGCCCGCAACTTCGGCCAGGCCATCGGGGCCGCGCTCGCGGCGGCGATCCTCGGCCACGGGTTGGGGCCCTCGGGGGCGGCGGAAGTGCTGGCCCAGACCCCGGACGCGGTGGCCCGGGGCCCCTCCCGGGACGCTTATGTCCAGGCCCAGGCGTTCGCCTTCCGGGTCGGTGCCGGCTTGGGGCTGGTCGGCGCCGTGATTTCGGCGCTGCGCGGGAGTAATGGCCGGCCGGCGCCGGCGGGCGGGGACGCGGCGGGAAAAGGGAAGGAAGAGAAGAGACTCTAGCCAGGAAGGTGTGTTCCTCTTGGAGCCATCCAGGAATAACTTCGCCGTTTGCAGCGGGCGGCCCTGTCGTTACGCCGAAGGCGTTGCATACCGAAGCCGTGGGTCGCGCAGCACCCACGGGGACGTTGATCACGGCACCCAGCCAGCCGCCGTCAGAACGCTCTCTGCGTCGGTTAGACTGACCGCGTATTGCAGGTTCAGGGGATTGAATGACGCTATCAGTTGGGCATGCAAATTGGTCGATCCGGGGTTTGCGAAATCGCCTGTATTTGAACTGACGAAGATGCAGATCCCGGCGAACCCGGCATTTCTCAGTTGAGCAGTCGCCTCCACCACATGTTCAAGGATGACAGAATCCTTGGCTCCCTTGCTGTGCGGTTGTTTTACTGGATGCCGATAGGCGATGATCCGATCAACTGCACGGCCTAAAGCAATGCCATCATTATCGATGGTGACGCAGGTGGCGAGCAGGTCAGTGGACAATTGACGCAACAGTGCTGGCATCGTCAGAACTCCTGCCGGGAGGACGGCAACCGCAGGAAGAGCCAGATGTCCACATATCGATGCCACGGCATTGCAGGCGTTCACCGCTGTCATGCATTCATTCACCCTTTCCAGAATATGTGTGTTCCATTCGGTCTGGACAGGAGAGGCAACGAGAAGGTGAATTGTCTTCGGGTTCTTCTGCGCAGATGCTAGAAATAACTTCGCAAACCGAACCTCGTCCGGCTTGTTCCGTAAGGGCGCCCGCACAACGTCGAGCAAGATGCAGGTATCGAGGAAAAGGACAGGAGCCGGATTGGCGGTGATATCGTGAACGATACCGGCAATCAGCGTCATGCTGGTTGCCTCCCTGCCTCCTCATACTCAGCAATTAGCGCGACGTTGGCGTAGAACCGATTGGCCAGTTCGCTGGCAGCTAGCTTGTCCCAGCCACTAGCGACGAACCACGCGGTCAATTCTTCAGGCTTGAGTGCAACTTCCTCTCGAAAAGCGGTGAGCACAAACGTTCGCCAGAGCGGCTCCGCATGCGCCGGGATCGGCCACTGTCCGTCACTAGCCTCAGCAAGAGTTGTCATGGCAGCTTCAGTTTGCGGTCCGACACGGCTGATCGGTCCGAGGCGAGGATACGATACTTCCAGCCCGACGGCAGCGGCGGCCGGTTCAACCACCTCGGCGAGAACGCGCTGAATCTCACGGGCAAGGTCAGAAATGCCGGCCCGGGCATCGAGGAGATCATACGGCCCACCTCGAACCCGTCGCTGGCTAGCTCGGTTCAGACAGAGCATGACTCGCGGGACTGTCCCTTGACTGCTAGTCCAGCAATAAATACGATTGACCTGATGCGGCGTGATCTGCGGATGCTCTGCGAAACGCGGGGCTCGGTTCAATCGGTCTTCAGCATTCGGGTCCCGAGACCAGCCGAGCCCCGCGAACCGCTTCTCGATCTCTTCAAAGAACCGGTCGAGCGGCTCCTCCCGGCCCTCGACGAGTACACGCCGCCAGATATTGATGACCTCTAACAGGTCCGACCTCACACCGAAAGGGAATGCGGAGTAGTGTTTGACAGCGGCAGCCGTCTCGGGCTGGCCATGGTCCACGAGCCATTTTGCCAGATCGCGTCTCGCCGCTGTGCAGTCCTCGGCTGTGGCCGCTTCCGACCCAAATGCCAGCAGAAAGAGCCGGGCAGCATCCGGAACCCCCTCCCAGGTCGCAAGCCTGAGAACTACTCTGGGGAGAGCCGTCGTATTCACGAGCAGCGTATCGACGTCCCCTTTGGCCAGGTTTGGGTGGCAGAGAATCAGGCGGATTGGTCCGCCAATGTCCCACGCGGCAGCGATAAACCTACCCTCTCGAAGTTGCTCGACGACGACGGGCGCGGCAACGAGGACATCCATATCCGCGCGACGGTCGAAAAGCGCGGCAGCGACCTTATGATCGACTTGTC
>Ga0116217_10000369_pt1 | contig 47798 bp, 34 predicted proteins | sample Sb_taG_6_FD_89697 | JGI IMG/M metagenome (GOLD analysis project Ga0116217, IMG submission 89697) | Peat soil microbial communities from Weissenstadt, Germany - Sb_50d_4_PS metaG | ecosystem: Environmental > Terrestrial > Soil > Wetlands > Peat | place: Germany: Weissenstadt | collected 2010-09-21 | reverse complement strand
GGGTATACCCGGGAGCAGTTTCGGTGACGGCTTTGCCGCCATCGCTCTCCACCGGATGCTGGGACGAACGTTTCACGTTTTTGCCAGTTACGAGTTCAGCGAACTTTCCTTTGACAGTTCGTTCTGCACCTTCAATGGCGGCATTGGCCCCTGCAGCCGGATCTCCCAGCGGCACAGAGGCACGATCGGACTGGATTGGACGCCGCGTCCCATCCGTCTCGACTAAGTCTTGAAGGCTGACCGTGAAGGCCGGCCGGAACAGGTTACAGCGATGATTGGAAACCGCGAACTGACGATGGACGATTACCTGGCCATGCTGCGCCGGCGGGCGAAGGTAATCCTGATCCCGGCGCTGCTGGCGCCTTTGGCGGGTTGGCTGATTTCCTTTGTCTTCACGCCCAAGTACACCTCGCAGTCCCTGGTGCTGATCGAGGGGCAGCAGGTGCCGGAAAACATGGTGCAGCCATTGGTAGATCAAGACTTAACCTCGCGCGTGGTTACCCTGCAGCAGCAGGTGTTGAGGCAAAGCACCCTCCTGCCTATGGTGGAGCGAATCCGCAAACCTGGCCAGGACGCGAATGCACTTATCGATACCATTCGGGCAAACATGTCCGTCGAACCCGTGGAATCGGATCTCTCGCAGGGCGGATCCTCGGGCAAAAAGCGGCCGCCCTCAAAGGGCAGTGTGGTGCCCGGCTTCTACGTGCAATACACCGCTTCCAGTGCAGGCGAAGCGCAGCAGATTTGCGACGGGCTCACATCTTTGATGCTGACAGAAAACGACAAATTCATCGCGGGCACGAGTCAGAGCACGACCGACTTTCTCAGCAAGCAACTCGAAGACGCCAAGCACAACCTGGACGACCTGGACGCCAAGCTGGCTGATTTCAAGAAGCGCTACGTGGGCCAGCTTCCGGGCGATGAAGAAAGCAACCTCAAGATTCTCACCGGCCTGAACTCGCAGTTGGATGCCAACACCCAGACGCTCAATCGTGCACAGCAGGACAAGGCCTACACGGAATCACTGCTGGCCCAGCAACTGGCAGCCTGGAAGTCCCTGCAGTCGGCGACGAATCCACAAACTCTGCAGAAGGAACTGGAGGCCTTGCAGTCCCAGCTCTTGCAACTGCAGGCCCGCTACACTGGCGACCACCCCGACGTCATCAAGGCAAAAGCCGACATTGCCGAAGTCAAGAAGAAGCTGGCTGAGATCAACAACGGCTCCCCGGAGACAGCGGATACGAGCGTCGATAAAGCTTCTGCGACCGAGCCGCCAGAGATTCGCCAGCTGCGGCTGCAGGTCCACCAGTATGGAGATATGATGGCCGCCGCCACGCGCGATCAGAAAAGATTGCAACAGGAAATCGCGCTCTACCAAGGGCGCGTGTCGCTGAGTCCCGAGGTCGAAGAGCAATACAAGTTGTTGGCCCGGGACTATGACAACGCGCAGCGGAACTATCAGGACCTGTTGGCTAACAAAGGCAAAGCCGAGATTACGCACAGGATGGAGTTGGAGCAAAAGGGCGAGCACATGAGAATGATGGAACCCGCCAATCTGCCTGATTCGCCTAGCTTTCCCGCGCGACTGATTTTTGCTGCGGGAGGCCTCGCCGCCGGTCTCGCGCTCGGAGTCGGTCTGGCGATGTGGCTGGAGCTTCGCGACACGTCGATTCGGACGGAAGCAGACGCTGAGGCGGCCCTGGAATTGCCTCTGCTGGTGTCGGTTCCCTGGGTTGGTGACGCCACCGCCCAGAACGGAAATGGAAAGCGCAGATTCTGGACACGGAAGAAGAAGCTGGACGAGCACCACGAGACCATCGGAGTGTAGCCGAAGGCCATGTAAAAAGAGTTCTACGGACTGAAAGCGAACCCGTTCAACGTCAACCCGGATCCGCGTTACCTGTTCTTGACGCGACACACCGAGGAGGCGCTGGCCTGCTTAACCTACGGCATCCAGAGCCGCAAGGGATTTGTACTGCTGACGGGTGAAGTCGGAACCGGAAAGACCACGCTCATCAATAAGTTGCTGGAATGGTTGCGAATGCAACAGGTGGCCACCGCGTTTGTCTTCAACTCGCGGATGAACGTGCCGCAGTTCCTCGACTACATGATGGCGGATTTTGGCATCGCCTGCGATTCCAAGGCCAAGAGCCAGGTTCTTTTGCGGCTTTACAACTGGCTGCTGGACCGGTACCGGACCGGGGAAACGGCCGTGCTGATTGTGGACGAGGCGCAGAGCCTCTCGGACGAGGTGCTGGAGGAGATCCGCATGCTCACCAATCTGGAAACGTTCACCGAGAAGCTGATGCAGATCGTGCTGGTGGGGCAGCCCGAACTGGAGCAGAAACTCAAGCAGCCGCAGTTGCGCCAACTGCGGCAGCGGCTCACGCTGCGGGCCAAGACGCATCCTTTGACTCTGGAAGAGACCAAAGCCTACGTGCAGCAGCGGCTGCGGATCGCGGGTTCCAACGGGCAACCAATCTTTGACCACGAGGCGGTCACGTCCGTGCATCGCTACGCCAATGGCATTCCGCGTGTGATTAACCTGCTCTGCGAGCACTGCCTGGTGAGTGCGTTCGTCGACCAGCAGAAAGTAGTTGGCCCAGACGTGGTGGATAATGTAGCCCGGGATTTTGACCTGGCCGACGGCACTACGGCGGGGGCGATGACTGTCGCGCCGCCGAGCGCGGGACCCGGGAAGCTCGATCTGGTTGAAGCTCTGCGATCGCTGGCCACCCTGGCTGATCGCTTGCGCGAAGAAGGCGACTTCCCCAAGGAAGGGAAATCATGAGTCGAATACACGAAGCACTGAAGAAAGCGGAACAGGAGCGCGCGGCGTCGCCGGGTGGTCCCACCCATTCGAATTTCGTGTCCGCGCCAGGTCCGACGATAGAACTCCCGGCACCGGCCGGGGAATCGCCGGTCGGGGCCGCTCCGACTGCCGGGATGCCGGTCAGTTCCGCAGCGCCGTTCGCCAGCCCGTTCAGTTTTGAAGCGCTGCTAGCACGCTCTGTCCAGCTGCCTTGGAATCCGGATCCGAAGACCATGCTGTTCTTCAACGGCGACGACATGGTTCGAGGCGCGGAACAATTTCGTACGCTGCGCTCGCGGCTCTATCACACCCGGGAAAAAATGGCGCTGAAGAAAATCCTAGTCACCAGCGCGCTGCCCAAGGAGGGCAAATCGTTCACGGCGGCCAATCTGGCCCAGGTAATGGTCCGGCAGCATGGACGTCGCGTGCTGCTGGTGGATGGGGACCTGCGTGCTCCGCAGTTGCATACCATGATGGGCACGACTGATACGCCTGGTCTGGCCGATTATCTGCGGGGGGAGAGCGACGAATTTTCGATTATGCAGCGTGGGCCGGTGGAGAATCTGTTTTTCATTCCCAGCGGCGGCGAGATTTCGAATTCCGCTGAGCTGGTGGCGAATGGAAGATTGAAGCTGCTGCTGCAACGGGTCGAGCCGCTGTTTGACTGGATCATTGTGGACTCGCCCCCCGCCGTTCCGGTCTCCGACGCCAGTCTGCTGGCTAAGGCGTGTGATGGGGTATTGATGGTGGTGCGTTGCAACGCAACCCCTTTCGATATGGCGCGCCGGGCGCGGCAAGAGTTTCCCGACCAGGTTCTCGTCGGCGTGGTGCTCAATGGAGCGGACGGTGAGGTGTCCGCCTACGCACGGTATTACTACGAATCGTACGAGAAGAGGGATACCGAGCCAAGGGCCTAGGGGGAACGTGATCCGCCTGTTCAAAGTGTATTACCCGCTGCGAACGCTAGTTCTTCTGGCGGGCGAGGCCCTGATCGTCTGGTTCTCGTTCATTGGCGGCGCGATGCTGCAGAACCGGGACGATACCTGGCTGGTGCTCAATGTCGAGAACGGGTACCTGAAGATTCTCGCGGTCACCGCGGCCGTGCTGCTGCTCTCCCACTGGTTCGACCTGTACGACACTACCAGTGTGAGCGATAAGTGGGAGCAAGCGTTCCGCCTGTTGCTGGTGCTGGGTTTCGTGTCGCTGGTCCTATCGTTTGTCGGCTTCATCCGTCCCACCCTCCTTCCCGGAAACGGCTCCGCCTTGTGGGGCCTGATCATTCTGACCGTCACTCTGTTTACGTGGCGGACGGCATATTCCTGGCTGATGAAACAGTCCTACCTGCGCGAGCGGGTTTACGTGCTGGGCACCGGTGAGCGCGCCGAACGCCTGGTGGATGGATTGCGCTCGGACCTTGGCGTCGAGGTCGTGGGCTGGACCGGCAACCTGGATGAAGAAGAACCGACTCGCGAGAGTGTAGCCTCCCATATGCTTAGCCTGGCGCGGGAGAAGGGCGTACACCGGGTCATTGTAGCCATGCGGGACCGACGGGGTACTCTGCCGGTTGAAGAACTGCTGGCCATTCGCCTCAGCGGCGTCAAGGTCGAGGAAGCTACTTCCTGGCTGGAGAAAATTTCCGGGATGATTGAAGTAGAGCAGCTTAATCCCAGTTGGTTGATTTTCTCCGAGGGCTTCCATTTTAGTGACGGGTTCATGCTAGCCCGCAGGTTATTTTCGACCATGGTTGCGGCGATCGGACTGCTTCTGGCGTCGCCGCTGCTGCCGTTCATCATCCTGGCCATTAAATTGGATTCTTCCGGCCCCGTTCTCTACCGCCAGAAACGCGTGGGCTTCGGGGGCAAACACTTCCACTGTTTCAAGTTCCGCACCATGCGCGAGGACGCAGAAGCTGATACCGGCGCTACCTGGGCGACCGACGACGATCCCCGCATTACCCGCGTGGGCAAGTTTCTGCGCCTCTCCCGGCTCGACGAGATTCCCCAGCTTTGGTGCGTACTGAAGGGCGACATGGCGTTTGTAGGCCCCCGCCCGGAGCGGCCGGAGTTTGTCGAATGGTTGAGTCGCGAAATCCCATACTACGGCGTGCGGCATATGGTGCGACCGGGCATTACCGGCTGGGCGCAGGTGCGCTATAAGTACGGAAATACCCTCGAAGACGCGCGCGAAAAACTCCAGTACGACCTCTTTTACATAAAGAACGCTTCCATGGGCCTGGATGTGCTGATCATGTTTCACACCATCAAGATCGTCGTGCTGGGACGGGGTGCGAGGCCGAGTGTGCGCTTGTCCGGCACCCAACACTCGGAATTGAGATTAGGACGGACCCCGGGGCGTGAGACCGATACGCGGAGTGGCGGGGCAAAAGCGGCGAAGGAGGAACGGGCTTGAAATGGGTGTTCTGGGCGGCGGCCGGTCTCATTGCCTACACGTATGTGGGCTATGCCTGCTGGTTGCGGCTGCGCCTGCTGTGGCGTGCGCGCCCGGTACGGCGCGGCGCGTGCCTGCCCTCAGTGTCGATTGCCATGGTGGTGCGCGACGAAGAGCAGATTCTGGAAACGAAGCTGCAGAACCTGCTTTCGCTCGACTATCCGGCTGATCGATGCCAGATCATCGTAGTTTCCGACGGATCTACTGACCGAACCGAGGTGATCCTGCGCGAGTACGGGGAAGATTCGCGGTTGCAACTGGTTCTGAACCAATTACCGCAAAGCAAGGCCTCTGGTCTGAACGATGCATTGGAACTGGCTCGGGGGGACATTGTGGTCTTCACGGACGCACGTCAGAAGATCGAACCCGGCGCTGTGCGACTGCTAGCCGAGAACTTCGCGGATCCGGAGGTGGGATGCGCGAGCGGTGAGCTAATGCTGGGTGATGTCACCAAAGGCGAGAGCGGCCAGGGGCTAGGCCTCTACTGGCGGATTGAGAAGCAGGTTCGCGAGTTGGAATCGGGCTCAGGCTCAGTGGTGGGCGCGACAGGCGCACTCTATGCGGTGCGCCGGGAGTTGCTGACTAGCGTTCCCCCGGGAACGATTTTGGATGACGTCTACCTGCCCATGCAGGTGGTGCGGCAGGGCAAGCGGGTGGTCTTCGATGCGCGGGCGCGGGCGTGGGACAGCCCGAACCTTGGGGCGGGGAGGGAATTCTCGCGGAAGGTCCGAACGCTCAACGGCAACTATCAGCTTGTGCAGTTGGCTCCCTGGCTGTTGAGCGGCAGCAATCCGATCCGCTTTGAGTTTGTGAGCCACAAACTGTTGCGTTTGGCAGTTCCTTTTGCGCTGGCAGGGCTGCTGCTGGCATCTTTGCGACTAAACGGCTCATTCTACCGGGCGGTTTTGATCCTGCAATTGATGTTCTATGCGCTGAGTGTGTTGGCCTTGAGCCGCCTGCTAAAACGCGGAATCCTGGCCCGGGTTGCGGATGTGGCTGGAACTTTTGTTTTGCTGAACGGCGCGGCAGTCGTGGCTCTGGTGAATTTTGCAGCAGGGAGACGTGCCGCATGGACGCGGTGAGCGCGAGTGTTGCTGTTAGAAACCGGGAGGCATCGGAACCGCCGGCCGATGTAGAGCCGCAGGCATCGGCCCGCTCCAGATTACTCAGTCGCTGGTTTTTGTTGCTGGCCGCAATCGCGCTGGTGTGCATCATTGCCTGCCGCGACATCCGAAGGGGAGAATTTGATTTCAACATAGATGAGGCACAGCATGCCGTCACCGGTCTCTTCGTAGCGGATGCGCTGCACGACTTGCCGTTGCGGCATCCCGTGCAATACGCGTACAGGTACTACGCGCAATATCCCGCAGTTGCCATACTTCACTGGCCACCGCTGTTTTATCTCTTCGAGGGTGTGAGCTTCCTTTTGTTCGGCGCGTCGGTGGTATCGGCGAGGCTGACAGTAATTTTCTTTGGTGTGGTGCTGCTCTACCAGTGGTTTTTGCTGGTGGAAGAGCTGCAGGACTCCTACACCGCGGGCATCAGCACAGCGGTTCTGGGACTTCTCCCCATGGTGCTTTTGTTCGAAAAGACGGTCATGTTGGAGATTCCGTCGCTGGCTCTTGGGGTGGGCGCAATTCGACACTGGATCCGGTACCTGGACCACGGGCGCAGAAATTCTCTTTATGCTTTTGGCCTTTGGCTCAGCGCGGCGCTCCTGTGCAAGCAAACCAGCGTATACCTGCTCGTTTTCTGCGGACTGACACTGGTGGTGACAAGGAAATGGGAACGCATTTTCTGTCGCGACGGGCTGGTGGTTGCGGGCATGGTTGCGGTGCTCGCCGGGCCATTCCTGGTCCTGATGCTGTTCCTGCAGGGAAATGCTGTGGCGAACGATCTAGGTGCTCACCGCATGAACGGTTTAGAGGCGATCACCTACTATGTCCGCACGTTGGCCGCTTCGTTTTCGCCCGCTTTACTTGCCTTGGCAGCGTTGGGGCTGCTGCTCGCCCACCGCTGGAACAAACGCGGGCAGACGGCATTGTTGGTGTGCTGGATTCTCGCCGGTTATTTGACGTTCTCTTTTTTCGGGCAAAGAGAACCGCGCTTTGCCATCTACTGGTTTCCGCCACTGGTATATTTCGCCGTGGGACTGCTGACACAATTCTTCCAGGTTCCTAAGCATCGGTTGGCGATGCGTGGACTGGCTGTCCTGCTGGTTGCACTGGGGGCAGTGTCGGCCTGGAGCCAGGAGCGGCCTTACATCTCGGGCTACGAGGACGTGGCTGCCCGACTGGTGAATCAGTATCATGCGGGAATTGTTCTGTTTGACGGAAGAGTGCCAGGCAACTTCGTGTTCTACATGCGGGCGCTCGATCCGGACCGGCATTTTCTAGTACTGCGAAAATCGCTATATGCGGACGATATCCGGCCCGGGGAAAGCAGTCAAGAACTTGTGCACAGCCGGGAGGAGTTAGTCGACATCTTCCGGCGAGACGGCATCCGCTTTGTGGTTGTGTCGGAAAATGTTCCGCTTCGCTTCAACGCGCAGCGCATTCTGCGGGAACAGTTGCAGAGCGATCAGTTTCAGCTCCTCGGGCGTTTTCCAATATCGAGCAACGATCCGAGCTGGAAGGGCGAAAGCCTCTTGCTGTACGAAAACAAGCGGTGGGTTTCCCCCACTGACAAGATGTTGAGGATTCGGATGCTGACTCTGCCGCACGACATTGTTGTGCCCATGAAACAGTTCGAGGTCGGTCAGCAGTAATTTGGCGAGACCGTGCGGGGATGGCAAGGAACACATTGATGACAGTGCAAGCCCCACAAGTGGAAGGCAAGGAGCGCTCCGAGGTTTGGACGGCGCGGGTCAAGTCCGTCGCTTCCGGGGGGCGCCGCCCGTTTGTTTTTGCCGCCCTCGTGGCATTTTCTGCGCTCTACTACTACAGGCCCGAAGACTTCATCCCCGTGCTGAATTACATTCCGATGGCGAGAATTACTGCGGTTCTTGGGTTTCTGGCGCTCATTGTCGGAATGATAAGCGGGGGCAAGGTGAGAGTGCCGGGAGCGGTCAAGATCCTCTGGCTGCTGCTTCTTCAAATGAGTATCTGTGTTCCCTTCGCCATGTGGAGGGGCGGCGCTTTTTCAACTGTTTTTGAGAGGTTCTCTAAAGGCGTGGTGGTCGCCATGCTGATCAGCATGGCCGTGGTGACGGTTCGGGAGTTGCGGAAATTGCTCTGGATCCAGGTGAGCGCGGTCGCACTCGTCACCTTTTTCTCCATCGCACTGAACCACCACAACCCGGACGGCCGGCTTGCAGGCATTCAGAAGAGCATTTTGGAAAACCCCAACGACCTCGCCATTAACATCGCAATCAGCTTTCCTCTGGGTGTTGCTTTTATGTTGCGTGCCCGGGGCTTCAAGAAGGCAATCTGGGTCGTGGGGCTGGCGTTCATGAGCCTGGGCATCATGCTGACCTACTCGCGGAGTGGACTACTGGCTTTTATTATCAGTGTTGTCGTTTGTGTCTGGGAATACGGAATCAAGGGGAAACGCCGCCACATCGTCATCGTCACGGCTATGGTTTTGATTTTGGGCCTCGGCGCGGCGCTCTCGACCTCGCACTACCGAGCGCGCGTGGAGAGTATTTTTCTTGGAAACGTCGAAGGTTCGGGGGACAAGGGATCGCTTGATGCGCGGAAAGCCTTGTTGAAGAAAAGCATTATGGTTGCGCTAACTCACCCGTTGGTTGGTGTGGGTCCGGGTTGTTTCATTCTGGTGGACCGTGGCTGGGTCGTGGCTCACAACAGCTATACGGAACTGGCCGCGGAATCCGGCATACCCGCGCTCGTCCTGTTTCTTATGGCGATCGGGGCTGCGTTCAAGAACATTGCACAGGTTCGGAAGTCGCAGCAGTATGCGGAAGATCCAGAATTCAGGCTTTTCACGCAAGCTCTGTGGGCGGGGCTCGCGGCCTATCTCACAGGGGCGTGTTTCGCCTCAACCGAATACAACCTGTATCCGTATTTCATGGTGGCATACACCTGCGCCATGGTGCGGATCATCGGCCAGCCGCTTCCGGGAGGCCGGCAGGGCCGGAAAGAATGGAGTTTGAGCAAAGCATCTTATGACGGTGTCACTAGACCGCAACCGCTTGGGATTCGCTAACGAGGTCCTGTCTCTGCTCCGGTGCATCTCTTGTCGTGGCCACCTCGAAGAGAGAGCAAGCGAGTTGGTCTGTGCTGGCTGCGGCCGGAAGTATCCGCAGGTGAATGGCGTCTTTCGTTTTGTCGATGAGCAGCAATATGCCGGTAGTTTTGGTTTCCAATGGCACGTGCATGCTCGCACGCAGTTGGACACCCAAGAGAGCAACCGCTCGGAACGCGCCTTCCGGCGGCGCACTGGTTTCCGGCCGGAGGACCTCGCAGGCAAACTGGTCCTGGATGTGGGATGTGGTATGGGGCGTTTCGCGGATGTTGCCACGCGCTGGGGAGCAAGGGTCGTGGGCATTGATCTTAGCCTGGCGGCAGAAGTCGCGGTGCGCAACCTGGCCGGCCGCGAGGCGACGATTTTTCAGGCCGATGTTTTCCATCTTCCCTTTGCCCCCGGGAGTTTCGATTTCATTTACAGCATCGGAGTTCTTCACCACACCCCGGATTGCGAACGAGCCTTCAAGATGTTGCCCGGATTGCTGAAGCCAGGCGGTCGGATCGCGATCTGGCTTTACAGCGGATACAACGCGTGGTACCGGATGAGCGACCTTTACCGCAAAGGGACCCGGAGGATGCCTCCGCGGCTGCTGCATGCGCTTTGCTATGGTGTGGTTCCGCTCTACGGGATCCACCAGGTGTTGCGGCGGATTCCGCTGGTGGGCCGCCCGGCCAGCGGGGCGCTGGCGTACCTGATTCCCATGGCGTTCCATCCCAATCGCACGTGGCGCATCCTCGATACGTTTGATTGGTATTCCCCCTGGTACCAGTCAAAGCACACTTATGAGGAAGTCTTCCGGTGGTTCGAGGGTTGCGGATTGGACGATCTAAGGGTCATCGAACAGCCTATTGCGGTGCAGGGACGCCGGCCTTTTTCCCGTGAGGTGTGTACCCCCAGTGGCGAAAAGGAGGTCAGCCAGTGTGCGGGATAGCGGGTATCGTCGGGAGGCAGGCAGACGTTATCGATGCTGCCGATGTGCATCGGATGTGCCAGACGATTGTCCACCGCGGTCCCGATGATGAAGGGGTCTATGCGCGCGGCCCGGTGGGCCTTGGCATGCGGCGTCTCAGCATTATTGACTTAGCTGGTGGAATGCAACCCATCCACAACGAAGACAAAACAGTCTGGGTTGTGTTCAACGGGGAGATCTACAATTTTCCAGAACTACGCCGCGAACTCGAAGGCCGCGGTCACCAGTTTTACACGCACAGCGATACCGAGGTAATCGTCCATCTGTATGAGGAGATAGGTGCCGACTTCGTCAAGAAACTTCGGGGCATGTTTGCCTTTGCGTTGTACGATGCCCGGCGGAAAGCGCTGCTGCTTGCGCGCGACCGGCTGGGTAAGAAACCTCTGCACTATGCTCTGCACAACGGCCGGCTGTTTTTTGGCTCCGAGATCAAGACGATTCTGGCGGTGGTTCCGGAACTGGCGGAAATCAATTCAGAAGGACTGGTGCAGTACTTCTACTTCGGTTATGTGCCCGATCCTCTGACTGCCTTCCAGAAGATTCATAAACTGCCTCCCGGCTGTCTACTGGAATACTCTGGAGGAAAGGTCGACGTCCGGCAGTATTGGGACGTGCCTGCCTATGGCACTCAGTCTCCAGGGCCGGAAGAGGAGTGCCTGCAGGAACTGGAGAACCGGCTCGCCGAGGCGGTACGGATCCGGTTGATCAGCGATGTCCCGTTGGGTGCGCTGCTGAGCGGCGGTGTGGACTCTTCTATTGTCGTCGCGCTCATGGCGAGGGCCAGCGCCGCGCCGGTGAAGACGTTCTCCATTGGGTTTCGCAACGAGCAATTCAACGAAGCTCATTACGCGCGCATGGTCGCCGAGCGGTTCGGCACGGAGCACCACGAGTTGATCGTGGATCCCGACATCGAGCAAACGCTCCACTTTCTTTCCGGAATGCTGGAAGAACCCTTCGGCGACTCGTCCATGCTGCCGACGTATCACGTCTGTCACATGGCGCGGCAGTATGTCACCGTTGCGCTTTCCGGAGATGGCGGCGATGAGCTTTTTGCCGGCTACGACCGCTACGCGGTCCGGTTGAGTCAGCAAACGTTGGACTGGGTACCCCAGTGGGCGGGTAAGTTTTATCGCGACGTGATTCATGATCGCGTACCCCGCGGCATGTATGGCCGTAATCGTGCTTGGAATGCTCTTCTTCCTACTCGCGACCGCTATCTCGACGATGTCTCCTATCTGCCGGCCCTGCATCGCGAGCGATCGCTTTTTACCAGCGAGTTTCTCGAAACCGTGTCTAGCCTGCCCGATCCGCTCGGCCGGTTTCGCGGCTATTACGATGCTGCTCCCGCCAGCGACATCCTCAGCCGTTTGATGTATCTCGATGTGAAGACGTATCTCGCAGGCGATATTCTCACCAAAGTTGATCGTATGAGCATGGCCACCTCGTTGGAAGTGCGAGTTCCCATGCTCGACCACGTTTTCGTGGAATGGGTTGCTGGATTGCCGGAGGAATGGAAATCCAGGAATGGCACGCGGAAATACATTCTGAAAAAACTCGCCGAGCGGCTGGGGATTCCCAAGGAATTGTTGTACCGGAAGAAGCGAGGATTTCAACTTCCACTGGTTGACTGGATGCGTAATGAGTTAAAGCAGCAGTTTTTTCAGGTGCTGCTGGAGCCACGAACGCTGCAACGCGGATATTTCAAGCCGCAAGCAGTGCAGTCAATCGTGGACGAACATTCCGGCGGACGGCGTAATCACTCCGGGATTATGTGGCGCATGCTGGTGCTGGAGTTATGGCATCGAAACTTCCTCGAAGCCAAGGGATATGCGACCCGGCCCGCTGACCCCAACCAGGGCCGGGGAGCCCAGGAACGCCGCGAAACCGCGTCCGCCTCGGTGAAAGCAACGCCCTAGCAAAGAGTAGCTTTTCATGGAAAACGCCACTCAGCCTGCCATGACCTACGCTAACTCGGCTCCCAGCCTCAGAGGCGAAGCCCCGGTGTTCGTGTTGGGATGTCCACGTTCTGGGACCACATATCTCTATCATGTGCTGCTATCAGCGGGAAACTTCGCAATCTATCGGGCCGAGTCCGAGGTATTCCACTTGTTGGAGCCGCGATTTGGCGATTTGAGCATTGCAGCGAACAAGAAGCGTCTCCTGCGGGCATGGTCGAAAAGCCGCTTGTTCACAGCCACAGGGCTGGCGATGGAACCGCTCGGAGAAACCATCATGCGGGAATGCCACAACGGCGGTGATTTCCTGCGCATCGTGATGGAAGAAATGGCCCGGCAGCAAGGAGTGCAGCGCTGGGCCGAATGTACTCCGGATCATCTGTTGTATCTCTCCCGCATCAGGCAGACGATTCCGAATGCGCTGGTGATTCACATCATCCGCGATGGGCGCGATGTGGCGCTTTCGATGGAGAAGCAGGAATACCCAAAACGCCTGCCTTGGGACCGCAGTCGCGGGCGGATGGCGGCAGGCCTGTATTGGGAGTGGATTGTTCAAAAAGGCAGGCAAGACGGAGCGAAACTCGGATCCAATTATACGGAGGTTCGGTACGAGGAACTGATCGGGAAGCCCCGGGAAGTGTTGGCCCGGCTCAGTGCTTTCATCGACCAGAAACTTGACTATGATGAAATTCAGAAAGTCGGCATTGGTTCAGTCAGCCGGCCGAATACATCTTTCCAGGAGGAGTCCGGAGCCGGCAACTTCGACCCAATCGGACGGTGGAGAAAGCTCTATTCTCCGGAGGAAACGGCCAGATTCGAGGGATTGGTGGGCGATGGTCTGCTGGAGTTCGGCTATCCCCTCGAAAGCAAGGCCGCCACGAAAGCGCCGGGTGTGAGCGCGATCCGTTGGCAATACCGGGCCTATTTTGAATTGAAATTTCGTCTCAGGACAAAGACTCCCTTGGCGAGGTTTCTGGTAACACAAGATTTCTCAAAGTTATAGCTGCCAGATAAACCAATGAAGCAAGCGGCAAAGATTCTCGTGATCGGCAACTATCCTCCGCCAATGTGCGGCTGGGCGATCCAAACCAAGCTGGCAGTCGAGGAGGTGCGCCGGCGCGGACACGTGTGCGAAGTGTTGAAAATCAACGAGAACCGCCAGGTCAAGAGCACAGATTACGTTGACGTACAAAACGGTCTCGACTACTTAGCCAAAGTCGCATGGTATGCCCTGCGAGGCTTTCAGCTTAACGTTCATGTGAATGGGATGTCGAAGAAGGGATACTGGCTGGCGCTGGCCGCGGTGCTGGCGGGACGCCTTGCGGGCAGGCCGACACTCGTCACATTTCACGGTGGACTCGAGCAGATGTACTTTCCACGCTACGACGGAAGCGTCATGCACTGGGAGTTTTATTTTCTCTTCCGGCTTGCGGGCCAAACCGCCTGCGACAGCGGGGACATCAAGACGGCGATCGAGCGGTACGGGATCGCCCCGGAGAAAGTGTGTGTCATTGCCACGTTCTCCCCGCAATACATGCAATTTGAGCCTGTGGCATTGCCACAACCGATGGAGAAATTCCTGAATGACCATCATCCCCTCATCTTCTCTTACGTCTCCTACCGTCCGGAGTACCGGCTGGAGGTGATGCGGGAAGGGATATCGCGCTACCGGCAGAGCTATCCGCAGGCGGGTGTTATCTGGCTCGGGTTCCCCGACAAGGAGTTCTCTGCCGCCGCAGAGTCTGTCAGCAACTGGTCCGAAGGGGAACGCAAGAGCTTACTCTTGCTGGGCAACTTGACACATGACCAGTTTCTTACGCTGTTGACTCGCAGCGACGTTAACCTGAGGACGCCGGCTTGCGATGGCGTTGCGGCCTCGGTGCTCGAGTCGCTTGCGCTGGCTATCCCGGTCGTAGCCAGCGAAAACGGAAGGCGTCCCCCGGGTGTCGTAACGTATGACGATACTGATTCGACCGACATGTGTGCCAAGCTGATCTATGCCACGGAGCACAACGAGGAATTGAAATCGGGCTTGCGCGCGACGAAACAAGCCACGGGCGGCAAAGACGATGAAGACAACGTAGGCCGAATGGCCGATTGGTTGGCGGGCGAAACCCACATCCGAGATGGCGCTGAAGTTGCGGTTGTGGGCTAATCGCGCGCTGGCACGGCCTCATTTTCAGACGGAGACGATAATCCCGTGCACAGTTTCAATCCTGACTTGTCTACGGTGCCCCAGCCTCCCTTGCGCTCCGATTCTGCGATCATGCGCCAGAAGCCAAGCGGCATTCCGTTTGTCTGCCTGGCGGGTGCAGTGGCGCTCTATGTCGGAATTCTGATCCTAGGAACGTTGCAGGCCTACAATAGGCTACATTTGTTGCTGCTTTTCCTGCAGTACGTCGTCATTCTCCCGATCGTCGTGTGGTTCCTAAGGTCGTGGTCAGGTCCGGACAACCAGAAGGGTCTTCCCAGAATCAATCTGGGCATCCCCCTTATTGCGTTCTGTTTCCTTGCGATTCCCCTGAGCTGGTTTGCGGCACAGGGACTCTTGAATCCCGACGAGTCCGGATATTCTTTTCAAGCACGCCTTTACCGCAGCGGCCGGGTTATGGCCGATCCTTTGATCGGCGCCACCGCCGACGTGCGCCAAACCCCGCGCGAGTTGTTCTTTGAGAATCATGTTTTGTCGCCCAGGGGATGGTTTCCCAAGTTCCCGCCGGGGTGGCCGCTCGTGCTGTCGCTGGGCTACCTCATATCGGCGCGCTGGTTGCTGAATCCATTTTTTGGGCTGGTGCAACTGATCGCATTTGCCGCCATCGGGAGGCGTGTTTTCTCCTGGGAAACTGGGCCCGTGGCCGTCCTCTTTGGTATCCTTTCGCCGTTTTATCTGGTCAATTCAATCGGCATGATGTCGCACGCGTTGTGCGCGCTTCTCGCGGCTGCGGCTTGCTTCGCTCTGTTCAACGGCCTCGCAACCGAAGGAAGCTTATGGTATTACGCGGGACTGTTCGCCTGCCTTGCGGCCATGCTGCAGGTGCGTCCTTACACGGGCTTTGTCTTTGCTGTGGTACTGACAGTGGCGGCGTTGTGGCTGAATCGCGGCCGCCGGGCGACCCTGGTGCGCGTATTTGGGATCGGCACAGCCTTTGGCGCGGTTGCTCTCGCGGGCGTTCTGCTCTACAACCACACCTACACAGGCCATTGGCTCGTTTCACCGTATGCCATGGCCGCGGGCGCCGAAACTCCGCCGGAGCTGTCCTTCTCCCCCGCCGTGATTTGGCAAGGCGTCAGGCAGTATGGACGGCAAACCGCCGAAGAAAGTTTTATCGGCGCTTTTCCGTTTGTTTACCTGTTGGCGGGTTATGCGCTGCTGCGCGAAAAAAGGCGCCGCAAGGAAGTTTGGATTCTTGCCTCCGTTTACCTCGCTCTTGTGCTGGCTTACCTGGCACATCCCTACGGTTCCGGCGTCTTCTTCGGAGAGCGTTTTCATTTCGAAGGCTTCTTTGCCGTACTCTTGTTGGCGGCCCGCGGATTGGAACTTCTGGCAGAGCGCTGGCGTGTGCAGCGCTGGGCGCTGGTTTCGACCATGCTCTTGTTCGTCATCATGCAGTTTACGCTCGAGGGGACAATGGCGAATACGATCGCTCGCCGCGGCGAACCTTATCGCAAGATTCGCGCAGAGCTCACTGCCTCGGGCGTTTCCGGTCTGGTGCTCCTTCACGACGGTCCGGGCTTCGTTGCCAAGCATTTCAACCTGAACGAGGCCGACTGGCGCCACGCTGCCAGAATTTACCTGGTCGACGCCGAGCCCGATCATCGGGGTGAATGGGCATGCCGATATGGGGTTCCCGGATGGACCGTTATCAGCTACGACGTCCAATCGCATCACGCGAGTTTTGTAAAGGGCAGAGTCGAGTGTGGCAGCGGGTCGAAGTAAGAGATCAAGGAGAAGAAATCATTCGCGCAGGAATTGGTATTATGCATGCGGAGTTATGTGGTCAGTCCACTCCTGCCAGGGCTGCCTCCACGGCGTCAACATCGGCGCCAAAGTCTCTTCCGTCAGTGCCTGCTTTTCTTAACTTGCTCGCGGGCAGAAGATGATAGTTTCCTGCGGCTCCGTTGTTGTAATTAACGAAGGCATCGCTGGCCTTCTTCACAGAAACGTTATCCTTGGGCCAGCCTGATGTTCCCCCAATCAGAGCATTGTGGGCAAAAATGGACGAGTCAAAGCAATTTTGGAAGACCGACATCGGGCTGCTGCCCACACCCCGGTAGGCACAATTCCTTGGGCCTCCGCCCGTGGGCGTCATTCCACGGTCGGTTGCGGTCACGAGATTATTGACGAAGACAAAATTGGACATTTTAGGGTTGGCCACATTGTTGCCGATATTGAATAGCTGACTTGGCACGAAAGCAGTGATGTGCTCAATTCGGATGTTCTGCAACTTGGGAGCGCCCAGCCCGAACCCAAGCTGAAACAGCGTACCTGAGCCCCCCAAGGGAGCGCCCTCGACATCGTCAATGATCACATCGTGAATGCTATAACGCTGTCCGTCTTTCGCCGCGCCCCCATTGTCGGAAAGCCCGTTTCCAATCACGATACCCGAAGCCATATGGCTGATTTTGCAGAAACGAATAGTAACGTCGGTGATTAGGCACTCCGGGCAGATGTTGGTTCCGTTCGCACCCGCTTGATTCTTGGCCGTAATCAGGATTGCAAAACCCGCCTGGGAAAAACCTCCCCAGGTGTTTTCGAGAAGATTGTCCTCGAACAAAACTCTTTGTGCATTCTTGAGCTCGAAAAGATTCTTTACGATGAATGCATTTCCGTCCGCAGCACCCACGAATCCTGGTTGGCCACGCAACCAAATCAAGGGCTTGAACAGATGGTTGTGGCGTATCTCGATATCGGCGGGAGCAGAAAGCGCCGGACCGCCGCCGAACATAATATTCTCACCCGAAGCCTCCAAGTAATTATTGACGATCTTGTAGGGGCCCATGGGATTCTTTCCGACTCCACCGGCGATAGCGTGGGAGTCTACGCAGGCGCCGCTCTTGGCGATGCAGTGAAAGTCCGACAGATAGGAGTCGACAACGGCAATGAATGTCCCCCCACCCAATTGAATCGCACCCTTGATTTCGTCCTGGGGGGTGCCGTGCATCCAAACCCGATCGAAAATGATGTGGTCGGCGACGCCGTTGTGATCGATTGTGACCAGTTGGTTCGCGGGAGACCCACCTTCGGGACGGGTGAGCTCGAGACCGATGAGGCGGTAGTGATTAGCGCCCTCCGCCAAATGCAGTGGACCATTGATGCCCTTGCCCAGAACAAGCTTTGCCATCACGTTAGTTGACGATGCGCAGTGGAAAGACGGACGCCCGGGCAGAGCGGAAACCCCGGCGTAGCATGGTGTAAGCCGAGTGCTTTCAGAGGGAAGAGCAGAATCGGGAGCGTCGGTGCGAACGACAATCCAGTGAGCCTCGTCGCAGTTTTTCGCGGGCAAGGTGAATACGCCTGTGAAGGTTGCGCCCGCCCTCAGCTGGATCGTGTCTCCGCATTTGGCGCTGTCCAGCGCGGCCTGCAGGTTGTCGCCCGCAGCAACTGTCATTGTCTTTCCAGGGGCGGGAGTGTCTGCGAGCGAAGTTTTCATGTAGACGCGCGGCAGTTCGGCCGGACCGTCGTACGAACCTTGCCTCGCACCCGTCGCGGCTTGATCCTGGGTTTGACGGCTGGCCGCCGAAGCTTGACTCAGGATTCGAACTGAAAACACGACCATCGCTAAGACAATCAGACGCCGTAGAGAGACCTTCATTAGCACTCCGTGGCCGCAACAGCGAGGCGAGTGGCCGATGAACCAGAATCCGCTGCAGAGCGAAAAATCAGAGAGAAGAACTCTCGAAAGAGTATATTTTGAGAGAGTATATCAGGAAGTTTTGGGCCGCTGCAGTTGCAAGCACATGGAAGTGAGATTAGTTTTCAGTTATGATCCCCACGCTCTTCGGGCGAGGGGCAAGGGTTTTGACAGGGCGGTCACAACTGGCATTCCTGCCCGGGACCGCACCCTACTGAGTGGAGACCTCCTGCAGTGAGCCAGAAAACGCAAATTGCCAAGGACGAAGGAATCGTGGAAATCCGGCACCGGCCGGAAGGCGATGGTTTCGAGATCGCTCTGCTTCCCTATCGCTCCGACTTGTATGTACCCAAGAGAAATTGTCGGACCACATTCCCCTTGGAGTTAATCACATACTGGCTGGATCGCACCCCTTTTGCCATGTTTTGCGAGGTGATTGGACGTCATGAAGATACGATTCCGGGGGTACTGAAACAAGAACTATTCTCCTATTCCCCGCCTGAACAATTCGCAGGAAAACGGCTCTTGGACTTCGGGTGCGGCACCGGCGCATCGACTTTTGCTCTCGCCAGAATGCTCCCGCAAACCGAAGTCACCGGTATCGAGCTGGCTGCCGATCGGATTGAAATTGCGAACCGCATCAAGTCCTATCGTGGGTCGCACAATGTGGTGTTTCAATGTTCGCCCGCGGGAGATCAGCTTCCAGCCGGCATTGGGGAGTTCGACTTCGTGATGTTGAGTGCGGTCTACGAGCATCTGTTGCCTGATGAGCGGAAGATCGTGATGCCCCTGCTGTGGTCGGCCATGAGGCCAGGGGGCGTCATCTTCGTCAACCAAACGCCGTATCGTTATTCGCCCTATGAGGCTCACAGCACCGGATTATGGTTCATTAACTATATCCCGGACGGTATGGCTCACTGGGCCGCGCGTCACTTGGCCAAGCGCAACCTGGAGATCAACCGGTCCGAGGACTGGAATGTTCACCTCCGAGGAGGTATTCGGGGCGCTACCGAGAAAGAGATCATAAGGAACCTGACGCGCGGTAACCCCCCTGCCGCGTGTATTCTTCAGCCCCGTCAGAACGGGTTGCGGGACCGCGCAGATCTCTGGCTTTCCGCTACGAATCCCCGACGCCACCGAGCGCTCAAGAAGTCTATCGCCGCCCTGTTCCGGCTTAGCGATCGTATTTGGGGTACTGTGCCCGGAATTAACCTGGAAGTGGTGATTCAGAAGGTCAATCCTTAGAGTTTTGGGAAATAGGAACAACTTGCTGGTTCGACCTGTGAAGCGTGGTTGTGGGAATCAAGTCCCGCGTGTGTTGCGTTCAGTAAGGCGTTGAATTCACTCAACCCCTGTGATCGCGAGATCTTGGGGTCCTGGAGTCAAATCTGGCCCACGCAAGAGCTTCGCGCGTGTCGATCGCTAATGGGGGACGCGGTGAGATGAGAATCAAATTGGGAGAGAGTCAACGCACTCGCTTGTACATTGTTCTGATTTCGTTGGCGACCTTCCGCCTTTGGATTATGGCAATGCCCGCCAGTCTCTGGCTCGATGAGACCGCGACTTATTGGAGTGTATATAAAGGCGTCGGGGCCGCAATCCTCCGCAGTCAGTTCTGGCCAGGCCAGAACGCGCTGTTCATGGCGATCACCGCTTCCGTGGTGCGCGTCGCCGGACAAAGTGAAATTGCGCTTCGCCTACCCTCGCTTTTGGCAGGTGTCGCGGCGGTGTACTTGGTTTTCCGGTTGGGGAATTACCTTTTCGACAAAGAATCGGGTTTGCTGGCTGCATCGGTGTTTGTATCGTTGAATGAGCTATGGCGGACCGTGCCCACCGCCCGGCCTTATGCTCTTGCCTTGCTGGTCTCGTTGGGTAGCATTCTGCATCTGGTCCGTTGGATGGATCGCGGCCGGAATTTGAACGCAGCGGGGTTTGCGGTACTGACTGCCCTCATTCCGTATTTCCACTATGCATTTGTAGTCTGTTATCTGGTCCTGGCGATCTATGTTCTTTACAGATTGCGCGCCGGTGCTGCTGTGACCTGGGCGAGAGCGATGGCAGTCTCAGCCGTGATCTCCTTCCTGCTGCTGCCGCTCATATGGAGTGTGATGTACGGAAAGCACTTGTCTCCCAATTCTCTTTCGGTATGGACGGGGACACCGCGCTTGGAAGAATTCATTACCGCGTTTATTCCCCCCGTGCTCGCTGGGGGAATATTCTTGGGAATGTTGGCGGGCTGTGCTCTTGGCGAAACGATTTGCGATGGCCGAGTCGCGGCGATGACGCCTGCAACCAAGGTACTATTGCTCACTTGGGTCACCGTCCCGATTCTTGTTTTGTTCCTGGCCTCTGTGCTTACGCCTTTTAAGTGCTTCATTCCCAGATACTACATGCTAGCGTTCCCTGCCGTGGCATTGCTGATCGGTAGACTGGTTCGGATTCTTCCCGAGAAAATGCGAGTCACGGTGAGCGTGGGCGTGGTGCTGTCGGCCTTGTTGGGTTTCACCGGCCTGCACCTGCGCGTCGCTCCGCATGCCGAGGACTGGCGGGCGGCAGCGCATGCCGTTGAAGCGGCCCATGTGTCAAACGATACGCCCGTGCTGGTTCGAGTCGGTCTAGTAGAGACCGGCAAAATCACCTGGGATTTGAACATCTCTCCCGACAGTCCGCTACTCTGCCCGCTTTCAAAGTATCCGGTTCCCGGCCATGTCTTCTTGCTCCCTTACCGGCTTAATGCTGACACTTCTCCCTACCTGAACGAACTTGTGGCGAAGATAGTGCAACCCAGTGTCGAATTTGTGGTGATGGCGCGTGACGACAAACCGGAGGTCTTGGGATGGTTGATGCACGAGTCGTCCAGCCGGGGTTTTGAAGCTTCTTCGCTGGGCAATCCCAGTGGGATCACAGTTTTGTTATTTCGGCGGAGGGTTAATGCCTCTGACCAACGCATAGACAATCGGTAATTGAAGTGGCCACCACTTACGCATAAGCTTGATTCCCAGTAATTAAACTAGAGGTCTGATCGGGAAGACAAACATTAGAGGTCTGGGTAGGGAACAATGTCGCGTCCGGCCCGTTTTACATTCCCTGAGGACGGAGTGGGGCGTTGAAATTTACTCAACGCCCGCGATCGCGGATTCGACAGCATCGATGTCTGCGCCCAAGTCTTTACCGTCGCTACCGGCGTTCTTATAGGGACTTGAGCTCTGCAGGTGGTAGTCGCCACCGTTCCCCTGGTTGTAGTTTACAAATTCCACGGCCGACTCCGACGCTGGGAAGTAGTTTCCGGCGGGAAAGGTCGAAGGCGGGAACTTGCTGGCGGGGGCAATCAATGCATTCTCCGTGAATGTGTAGAAAGCAAAACAGGCTTGGAGTACGTTTATCGGCGGCTTCGGATAAGCACAATTAGCCAGCCCCCCGCCCGTGGACGAAAAGGGAGGCAGGCCAGAGTTCACGATGCTGTTGGTGAAAGTGAAGCGATCTATCTTCGGATTGGTGACAGCATCGCCAAGATTGAGGAGGACGTTTGGCGGAAAAGCAGTCACGTGGTCAATCACGATATTGTTCAGCGTGGGACACCCGAGTCCCATGCCGATTTGGGCAAGGTTTCCATGCCCGGAATACGTCACGGCGTCAATGTCGTCCACAATCAAATCGTGAATACTGTAGCGCTCGCTTGCGAAAGGAATGCCGCCATTGTCAGACAGGCCGCTGCCGATCACCAGTCCTGAACCGACGTGACTGATGGTGACGTAACGGAGGGTCACGTCCGTGACCGCACAGACAGGGCATACGTTGGTGTTGCCGCTGGCCTGATTTTTTGGAGTCAGAAGTACAGCAGCGCCGGCTTGGGAAAAACCGCCCCACGTATATTCCAAGATGTTGCCATCGACCAGAACCCGTTGCGCGTTCTTGAGTTCCAACAGGTTCTTGACGATAAATGGATGGCCGTCGACGCCGCCGACGTAACCGGGTTGCCCTTTCATCCAGATCAATGGTTTGAACATGTGATTACGGCGGATCTCGATGTCGGTTGGCACGTGCGTTGCCGCTCCACCACCAAACATGACGTTCTCACCGGAAGCTTCGAGAAAATTGTCCACAATCTGATAAGGGCCCATGGTATTGCTGGAGACTCCACCGGAGACAGCCTGTGCGTCTCCGCAGGCGCCGCTGATCGAAATGCAGTGAAAATCCGTGAAGAAAGAATCTACAACCGCAATGTAGGTGCTGGCTCCCAGTCCAATACCGCGAGTCGTCTCATCTTGCGCGGTGCCATGCATCCAAACGCGGTCGTAAACAATGTGGTCTATCGTGCCGCCGTCAAAAGGCGATGCTAAGTCGTAAACAACCGGCGCACCCTTCTGACGGGTGATTTCGAGACCCATCAGCCGGTAATGGCTTGCGCCTGAGTCGAATTGAATCGGACCGGACCCGGCGCTCGCTTTCATGAGTATCTTCGCGAGCACATTCTCCGTTGTCGTGCAATGGAATGACGAACGGCCGGGCAGGGAAGCGACTCCGGCATAACACGGCGTGAGCCGCGTGCCTTCGGGCGGAAGAGCCGAGTCTGGAGCGCTAGTTCTCACGATGATCCAGTGGTTATCGTCACAGCCCTTGGCAGGAAACCGGAATTGGCCGGTAAAGGTTGCTCCGGCTTGCAACTGGATCGTGTCTCCGCAACTCGCGCTGTCCAATGCGCTCTGGAAGTCGCCCCCTTGAGCTACCGAGATCACGCTGCCAGGGGCAGGCGTGTCCGCCAAGGTGCTTTGGACATAGACTCGTGGAAGTTCCGCCGGGCCGTCAAAGTTTCCCGTGGTCGAGGGACTCATCGCAAGGCTCAAGGACTGGCTGGCAGTCGCGGAGGTTGTATCCATGACTGAAGTCGTGAAGCTGAACGTTCCAGCTTGTGAACTTACGCCCGAGATTACGCCGCTGCTCTTATCCAGCGAGAGTCCCTGGGGCAACGACCCGGAGGTGATTTGCCACTGGTATGGTGCAGAACCCCCGGTCGCTGTCAGACTTGTGTTGTAGTGAACCCCGACCTCACCCTCCGCTAACGAACGAATCGTGATCGCAAGTTTGTTCAGTGGCACGATCGTGACTTCAGAAGTTGCAATGCTCGTCCGCTCAGCTGCGCTCACTGCGGTCACGATCACTTTGGTCGATAACGTCACCGCGGGCGCGGTAAGGGTACCGTTACGCGAGATCGTTCCAGCACTCGTGTGCCATATGACGCTGGTGTCGCTGTTGCCTGACAAGGTCGCGACGAACTGCTGCGTGGAGCCGGATTGGATCGTTACCGTGGAAGGTGAGAGGCTGATTCTAATGTTCGCAACCGGGGATGGGTTGACGGGGCTGACGGGGGATGTTGAAATCCCGTTGCAAGCCGTCAGAATGCCGGCCAACGCCGAAAGAAGAAAGACTCCAAACTGCCTTGGGAAACTGGTGAATGTCTTACTCCGCGGGTAATCGGGGGACGATTCCAAAAACATTGGGGGCCCTCAGCCAAATCGAGTTCAAGGAATCTCAGGTTGTGATTCCCTGGGAACAACTTAGAGAGAGCGGGCCGACGAAGACAGATAACGGAGGACCCTGTCCAGTTGGCGCACGAAAGTTCAGGTAACGATGTGCATTGGGACAGGAGAGGCTGGGCAGAGTTTCTTACCGTTGCTATGGGCGCCGGATCATCAGTTGTCGAAATCAGAGCCCTTTCTTCCGCCCGAGGATCAAGGCGCGCACGGAGTCATAGACTGAGTTGCCGAGCGCGCCCTTGAGGGCGTTCCGTGCTTTTTCCTGGAGTTGTGTCCGGACTAGTCCTTGCCCGCGGCAAGCGCGCATGAATTGTTCCACGGTGGTGTCCATGAGCACGGCAACGCGCGCTAGAGCGAACCGGTCGGTGCTGGCGAAGTTCACTCCGGTGCGGCTTGTCGCCATGGTTCGAAACCCGGCTGCTTTCACGGCTTCGACGACTCGCTCGTTCCATCGTCCGCCGGGGCAGGTGAAATGCTCTACCGGAACGCCAACGATCTGCTCCAGACGGTCCTTAGCCGCCTTGGTCTCCTCGTGAAGGCGGGAGTCGTTAATGTCGGTGAGATAGGGATGGGTCAGGGAATGGCATCCGATCTCAAATCCAAGCGCGCTCAAGCTGCGCAGTTGCGCTTCGGATAAATATCCGGATCTTCCCAGGAAACCGGCTGTGATGTAAAAGGTAGCGGCGAACCCGGCCTCCTTCAGGGCGGGCGCGCTGGAGAGCAGGTCCGTCTCGCAGCCATCATCAAACGTGATGCACACGCTGTTGGCCTCGAAAGATTGAACTGCCTGGCTCACGTTCTTGCCGCGCCAATTCTCGTGCGCGAGTCTTTGCATCTGATTGCGAAAGTCAGAGGCCGACACGACGTAGCGGGTGTATCCGGGCTCCCGGTCGCACAAAGCCCTGCCGGGAATGGCGAGTTCGTGATACATCAGAAAAACTGTGCCGGGTTGGGCCATTAGATGGTCTTGTGCGGGTGTGAATTCATCTTACATTCTCAACGACGCGCTCCAGGAAGCTGAGCCAGTCACCCATTTCCGGTAATGGATCTTGCCACTGGAAGTTGTCGTGGTAGGTTCCGCGCGCCGGAGTCAGAACGGCCAGCAGCGTGCTCAATCTTCCTGGGTAAGGTTTGGGATAGCCGGCCGGAGCCCCACGCCACACTTCCGCCAGATGGCGGAAATCTCCCAGCAGCCAGCGGCACAAGACTCCGGAACGAAAATGATTCACAGCCTCGATGTCACCATGCTCTACCATCCGTGCGAGTAAGGCCGGAAAATCCATCCCCGCGTAGCAGGCGAGCGGCAGAGAGTTCCAGAAGCGCCCATTCACTTCCATGAAGACCGGCGGACCCCCCGGAACTTGCCGAAACTCAACCATGGCAACACCGTGCCAATGCAAAGCCTGCAGAATTGCCACAGAAGCCCGCCGAACTTGCGGGTCAGGCTCAACACTGATGCGAACGGCGCTGCCTGATCCGGTCGGATGGACATCGCGGATGCGGCGGTGCGCGAACTCCGCACGCAACTCACCCTGGCGCATCAATGCGAAATAGCCCGTACCTTCGCCTTCCACAAACTCTTGTACCAGGACGCGGCAGCTAATTTCACTCATCTCCAGATAAATTGCCAGAAGTTCCTCCGCATTTCTGGCATAGCGTGGACGTCCGGCTATCCGCAGCATACCGTCGGGACGTGTTTCTACCGAACTGCGGGGTTTCAGAACCACGGGAAACCTCGTCGAAGCGCCTGTCTCGCGAGCCTGTTCCGCACTGCAGACGACCGTTGTCTTCGGCGTGGCGACCCCGAGCGAAGCCGCCAAGCGAACCGTTTCTTCCTTGTTGAATGCCCGGAGAACATCGGCGTGGGAGGGTAACACCAGCTTGGCGCCGGCTGCCTGGAGCAGGTCGCGCTGGGCCGACAGCGGAAGAGTGGTAGCCTCTGTCATCGGAAGGACCAGAGCGCCAGATTGCTCCTCGGCTACCTCCGAAATACGCGCGACGAAGCTGGCAGTTCGTTCTTGCGGGGCGGGATACTGGAATGTACCCTGGCAAAAGCGCGACCAGCCTGCCTTCGACCAACTACTCGACTCTCCAACCCGGACTTCGTGACCCGCCTTCGCGAGTGAGCGCACGCAGGCCACCGCCTGATTCTGGTTGCCGTCGAGTACCAGAATTCTCATGGTTGCCCCGGCAAGACCGCGGCGCTCTCGTGGTTCGGTGTAGTGCGAAAGCTGGCCCTAGTCTCCTGAAGCACTTCCGCAAAACCCCGGGCGATTTGCGACCAGTCAAAGCGTGCCGCCGACGCGGCAGCCGCCTGCTCGTAACTTCGGCGCAGATCTGGTTCGCGCAGGAGTCGAAGAATTGCGGCAGCGAACGACGGTGCATCGTCGGCGATCAGTAAGTCGCGGCCTGGGCTCACGTCCAACCCTTCCGCGCCTATTGACGTGGAAACCACAGCCTTTGCCATGGCCATCGCTTCGAAAATCTTGAGCCGCGTGCCGCCCCCGATACGCAGGGGGACGATGACCACAGTGGCGGAGCGCAAATAATCGGTGACGGACGCGACGGTCCCCGTTACTTCGACCGAGGCAGAAGCCAGGCGCCGTACCCGCTCGTGAGGATTTCGTCCCACGATCTGAAAACGCGCATCCGGAAAAGCGGCTAGAACAGCAGGCCAGATCTCACGGCAGAAATATTCCACGGCATCGATGTTGGGCTCCCAATCCATGGATCCAGTGAACGCAACCAGGGGCGGGTTTCCTGAAGCCGGAGGTGCGATTTGATATTGTTCCGTGTCCACTCCGGTTGGGACGACCGTGATAGGAGTGGCAGGAGACAGGGTCAGCATCGCGTTGCGATCGTGCTCGGAAACTGCGATTACGTGGTGAAATCTCTGCAGCGCGCGAGCTTCATAAGATGCCATCTTCCTGGCTTCGACAATGTAAGAGAGCTTGCGCCAGGGAGTCTTTTCGGTGTGAGCGAGGCGCCGCCAAAGCATGGTCTCCACGTTGTGCTGGAAAAGAACGACGGGGACTGCTGTTTGGTCGGGGAAATTCAACGAAGCCGAGAGAAAATCGCACACCGCTACCTCCAAACCGCCGCCGCTGAGCCAATGCGCGACCGCTCGACTCACTTCAGGATGGGTGAACTTCTCCACTGCATAGGGCGCAGGAGAAGGCAGCCGAAGGATATAGTCCAAAGATTGGGTCCATGAACCTTCTGGGGCAGCGGTGTGGATGGTTTGGGCTCGCGGCAGTTGCCGAGTGATTGCACTTTCGTAGGTAGGATCACGGCGTCCCCCGTAGTAGGAAAGGAAAGTGACTTCATGGTGTCTCGCCAAATGCCGGAGGATGTTAAACGAACGAATCTTGCCTCCGGTGTCGACCGGCAACAGTTTTCCTGCCTTGACCCAGAGAATTTTCATCTGCCAATGGACTACCAGCACATTCCTTCGTAAGGCGTGCCCGCGGCGGAACGCCGGGACTTCTCCAGATTCACCAGATCCACCACGAAGTGGGTGGAGCGGAGATGGGAGTCAAGGGCCTTTCTGTCGATTCCGCGAGTCCCAATAACGACCACTTCTGCCTCCTCGAGCACCTGCTCCAGGCTCGAACTGAGCAGCGACCCGATGTGGGGAATCACCTGTTCAATGTATTCGCGGTTTGAACCGATAAGCCGCCCCAAAGAAACGTTGTCATCCCAAACCTGTACCTTGCAACCTTCCCCGATCAAGCGCTTGACCAGTTGCACCTGCGGACTCTCGCGCAGATCGTCGGTCGCTGCCTTGAAGCTTAGGCCGAGCAGGGCAACATTCTTCTTACCAGTGCCAAGTACGATCTCGATTGCACGATCGAGGTGAGCATCGTTGCTCGGTAGAATCGATTGCAGAAGAGGTAATTCAAGGTCAAGTTCTTTGGCCCGATAGTTCAATGCCCGAACGTCCTTAGGCAGGCACGAACCGCCGAATGCGAACCCTGGCTTGAGATAGCTCGGCGAGATATTCAGCTTGCTGTCGGAAGTGAAAATGCCGACCACGGCTTCCGCGTCCACCCCCAACTCCTTCGCCAGCGTCCCGACCTCGTTGGCAAAGGAAACCTTTACCGCATGCCAGGCATTGCATACGTATTTCACCATTTCTGCGGAGCGGAACGAGGTTTCGAAGATATGGCCCGGCACCTGAGCATAGAGTCCACGGAGAACTTGGCTGTGGGCAAAGTCAGCCGCGCCGATGACGGTGATCGCGGGTTCCAGAAAGTCCGCCACTGCACTGCCCTCGCGCATGAACTCGGGGTTTACGCAGACCCCAAAATCCTTCCCCATTTTTTTGCCACTGGCTTTTTCCAAGGTAGGGACCACCAGCGACTCGGCTGTGCCCGGCAGCACCGTACTGCGCAACACGACCAGATGAAAGGAGTCTTTCTTCCGAAGGGCTTCGCCAATCCCCTGGCAGACCGGTCCAATGTGTCCCAAGTCCAGCTTGCCGTTGCGCATACTGGGAGTACCCACGCAAAGGAAGGAAATGTCGGTCTCCAGGACGGCTTTCTCCGAATCGGTGGTGGCGTGCAAGCGGCGAGCCTGCCGGCACTCAGCTATCAGTTCAGCCACAGCCGGCTCCACAATGGGGCTGCTTCCACTCCCGAGGGCCTGAATCTTGGCAGGGTTTAGATCGACTCCGGTCACCCGGTTCCCCTGATGCGCCAGGCACGCAGCGGTTACCGTCCCCACATAGCCCAAACCAAAAATGCTGATCGCCCGGCTCATCCCAAGTGGCTCCCCTTCCCCAGTTCTTTCGCGGTGCAGACTTCAAGATAGCTTAGTGCGCTCGCCCCGGCAATGCCGCCACGGATGCCGTGTTTTGGGTGCTATTGATTCTTGAGCGCCGCTGATCGGCTTCGTTTAATCCTTTGCTTCCAAATATTTGGATGGTGATCCGCGGGCTGAACATTGACATGACGCGCCGTCAGAGTGTGGCTGGTCGCGGTTATGGCTGCCGGGCCGTACAAGGCGCGCAAACCCAGGTGCTGTGCACGACGGGGCGATTGCCGCTAGTATGAAGCATGGACTCATCGAACCAGCCTTGCTCCGAGGCTCTGACCGCCGAACCCGATACCGGGCGGGGACAGCCTTCTGGCGGCCGCGAATGCCGCCAGGGGCCGGCCGGGGCGCTCCGGAGGGTCTTTTTCCTGGTGGATTCCCTTAATGTTGGCGGTACTGAGACCCAAGCCGTCGAGTTAGCGACCAGACTCAACCCTCAGCGATATGAAATAACGCTGGGGTGTCTTCGGGCTCGCGGCCCTTTGCTCGAGAAGTTAGCAGGCTCGTCCGCCTCCGTTCGCGAATTCTATCCCAAGGGTGGGGTCGATTCGGTGAACGGGGTGTATCAATTGTTGCGTCTGGCAATTTTCTTGCGCCGGGGAGGCTTCCAGATTGTACATACCCACGATCTTTATTCGAACCTGATGGGGATACCCGCGGCCGTGATGGCACGGGTGCCGGTTATCATCTCCAGCCGGCGCGATCTGTCGCACTTCGATTGGTATCAGAGTGGGCGACGGATTTGGCTGCGCCGTCTGCAGAATTTTTCCACCGCCGTATTGACCAATGCCAATGCTATTCGTGAAGCCTTGCTGGTGGAGGATCACTTTGCAACTCAGAAAGTTCGCGTCATTCACAACGGAGTAGAGGTGGAGAGATTCGGCCACGGATCTCGAGACCGGAACTGGCTCATGCCCGATACAGGGCACGAGAAGTGGATTGTGCTCGTGGGGAACATGCACAGCGACGTGAAGGGTCATTCTTGGCTGATTGCCGCTGCCGCTGAGATCTCACGCGAATTTCCGCAAGCTCGTTTCTTGCTGGTGGGGGATGGGGCGCAGAAAAAAGTCTTCGAGCGGCAGGTTGCGGAACTGGGACTGGAAAAGCATTTTTCGTTCCTGGGGCTCCGCGATGACGTTCCCCGCATTCTCGCCTGCTGTGACATCGCCGTGCTCCCATCAAAGGTCGAGGGGTTGCCTAATGCCGTGCTCGAGTATCTGGCTGCAGGTTTGCCAACCGTAGCCAGTCGAGTCGGTGGGAACGCCGAGATCCTGCAAGATGGCAAGACGGGGCTGCTGGTCCCACCGCAGGACTTTTCCGCTCTGGCAGAGGCGGTACTCCGGCTGCTGCGTAATCCCGATTTTGCTGACGGCTTGGGAAAGAATGGGCGCGAGTATGTGGCCTCCCATTTCAGTTTTCAGAGAATGGTCGAGAACACCGACCAGCTCTATACGGAACTGTTGCGCTTGCGCCATGTGGAGTGAACACCGAGCGGCAGAATTGTAAGCATCGTTATCGGTGATTGTCCGGACCACGGAAGGAAAGAAACTGAACTATGTGTGGAATCTGCGGAATTGTTCTCACAGATCGCCGGCGCAGGGTCGAATCAGATGCACTGGCCGGAATGAACCAGCGGATCGAACATCGCGGGCCGGATGACGACGGTTTTCTCGTCGAGGATAACGTGGGGCTGGCTATGCGCCGTTTGAGCATCATCGATGTGAAGACGGGGCATCAACCCATCTGCAATGAAACGTCCGACATCTGGATCGTCTTCAATGGCGAAATCTATAACCACCAGCAACTGCGCGGCCAACTGGAAGACGAGGGGCATCGTTACCGGACTTGCAGCGATACTGAGACCATTATTCACCTGTATGAGGAGTACGGAAGCCGTTGTGTCGAGCATCTTCGCGGCATGTTTGCTTTTGCCATCTGGGATCGGCGTAAGCGTGTTCTTTTCTGCGCGCGTGATCGTTTGGGGATCAAGCCGTTCTACTATCGCTGGGACGGCGTGACATTCCTGTTCGGCTCCGAAATCAAAGCCATCCTTGCCTATCCGGGCACATCGGCCGAGTTCAACCAGGGCACGCTGGCTGAGTACCTTGCCTTCGGCTACATCACGGGCGAGAGCACGATGTTTGCCGGGATTCGCAAGCTCATGCCAGGCCATACCCTGGAACTGGATGAAAGGGGCGGGCTTCGCATTGAGCCCTATTGGGATTTGAAGGTTGGGGTCGACACCGATCCACAACCGCACAGCTACTATGTGAGAACGTACCGTGAGCTGCTGGAAGAGGCGGTTTCATCCCACCTCATGAGCGATGTCCCGTTGGGTGTGTTCTTAAGTGGAGGGCTGGATTCAAGCGCGGTTGCGGCGCTAACCGCAAAGATTCGGGGCGATCAGATCCAGACGTTTGCCGTCGGCTACGGCGAAGAGGAATTCAGCGAACTGTCTTACGCGCGGCAGGTAGCCACGCACATCCGGTCGGATCACCATGAGGTTCGTCTGAGCCGGGAGGAGTTCTTTAGCAGCTTGCCGCAATTGATCTGGCACGAAGATGAACCGGTTGTCTGGCCATCGAGCGTCGCGCTGTATTTCGTGGCTTGCCTGGCGCGGGAGCGAGTCACCGTGGTGCTAACCGGCGAAGGCAGCGATGAGACACTGGCTGGCTACACACGCTACGCCTGGACGCTGCTGAACTCAAAAATGGACCGCATGTACCGTGCGCTGGTCCCATCTCTGCTGCGGAGATCGTTGCACGCGGCGATTGGTGGCGCGCCCCTATCCGCCAGCGTGCATCGAAAGTTGGAGCACACCTTCCTGATGCGGGATGGAGAGTCCTGGCCGTCGTTTTACTTTGACAATTTCTATTCGGCGTTTTCTTCGAGCGAACTTCCGCAGTTGCTGACGCCCGAGGCGCTCGAGAGGGCGGGGCAGGCCTATGCCGGTTCGATGGGCGCCTGGGAGCGGTCTTCGGGCGACTTGCTGCATCGTCTGCTCTACACCGATATCAATAGTTACCTGATCGAGCTGCTGATGAAGCAGGATCAAATGAGCATGGCGGCGTCCGTGGAAAGCCGCGTTCCCTTTCTCGATCATCCGCTGGTAGAATTCACGGCGCGAATTCCCGCTGCCCAGCAGATCAAGGGGCTCGCCGGCAAGTTTATTCTCAAAGAAGCAGTGGCGGATCTTCTGCCCGAGGCGATTGTCTACCGCAAGAAAATGGGGTTCCCGACCCCGTGGGCCTATTGGCTCGCGGGCCCACAGCTGGAGGAGATCGAACGCCTGCTGTCGGAGCCGCGAAGCGGTGCTCGAGAATTATTCCGGTCCGAAGCCGTACGTCGCATCTTCGCAGAGCATCGCGCAGGACATCGAGACCATGGCAATCGCATCTGGCGTTTGCTGAATCTCGAACTTTGGCAGAGGGTATTTCTGGACGGCGAGCCGACTTTCGCCGTCGGTACTCCCCAAAACAGTACAGTGACGCGATAAGAAATGGACTCATTCACAACTTGCATTGCCTGACCCGGAAATGCGAAGAAAGATAAAGCTTGCTACTCTCGAATCGCTCCGAAGGGCCGGAGTGTTCGAGTTCGTGGCGAACAGCCTGTGGCGCCGGAAGCGGCTGCTGATTCTCTGCTATCACGGGATTTCCCTCGACGACGAGCATCTGTGGAGACCTCAACTCTACATGCCGGCAGAACTGCTGGGTAAGCGACTGGAAATGCTGCGAGCCATGTGCTGTTCCGTGCTGCCGCTGGGTGAGGCTTTGGCGCGGCTGCACTCCCGCGATCTGCCGCCGCGCAGCGTCGCCATCACCTTCGACGATGGCACGTATGATTTCTACAAGCAGGCTTATCCGCTGCTACGAAAGTACGACGTTCCCGTTACCGTTTATCAGACGACCTATTACGCGGATCACGAGATGCCGGTTTTCAACCTGATCTGCTCCTATATGCTGTGGAAGCGGCGTGATGGGCAGTTGGTTGAGACGCGGGAGTTCGGGCTCTCCGAGCCCGTCGATCTGGGTACCGAAGCGGGGCGTCACCGGGTCGTGCGTGGCCTCATTGATCTCTCCGCACGCGAGAATCTGAATGGGCAACAAAAGAATGAGCTCGCCGGACGATTGGCTGCGAATCTCGGACTCGACTACGCCCAGTTCGCCGCCGAACGTATTCTGCAGCTAATGAACGCGCAAGAACTGGCTGAAGTCGGGAGGAACGGGATCGACTTACAACTACACAGTCATCGGCATCGCACCCCGGACGAGGAAGCAGCGTTCCGGCGGGAAATCGCCGAGAACCGGGACAGAATTCGAGCCTTGACCGGACGTGAGGCGATCCACTTCTGTTACCCGAGCGGAGTCTACCGGAAGGAATTTGCTGGCTGGCTAGAAAAGGAAGCTGTCGTCTCAGCGACGACTTGCGATGTCGGACTCGTAGATCGGCGCGACAACCCATACCTCCTGCCGAGATTCGTGGACGCCTCCGGCCGGAGTCAACTCGAATTCGAGAGCTGGCTCAGTGGCGTGGGATCCCTGCTTGCGTTGCGCAGGGCCGCACCGCAGCGGTACACCTTGCCTGACGATTAGATGCGCTACATTCAAGGGCACTCAGGTTCACGGACTAGATCGACGAGCCTCGGTTAGACTGGAGGCAACGCCAGGAGACAGCACTCCGCATCGTAGCTTTCGCGCTGATGAGAGACTGGGCAAAAAGAACGATTCTGAACAGCGGAGTGCTACGGCTGGCGGCAGGTCTTCGTGGTCCCAGTGCAGCAATTCTGATGTATCACTCGGTTCTGCCGGACCCCTCCCTGCGGGTTGACTCACTGGGCGGCATCGTGCACTCTGAGTCCGCTTTCCGTGCGCAGATGGAGTTGGTGGCCCGGGAATTTCGTCCCATCAGCCTGGATCAAGCGGTCCAGCAAGTGTGCGGTGGCGGCGCCTTGTCAAAACGCTACGTCGTGATTACTTTTGACGATGGGTACGCGGACAACTACGAGGTCGCGATGCCTGTCTTGGACCAGGTAGGGATCCCTGCGACCTTCTACGTGACTGTGGATTGTGTCGAAAACAGAAGGCTGCCATGGCCCAGCCGGCTCCGTTTTGCCTTCCGCAACACCAAGCGAAGCGTATGGACGGACCCCCTTGCCAAGATTTGGCCTCTTAACCATCCGGATGAAAGGGAACAAGCATTCCTGACTAGCTGCGACATGTGTTGCCGGCTCAGCGGGGCCGCCCAGGAAACCTTCATAAAGCGCGCCGAGCAGGAACTGGAGACAGGCATACCGAGCGAATCGGGCTTTCTCATGATGAGCTATGACCAGTTGCGTGCGCTCAGCCGACATGGACACACAGTTGGTTCGCACACCATGACCCACCCCAACATGGCCTACCTCATGGAAGATGAAGCCCGACACGAACTTGCCGAATCGAAACGAAAACTTGAGCTGTGTCTCGAGGCACCGATCAGACATTTTTCCTATCCCTGTCCAGCGCTTTCACCGCATTGGAGCGCGAAGACCGTCGAGCAGAGTCGGGCCGTCGGCTATGAGACTGGCGTAACTACGGATAGCGGGCTGACGCGCCGCGGCGATAATCCGCTTTGTTGGAAGCGTATTCGTCCCACGAAGACGGTAGAAGGCTTGCGGTGGAACCTGGAAAGCGCTTTTGCCGGACGAGCAGTCTAATCCGATGTCAAGTGGGTCGCAGATTGGCAAGAATACTGGTCTTAGACGGGCATAGCGCAGCCGCTTTGGCGGTGACCCGGTCCGCCGGAAAGGCGGGGCATTGGGTGGCAGTGGGCGCAAACCGGGGCTTGTTCGCAGCTGCAAGACTCTCGCGCTATTGCAGGTTGGGGTTCGACTATCCGGTGTCTACCGAAGATCCGGGCGCTTTTGTGGACTCGATCCTCGAGTTCGGGCGGGCGCATTCGATCGATCTCATCATCCCAGTCACGGATTGGACTCTGGGGCCGATTTCGGCACAGCGGGACCGCTTCGCAGCCGTCCGTATTGCGATGCCCTCACAACATGTCCTCGACTTGGTCTCGGACAAGTATCGCACCTTGAAGCTGGCCGAATCCTTGGGAATCGGCATACCCAGAACTCTTCTCGTCGAATCAGTTGGCGATCTTTCTCGGTGGGAAGGGAAACAATTTCCTGTCGTTGTGAAGGATCGTTATTCAGTTCGCTGGACAAACGGCAAAGCGGTGTTCGGGTCGGTGGCTTATGCCTATTCGGCGGTGGAACTCGCAGACAAAGTAGCCGAGCGACTGCGTTTGGCTGGCGATGTACTGATTCAGGAGTTTGTCTCAGGCGTAGGAATCGGGTTTTCCTGTTCTGTCGCCGGCGGGAAAGCATTCCTTCCGTTCCAGTGGCAGAGAATCAGAGAAGTGGACCCGCGCGGGTCAGCCAGCAGCGCCAGAAAATCCATCCCGCTGGACCCTCCTCTGGTTTCTCTGAGCGTGCAGTTGATCACGGAAATGGACTTCGAAGGAATCGCGATGGTGGAGTACAAGAAAACCGCAGACGGGCGTCTGATCCTGATGGAGATCAACGGGCGGCCCTGGGGATCAATCGGTCTGTCGATAGCCTGCGGCATTGACTACCCGCGTCATCTCATCGAATGGTCCCTGGAGGGAAAGCTGCCACCCCAGAGTATTCCCTATCGAGAGAACATTGTTTGCCGCCGCGCAATTGGAGAGCTGACGCATCTGAGCAATCTCCGTGCTGGACGTCCCGCCAACTGGCCGCTTCCGTACCCCAACTTCTGGACCAGTCTCGTCACCATGGCAGTGCCCTGGCTTCCAGGCATGTGCTACGACGATGTGTGGCTATCAGACCCGCGGCCTGGACTCGCAGGGATCGGCAACTGGTTCCGATCCCGGGTGAAAGGGAAGTCGAGAAGATAGCCCCGCGAGTCCAGGATCAGCGTCCAACGACGTTCGGCGTCATGGAGCGAACGGAGGACGGAAAAGTCGAAATCATGAGATTGCCGATGCAGGTTTGCAATTGTCGGCTGCAGAATCGTGTGGTCTCAAGGTCGCCCAGGTAGGGGTCTGGAATCTCACGATATTGCCAGGGACCTTCCGCATACGCGCTTAGCATGTACACTTTAGCCTGCGACTCAGGATAAAGCGTGAGCAACTCTGCCTTGTTTTGAAAGTCCATGGCCAGGACGCAGTCCGCCTGCTCCACCATTTCTCGAGTCAACGGTTTGGCTCGATGCTCAGCCAGGGAAATACCGAGGTCTGCGGACGCCTCTTGTGCCCAAGGATGGGCCTCGCGCCCCGCGTTGGTGTGCAGACCTGCGGACTTGATCCGGACTTGCCCTTCCAGCCCTGCCTCCCTTACCGCTTGCCTCATGAGGAATTCTGCCATGGCACTGCGCATGATGTTGCCAAAGCACACGAAAACAAATGATCGTGCAGACGGTGGAACGAGGCGCCGGTTGGATGCCCGGACTCCGAGTGCATCGAGTAAGCGCAAGGTGGCGTAGATCCGTCCGGCCCCGGGCCCGAGGCGCAGGACGATGCTGCGCTGCTTCAGCAGAAAATCCGGCACGAATTTCCGCAGCACGTCCTTCGACGCCGTCGTAATCGTTCGCGTGGTATCCGGAATCAAGCAGGCAGCCCTCGATGGAGGCCGGACTCCACAGAGACCGCGGTCCCGGTCGAGCTCAACTCGTATCCCAGGCTCTGCATCAGACCGCCCCATGCCGACTCGATGGCGGCAACGGACTCGGGAGCCAATTGCGATTTCCATCCGCCAGAAATCGCCGAACGTACGAAAGGCTTATCGCTGCGCGTATCCTTGGTAAGAATCCATTGGCCGGCCTGCTGTTTCTCTAGCGCGCGCATCCTGTCCGGGGAACTTCGTTCAATGGCTCGTTGCACCGCCTCGGCGCTGGAATCGATCTTGGGGAATGAACAGCGCTCTAGAAAATCAACGACGTTAACCAGCACGCGGGCCGGTTCGTGCCTCATGTCCTCGTAGCGGAGCATGAGGAACCCCGGATCATCTTTTCGCAGTACGCTCCAGCTGAGCACGTTGTCCCGCCAGGAGCCGAACTTGACATCAAACTCGCCCGCGATGAAGCGGGGCACAAAACTGGCCATGGGATAGTCGTCGGGAATGTTTCGAGCTTTCACATTGTGGTGATAAAACGAGACGGCCACGTCCCGCGGGTCACGCACAATGTAGATCACCCGCGGGTAATGGGGCTGAAAGCACTCGTGACTTTTCAGGATGCGCGGCCGCGGAAGTCGGCGCAGAAATCGATCGCGATTGAAATAAATTTCCGGGATCCTGGACTCGATGTTGGAAAACGTGATCGGATCGTTCTGGTAGATCAAGTTTCCCAAGAGAAAGCGAGTCCAGGTGTTGCCAGACCTGGGATAGGAAACAAGGAAGATGTCATCGGGAAAAACGGTCAGTCCCCGACCCGCGATCTGCCGTCCCGTGAGCACACGCCATGTTTGAGCGAGGGCACCAAACAGCTTCCGTACGCTTCCATGGGCCGGTGGCATTGGTCCTCAGCCTTTCACGAGTTCGCGGTCAACATCGGCGTCCGTGACCAGATCGTAGCCGAGTTCCTTCATGGTTGCTCCCCAGGCTTGCTCAATGGTCCTCACCGCGATCGTGGAGAGCTTGGTCCGCCACCCGCCGGACTTGGCTTCGCGCACAAAAGCGATATCCTCGCGCGTATCCTTTGTGAGTTTCCATTCTGCGGAATGCTTTTTTTCCAAGCCTCGCATCTGGGTGGCGGAACTCAACTCGACAGCCCGTGCCAGCATTTGCGGCGTCGTTTCAGCCTGGAGAGTGGATGCTATCTTGGCTAATCCCTGGAGCGGGTCGGCCAGCACATCTTCGTATTTGAGGAAGAGAACGCCGCTGCTGTTCTTTCGGGTGGCGTGCCAGCTCAGCACATGTTCTTCCCAGGTTCCAAAATCTTCAAAAAACTCACCGTTCACGAATCGCAGCACGAACTCCTCAATGGGATAAGCGTCGGGAATGTCTCTTCTCTTGAAACTGTAATGATACAGCGATACTGCAACGTCCCTCGGATCGCGGACCATGTAGATCGTTCTCTGGTATCTGGGGTCAAAGTATTCATGGCTCTTAAAGATGCGGGGCCTAGCGAGTTTACGCAACCGGCGGTCCGAAAAAAAATAGATCTCTGGAACGCGGGACTCGACGTTGGCAAATGTGACGGGGTCGTTCGGGTTCAGTAGATTACCGATCAAAAACCGCGTCCATGTGTTTCCCGATCGAGGATAGGACACAATGAAAACGTCGTCCGGAAAGACGGTGAGTCGCCTGCCCGCGGGGTTCATCCCGAAGGCTGCGCGAAACCCATATTTCACACGATTCCAGATCATCGGCTCCGGATCTGCTCCTGCTTTCCCGCTGTTCCTTTTATGGCGAGGGCGGCAGCGACTCCTCCAAATGGCTCGAAGAAGCGATCTCGCGCGCCAGATTATCGATGCACTCGCCTAGCACAGAGTAGCATCGCCGTGTTGTCTCAATGTCGCCAAAGTAGGGGTCGGGTATCTCACGGCCCCGTTGTCTTCCTTCGGCGTACCGGCTCAGCAGGAAGATCTTGTTTCTTGCCGTAGGATACCGGGCCTCCAATTCGGCGAGGTTCTCGAAGTCCATGGCGAAAATGAGGTCCGAGCTGGAAACCAGTTCTGGCGTTAACAGTTGTGCCCGGTGCCGATCGAGCGGAATGCCAAGCTCCCTCGAAACGGCGAGTGCCCAAGGGTGAGCTTCGCGGCCCGGCACGGCATGCAGTCCCGCAGATCTCGCAATGACTCCATCAACTCTGTGTTCGGCGAGGGTATGTCTTAGCATGACTTCCGCCATGGGGCTGCGCATGAGGTTGCCAAAGCAAACAAATAGGAAGGATTTTGCATTTTGGGGAGTATTTCCCGAAGGGCGGCGGCCATTGGCCGCGCCCAAACCCAACGCATCGCGCAGGCAAAGCCTGGCGTAGGCCGGGCGAGCCTCGGGCGCGAGTCTGGAAAAGCTTCCAGCGTACGATTTTACCCGCTCCGGCATGAGTCTGCGAGAGACAGCTTTCAAAACCCCAGCTAGCAGAGCTGTGAGTGCTGTGCCCGTTTCCGCGAAGAAAGGGAAGGGATCCGACCAAGACCACAATGCTTCTCTGATGAACGGAGAGACGTCGGCAGAAGCCCGCAGCAACTCCGTAACTGTCGAAGGCTTGGGAGCAAGGGTACCGGCATTCCGGAACATGACGCTCTGAATGCGTTCCAAGCAGCCGGGACTCCAGCGCCAGCGCAACCCGACCGTATATCGATCTGGAACAAGCGGATTTTCACCATGGAGCAGTTGCCAGTAGTAGAGGGGAAAGTCTACACCGGCCATGATGGGAAGCGAAACCGAACCCCAAAAGCGTCCGTTTACCTCCATCAGAGTTGAGATCCCCGTCTCGCGCTCAACCCGGAACTCGACCATCGCTACCCCCTCCCACTCCAGGGCACGAAGCAATTCGACTGAGGACCGCACCAACTCGGGGTCGGGATCTTCGGAAATAGCGACCACTGCGACGCCACCCGTGGCAGGCGCTTCTCGCAAGCGACGATGCTGGAACTTCGCGACGCATTCTCCTTTGTGCATCAGGAGCTCAACGCCAACGCCTACACCCGGGCAGTATTCCTGCAACAAGACGCTCCCCCAGTCGCGGCTCTTAAGCGCTGACGATAACTCCGGCAGCGTGTTGAAGTAGAAAATGCGGAAAGCCGATGCCCCTTTCTTTTCGGGCTTAACCACGACTGGAAAACGAAGCTGCGGTGCGATCGAGTCGAGTTCGCCAACACTGGCGATCGTACGTGTGAATGGCACTCGAATGCCGCAGCGTTCCGCGGTTTCCAGGGTGAGCGATTTGTTGAGCACTCGCGCCACGGAGCGGGGCGGTGGACAGCCGACATGGAGCAATGGACTTAGTTCGTCATATAAGTCTGCCAAGGCCCTCAGCGAGGGATCACCCGCGGACAAGATGAGATCGAATTGCTCGTCCCTCGCCAGGGCAAGTAAAGCCGCGGTAAACGCGTCGGGATTCTGTCGCCGTGTTGGCAGCCGATGAAACTGGCGGACAGCCCGGGAGCGGATGTCGGGTTCCTCAGGTTGAAATGAGGCAATGTCGACCGGAATGCCATGGCGGTGTAGCGAGCGTGCAATCGGCACACTGATGCGCGGCGACGCGCCCAGAATCAGAACAGCCCGGCATTGGGAGGCCTTGATCACGTGCGTTGTGGCTTACTGCTGGGGAGGTTCCTCATGAGGGTCAAGCTTCTTGTCGCGAGGTCTCCGCCAATTCGACGCCGATCTCTGCATCTCGCTCGTCATAGGATAGTCCCTCGACCCGCCAGGCCCTTCGCGTCCAAATCGCCCATGCAAGGCCGACGCCGTAAACTGCCAGCGCAATTGCCATCTGCTCGGCAAGTTGCAGGTAGTGATGCGGGACGAACCAGCGCCGCAGCAACAACAGAACGCAGATCAGAGGAATGGTTAAGCCAAACGGAAGCAAGAAAGCGTGTCTCAGATAGGATCCCAAACGAAGCTTGAGGAGACGACAGAGGTGATGCGGCAGGAAAAACAAGATTGTGCAGGTCAGCGGAATCGCTGTCCCGACCGCATCTCCCACAATCCCGAACTTGCGAACCAGAATCAAACTCAGCACAAGATTGGCAATGCCCTCAGCCAATGTCACTTTGGCAAGCATCTGATGCTTCCCCATGCCGAACAGGACCCGGGAGGACGCTGCCTGCATCAGCATGACGGTAGACGGAATCAGCAAGATCAGCAGTATCGGATAACTCGCCGCAACGTAGCGCGCTCCCACCCATGCCTCGATTACCGACTTGCCAAGGATGACCAGAATCGCCGCGATGGGAAGAATAACCATGGCGCACATGCGATTTCCAGCGACAAAGATTTTCCTCAGGCGCTCCGTATCCCCCATCGCGTCCGACTGACTCGACATGGGTACAAAAATCTGCGCCATGCTGTGGACAAGTTCAGTCGAGTAGTCGACCAGTCGAGCGCCGATCGTGAAGTAGGTGACAGCAGCCGCTGAAATGGCAGTGCCGATGACCAGCGCGTCCGTTTTGAAGCGCAGTCGCCCGGCTACGATGATCACGAACGTGGTCCCGCTGTAGCTCGCAATCCGACGCAAGCTGGCGCCGCTCACATACTGGACTCCGAGTCGCAGGCGCAAGTGGCGAAATACCGCAGCCGCATTGACGAGTCCGTTAAGCAACGGCAGGCTGACCGTGATCAAAGCAACGGTCAGCAAGCCGCGTCCATGTCGCAGAGCGATCACAATGAGGAGCGCCCGGAGAAGAGTCGAACTGATGCTGGTGAAATTCAGGAGGTAGAAGCGTTGCAGCCCTTCCAAAGTGCCACCGAAGACGCCCAGAGGAAAACCCAGGGAAACGGCCGCTCCCACCATCAGGAGCAGCCAACGGGCCGTAACCACGAATTCGGCAGGAATGCGGAAGATCGAGTTCACGTAGTACGCGGCAATCAGAGTAACGGCCATAGCCAGAGCCCCTATGCCGCTGTAGCTGAACATGGCCGTGTTCACCAACCGGTTCAGTTCGTCGTGTTCGTCTGTGGTGGAGTACTTGGCGACGTAGCGAACGATGGAAGACCGAATGCCCAGATCGAACAGTCCATAGTATCCGGTGACAGAGAAGATCAGGATCCAGACACCAAACGCGTCGTCACCTAGACGATGAAGGATGTAAGGGGAGAGAAAGATTCCGACCAGGACATTCACGCCCAAGGCAGACCAGCTCGATCCGACGTTCTTAAGGATTTGGCCCTTGTTGAACTTCATGAACCCTGTGGCACCTGCTGAACCGAGGCGGTTAAGAAGCCTTGCTGGTTGTCGGTCGGCGCCCCCAGGCTGACCGTGCGCCGGCTGACTCGGGTCACGTACTCCGCGAGCTTTTCCCCAAAAATGCGGACATGCGGCTCGCGCAGAATCTCCAGGTGAGGAAAATCAACTTTGTGGATCTCAACCCCGCCCTGGGACCGTTTGCCCCACCCCATCTGCGGATCGTTGATGTAATAAAACTGCTGTTTCGGCCGCTTGAACAGAACCACCGGAGCTCTGAAGGGCGCAGGAGTAAAGCCCTCTGGCCAGTAGGCCCGTTGCCAATCGGTTCGCGAGGGTTTCTTGCCGAGCAAATTCTGGACCTTGTTTTCCGCCACGCGTTTATAGGAAATAAGTCGTTCAGTTAGCCTCAAGCCCTTCATTTCTCGCAGACGCTGGCCAAAATAGTGCACCTTCCACAACAAGCGTCTTTGACTGTGCTGCAAGACCCACGTGTCAAAAATGGCAAACAATCCTACCCCTTCCCCTTGCGCTTCGAGACTCAGCACGATCTGCTCCGCGATGTGAGTTCCGTCGCACAGACCACCCAGGCAATACGGCCCATGGGGCTGTACCGTTCGCATCGCGGCGATGTACTCATCGGTCAGAATGCGCATTTCCTGCTCGGAATATGGGCGCTTTCCGGCAACTACCGGAGCGTGCCCCTGGATCTTATACACCGTTTGTTCTGGACCCATGTGCCGCGCCAGCATGGCATATCCCAGAGATTCTTCTCCCGGCGGGACGATGGCAAAAAAGGGCAGGCGGCTGCTGCTTCCACTCTGAATCTCCATCACGACTGGATCGTTTGCGTCCTGCTCCACACGAATCAGCCGGGCCAACGACTCCACAGTGGCTCCGCGAAACAGAGCCGAGAGCGGAAGATCCCTTCCAGTTATTTTCTCCACCTCCGCGAGTACGCGAGCGGCCATCAAGGAGTGTCCACCAACATCGAAAAAATTATCCCGAATGCCGATGTGCGGAATGCCAAGGACGCTCTGCCAGATTCTTACCAGCATCGACTCTAGTTCATCTCTTGGCTGCACGACATCGCTGCCGTCCGCCGTAGACCAGTCCGGAGCCGGAAGCAGACGGCGATTTATCTTTCCGTTGGGACTCAGAGGGAGCGCGCTCACCTCCACAAAGGCGCTCGGAACCATGTATTCGGGCAATAGTTGTCTGACCAGAGCTTTCAGAGTCACGCTGGGAATCGATGTCCCCGACGGTACGACATAAGCCACCAGACGCTTGTCGCCAGGAGTGTCCTCCCGCACAATGACCACCGCAGACTGAACCGAGGGATGTTTCACCAGTACGGCCTCGATCTCTCCCAGTTCGATCCGGAAGCCGCGCAGCTTTACCTGATGGTCGATTCGTCCCAAGTATTGGATACTGCCATCGGCCAGGAAACGGGCGAGGTCGCCCGTACGGTACATGCGTGCGCCTGACTGATTCGCAAAGGGATTAAGGACAAAACGTTCTGCGGTGAGATCCTCCCGCCCAAAATATCCACGTGCCAGGCCTTCACCCGCCAAATACAACTCACCAGGGATGCCGATCGGAAGGGGCTGCCGGTTTTCATCAAGGATGTAAACCTGGGTGTTAGGAAGAGGCCGGCCGATGGTGACCTCGCCCCCGCGCGGTACCAAAGTGTAAGTGGAGTAGGTCGTGTCTTCCGTGGGGCCATAAAGGTTATAGACCTTTCTGACGCCCGTGTTCCCGTAGATTTGCTGAGCCAGATTGGTGGGCAGTGCCTCGCCCGCTAGGTTGACGACCTTCACCGAGGCTGGAATACCGCCCATCCGAACCAACTCGGCAATCGCAGATGGCACCGTATTAATCAGAGTAACTTCACGCGCAGCTGGCAATTTGGGCAGCGCCAACGCATTCTGCGCAATGATAACCTTGCCCCCCATGCTGAGGGGCACGAAGATCTCAAAGACGGAGAGATCGAAGCACATCGAGGTAGAGAAGAGGGTCCCTGCGACTTCTTCCGGCAGAAATACTTCTCGCGCCCACTGAATGAAGATCGCGGCGCTGCGATGTTCGAGAGCCACTCCTTTCGGCCGGCCCGTGGAACCCGAGGTAAACAGGACGTAACCCAGATTGCTCGAAGCAACATGGCTGACGGGATTTGTTGCCGGTTGCGTTCCAATGTCAGGCCAGTCAGTATCCAAGTGAATGAGGTGTGCCACCAGGTCGGGGAGCATCTTTGCCGCTGTTTGTTGGGTGAGCAGGATCGGAGCCCTTGCATCCTCGAGAATGGCCGCAGTCCGGTCTTTCGGATAGGCGGGATCCAGCGGCACGTAAGCTCCCCCCGCTTTGAGGATTCCCAGAATTCCTACCAGCATTTCAATGGATCGCTCGACGCAAATTCCGACCAGGACTTCGGGCCCAACGCCTTGCGCGCGCAGGTAGTGAGCCACTCGGTTCGCGCGGTCGTTCAGTTCGCGGTAAGTCAGGCGCTCGTCCTCGCAAATCACCGCCGTCGCATCCGGCGTGCGTTCCACCTGCCCTTCGAAGAAGTCGTGAATGCACAAATCGCGCCGGTAGTCAGTGGCTGTCGCGTTGAACTCGACCAGGATCCTGCGCCGTTCAGATTCAGCGAGCAGCGAAATATCAAGAACTTTGCGCGCTGGATTAGCCGCCACGTCCGCTAACAGCTTGCAGAACTGCTCTGCCATCCTGACTATTGCGGTTGTTTCAAAAAGATCAGTGTTGAAGCTCAGCTTCCCCTCGATGGAGCCTGCGATCTCTCGAAGGTCAAGCGACAGGTCAAATCTTTCGGTCCCGCTCTCCACTTCAAACGGAGTAGCACTGACTCCACCAACCCAAGGATGATTGACAGAGGCCTGGCGGAGGTTGAATGCAACCTGGAAGAGCGGATTGCGGCTCAAGTCCCGTTCCAGCGGCAATTGGTCCAGCAGGATCTCAAAGGGTACGTTCTGATGGGAAAAGCCTTCCCTGGCGGCATTACGGACTCTGGTCAGTAGTCCGGTGAAGCTCGGTCCACCCGAGAGGTCGGTACGAAGCGCAATCATGTTTTCGATCGGACCCACGAGGTTTTCCAGTTTGGGATCGCCTCGCCCCGAGATCGCAGTGCCTATGACCAGATCGTCCTGCCTGCTGTAGCGGGACAAAAGAACGCTGAAGGCTGCGAGCAGCGTCATGAAGAGTGTTGCGCCATGACTGTTTCCGAGATTCCGGAGTTGCTCCACGAGGGGGTTCCCAATTGAGAAAACCTGTGATGCCCCGTTAAACGTTTGCTCGGGTGGCCGCAACCGGTCGAGGGGTAGATCAAGGCCGGAAGGCGCTTCGGCGAGCCGCCGCTTCCAATACCCGATCTGTTCCTCCGTAACCCCGCCTTGGCGGGATGCAAACTCGCTGTACTGCAGTGCTGCCCTCCCGTCGGCCCGCTTCTCACTATTTTGGCTAGGGCCGTACCGCAACGCGATTTGGCCCAGAAGAACTCCGAGTGAAGCTTCGTCGCATACGATGCGATGGGCAACCAGGAGAAGCACATGTTCCAGGGGCGCCACGCGCCAGAGAGAAGCTCGCAGGAGGGGACCGATCGAGAGATCAAACGGTCGTCGCGCCTCCTCTCGCGTTCGTTGCAATAACCTGGCCCCACATTCTTCAGGGGAAACGCAGTCCAAATCTACGGTGCTCAATAGCGGGGAAGAAGACGCGAGGACGACTGGCTGCGGTACGCCCTCAACGATATGGAATTCGGTTCGGAGAATCTCGTACTGTTGAACCACCTCGTGCAACGTACATCCGAACTTCTCGGCGTCGAGCTGACCGGTGAGGCGCAAACCGCATGAGACGTTGTGGGCTGGATTGCGAGGATGTAGTCGTTCCAGTATCCAAAGCCGCTGTTGAGAGGGGGTGAGCGCACCTTGACCGGGCGAGGAGATTTCGTCGTGTTGCGCTACAGGGCCTGATCTCATTCTTCAATCGCCAAGGTTCCCGCCCAGTCAGCCTTCCGCCGGCAAACTCTTTCGGCGACTGCCATGGGATACCGTTTGCCCAGGACCTCTGGACACGTCGCATACCATTCAATGGCTTGCTTCACGCGGCTGCAACCGGGCTGGGATGCAGGACTTACCCTGGTACTGAGTTTACATTGCCAGCATTACCGGGAAGTTACAAGTCCTGACTAGCCAGCCAGGATCCTTTGGTGTGAGGACTGTAACCCGTTGAAATGGTTGGCCTTATTGATGGTCCTGGAGGCTTTCCTGCGGCTAAACCCTAGGGACTCCGCCGAGCTGCTACGTAGCCCGCCTTGACTCCATTTACTGGACATTCAAGGCTCGCGCCGGAGCGCTATCATCGACCACGACAATCCGGTCCACTTCCTGGGACGTGAGTTTAGGTCTAAGTGCCAGTAGGAATCGGTTTTTTTTCAACTGAAGTTTAAGCTCGAAGAACAGGCGGTAAACCATACGGGTCCAGGCGAGTTCCAGCTTGTTACACGCCGCCTCGCCGCGAGTTGCCAGTTCGTATCCGAGATCCGTCAAGGTCCTACCAACTAGTCCTTCGATCTTGGTTAATTGCGCGGGACTCAACTGTCTCTTCCAGCGCGCTACAGGATTGAATTCTCCTGGACCTTGTGCCCTGAAGGACGTATTCGGCCGTGCCACAGAACCGATGGCGGTTTTCTGGATTCGGTCGTAATCGAGATCGTGTGCGAGGAAGGAACTCAAGCGCCGAAGAACAGAATGGGGATCACCGACTAACTCCTCGAACCGCACCTCAGTGTAGTTATTTCCAAGTGTGGCTCCGGCGGCTCTACCCTTTCGCACAATCCACTCCCAGTACAGTGCGGCGCCTTCAGGAGTCTCGCGATCCTTCCACGGAAAGGGACGTAGGTAGCGCTTCTGGGACAGGGAGAGGCAGACGTCTCTCCCGTCACGGATCACGTGGATGATGAGAGCCTCAGGAATGAATTCCTTGATGATCCGCAGATGGAGAATCTCTTCGGGAGCATTGCCCGCCCAGCGCCAGGCGTTGTGCTGGCGCGCGATCTCGTCCATCACAATCCGGAGAAAGTCGCCGGCATTCTTACAGTTGGTGTGGACTTTCTCTTCAATCTGCTGGCGCTCCAGTCCGGAAACGCGGAACAGGCGACTCCCCAACCAGACTTCAAGCATTCTTTCTCGGTTCTTGCGAATGCTAAGGTCACCAAATCGCGGTGCGAAGAGATTAAAGATGTTGGACTCGCCCAGATAGAGGGCAAAGCCCCCGGCCGAAAGCAGCATGTCATAAAGCAGCGTTGTTCCCGAGCGAGCGCTTCCGACCACGAACACCGGCGCGCACCTTCGGCCGCTCATCATCGTGTCATTATAAGACGGAGTGGTCCACCCTGGCTCTTTTCGCCCTAGCGGTAAACAGGTTCCGATTTTGCTGTCATTTATGATGATCTATCGGCGGCGTGTTGCGGAGTGCGCAACGCGACGTGGCCGAATTTTTCCAATGAAAATGTCGACGAAAAGCTGGCCGAAGATTTTCTTGAAATTGTGGAAAATGGATCGGCGTGAGTTTCTGGACCGCAGCCGCCAGGAACTATCCAAACGTGCGGATGCAGTGCTGGGGAGTTTCGGGTTCGATTTTGCAAGAGGAGAGCCGCGATCGCCTCGCGCGCAGCCCGGTGCATTCTTCTTCGGGCCCGAGCAAATCCAAGACCTCCTCCAAATAATTCGCCAGCGTCTCCCGGAACAAGCCATGAATATAGTGGCTCGTGCCGACAAAATTTGTGTTCACCGCTTCGATCTATTGGGATATGAAAACTTGGACTACAGCCCGTCGATCAATTGGCACCTCGACCTCGTCCACAGGAAGACCGCGCCGCAAAAGCCATTTCACCGCGTCAGATACCTTGACTTTGAGGAAGTGGGCGACAGCAAGGTGACCTGGGAACTGAACCGGCACCAGCATCTGGTCATACTGGCCAAAGCGTACAGGCTGACCAGAGACGAGCGCTACGCACAAGAGCTCCATTCGCAATGGCAGCACTGGCACTCTGCAAACCCGTACCCGCTGGGGATCAACTGGGCGAGCAGCCTGGAGGTGGCCTTTCGAAGTCTTTCCTGGATGTGGGTGTACCACCTGCTCGAAGGCACTCCCGGTTCGGGCCCGGATTTCCGCGAGAAGTGGCTGCGGGCGCAGGCGCTCAATGGAAGACACCTTGAGCGCTATCTTTCCACCTACTTTTCTCCCAATACCCATCTGCTCGGGGAAGCGGTGGCCTTGTTCTTCCTCGGCGTTCTGTGCCGGGAGCTTTCTGGTGCGGAGCGCT
>Ga0116217_10000361_pt1 | contig 48702 bp, 37 predicted proteins | sample Sb_taG_6_FD_89697 | JGI IMG/M metagenome (GOLD analysis project Ga0116217, IMG submission 89697) | Peat soil microbial communities from Weissenstadt, Germany - Sb_50d_4_PS metaG | ecosystem: Environmental > Terrestrial > Soil > Wetlands > Peat | place: Germany: Weissenstadt | collected 2010-09-21 | reverse complement strand
CCCAAGGGCGAGATCCCCCAGCGCGTCGAAGAGACGGCCGCGCGGTTCGGCCTCGATGAGATCATGGAGACGCTGCCCGACTCGCTCCCGCTGGGCCAACGGCAGCGCCTTCAGCTCGCCGTGGCGTTGATCCACCGGCCCGCCCTGCTGATCCTCGACGAGCCGACCTCGGGGGTGGACCCGGTGGCGCGGGACGGGTTCTGGGAGCACCTGATCGACCTGTCCCGCCGCGACAAGGTCACGATCTTCGTCTCCACCCACTTCATCAACGAGGCCGGGCGCTGCGACCGCATCTCGCTGATGAGCGCCGGCAAGGTGCTGGTCATCGACACGCCGGACGGGGTGGTCAAAGGACGGCACGCGGCGACGCTGGAAGATGCCTTCATCGGCTACCTGGAAGAGGCGGAGGCGAAAAACCGGGCCGCCGAGCCGGCGCCGGCGGCGCCCGTCGGGCCGGTCGAGGCGGTAGCGGCAGCGGGGACCGACTCCGGCAGGGGCCGGATCAGTTCCTGGTTCAGCCTCCAGCGGATGCTGAGCTGTAGCTACCGCGAGTTCCTCGAACTGAGCCGGGACCCGATCCGCCTGACGATGGCCGGCCTGGGTAGCGTGATCCTGATGATCATCATGGGTTACGGCATCACCCTGGACGTGGAACACCTGAAATTCGCCGTGCTGGACCGCGACCAGACGACCGTCAGCCGCAATTACGTCCTCGACATCGCCGGCTCGAGCCGGTATTTCACCGAGCGGCCGCCGGTCGCCGATTACGAAGAACTCGACCGGCGTATGCGCTCGGGGGAACTCAGCATGGTCATCGAGATCCCCCCCGACTTTGGCCGCAACGTGGAGCGCAAGCTGAATGGCGCGCTAGCGACAGCGAGCACCGGTGATCAGTCCGGCCTCGGCGGCGACGTGGGGCGGGACAAGCAGGGGGTGACGATCAGCGTCTGGATCGACGGCGCCATGCCGCAGCGCGCCGAAACGATCCGCGGCTACGTGCAGGGCATACACCTTCTCTGGCTGCAGAAAATGGCCAAGGAGCGCCTCGGCGTGCGCCAAGAGCTCGGCTTGGGTCAACGCCAACTGGTTGCACCCGCCAACATCGAGCTGCGCTACCGCTACAACCCGGACGTCAAGAGCTTGCCGGCGATGGTGCCGGCGGTGATCCCGCTCCTCTTGCTCTTGATCCCGGCCATGCTATCGACGCTGGCGGTGGTCCGCGAGAAAGACCTGGGCTCGATCATCAACTTCTACGTCACGCCGACAACGCGCCTGGAATTCCTGCTGGGCAAGCAACTCCCCTACGTGGTCCTGGGGTTTGTCAACTTCCTGCTGCTCACGCTGCTCGCGGTCACTCTCTTCCATGTGCCGATGAAGGGGAGTTTTGCGACCGCCGCCCTTGGCGCGCTGCTCTACGTCGGCTGCTCCACCGCCATCGGGTTGTTCGTCTCGACCGTGACGCGCACCCAGGTGGCGGCGCTGTTCGGGACGGCCATCCTCACGCTGATCCCCGCCGGGAACTTTTGCGGCCTGACCGACCCGGTTTCCTCCCTGGAGGGATTTGGTCACCTCGTCGGGACTATCTACCCCACCAGCTATTACATCACGATCTCCCGTGGGACCTTCAACAAGGCGCTGGGCTTTGCCGGCCTGTACGGATCGTTCATCCCCCTGCTGATCGCGATCCCGGTGCTGATCGGGCTGAGCGCGGCGCTCTTGAAGAAACAGGAGACCTGAGCCATGCGCGTCAGTAACATCCTGCACCTGGGCGTCAAGGAATTGTGGAGCCTGGCCCGCGACCCGACGATGCTGGTGCTGATCGCCTTCGCCTTCACTGTGGTGATCTATTCGACCGCGACCGGGTTGCCGGACACGCTCCACAAGGCGCCGATCGCCATCGTGGACGAGGACCAGTCGCCCTTGTCGCAGCGCATCGTCAATGGCTTCCAGGAGCCGTGGTTCATGCCGGCGAAGTTGGTCTCGCGCGCGGAAATGGACGCCCGGATGGACGCCGGGCTGGACACGTTCGCGCTGGACATCCCGCCCCGGTTCCAGGAGGACGTGCTGGCCAGGCGCTCGCCCACAATTCAGCTCAACGTTGATGCGACCCGCGTGGGCCAGGCGTTCACCGGCAGCGAATATGTGCAGGTGATCGTCCAGGGCGAGGAACAGTCGTTCCTCCAACGCTACCGCGCCAACGCCAAGGCGCCGGTGGACCTGGTGGATCGGGTGCGCTTCAACCCCAACCTGTCCCGATCCTGGTTCGGCGGCGTGGTGTCGCTGATCGACCAGATCACCCTGCTGGCGGTCCTGCTGACCGGCGCGGCGTTGATCCGGGAGCGCGAGCGCGGCACGGTCGAGCACCTGCTGGTAATGCCGGTGACGCCGTTCGAGATCATGACGAGCAAGATCTGGTCGATGGGGGTGGTGGTACTCGTCACCTCCGCCGTTTCCATGGTCGTCATCGTGGAGAGTCTGCTGGCGGTCCCGATCCAGGGGTCGAGGGCCCTGTTCCTGTGCGGCGTGGCGCTGCACCTGTTCGCCGCCACGTCGCTGGGCATGTTCCTGGCCACCTACGCCCGCACGATGCCGCAGTTCTCCCTGCTGCTGATCCTGGTGTTACTGCCCTTGCAAATGCTCTCCGGGGGCATGACCCCGCGGGAGAGCATGCCCGAGTGGGTCCAGCAGATCATGCTGGCGGCGCCCACCACCCATTTCGTCATGCTGGCTCAGGGCATCCTGTATCGCGGGGCGGGCCTGAGTGCCGTCTGGCCGCAGTTCATCGCCCTCGCCCTGATCGGCACAGTCCTCTTCGGCATCGCCCTCGTTCGCTTCCGCAAGACCATCGGGACGATGGTGTGAGTCGTGCCGCGGATGTCGGGTTCTGCGTCGTGCTGGCGGGACCCCTTCTCTCACCATAAACCGCCATTAGATTAGAGTCAGGCGGCGTCGCGTCCTGCAACGACCAGATCCGTTACGTCAGCGGCACGCTCAGGGAGCGGCGTCCGGAGGCGCTGGGAGGGGCAAGCCGCTGGACCCAGCACTGCATTGGAGCAGGCGTTCGGAGGGCGCACGCGTTGCGCGCGTCGGTCACATCGACCGACGCATCGATCGGCCCGTGGAACCGAATCGACTCCCGGTCATTTCGACGACGGGTGCTCAATGCACGGGGAATGTGTTCAAGAGGGAACTCGGCCATTTTCTCCCACTTGAGGCCAATTTCCGCCCCAATGTTGGCGGATTTCAGGGAACCGCTCGCAACTCGGATCAAAGCCCCCCTGGTGATACGAGTCGTGCCGGGAATCAGCCGGCGGCAAGCTCTACCTCCGCGCGAAGAAGCCGTTCCCCGATCCGCCATGAAACGACCCTACTTCAGCTGATCCGGCGGCACCTGCAAGACCGTGTACGGCTGCAGCGCCAGGGAGTAGACCGAGCCGTCGCGCCCCTCGCAGATGCCGAGGACGACCCATTTGGTCGTCGTGGTGCCGTCGGGCAACTTGACGATGCCGGAGTGGAACGGCACCGGCTTGCCGTCCTTGTCCTTGAACTCGGTGTAATCCGGGTTGCGGATAGCGACGGGGCCGTGGTCGCGCGGCGCCTTCTCGCCGGGGCGGTAGCTGACCAGGTGGTGCAGGTACGGCACGCCCTCCTTGGCCTCGGTTGCGGTGATCGACGCCCACACCGTCCCCTTCGGCCCCACGCACATCGCCCGGCAGTCGGTGCTCTTGGCGCCGGCGATCAGCGTGCCGACGCTGTGGCCGGGGAGGATGTCGCCCGTCCTGGTCAGGTCGTAGCTGTACAGCTGGTTGGTGCTCATCGGCAGGCAGTAGAGCGTCTTGCCGTCGGCCGCGATGTCCCAGTTGAGCGGATGGCCCGGCAAGTCGGCCAGGTGCGACTCTGCGGTCGGCGGCTTGCCGTCAATCGTCTGCTTCAGTCGCTCCACCTTGTCGGTCTTGGGGTCGTAGCGAGCGATGTCGCCGCCCAGGATGGGATGATAGGCCCGGCCCAGGTAGTCGATGACGATGAAGCCGTAGGGGTGGTTGGCGTCGAAGAGCGTGCGGTATTTACTTGTTTTCAGATCGAGAACCACGAACAGGGAGCTTTCGAGGAAGGGCGGCCGGCCGTCGGAGCAGGTCGAGAGGTAGGCCACGCCGCGCGACTCGTCGGGGGTGATGCTGTTGATGCCGTGGTGCGGGACGGCGATGGGGTAGACCTTCGTCTTGCCGGTCTTGGGGTCGTAAGCCATCGGGTAGCCGCCGGGGTAATCCTCGCGCTTCTCGGTCTTGTCGGGGTAGCCCTGTTTGGTGCCGAAATAAATCTTGCCGCTGGCGCCGACGTTGTTGCGCGTGTGGATCTTGGCCTGGGCTCCGAAGCCCTTGGCGGTGCTGCCGATCTCCTTCATGGCATCGACGACCGTCGTCATCTTCTTCGCCTTCGGGTCGAACTCGACGAGGTAGGCATTGGCACCGTTGCAGTGGGTGCCGATGTAGAGCCGGCCGTTCTGCCCCTCGATGATGGAGAAGTAGCCCTCGCCCTCGGTGGCCGTCTCCTTCGGCACGGCGTAGGCGGTGGCCTGCAGCCACTTGATCGGCTCGGCCGCGAGTCCCAGCACGGCCGAGGCCGCCGCGACGAGAAGGGGCAGCGCGAAACGCAAGACGTTATTCATCGGTGATGCTCCTCTTGGTGATCGCTCTGGGCGTTGATGGCTTGCGGTGGGTCAACCGTTTCCCTTGGCCCGGGGCTTCTTCCCTCCCTGCTGTCCCAGGAGTGCTCGCAGACGTTCCAGCTCTGCTTCCGCCGCATCGGCCCGCTGCTTCTCCTGATCGGCGCGCTGCTTCTCCTGATCGGCCCGCTGCTTCTCTTGATCGGCGCGCTGCTTCTCGGCGTCGAGTTGCAGCTGCAACTCCGAGGAGAGTTCGAGGAGCCGGCCCTTGTACCAGAAGCGAACCCAGCCGTGCAGCAGTCCCGCTTCGAGGTCGAGTTCGGGAATGGGATAGCGGCCGGCCGCGTTGGGCTTCATCTTCTGGTAGCGGCCGCGCGCGTGACGGTAGACGCGCAGGTCTTGCTTCTCGGGGTAGAACATCAGGCAGTACGGCACCTTGAGCTGCTCCTCGTACTTGCGGAGGCTGTCCTTGTAGTCCTTGCGCTGGCTGTACAGGGAGACGTACTCCATGACCAGCAACGGCTGGACGCTCTCGAACGGCAGGTTGAAGCTGCCCGTGTCGCGGATGGGCTGCTCGCTGATGAGGGCCATGTTGTCCGGCACGACCTGGCCGAGCCCATCCCCCAACGGATATTGCACGAGCAATTCGTTGAACAGATGAACGTCCGGGCGGAAGACGCGCAGGTGGTCGAAGCTGCCGAGGGTGACGCGCCGCTGCGTGCTTTGGGGCGTGGCTTCCATGAAATGCTCCAACGGCAGACTCGCCAGGTACTCCGCGGCGGCCCGGTGGTAGTCTTCTTCCGTCAAGGGGCGTGCGCTAACACGTTTCATGAACGTCCTCTCCCTGAACGGGCCGGGCGAAGCGGTCGCATTCTAACGTCCTCGGCCGAACGAGGACAGCCGGCTTCAGAAACGGCCGTCGAACGTCAGGCCCAGGGGGGCGAAGCGGCGGCGCACCTCTTCCAGGCTGTTCTTGACGAAGATGATGTCGGCCCCATGACACAGGAAGCGGGCGCCGAGGTCCATGAGCTGCCGGGCGTGCTCGGCGCTGCCGACCGGCATCCCCCAATGTTTCCCCGTCCGCCGGGCCGCGTCGGCGATGACCTGGATCGCTTCCTGCACGCGTGGGTGCTCGAACTGCCCCGGGATGCCGCTCAGGATCGTGAAGTCCGCGGGGCCGAAAAAGAGCACGTCCACCCCCTCGACCGCGGCGATGGCCCGGGCGTTGGCCAGGGCGTTTGGGTCCTCGATCTGCACGACGACGAAGGTCTGCTCGTTGGCCTCGTGGAGGTACTGCTCGATCGGCATCGAGCAGTACGGCATGTCGGGGTTGGCACTGTCGAAGCCGCGCCGGCCGAGCGGGGCGAACTTCGACCAGCTGACCACCTGCCGGGCCTCGTCGGCGTCATCGCAGCGCGGGTACATGATGCCCTGGGCGCCGGCCTCGAGCATCCGCCCCAGGCGCATGAACTCGCCCTTGGCCGGCCGCAACATCACGTCGGCGCTGCCGACGCGGGCGGCGCGCATCAGCGTCATGGCCGTCTCCAGGCTGTAGCCGTGGTGCTCCAGGTCCATCCACAGGCCGTCGAAGCCCATCAAGCTCGTCATTTCGTACAGCGACGGGTCGGTGAAGTGGAGCGTGGTCAGCAGCACGGGTTCGCCGCGCCGCAGCTTCGCCTTGATCTTGCTCGGTCGCATAACGGTTCCTTTCAGTACACGGGAGGGCGGAAGCGCCCCTGCACTGTTGTGACGGGTCGGCGCGGGAAGGTCAAGTCGCCGGGCGCCGCCGGGCTGGCGAAACCGCTTGCCGTGGGGGCCGTGCCACCCCTATACTCAAGTTTCGCTATGACCCGAGTCACCACTCCTTCCGGGAGAAGATCATGTCCAGCAGTGCGAAGGCCGTCCGCCGCCTCGGCACGCGCGGCCTGGCCCTGGCGGTCGGCGCCGGCCTCGTCTTCGTCTTTCTCGCCCCGGCCGCCGACGGCCCCCAGGGACTCACCGCGGACTCTGTCAAGGACCTTCAGACGAAGTACGCCAAGGAACGGGCCGACGCCGACAAGGACGGCCTGACCAAGAAGTTCTCGCCGGACTGGTTCACCCGGGCCGAGGGGTTCGCGAAGAAGGGCGAAACCGCCCTGGCCGCCGGCCGTTTCGGCGAGGCGCACGAGGCGTTCGTCCGCGCCCGCTGGCAGCTGCCCGCCCTGCCGCCGGGCTTCCCCGCCGACGTCGGCCGCGTCTTCGGCGACGCCAAACTGCGCCACAGTCACTGGGTCCTGACCCTGGCGTACAGCCCCGACGGCAGCAAGCTCGCCAGCGGCAGCCAGGACGGAACGGTGAAGATCTGGGACACGCAGACCGGCCGCGAGCTGCGCTGCTTCACCGGCCACGCCGAGGCCGTCCGCTGCCTGGCCTTCAGCCCCGACGGCAAGCACGTCGCCAGCGGCGGCGGCGACAACAGCATCAAGCTCTGGGAGGCCGACACCGGCAAGGAGGTCCGCACCTTCGCCGGCCACACCGAGACCGTCCGCGGCCTGGCCTTCAGCCCCGACGGCAAACTGCTCGTCAGCGGCGGCGGCGACAAGAACGTCCGCGTCTTCGAGGTGGACACCGGCAACGCCAAGTACAACCTGGTCGGCCACGCCAGCATGATCAACGCCGTCGCCTTCAGCCGCGACGGTCAGTACTTCGCCTCGGTCGGCGGCAGCGATACCACCGTGCGCGTCTGGGCCGCGGCCAACGGCACCCTCAAGGCCTCCTTCGTGGTGGCCAAGGGCAACCTCGATGGCGTCCAGTTCAGCCCCGACAGCAAGTACGTGGTCACCTCCGGGGCCGACAACGCCATCCGCTTCCACGACTTCGAGTCCGCCACGGAGCGCATCAAGTTGGACGGCCACACCGGGCCGGTCAACTGCATCGCCTTCAGCAAGGACGGCAAGGTGCTGGCCTCGGGCAGCAACGACAAGACGGTCCGCCTCTGGGACGTGGCCAGCCAGCAGAACTTCCGCACCTTCCAGGGCTCCGGCGACGAGGTCAGGGCGGTCGCCTTCACGCCCGACGGCGGCACCCTGGCCTCGGGCGGCATGGACAACCTCATCCGCCTGTGGGACCTGGGCAACAACGAACAGACGCGCAACCTGACCGGCCACGAGGACGCGGTCTGGTCGGCCGGCTTCAGCCCCGACGGCAAGTACGTCGTCTCGGCCAGCGCCGACCACACCCTCAAGGTCTGGGAGGTGGAGTCGGGCCGGGTGGTCCACACCCTCAAGGGACACGCCAGTGCCGTGACGGCGGCCGTCTACAGCCCCGACGGCAAGTACATCCTCTCCTGCGGCGGCGACAAGGTGCTCAAGCTGTGGGACGCGGCCAAGGGCACCGAGGTGCGCACCTACGAGGGGCACACGCGCGTCGTGACCGCGGCGGCCTTCGACAAGGAGGGCAAGCGCTTCGTCTCCGGCGGGGCCGACCGCCTGGTCAAGGTCTGGGACGTGGAGGGCAAGGAGCTGCACTCGTTCAAGGGACATCGAGGGGTGGTGATGGCGGTGGCCTTCGCCCCGGACGGCAAGGCGGTCGCTTCCGGCGCCGCCGACTCGGCGATCAAGATCTGGTCGCTGCCCGACGGCAAGAACACGACGCTGACCGGCCACGGCGGCGCCGTCAGCGCCCTGGCCTACAGCCCCGACGGCCGGCGGCTGGCCTCGTGCGGCAGCGACACCCAGGTGAAGCTTTGGCTGATGGGCGGCGAGGCGTCGGTGGTCACCCTGTCCGGCCACACCGGGCCGCTGTCGTCGTTGGGCTGGAGCAAGGACGGCCGCTTCCTCGTCAGCGGCGGGGCCGACCAGGTGGTCAAGCTCTGGGACGTGCAGAACCGCCAGCCGGAGGAGAAGAACAGCTTCCGCGGCCACAAGAACTGGATCACCTCGGTGGCCTTCAGCCCCGACGGCGCCTTCCTCGTTTCCGCCGCCGTCGATAAGACCGTGAAGCTGTGGGAATTGGTCAGCCGCGAGGCGATGCCGGGCTCGGGCCACTCGCGCGAGACGACGGCCGTCGTGGTTAGCCCCGACGGCAAGCTGGTGGCCTCGGGATCCGCGGACAAGACCGTGCGCGTCTGGGAGGCGGCCACGGGCAAGGAGCTGTTCACCCTGGCCGGCCACGCCGACAAGGTGACCGCCCTGGCCTTCGGCCCCGACAGCAAGACGCTGGTCTCGGCCGGCGGCCCCGAGGACCGCACCATCAAGATCTGGGACGCGACGGCCGGCAAGGAGGTCCGCACCATCCGCGACCCCGGCCCGACCAACGACATCCCGGTCCTGACGGTGTCGGCCGACGGCAAGCAGATCATCGCCTGGGTGGCCAACTCCAACCCGCTGATCGAGGTGTACGACGTGGGCACGGGCGCCCAGGTCAGCAGCCGCCCGGCCGGCGACGCCAAGATCACCAGCCTGGTCTTCAGCCCGGACGGCAGCCTGGCGGCGATGGGCGACGAGAGCGGCAGCGTGCGCGTGCTGACGGTGGCCGACCTGAAGGTCGTCGAGGGCGGCCAGTTCCCGGCCCACGCCGACGCCATCGCCGACCTGCTCCTGGGGCCGGACAAGAAGACGCTCGTCACCTGCAGCAGCAAGGGCGAGTTGAAGGTGTGGGACCTGGCGAAGCTGGCCAAGGCCAAGGGAAAACAGGCCGAGGCCGACAAGACCTTCGAGGGAGCCAAGGGGGGCCTGGCGGCGTTCGCCATGAGTCCGACAGGCAAGTGGTTTGCGACGGCGGGGATGGACAACGTCGTCAAGGCGTGGGATCCGACCGGCAAGGAGCTGCGCGCGTGGGACTTCGGCAAGCTGGCGGTGCCGGGGCGGGCGCTGGTCCGCGCCCTGTCGTTCACGTCCGACGGTAAGGGCCTCATCACCGCCAACGGCAACAGCACGCTGTACCTGCTGGAGATGCCGTGACCCAGCTGCGGGAACCAACGGCGGTCCCCCGCGTCCAACCTGTTTCGGCCGCTTGCGGCTTCGCAATCGTTCCTGCGAAGCCGCAAGCGGCGAACGGGTTTTTAATACAGTGGGTAAACATTGATCCTTTCCCAATCGGGGGTTGAATTCCGATGAACCGACGGTTGTTCGGCCTGGCGCTGCTGCTGGGCCTGGTGGCGCTGCCGCTGCTGGCGGCGGACAAGGACGAGAAGGCGGACAAACTGGAGGCGCTGAAGGCGCTCAACGACTACATCGGCGACTGGAACGGCACCGGCGACGTCGCCAACGCCAAGCCCGGCTCGAAGACCCTGTGGAGCGAGACGGTCAGCTGGGGCTGGAAGTTCAAGGGCGACGACGCCTGGCTGGTGCTGAAGATCAAGGACGGCAAGCTCTACAAGGGCGGCGAGATGCGCTACCTGACCGACAAGAAGAAGTACGAGCTGACGCTGACCGACGTCAAGGACAAGAAGCTGGTCTACCTGGGCGATATCAAGGACGAGATCCTGACGCTGGAGCGGGTCGATGCCGACACGAAGGACACCCACCGGCTGACGATGAACCTGGCGGGCGACGGGGTGCGGTTGATCTACCAGTCGTCGAAGAAGCCGTCGGGCAAAACGCTCTTCAAGAACGAATACATGGTGGCCTGCGGCAAGGTGGGCGAGAGCCTGGGCGCCAAGGAGAAGAAGAACCTGTGCATCGTGACCGGCGGCCTCGGCACCAGCACGGTCACGCACAAGGGGGTGACGTACTACGTCTGCTGTGGCGGCTGCCGCGACGCCTTCAACGAGAACCCCGAGAAGTTCATCAAGGAATTCGAGGCGAAGAAGAACAAAAAGTGACGCAAGGCGTTTACGTTTCGTGCTCACTTGAGGCCGCGGGACTCCGGAGTCCCCGCGGCCTCAAGTGAGCGCGAAACGTAAACGAGGAGGGGCCCTTTCTCTTCCTCCTTTGGCGACGGGCGCCGGCTGGCCAAAGGGATGTTGCTTAAGAGCATGGATGAGCCCCCGATCTCAGGTGCCGGTGCTCGCGGAGGCCGGGGCGGTAGCAACTTCTTGAGGAGAAGGGACGGTCTTCATGTCAGTAACTCCAACACGGACGTCCAGGGGAGGGCACTTGGGAAAGGCCGCCGGCTCTTCGGCAGGTGCTACCTCTGCCACGAGCGCCTTGTAAAGGTAGTCGGCCAGTTGCGGCAGTTCGCCTTCGGTCACTGGGTCGAGCAGCAGGCCGCCGTCCATCAGGAGAAAGTTACCCCGACCTGTTGCGGCCAACACCTTCAGGAAGTCCGGCGAAGACCTCGGCACCGGCTCCCCCCCCCGCAATGGGCGAACGGCGGCCTTCTCTAGCTCCTTGCGCCAGAACCGGACCCACTGCTTGTACGCGCTGAGGCTCCTGACGAAGCTCGGCGCGCACCGGTCATCGACGGTGCCGGGCTGGTCCGGGCGCTCGGCGGCAAACCGCGCGACGACCTCGCCGCCGGCCCAAACGACGACCCCAACATTCCTCGGCTCCATGCGGCGCAAGTCGGGGACGTACTTGGCCACCAGGTAACGTACCGCGTTCATGTCGGCAGACTCCACTGGGCGATGCTCCGGAACTCAGGGCGGTGGTTGTTCACGACCGTCCGCAAGTTGTCACGGCGGTACTTCAGGAAGTCGAGGGCCGCGTCCGCCTCCCCATCGCCGATGCCAAGTCCGACCGCTGAGCGGCAGCGCTCCTCAATGAAGAAATCCGGCAGCGCCGCAATCCGGTCGAGCCACTTCAGGAAGTGGTCGGACGTGTTCACTACGTCCAGCAGGCAGTGGCGGTTTCCGGTCGTCACCGACCCGCCGGAGGCCCCGAGTCGGTCACGCAGGGCCGTCAATCGCTGGCCGCCTTGGCCGTCGATGAACCCGAACAGGGCGTGGCCGTGGTCGAACACGCTCATGAGCGGGCCGCCCCCCGCCAGGAAGTCCACCGCGAAGTTCCCCGGGTGCCGGTCGCAGTTGGCTACCAGAATGTCGAACAGCAGCAGCCCGGTCGAGAGGTCCGGGAGCCGGGCGACGCAGTCATCGACATCCACGGGAGGGAGCGAGTGGCCCGTAAGGTTGAAGTCCAGTGAGGCGAACCAGTAGGTCGCCAGCGCGTTGCCGGGCGCGTTGACAATTGCGCCGGGCGGCACGGGGAGTCCCAGGAATCGGCCGATCTCCCCGCAGATCAGCTCGTTGGGAAGACAGTAAGGCGCCGCACCAGGTTCGTTGTACTTGGCAATAGCGCTCAGGTGGAGTAGCCAGCTGTCCGAGACGCCGCTGTTCAGAGGACGGTCGAACTGGACGATGCGGTAGGGGCCGCCAGGCATGCCCCACCTCCACGCTGAGGGCCGTTGGCTCGCCGGGGTCGTACTCGCCGGCAATTCCCATTCTATCGCAATCCCTCTCGGCGCAGAATGGCGCAGGGGGATAGTTCTCTTGAGTTTTCGCCCGACAGCATTCGGGAACACTTCCCCCGTGCTGAATCGGGTCCGCCGGCATTGTGCCACCTCATCGGGGGAAGCGGGGATTGGGGACGGATCGAGGGGATATTCTATGGTCTCACGCCACACGGGGCAAACGAGGGCGGCACTCTGCGAAGCCGCAAGCGGCCTGGCGTGTACGCCGTAACAGGTCCCCTCCCATCGACCCACCTGTTACAATCCGCACAGGTTAACGTCGCCGACCCCAGCGAACGGCCCAACCATGAGGCGTTCTCGCCGTCCCGCGCTGCCCCTGCTACCGCTCCTCCGCGCCTACGCCGCGGCGGCCCGGCCGTCGGCCGAGGACCTCGCCCGGCTGCCGGCGCTGGGGCCGCGCTTCGCCGCCATCCTGTCGGCGCGCGACGGTCTCCTGTCGGAAGCGTTCCTCGACGGCGCCGCCCCCGCCGCTTTTCAGACAGCCTTGCTCCGCTTCTACGAGGCCGCGGTTGCGGTGCCGTTGCACGCCGCCGTCCTCGTCCGCCGGGCGGGCATGGTGCGGCACGCCCTGGCCCACCTGCTGCGCTCTCCCGACCCGCTGCCGCACAAGGCCGAGCGCTGCCTGTGTGCCGGCGGGCCGTATCACGTCGCCGGGCTGGGGCCGTCCTTCTGGACCGCCCTGTTTCAGGGACTCGACCCGGCGCGGCACGTCGGCTGGACTCCGGCGACCGTGGTCGGGCTGCGGCGCCTCGGCCTGGCCCGCTGGCCGGCCCACGCCGGCGCCGCCGAAATCCACGCCGTCCTCGTCGAGGCCCACGCCCGCATCCGCGCCCTGGAGCCGGCCCTGACCGGACTGCACGTCGATCACTTTTTGACGCTGACCGCGCTGATGCAGGGCCGCGATCTCTGGTCGGGGGCAAGGCGGCTGGAGACGGTCGGCACGGGCCTCGACCTCGACGCGGTCATCCGGCAGGAGCGCACGCGGCTGCCGCTGCGGCGGCGATTGAAGGAGCGCGGCCGGGCCCTCGACCAGGCCCGGGACGAGGTCGAGGCGGCGCTGGCGGCGCGGGACGGGGCCCGGCTCGGGGCCGCCCTGGCCGTCGCCGACCCCGCGGGGGCGAAACGGGCCCCGCTCGACTGGCCGGCCCACGGCGAGGAGCTGACGCTGTGGGTGGGCCGGCTGTGGGAAGCCGACGACCCGGCCGAGGTGCTCTCCGAGTTCTGGGCGCGCGCCCCCATCGCCGGCGCCGGACTCTGGTTGCCGGCTGCGGTTTTGCACCTGCGCGACGCCCGGCGCTTCCTGCCGTGGGGCGAGGAAGTGCGCCAGGGGTACGCCCTGCTGGACGATAGCGCCGACCTGGGGGGCGCCCCCGCCGAGCGCTACCGGCTGTTCAACGACGGCGCCGCCTGGCTGCGCGAGCGGCACGGCCTGCACGCCCTGGAAGTTCCAGCCGTCCTGACCGCCCTGGCGGGTGGAAGGACCAACGACCAGGGAGCGTGGACGAAGACGGCGGGGAGCGACTTCGGGCTGACAGGCTTCGGCGGCTTTTGCTCGGACACGTTCACCTTCCTGCGCGAGCTGGACGAGAACAACTGCCGGCAATGGATGGCCGGGCAGCGCGACCGCTACCGCTTTGCCGTGCGTCAGCCGCTGGTCGAATTGTGCCGGGCCCTCGCCGAGCGCTACGTCGAGCCGGTGCTGCGGCGGATGCACGGCTGGGACGTGGAGACGACGGCGCGCAGCGGGCACGCCTTGACGAGCGTGTGCAAGAACGACTACGGCCGGTCGCGGCCGTACAACACGGTGCTGTGGATCGCCTTCTGCCGCCGCGGCGAGGCCGGCAAGCGCGACGACGTGCAGTTCTTCGTGCGCCTCGACGCGGCCGGCCTCAGCTACGGCCTGCGCCTGGGGCCTGAGGCGCGCGCCGCCGCCCGCTTGCTGCGCCGCAACGTGCAGGAACACGCCGAGCCGCTCTTCCGCGCCCTCGCCGAGGCCGGCGCCGTGGGCGAGTGCCACTTCGGCGACGACGAGGGCCCGGTGGCGGCGCTCGGCGGCCCGAACGATCTTCGCGCCTGGGCCGCGGGTAAGTCGCTGGTGGCGGCGAAGTCCCTGCCGCCCGATCACCCGCTGCTCGTCTCCGACGAGTTGGTGGGCGACGTCCTGCTGACCTTCGACCGGCTGCTGCCGGCCTACGCCTGCGCCGTGCAGGCCGAGCCGCTGGCCTTCCTCAGCGGCCGGAGTACGGGGACGAGCCCGGCGCCGCGCTTCGGCGCCGCCGACTTCTGCCGGGCGACCTACCTGGGCGAGGACTGGCTGGCGCGGGCGCGGGCCTTGATCGACCTGAAGCGGCAGCTGATCCTCCAGGGGGTGCCGGGGACGGGCAAGACGCATGTCGCCCGCTGCCTGGCCCGGTTGCTGACTCGCGGACGCGACGGGGCGGTGCGCCTGGTGCAGTTCCACCCCGCCTACGGCTACGAGGACTTTGTCGAGGGAATCAAGGTCAAGTCGGTCGAGGTGAACGGCCGCCACGACGTCATCTACCCCGTCGAGGATGGGCTGCTCTGTTCGTTCGCGGCGGAGGCGGCGCGGCGGCCGTCGGAGGTACACGTCCTGGTCATCGACGAGATCAACCGCGGCAACCTGCCGCGCGTGTTCGGCGAGTTACTCTATCTGCTGGAGTACCGTGAGCAGACGGTGGTGCTGCCGTACTCGCGCCGCGAGTTCCGGCTGCCGGCGAACCTGTACCTCGTCGGCACGATGAACGCGGCGGATCGGTCGGTGGCGCTGGTCGATCAGGCGCTGCGGCGGCGCTTCTCGTTTCTGGAGATGCCGCCGGACGCCGCCGTGTTGCGGTCGTGGTTGGCGGCGCACCCGACGGCGGCGGGGCCGGAGTTTGCCGCGGCGGTGGCGAGGCTCTTCGAGCGGCTCAACGGGCGGCTGCGCGCCGACCTGGGGCCGCAGCAGCAGGTGGGACACAGCTACTTCATGGTAGACGACCTCGACGCGGCCCGGCTGCGCGTGGTGTGGGAGCACCACGTGCGCCCGCTGCTGGAGGAGTACTTTATGGGGCACCCGGAGCGCGTCGCGGCCTATGATCTGGAGCGACTGCTGGAAGACCGCGCCGAGAAGAACGGGCCCGGGCGGCGCGCGGCGCGAGTGCCGCCGTAATGGTGCGGGAGGGCGGTGCGCTTCGTAAGGTCGGCACTCATGCCCGCCTGTACGACCGGGCGGGCGCCGTCGAGGGACTGCAGGCCCTGTCGCCCGCCGGGCCGCGCGAGGCCGCGCAGCTGAAGGCGACGGGAACGGACGGCCCGTCCGCCAAGGACGAACCCGAGGGGGGAGCCGCCGCAGGCCATGCGCTACCTAACCGACGGCCGCGTTGCCGCCCTCGGGGGGCGGGTGGCTGCCGGCACGGGCCAACGAGCGGCTCGACTGGTATCGGCGGGCCGGACAGCATGGGCAGCGACTGGCTGAGCAAGCGTGGTTTGCAGCGGAGGCGATGGAGGCGGCGCGGCGCCTGAAGCTCGCCCGGCGTCTGCGGGACGAGGGGGCCCGGGAGGCGGCCGACGAGGACATCCGCAAGGTCATCAAGACCCACCCGCGCACCCACGCCGCGGAGGAGGCCCGGCAGTTGCTCGCCGGGACGGCGCCATAATCTGCTACCCCGGATTTCTGGTTAACTCAAACGGATGACGTTTGGAGGCGACCATCTCTGCAATTGCCGATCGTTCGGTCAATTACGATGTGCCAAGACAAGGATGCAGCCCCGGTCAGGTGCAGGCCGGTCCCCGTGTCTTTCCGCGGCCCGAGGATGGCGACCTGGGACGGCGTCGGATCTGCGCGGAGACCTCAAGGCATTCGCCCTCCGCCCGCCGCATCTGGGACCGTCCGAAGGCGGCCAGCGCAAGAGAAGATGAAATGGCACAAATACAGTACCCCAAAACAATCACAACTACTTCGCCTTCGAGGTGCAATCGGAAGCCCGCGTAGGACTCGATCACCACGAACAAGACGACCCCGACAACGTGGTGGCAAACGACGCAAATGAAAAGGCTCGTGCCGTATACAATAAAGAGGGCCGCAAGCAGGCTGCGCCAGGTGCTGCGCCCCAGGACAGAGGCTCGCAGGCTACAACAGGCGGCGTAGTACATTAACGGCCAGGCAATCAGCAGGCTGGTAATGGTGACGAACAGGCCGAGTGGCCCGCCGGTGAGCGAGAGGATGGTGGCCGGGAGCGCGTAGGCGACGAAATAAGGCCCCACGGAGTCGAAGATGCCGCGCAGCTTGCCGTTGAGGAAAGTCCGGCCGTCCAGCGGCGTCAGGCGCAGCGAGTCCCAGGTGTCTCGTTCGCGCTCACCTGTGACCGCGCTGGCGGCTCGCGCTGTGACGCTCAAGGTGGCGGCGATGAGGAAAAACGACCCTTGCAGCATGAAGAACCACGGAGTGGCGTGTTGGTATCGGGACCAGTAATTGACACTCTGCAACGCCGAGTATGTCGATACACCGGTAGCAGCCACCCCGGCAGCAAGCACTCCCCAGGAGCGCGCGACGCATCGAAACAGCGGGAGCAGGGCGAGCCCCTCGACGTGATACCCCCTCCACCGAATCGGGTCGTCGCCGACCGGCGGCCGACTCAAGGCCACGGCATCTCGCTTGTGGCCGTCCCCCTGCATCAGTCGCAGGCCGTCAGGCCGCAACCGCCAAACCGCTACGGCGAAGCAGACCCCTGCCACCGCCAGCCAGGCCAGCGACGCCGCGCCGAGGTTCCAGGCGGTCGCCCACGGAGCGGCCTGGCGCCAGGCGGGGGTTAGCGCCTCTAGAGGGTCGAGCGCCGGTAGGGGGATGATCCGCACCGCGAGCGCGCTGCCCCCGATCATGGCGTAAGTCGCAAGGAGTGCGCCGCTGGTGTATTTGCTCTCGACGGCGCAGAGCAGGCCGAGCGAGCCGACCCCCAGGATAACCACAAGCGAGACCAGCACTAGGGCGGCAAAGAACGTTGGAGGTAGCCCGGAAAAACCGCCCACGATGAACAGGATGGGCAGCGAGGGGAGGATCATCTCCGCCACCCGTAGCGACCGTGCCAGCAGCTTTCCGCCGACGATCTCCGTCGAGGTCAGTTCCGTGGTGAAAAGGTCGGCGAGTGTCCCCTTGGCCTTCTCTTCGCCAAGGGCGGACGCCGTCAACGCGGGAGTCAGGAGGAACAGCACGAAAAAGTGCTGGACGACGAACTGCTGGACCAGAGATGGGAAGAATACGGCCGGCGTGAGCACAGGCTCGCCGGAGAAATTGGTCAGAGAAGTGGCCCACCAGGACACCAGTGCTTCGAGCGCGAGCAGGCCCGCGTAGGTCCACGGCCCCAGGCGCCAGAGCAGGCCGCGGCGCTCCCGGATCAGTTCCAGCGTGAAGATTGGGCCGAGCATCTCAAATCACCGCATTGTGGCCTCTTGGGAATGATGGCCACCCCTGGGGAGGTAATCAGACCAGCAATTCGGCCGTGGGGAGGACGCTCCTCTCCACCGGTCTCCCACGGCGCCAGTTGGCCGTCCTCCGATCCGCTCACAGTGCCTTCCCGCTGCCATTCTAGCAGCCCATTGACAAAGGCATCCGGAACCTGAAGCTCAACCACTGATTCTCGAAGGAAATCACTTGAGCTTGAGTTTCGGAAAGGGTTTTTCAACGGCCTGCTAGAGGGGACGTCTGGCCCGGTCATCGGCTCGGGCCTGCCTCACTATGCACTTGTCATCCTCGGCCCGTGAACGGCTACCTCGCCTGGCGGTTTCCCGACCACTCTCGACGGATTCCGGACATCGTGAAAAGGGCCAGCGGAACCGTATAGGGCCACCGATCGCGTGGCTCGCGTGCGCCTACCCCGAGCGGAGTTGCCCCCGCTGCGCCCCTTCGATCCGCCGTTGAGCTTCACGGCCGCGCCCCTGAGAGCCGCCTGGTCGGAGTAGTTTCCTTCGGCCCGACGCCGACCTGCCAGCATGTTACTGCTCTCCCCGCCCGTGCTCAACAGCCCCGACCACCGGAACCAGGATAGGGTGAGGTACCACCTACACAATCCCAGTCTGCCCGAACCCGCGTTGTGGCACGGTCAGGAGACCGTGCCACAACTGCGCACACACGCCGCCGAGGAAGCGCGCCGGCTGCTCGCGGTGGCGGCCGAGAAGTACTCCACGAACTCGGTGACGTTGTTCGATCCGATTCGGATGCGTTAGCGCGGCAGGAAATACCACGTCTCTCCCCGTTTGACCCAGTTCAGACGCACCTCAAGGGGCGCCTTCGAGGCATCGCCTGTGATGCGCACCGTCACCACGGCCTCATGGGGCTTCGGGTTCGCGACGCGCACGTCGATCTGATCTCGGCTCCCCTCCCGCCCGGTCGCGGCGCTGTCTCCGGCGAGTCGCGCCGGTGGGCGGTGGCGTTCGAGCCAGGGATGCAGCTGTCGGTCGTCGGTGGGCGCGGTCAGGCGGCGCAGCAGTGGGCGGTCGTTCTCAAGCCAACCCCGCGCGAACAGCTCGCTTCGGGCCTGAAGTTCGGTCGGCAGCTCCGGGGACGGCTGGACGCGGCTGGCCCGGTGGTGGAGATACGCCGCCAGGGCCGCCACGCAGACGGCCAGGCAAACGCCGGCCCCGGTTGCCCAAAGCCACCGCGGCACGGGCTGACGGGAGCGCCGCAGCTTCCCCGAGGTATCAACCTGCGTGAAGTGCCCCTCGCCGTTGACTCGGTAGAGTCGCCCGCACCTGCGGCACTTGAAGAGCCGGTCGAGCCGCTTCCAGTTGATCCGGGCGGGCGCCCCGCAGCCCGGGCAGGTCAGCACAAGGACCATCGCCTCTTCCGCTGGCCCCGTGTCGTTCGCCGCGGTCGGTTTCGGGGTCGGTTTCGGAGTCGGCTCGGGTTGGCGTCGCGCGGGGTCCGCCCCGGCCGGCGCGGGAAGCTGGGGCACGGCCACGCGGCGGGCGAGGGCTTCAACCACTTCCTCCCGGCGCCAGCGGGCTTCCTCGCAATCGGGATCGAGTTCGAGGGCCCGATCGAGGTCCGCGAGGGCCAGGTCGTCCTGCCCGCTCGCCTGGTGAGCCAGGGCCCGGTGGTAGTGCGCCTGGGCGTGGTCGGGCCGGGCCTGGATGACCGCACCCAACTCGGCGACGGCGATGGCGTACTCGCCCTTGAGGCGGTAGGCCAGGGCGCGGTGGAAGCGTGCGGCGAGGAGCTTCGGCTTCAGGCGCAGGGCGCGGTTGTAATCGGCAACGGCGAGGTCATAACGTCCCGTGTTCGCCTGCGCCAGGCCGCGGGCGTGGTAGGCCGCCGTGTGTCCCGGCTCCAGCGCCAGCAGGCTGGTGAGGTCGGCGATGGCCTCGTCGTTCCGGCCCTGCTTGGCGCGGGCCCTCGCCCGTAGCAAGTAGGCTCCGGCCAGGGTGGGATTGAGGCCAAGGGCGCGGTCGGCGTCGGCGACGGCCGCCGCGTTGTCGCCCTGCCCCGCGTGGGCCAGGCCGCGCCAGAGGAAGAAGGACGGGCGGGCCGGGTCGAGCCGGATGGCAACGGTACAGGCAGCCACCGCCTCCTCCCAGCGGCCCCGCGTCAGGGACACCTGGGCCAACAGCTGGTGCGCCGCGAGGCTGTCCCGGTCGAGCTCACTCGCCCTCAGGAAGTCGGCGGCGGAGTCGTCGAGTCGTCCCAGTAGCCGCAGCGCCTGCCCCCGAGCGAGATACGCCGCCGCGTCGTTCGGATCAAGTCGCAGGGCCCCGTCGTACTCGCCCACGGCGCCGGCGAGGTCGCCCGCCCGCGCCCGCTCCGCCCCCCGCTCGCAGTGGGCCCGGGCCGCCTCGACCTCCCGCGGAGGGGGACACAGCGCGGCCGCGGGCGCCGGGGCTTCGGGCGGAGGCGCCGCCGGCACGCTCTCCGGGGACGGCCAGACGATCTCGGTCGTGCTGTCGAACGAAAAAACCCCGGTCCCGGCGGCCGGCGCCGCGGCGACCCGCGGCGCGCCTTCAGCAACGGCGGCTGCCGCCAGGGGGGACAAGGGGGAGGCTGGGGCCCGGGCGAGGACGTGGGGCAGCTCGTCGGCCAGCGTCCGGAAGACGCCGGCCACCGCCGCGAGGACCGCCCGCTCCACCTCGGCACGCAACACCTCGCCGACGATGCGCGTCAGGTCCGGGTTCGCCAGGACCTGCTCGGTCACCGCCCGGGCGAGTCGGACACCGGGGTCCGCGAGCCCGGCCTCCGCGGGGAGGCACACCGACCCCGGCCGCGGTGCCGCCGGGGGGCCCGCGGCCGGGGACGATGGCGACGGACTTGGTGTGCCTTTGCTCATCAGGGAGCCGACGTGTTGTAGAAGGAGGAATACTCGTCCAGCCCGCGCCCGGTCCACAAGGCGTTGCTGGCGCCGGTCAGCGGCGTCGCCGTCGTCTGGCACTGCGGGACGCCGTTGAGTAACGAGTATCCGAGGTCCGCAAGGGAGCGACTCTCGGTGTGGCCGTCCAGGAAGACCACGTTGGCCACCCCCCTGTGCCGCGCCTCCGCCGGGGAGAACGGGACCACGATGTCGGGCGTCCCCTCGTCCGGGCCGTACGGGTTGACACCCGCCGGCCCCACCCCCGAGCCGTAGCTACTGCCGAAGAAGGCTTGCTGCCAGTACGGGGAGTTGACCGACAAGCCGTCGTAGCGGACGACCATGTGCGGCGGGTCGAGGGTCATCGAGTGGCCGCCGTGGCCGACCATGCCGCCGCGGCTGTCGCCGAACACGATCGTCCGCGACGTCTCCTTCACCGACGCGACCGGATAATAGAGAGTGGGCGTAGTGTTGTCGCCGTCCACCAGCGTCCGGTTGTTCCCCAGGTAGCCGAAGTTGTAGCCGTAGGAACCGTTCCTGATGCTCGTGGCGTCGTTCGAGTTGAGGGTCGAGGACGAGCCACCGACGAGTGACGGGCAGACCAGGACGGGGTTGTCGAGGGGGACGCCGGTGCAGGTCGTGTCGCCCGTGCTGGCGATGTAGGCCGCGCAGGCGTCGGGCTGCTGCGCCCACCCTCCCATGTAGCTGGCCATGATCCACTGCCAGCGCGGGCGGTAGACGCCGTACTGGTTGGTAATTGGGGGGTACTCGGCCCGGTACTGCGGGTAGGCCCCCTTCGTGTCGCGGTACTGGACCACCGCCAGGCCGAGTTGTCTCAGGTTCGAGAGGCACTGGACCGACCGGGCCGACTCGCGTGCGGCGTTCACCGCCGTCAGGACCAGGCTAGCGAGGACGATGATGATCGCAATGACCACCAGCATTTCAATCAGGGTAAACGCCGCCCGCCCGCCGCCTCGAACGCGCTCGGTCACTTGAAAAGCTCGTACCACGGGAATCGCCTCCGAAAAAGGTCCACAAGAGTCAGCCCCCGTGGGAATGCAACTGGCGTGCCCCGCGCCGCGGGCGTCGCGCGCCGGGGCCGCGCCAAGGGGTCGTTGGCCTGCAACCGGCAGCGCAATCAGGGATTCCCGCGATGATCCCGTGCGGGGCGGAGGTGAGCGGCCTCCGACGGCGGGTTGTCACACCGAGGGGGAGGATGGCGAAACCGTTAGCAGGAGCGGTTACGACGCGACCAGGACCGCGGATCCCGCAAAGGCGGCGGCGGATTATGGCCCGTCGATGAGCGCGGATTGGCGCGGCACCCAACCCGTCTCGCCGCCCGATAACTCGATTTGCACCCAGTCGCCGCGCTCGAACAGCAGCCGCGCCTCGACCCCGCGATTCACGGGAGTCTCGTGGCGGCGCGGGTAGGCGGCGCCGTTGCCCTTGCGCAGCAGGATCTCGTCGCGGGCGATGACCACCAGCGGCCGGGCGTTCTGGGCACGCTGATCCAACTCCTCGGCGGCCACGGCCAGGGCCAGTAGGGCCGTCACGGCAAAGGCGGCAAGGCCGAGCGACAGCCACAGGCCGCGGCGCAGCATCCACCAGCGCGCCAGGCCCAGCCAGCCGAAGGTGTAAGCGGCACAGGCCAGCAGCACGCCGCCGCGCACGGGCAACCGCGGCAACCACGGCGGGCGGGAGGGGACCGGCGGTCGCGCGAAAGCGCCCGACTGGGGTGCGTAAACGACCTTTTCGCGCGCGGCCGCGAGGAACTGTTGCAAGGGACGGTCGTCGGGCGCGAGGCGCAGGCCGCGCCGGTAAGCGAGGATGGCACCGGGAAGGTCGTCGGCCAGGAGGCAAGCGTTGCCCTGGTCGCGGAACAGCGCCGGGTTGGCCGCGCCGCGCCGGCGCAGCTCCTCGAACAGGTCGGCGGAGCGGCGGAACAGCGGTCGCGCTTTCTCCGGGTCGTCGCGCAGGCGCACCGCCTCGGCGAACGAGTCCTCGGCCTGTCGCAGCACGTCCGCGTCCGCCGACGGCGGCGCGGTCAGGAGCGCCGTCACCAGGACTACTCCGACCATGTTTCCGCCTCCAGCGCCAGGATGAGCTTGGTGGCGGCCTCCGCCAGGTCGGCCTGGGTCGTCGGCTCCGGGTCGAAGCGCACCGCGGCGCAGGTCCGCAGCAGGTCCGCCGTCTGCCCGGCGAGCTTCTCCGAAACGCCCTGCGCGCGCAGGTGCCCCTCGGCCTCGGCGGGCGTCGGCTCGATGACCGGCAGCTCCAGGCGGTGGCGGAGGTAGCCGGCGACGGCCGCGGCCGCGCGGCGAGCTTGAGTCTCGCCGTCGCTGCCCTTGTCGAGGTCGCGCAGGGATCGCAGCGCTTCCTGTGCGGCCCGGCTGCGGTGCCGGCGGGCACGCCGGGCCGCGTCGGGGTAGAGGCGGCGCCAGACGACGTACCACGCGACACACCCCGCCGGCGGCAGCAGCAGCGCCAGCAGCAGCGCCAGCGGCCCCGGCAGGCGCCCGTCGCGGTCGCGGCGCGCTGCGTCGCCTTCGGCCAGGGCGAACGCCGCCTCCGGCCCGGTGATCGGCTTCGTCGCGGTGGTGCCGCCGCCCACCTGCCCGCGCGGCGTCACGGTGATCGGGATGGCCGGGGCGTAAACGGTCATGTAGCCAAAGCGCGGCGGCTTGAAGCCCGGCCGGTAGAAGACGAAGGGGAAGCTCGGGATGGTCGCAACAGCCGTGCTTTTCGGCTTCAGCCTGTAGGCAAATTCCCAGGTATTTTTACTCTGTTTAGAGCCCTCCGGGGGGCCGATTTCCTCGATGTAGAACCCATCCGTGAAGCCAGGGAATTCGGCCAGGGGCAGCCGCTGCGGCGGCTCTTTCGGCTCGCCCTCGGCGGCGACGCGCACGGTATACGTCAGCGGATCCTGCTCCTGGAGCTTGAGCGGCTCGGCGACGGTGGTGACGCGGAAGCGACCGACGGCGCCGCTGAAGTGGGCCGGCTGGCCGACGACGGGGGGCTCGTCATCGGCGGCAATTGCAGATTGCAGATTGCAGATTGCAGATTGCAAAATCCAGAAACAGAGCAGCCCCCTCGTCGCGCCGCGGAGGGCGCGCGCACGCCAGTCAATCTGCAATCTGCAATCTGCAATCTGCAATTTGGAACCCCTCGTCACCAGTTGCGGACCTTGCCCGACGGCACCTTCAGCGAGCGCTGCCGGTGGGTCCGCCCTTCCTGTATCACGCGCTCGATCGCCTGCCGCAGGTGCGCCTCGGCATCCTCCCGGGACATCGGCGCCAGCTCCTCGCGGTCGGGGATCACCGGCAGGCTGGGGTTGTCGCCCGGCGCCGGCTGGCCGTCGATCTTGATCGGCTCCTTGCCCTGCTCCGGCGTGACGTTCACGCGCTGGCCGACCCCCTTTGTCGGGTTGACCGCGCCGTCCTCGCCGCCAGGCTGCTTCACCGGATCCGGCTTCGGCGGCTGTGACTTCGGATCCTCCTCCTCCGGCGGGGCCTTTTCCTTCTGGGGGTTCGGCCGCGCTTTCGCCTGAACCCAGAGCATCTTCGCCAGCTCCAGGTTGTGGCGGGCGTCGGCGGCGAGGCGCTCGTCGGCGGCGTCGTGGCCCAGGCAGACTTCAAAGAGGCTGACCGCCTCCGCCAGCTTCGCCACGTCGCTGTCGCCGGCCGTTCGGAGCAGGCTGGCGGCCAGGTTATAGGAGGCGCGCACCTGGCGGCTGCCCATCGCGTCCTGGCGGGTCAGGCGGAAATGCGCCTCGGCCCGTGCGTAATCGCCCTTCTCGTAGAGCGCCACGCCCTCGTTGAAGGCGACCAGGCCCGGGTCGTTGCCGCGCTCCTCGGCCTGCTCGTAGAGCTTCAGCGCGTCGGGGTACTGTTTTCGGACCACGGCGTCGTTGCCCTGGCGCACCAATTCGTCGGGCGGAACCGAGGCCGGGGCGGCGGCGACGAGGGCCAGCGCCGGTAACAGCAACCACAGCGGTCGGACGCGCGGCATCATCGGGTCACCTCACCTTCGATGATCGGGGCGGCACTGTGACGGTCGGGCCTGACCGGCCGCGGCCGGCTGAACCCGCTCACCACGACGGACAGGGACAGCAGCAGCAGCGCTCCGCCGAGGAACCAGGCGTAATGCTGCTGGTACTGCGGCAGCGAGTCCTCGGCGTCCTCGCGCGCCGGCCGCGACTCGATGCGCTCGCGGAACAGCCGGCCCAGCGGCAGGGCCTGGGTGTGGGCGGGGATGTAAATACCCTCCGTGATCTCCGCGATCTCCCGCAGCGGCCCTTCCTGGAGCCGCGTCTTGACCGGCCCCTCGTCAGGGTCGTCAGGGTCGCGCATCGGGCCGTCTGCCGTCAGGATGGGGCTGTCCTCATACGGGTTGCCGATGCCGACGGTGTGGACTGGAATCCCCCGGGACCGTGCCTCGGCCGCCGGGAGGCGCCATTCGCCGTCGCGGGCCGGGTCGTCGCCGTCGGACAGCAGTAGCACGTCCTGGTAGCCGGCGAAGCGCGGCTCGTGCAACTCGACGGCGGCCCGGAGGCCGGTGCCGATACGCGTGCCGGAGGGGTCATCGTCGTCGGGGGCGATCTCCGGCGGTAGGCGGCCGGGGTCGAGGTCCTCGACCACCTCGCGGAAGTGGTCGTAGTCGTGCGTCAGCGGGCACGCCACCTTGGCCCGCCCGGCGAAGACGACGAGGGCGACGCGGTGGCCGCCGCGCTCCTTGAGCGCCTGCGCCAGGCTGACGAGTCCCTCCTTCGCCCAGTGCAGCCGGCTGGGTTGCTCGGCGAACATGCTGCGGCTGAGGTCCAGGACGACGACGAGGTCGCGGCCCGGCGCCGTGGCCTGGGTCCAGTCGCGCCCCCACTGCGGCCCGGCCATGCCGACGACCAGCACCGTCAGCCCCAGGCTGGCGAGGAAGCCGCGCAGCACGCGGACCCAGCCGCGCTCCGCGACGAGCAATTCCAGCGCCGGGTGGTTGCCGAGGCGGGCGAGGGCGCGGTTGCGGCGGCGCAGCGCGAACACCCCGAGCAGGCCCAGCAGCGGCATCAGGCCCAGGAGCGGAAAGGCCCAGGGGTTGAGAAACCAATGTCGGAGCATCGGCTTACTCTCGTTTAGCCGCCGCCCTCGGGGCGGCGCGGATTCATCGTTTCGCGAATCGATAAATCGAGGGCGGCGGCTAACCGGGGATTACGGGACTCGTTGCCAGAACGTCTGTTCCAGCGCGCCCACCAATAACCAGACGACCAGCGCGGCCAGGGCGAACCAGGCGAAGCCCTGGTAATGGCGGCGGTACTGGAAACTGACGATGTCGCTGCGCTCTAGGGCATCGATCTCGCGCCAGACGGAAAGCAGGCTTTTCGTGTCGCGCGCCGAGAAGCAGCGCCCGCCGGTGATGTGCGCGACCTCTTGCAGCGTCCGCGCCCCCTCGACGCGGTTGGCGAGGGTGTCGGCCCGGGCGCCCGCTTCCTGGATGGTCGAGCCGTCGCCGCCGGCGTCGATGCAGTAGACGCGCACGCCGAGGTTGCCCGCGACCTGCGCCGCCTGCCGCGGCGTCATTCCCGACGGCGGCGGGTTGACGTTGTGCTCGCCGTCGCTGAGCAGCACCAACACCTTGCGGCGCGGCCCGGCGGCGTGCAGGCGGTGCAGGCCGAGCACCAGAGCGTCGCTGATGTTCGTCTGCGACTCACCGGGCAGCGAGCGCGGCCTCTCCTCGTCGAGCATTTTCAGCAGCACCGAATGGCTCAGCGTCAGCGGGCAGGCGCTCTCCGGCCGGGTGCCGAAAGTCACCAGGCCGATGAGGTCGTTGCCGCGCCCCTCGAAATGGTTGCCCTCGGCGTCGCCGCCGGCCACGAAAAGGCGGAAGGCGCGCTTGACCGCCTCGAGGCGCGGGGTGGGGCCGTCCCAGTCGAAGTCGGGCTCGGCCATGCTGCCGCTGACGTCCACGACCATCTGGATGGCGATGCCTTCGGTGTCGAGGCGCGTCCTCCGGTCGGGCCAGCGCGGCCCGGCCAGGGCGGCGACCAGCAGCAGCAGGGCCAGCCCCCGCAGCCCGGCGCCGCCGTAGCGAGCCCATTTGCCGCGGCCGCCGGGCAACCGATTCAGGGGGCGGGTGGCGGGGTAGCGCAGGGCGCCGCCGCGCTGCCGCAGCCACCACCAAACGAGGGGCGGCACGGCCAGGGCCAGCAGCAGGTACTGAGGGTTGGCGAAGTGGAACATCGTGCGGATCAAGCGCCGGCGTTGGTTGTGCAGGGCACCCGCCACGATACCACGCGGCCCGGGCGCCTCACAAGCGGGGAGTGGATGGCAAAGGGCGTGCCGCGTCCGCCGGCCGAGGAATCGCCGAAAATGCGCGCGGCGAGCGCCGCGGGATGCGCAGCGGCTGGCCAGCGGTGGGCATCGCCTGACCAGCGCCGCAGCGCCGCTCGCGGCTTAGAAACCGCAACAACAAGGACTTGGCCGCTTGCGGCTTCGCAATCGTTCCTGCGAAGCCGCAAGCGGCAAGAGGGTTGTTGATACAGTTTGTGAGCGTTCGCTTCACCAGGGTTAAGCGAACGCTAAGCCGCAAGCGGCTTCCCCGGCGACCTCCAGCCGGCGGATGCGATCCTCGACGGCCGGCACCAGGAAGCCCACCTGTTTGCCGAGGTGGACGTAGAGGGCCATCTGGATGAAGGCGTCCTCCAGCGCCGACGGCCTCGTCAGCAGCACGCGCAGCACGCTCCCCCAGAAGTAGCGGGCCGTCGCTCGCCGGAAGCCGAGCCGGGCGACGACGCGCCCGAACGCCCGCAGCAGGCGCAGCCCCTCGCGCGGCGACGGCCGGTGGCCGCCCTTGCGGCGCAGACGCAGGGCTGTAGCGCGGGCGCGGGCGAAGTAGCTCTCGGGGTGGTAGATGCGCCGCAGCACGGCGGCGTAGTCGCTCAGGATTTCGGCCGGCGGCCGCAGCGTCCGGAAGTTGAGGCCCTCGGTCGTCTGATCGACCATCGCCCGCCCCTGCGGCATGTCTTCCTCCGGCGTGAAGCGCCCCTCCGCCGCCAGGCGCCGGCCGAGTTGCGTGGCGGGCAGCGCGACGAGCAACCCCACCAGGGCCATCGCGATGCCGCTTTCCTCCACGCAGGCGATGACCTCGTCCGCCACCGCCGGACTCTCGTGATCGAACCCCAGGATGAAGCCGGCCGTCACGACCAGCCCGCTCTCCTGCAGCCGGTGGACGCTGCGCACGATCGGGCTACGCGTATTGACCTCCTTGTGGATCCGCAACAGCACTTCGCGGTCTGGCGTCTCGATGCCGCAGAAGACGAAGCGGACGTCGGCCGCGCGCATCAGCGCCAGCAATTCGGGGTCGTCGGCCAGGCTGATCGTCGCGTTGATGCCGTAGAAGAAGGGATACCTGTTGGCCCGGCCCCAGGCGGCCAACTCGCGCAGGAAGCGGGCGGCCTCGCGACGATTGCCGATGAAGTTGTCATCGACGATGTGGACGTGGCCGCGGTGGCCCGCCCGCGCCAGGGCGTCCAGCTCGCGCAGCATCTGCTCGGGGGTCTTGGTGCGCGGCCGGCGGCCGTGGACCTCGATGACGTCGCAGAACTCGCAGTTGCACGGGCAGCCGCGCGAGAACTGCACGTCGGCGTGCTCGTAGCCCGAGAAGTCGGCCAGGTCGAAGCGCGGCGTCGGGCTCTGCGTCATGTCCGGCTTCTCGTCGGAGCGGTAGGTGCCGCGCGGAACGCCGGCGCGCCAGTCGGCCAGGAACAGGGGGACGGTGATTTCGCCCTCGTCCAGGACGCGGTAGTCGGCGGCGGCGTAGACCTCCGGCTGACTCGTCAGACCCGGCCCGCCAACGACGATCCGCTTGCCGTGGGCGTGGGCCAGTTCGATCAGTTCCAGCACCCCGGCCTGCTGCGGGATCATGCCGGTGGCCATCACCAGGTCGGCCCAATCGAATAGCGAGACGTCCATCTCCTCGACGTTGAGGTCCAGCAGGCGGAACTCCCAGTCCTGCGGCAGCAGGGCGGCCACGGTCAGCAGGCTGAGCGGGGACGCGGGGTACTTCGCCCCCAGAAGCTCGCAGACGTCCTTGTAATTGAGGAAGCTGAAGTCCGGCACGCGCGTGCAGACAAGAAGACACTTCACCGCACACCTCCGGTTGAGAGGGATGCTTGACGACGCCGTTCCCCGGCCACCTGTTGCCGCCGTGGCGCGGGCGGGATCCCCGCGCCACGGCAGGTTATCGACAGAGCAACCCGAGCGCCGTTACCAATCGGAGCCGAGGGTTGCGCAGCGGGCAGCGTCACCCGTGCCATTCTTCTTCATGGCCTGCCAGTGGATCACCTGGCCGTCGTAGTGCGTCTCGCACTGGAAGGTGTTGCCCTCCAGCTCCTTGACCACGACGGTGTTGCCGTTGTCGAGCGACTTCTCCCGCTTCGACTTCTCGGCTCCCGGCTTGAGGAAGCGGCCGATGTCGTCCGTCGATAGCGACTGTGCCGCGCCTGTCTTCTCGGCGAGCAGCGTCGCCTGGAGGGCGTAGGACTGGATCAGGCGCGGGGCCAGCTTGTGGAACAGGGCGGAATTCGGGTAGATATTGACCTCTTCGATCTGGCCGTTGACGGCGATGGCCAACCCCACGGCGTGGCGCCCGGCGGGCGCTTCGAGGGCGCCGCCCAGGGCGGCGGCGTAGTTGTCCGAGACCGACCGCACCGCGTCGGCGTCGAGCGTCTCGTTGACGCTGGAGTTGGTGTTCGGCGTCTGCAACTGGGCTCTCGCGCTGACCTTGTGTGCCCCAACGCACTTCCAGACCCCGCCCTGGTCGCCCTCGACCTTGGCGGCGCCGCGGACGCCCTTGGGGGCCAGGGCGGCGTTCACGGTGAAGCCGAACTCCTTGCCGCGCCCCCCTTCGGTCCAGCGGCTCTGCTCGACGCAGAACGTCGGCACCTTTGCAATCCCGCTGTGAGGGGGGATCACAAGGCTCGAGGCGATGACGCGATCCTGCAGGCCGCCCTGGACCCGCTCTCCCTCCTGAAGGTAGAGCGGCCGATCGCTCTTGTTTTCCAGTTGCAGCGTGTGGACCGTCTCCTGCTCCTGCTCGGCGATCTTCACCTGGCCCCCCTTGAGCCCCTCGTCGAGGGTGAGGAAGTCCCGCTCGTCCTCCCGAGGGGAAGAGAGGACGAAGACTGTCATGTTCTTGTGCGCCAGCGGCTCGCCGACGAGATACGCGGCCCCACCTGCCTCGACCTCGACCTCGACCTCGCGGGCCGGGGGCACCGAGTTCGACCTGGTGCAGCCCGCGGCCAGGAGAAGCAGTGCCGCGCCGGACACGGCGGGCCAACGGATGTGCTTCATGACAAACCTCCCGAACATATCTGGATGGGAAATGACACTCGTCGGGACGGGCGTCGGGAGGCGTTTGGAAATGGCCCCCCCGGAAGCCGGACGCGCGGCGCTCGCCGGCGGGTCGGCTGGTGCCGAGTTCGCCCGTGGCGTGCGACCCCAGGTCAACCTTCGTCACCGCAGAGTATAACGAGCGTGAAGTCATCCTGCAACGCCCCGGTGCCCGGCAAGCCGGCCCGCTGGCGCAGCGAGCGGATGGCGTCTTCTCCCGCCGGGCCGGCCGCCGCCTGAAGGACCGCGTCCCAGCCGGCGTATTTCCAGACGCCGTCGGTCATGGCCAGGGCGGCCCACGGCGCGTGCAGTTTGATGGAGAACGGGATGAAGACGGCGCCGCCGGAGCCGACCGGCGGGTCCTTGCTCTGGCGCGAGGTGAGGACGAGCCGCTCCTGCTCGGGCTCGGCGAAGACGAGGGCGCTGTCGCCGCAGGACGCCCCGGTCAACCGGCCCCCCGCGATGCAGAAGGCGACGAGCGTGGTGAACCCGGCGTGGGGGTCATCGACGACGGCGCGATCGACGAAGGCAAGGATGTCGTCCCAGACGGGGAACGACGACAACTCAGCGAGTGTCGCCTGGGCGGCGACCTTGAGGAAGATGTCGCAGGCGAGTCGCGCCGCCGGGCCGCCGCCGAAATGCCCGCCCTGACCGTCGGCGACCGCACACAGGTAGCTGCTGGGGTCATCGGGATGCGGGCGCAGGCCGAAGGCGTCCTCGTTGGCCGGGTGGCCGCCGGGCTCGGAATGCATCGCGACCCGGATCATGACGGCCGCCTCCTGGAACACGGATGTGGGCATTGTACTGTGCCGCTCGCCGTCCGACCGCGTGACGGGAACACAATTCGTTTGACAACGACCCCTGGCGCGGGTGTACTGGCCAAGGGATGGGCAGGCTGCTCACGCCCGACGGGAACGAACACGTGGACCTCTCAGGTCTGGAAAAGCCGCGTTGACGCCCTCTTCTGTGGCCCGGAGAGGATCGACCGTCGAATACTGTTTCACCCGGCGCCCGCGCGATCAGGACACTGCCATGGAAATGACGTTGACTATCCCCGACGAGTTAGCCACTCGTTTGCACTCGGAGAAGGATCGCCTGCCGCAGATCCTCGAACTCGGGTTGCGCGAGCTGCACTCCACTCCGCCGACCTACGAGGGGTTGAGCGACGTGCTGGAGGCGCTGGCCCGCCTGCCAACACCGGAGGAGGTTCTAGCCTTGCGCGCTTCGCCCGGCTTGCAAGACCGCGTCGAGGCACTGCTCGAGAAGAATCGTTCGGCCGGCCTCTCCCCCGACGAGCGGCGCGAGTGGGAGCAATACCAGTACGTCGAGCATCTGGTCCGCATCGCGAAGGCGGAGGCCGCACTCAAACTCGCAGGAAGAGTAGCATGAGCGAGACACACATCCCGGCTGCGCTGCGCCGACTGGTGCGCGACCGGGCCGGCCACTGCTGCGAATACTGCCGGATTCCCGAGTCGGTCACGCTGACAACACACGCCATCGATCATGTGATTGCCGAGAAACACGGTGGCCCGACGGTCGCTGAGAACCTCGCTCTATCTTGTGCGATCTGCAATATGCACAAAGGGAGCGACCTGGCCTCCGTCGATCCCCTGACGGGCGAGATCGTTCTGCTGTTCCATCCCCGGCGCGACCGTTGGTCGGAGCACTTTCGCCTCATGGACGGCCGCGTCGAGCCGCTGACTCCGACGGGGCGTGTGACGGCTCGGCTCCTGCAACTAAATTCCCCCCCGCGCGTGGAGGAACGCGCCCTTCTCGTCGCCGCCGGCATGATCCGCCTGCCGGTCGCGTAAGCCTTCACTTCTTCGCCTTGATCGCCTTCTGCACCGACGTGGCGAGGTCGGCGGGGCTGTCGGCCACCACCACCCGGGCGTCCCGCAGCGCCGCGATCTTGTCCTTCGCCGTGCCGCTGCCGCCGCTGATGATGGCCCCGGCGTGGCCCATGCGCTTGCCGGCCGGCGCCGTCTGCCCCGCGATGAACGCCGCCACCGGCTTCTTGACGTGCTTCTGAATGAACTCGGCGGCCGCCTCCTCCGCGGTGCCGCCGATCTCGCCCATCATCAGGATCGCTTCCGTCTGCGGATCGTCGTTGAACAACTGGATGACATCGACAAACGACGTGCCCGCCACCGGGTCGCCGCCGATGCCGACGCAGGTCGATTGCCCCAGGCCGAGGCTCGTCAACTGATGCACGCCCTCGTAGGTGAGGGTGCCGCTGCGGCTGACGACGCCGACCGGGCCGGGCTTGTGGATGTAGCCGGGCATGATGCCGATCTTGCACTGGCCCGGCGTGATGACGCCGGGGCAGTTCGGGCCGACCAGGCGCGAGGCGGCCTTGGTCTTCAGAAAGAGCATCGCCCGGGCCATGTCGAGGACGGGGATGCCCTCGGTGATGGCGACGATGACCGCGATGCCGGCGTCGGCGGCCTCCATGATGGCGTCGGCGGCACCGGCCGGCGGCACGAAGATCATGCTGGCGTTGGCGCCGGTCTTCCGCACCGCCTCGGCGACGGTGTTGAACAGCGGGTAGCCTTCCTGGGTGGTGCCGCCCTTGCCCGGCTTGACGGCGCCGACGATCTGCGTGCCGTAGTCGCGGCACTGGTTGGCGTGGAAGGTGCCGGCCTTGCCCAGGCCCTGGACGATCACACGCGTGTTCTTATCGACGAGGATGCTCATGGGGTGTCAACCTTTGCCTTCGAGTCGCTGTACGTTTTCCAGCAGGAGGGCCGCCAGCTCGTTGTTGGACTGATACAGGTGGCTGCGGTGCCCCGCCAGCGCCAGATAGCCGCCGAGGACGAGCAGGGCCAGCCCGACCGCGGCAAACGGCCATTCGACCTCCGTTGGCCGTGACACTGCCCAGGTGCCCAGGAGCAGGCCAACGCTGGCGGCCAGGAGGCCGAGGAGGATTTCGACCTTGGCCCAGGGACGGCTGAGCGGCTTGTAGCCGAGGGCGGCGTGCAGGGCCTCCCATGCCGCACTGGGCTCCACCCTCATGACGGCGACCCCGGCAGGGTGAAGAACTCGGCCACGCGGAAGCGGAGGTCGGGCAACACGTCCTCGCCCGTAATCTCATCCGTCTCATCCAGGACACGAGGGAAACGGTCCGAGCGGCAGACGGTGACACTTCGTACCTCGGGGTCAACAAGCCAAACGAGGGGCACGCCTCTTACAAGGTACTGTCCGGCGCGCTTCGTCATCTTCGTCGGTTGGTCGGTCGGCGAACGAACCTCGACCACGAGGCGGGGAATCCGTCGCGTATACTTTCGGCTAAGCTGATCGAGGGGCAATGACTCATCGAACAGCATCAGGTCGGGGCCGCGGACGGTATCCGGCCCCTCCTCGACCAGCAACCCGGTATCGTTGCTGGAGACGGCCCCTCCGCGGCCCCGGCGGAGAACGTAACTCCACAACAAGTGAGCGAGGAACCCGCAAAGGATGCCGTGGAGTTCACCTGGCGAAGGCATTTCGACGACCTCCCCACGTTCGAGTTCCCAAAGACGGTCCTGGTTCTCCGGATGGTTGGCCCACGCGAAAAACTCGTCCGCGGTCATCGGCCTAGTGGTCACGGTCGCCATTGGGTTCCCTCCTCGCGCCGCCCCGAGGGCGGCCGCTAAACGACGTTCATTTCGCCGCCGCCACCACCTTCTGCGCCGCCTCCGTGAGCCCGGTCGCGGTCTGGATCATTGGCAGCTCGCCGCGCACCCCGTTAAGGATCTGCCGCGCCTTCTCGACGTTGGTCCCCTCCAGGCGCACCACGACGGGCACCTTGAAGCCGACCTCGCGGCCGGCCTTCACCAGCGCCTCGGCGATCACGTCGCACTTGGCGATGCCGCCGAAGATGTTCACCAGGATACCCTTCACCTGCGGGTCCGACAGGATGATGCGGAACGCCTCAATGGCCCCCTCCGGCGTCACGCCGCCGCCCACGTCCAGGAAGTTCGCCGGCAGGCCGCCGTGATATTTGATGATGTCCATCGTGCTCATCGCCAATCCGGCCCCGTTCACCAGGCAGGCGATGTTGCCGTCCAGGCTGATGAAGTTCAGGTTCGCCTTCTGCGCCCGCAACTCCGCGGCCGTCTCCTCCGTCTCGTCGCGCAGGGCGGCAATGTCCGGGTGGCGGAACAGGCCGTTGTCGTCGAACGACATCTTGGCGTCCAGCACGATCACGTCGCCCGCCGGCGTCACCACCAGCGGGTTGATCTCGGCGAGGCTGCAATCCTTGTCGAGAAAGACGCGGGCCAGGGCGGTCATGATCGCCTCCGCCTTCGGCGCCTGCTCGGCGGTGAAGTCCAGCGCGTAGGCCAGGCGACGGGCCTGGAACGGCTGCAGGCCGCTGCGCGGATCGACCGGCGTCTTGAGGATGGCGTCGGGGTTCCGGGCGGCCACCTCCTCGATCTCGACGCCGCCCTCCTTGCTGGCCATCAGCACCGGCAGGCCGGCGGCGCGGTCGAGGACCATGCCGACGTAGATTTCGCGGGCGATGTCGGCGGCCTCCTGCACCAGCGCCTTGCTGACCTTTTGGCCGTGTTCGCCGGTCTGCTTGGTGACGAGCGGGTACTTGAACATCACCTCGGCGACGCGGGCCACGTCCTCGCGCCGGGTGAGGAACTTGACGCCGCCGAAGTCGGTGCCGCTGTCCTTGAAGCGCCCCTTGCCGCGGCCGCCCGCGTGGACCTGGGCCTTGAGGACGATGGGCTTGCCGCCCATCCGGTCAAAGGCGGCGACCGCCTCGGCCGGCGACGAGACCACGATGCCGCGCGGCACCGCCGCCCCCGCCGCCGCCAGCAGTTCTTTCGCCTGGTATTCGTGAATCTTCATCGGTGATTCCCTGGTGGGTGAGCTTCGCGATTGTTATACGGCGTGTCCCCCCCGGAGCCCACCGGTTGCGAGCGCTGGGCGTTACACGTTCGCGCCCTTGCCTCGCCTTCGCGCATCCGCTATCCTCAAACCTTTCCGAGCTTTGGTCCCCGCCCGCCCACGACGCCGCACCCGCCACCGCGGACCCACAGGGGAGTGCCGTGATCCACGTCGTCAACCTCACCAAGTATTACGGCGACTATGCCGCCGTCCGCGACGTCACCTTCACCGTCGAGCGCGGGCAGATCGTCGGCTTCCTCGGGCCCAACGGCGCCGGCAAATCGACGACCATGCGCATCCTCGCCGGCTACCTGACGGCCACCTCCGGCCGGGCCGCCATCGATGGCCTCGACGTCTTCTGGAGGCCGCTCGAGGTGCGCCGCCGCATCGGCTACATGCCCGAGAGCTGCCCCCTCTACCCCGAGATGCGCGTCGTCGAGTACCTGCGCTTCCGCGCCGGCATCAAGGGGCTGCACGGCCGCGACGCCAGCCGAAGAATTGAACACGTGCTCAAACGCTGCTGGATCGACGACGTCCGCCGCCAGCTCATCGGTACTCTCTCCAAGGGCTACCGCCAGCGCGTCGGCCTGGCCGACGCCCTGCTCGCCGACCCGCCGGTGCTCATCCTCGACGAGCCGACCGCCGGGCTCGACCCGTCGCAGATCCGCGAGACGCGCGTGCTGATCCGCGAGTTGGGCGAGAAGCACACCGTCCTGCTCTCGACGCACATCCTGTCGGAGGTGGAGATGACCTGCGACCACGTCATCATCATCAACCGCGGGAGGGTGGCCGAGTCCGGACCCCTCGCCGACCTGGCCCGCCGCGCCGGGCAGCAGGCGGAGCTGATCGCGGAACTGGGCGGCCAGATCGATCCCGCCGACGTGAGCCGCCTGCTCGACACCAGCCGCGCCGAGACGCAGACCCTTGCCGATGGCGTCCGGCTGCGCATTCCGACGTCCGACCCCGCGGCGCTGGCGACGCAGCTGGCCGTCATCGCCATCGAGCGCGGCTGGCAGGTGCGCGAGCTGCGGCCGCAGCAGCAAACCCTCGAAGACCTGTTCGTGCGCATCGTCGGCGAAGAGAACGGGCGAGCGGTCGCCTGAGCCCATTCACCGGCGAGCGGGGGGCGTCAGCCCCCCGGTGAGGATACCCAACCGGGGGGCTGACGCCTCCCCGCTCGCAGAGGTTTACCGATATGTTTGCCCTGCAACTGAACGACCCGATCACCCTCGTCGCCCTGGGCCTCGTCGGCCTCGTCGGCGCGGGCGTATCGCTTTTCCTCCTCGTCGGCCTGTTCGGGGCGCGCAGCCTCGTCCGCCGGGAGTTGGCCGCCTACTTCCTCTCGCCGGTCGCCTACGTCGTCCTGGTCGTCTTCCTCGCCGTCCTCGGCTGCCGCTTCTACCTGACGCTCGACCAGCTGACGGCGTCCGGGCCGCGCGGCACCGAGTTCCCGATGCAGTTCCTGTTCAACCTGCTATCGGCCGAGGGCGAGAGCATCACTTTCAGCCGCGCCCGCCTGCCTGAGCTGCTCAGCGGTGTGGCCTTCTGGCTCGTCTACCTGCTCATCCCGCCGCTGTTGACCATGCGCCTGTTCGCCGAGGAGCGCAGCAGCGGCACCCTCGAACCGCTCATGACCGCCCCGCTGCGCGACTGGCAGGTCGTGCTGAGCAAATACGTCGCCTGCTTCGGCTTCTACCTGTTCCTGTGGCTGCCGACCCTCGCCTACCTGCCGGTGCTGCTCGGCCTGGGCGCCCCCACGTGGAATGCTGTTTGGACGCCGTACAGCATCCTCTTTATCGGCGGATTGCTGGCGGTCGCTGTGGCCCTGCTGTCGGGGCTGCCGCGACTGGGGACGCGCTTCCGTCTCGCCGGGCTGCTGCTGTTCTTCGGCGGCGCCGCCTGTGCGGTCGCCGGCGGCTGGCTGCACTACCACAGCGACGAGGGCCACGTCGTGGAGATGACGAGCGCCATCGACCCGTGGCCGGTGGCCTGCACCTACCTGGGGCTGATCCTGGTCGGCGCCATGCTGCTGGCGATCGGCTTGCTGGTCAGCAGCCTGGTGCGCAGCCAGTTGGTGGCAGCGCTGGTGTCGGTGGCGGTCAGCCTGGCGCTGCTCATCGCCGGCGTCTGGCGCTACTCGCTGGAGGGCGGCAGCACCTGGGCGCAGGTGCTCTACTCCTTCGGCGTGCCGCTGCACATCTCGCAGGACTTCGGCCGCGGGCTGATCGATAGCCGCCACCTGGTCCTGTACGTCAGCGTCGCCCTGTTCTGTCTTTTCCTCACGGTCCGTAGCCTGGAGAGCCGCCGATGGCGCTGAACGACAAACCCCGTGGCCGCTGGTGGTCCTGGCTGCACTTCCTGGTCCGCTTCCTCGGCTTGACCGGCCTGCTGGCCGCCGCCGTGGGCGCCGTACTGATCCACGTCGTCGGCCTGTTGCCCCCGTGGGACGGCAAGCCCGTTACCTGGGGGGCCGTCAGCGACTACGTGGAAGCCGCCCTCGGGCCGGCTCGGCAAGCCCTGAGCGATGCCCTCGCCGGGGCGGAGGACACGGACCGCCTCGCCGGCGTCGCCGTGGCCCTCCTCGTGATCGGCGCCCCCTTCGTCCTGCTGGCGCTGCTGGCGGAGGCGCTCAGCGTGCTGCGCTTCGCCGCCGGGCGGCGTAGCGCCTTCGGCAGCAACGCCGTCGCGCAGGTCGTCCTCGCCGCGGCACTGGTCGTCGGCGTCAACGTCTTCGCCCAATGGCAGGGCAACTACCGCCGTTTCGACCTGACGCGCGACCAGCGCTTCACACTGCCCGCCGAGGTCCAGGGCGACCTGGGCAAGCTGCAAGGCGAGACGACCATCGTCGTCTACCAGATGCATCAGACGCTCGGCTTCCGTCAGCAGAAGAAGCTCGACCGCTACGAATCGGCGGCCGAGCGCAAGGTGATCGAGAAGGCCAAGGACCTCGTCGAGCAGTTCCGCGAGTTCGGTCCGCAGTTCAAGGTGGTCGTCCTCGACAGTGCGGACGAGGACTACGCCGACCATGTGAAGACACTTCCCGAGCCGCTGCGCGAGGCCATTGACAGGGCGCCGGAGGACAGCATCTTCTTCCACGCCGGCGGTAAGGTGCAGCGGCTCAGCTTCAACGACTTCTACGCCCTGGACAAGGCTGGGTCGCAGGACGTAGACGGCGGCCGGGGCAACCTTCTGCTGCGCTACCACGGCGTCAAACCCTTCGCCGACCGGGTGCTGAACATCGACGAGCGGCGGCCGCGGGTGGCCGTCGGCGTCATTCACGAAGTCCTGAGCCTGCAGGGGGGCACCGAAGACCTGGGCATGACCGGGGTCAAGAAGTCGCTGGAGGCCAACGGCTTCGAGACGCGCGACCTGCTGCTGAAGAAGTGGGACGGCCCCGCCGGCCCCGAGCCGGCTACCTACACCTTTGAGGAGAGCAAGCTCGAACAGCTCGACGACCAGATCACCGACCTCCAGGACGCCATTAGCCGCAACGACACCTCCCTCAAGGAACTGGAGAAGCGGCGCGAGGAGTGGGCCAAAGAGCCGCTGGACAAGCTCGCCGATACCGAGCTGGGCCGCGCCGCCAAGAGGCGCTTCGACCTCACCTCGGACAAGGACTTCAACGAGGACGTGCGCAAGCGCGTGCTGGCGAGCCTCGACGAGAGCCTGGGTGTGGCCCGCGCCGTCGTTCCGGCCATGCGGGAGCGCTTCGTCAAGGAGTTGGACTCGTTGCGCAAGGAGCGCGAGGGGGTCGCCAAGGCCGAGGAGCCACTGGCCGAACAGCGCCGCCTCAACGACCTGCGCGCCAAGACGGCGCGGGCGCTGGCCGACTGCGACCTGCTCATCCTGCCGCGCGCGACCCTGTTCAACGTGGCCCGCGGCGAAAGCATCCCCAACCGCCTTTACAAGCTCGACCCGGCGCAGGTGGCCGCGATCCGCGACTTTGTCCGCTCCGGCAAGCCGTTGCTGGCCTGCCTCGGCCCGGTCAACGACCCGCCGGGCCGGCCCGACCCCGACGCCGGCTCCGACGGGCTCGAAGAGATGCTGGCCGGCCTGGGCCTGCACTTCAGCCGGCAGACGGTGCTGTACGACGTCGAGAGCAAGTCGTTCGGCCAGCGCCGCTCCGGGCTGGTGATCGGCGGGACGAGCGTCGAGGTGCCGCCGCTGCGCTTCAACGAGTGGGCGCCGGGGACGGGCCTGCCGCCGGGGAAGCACGCGACGGCGGCCGAGGCCAACCCGCTGCGCGAGAGCCTGCGCCTGACGGCCCGCAGCCTGGGCAACACCGGCACGCTCGACCTGCGCTTGCGCCACCCGCGGCCGGTGTATTACGACCCCCAGCTGGCGCGGCTGCCCGGCGCGCTGGGGATGTGGGCCTTCGCGCCCGACGCCGGCGGGGTGGCGGGCGTCTCGTGGGGCAGCCTCTTCCTGTTCGGCCGGCCGGGGCGCGCCCGCACCTTCGAGCCCGAGTTCCTGATGACCGACGCCGGCAGCTGGAACGAGGGTCAGCCGTTCCCCACGCGCGAGCGCACCCCGCACTACGAGCCGGAGAAACCCGACGAGCCGGTGACCGACCCGTACGACGCCAGGCGGACGGGGCCGTTCCCGGTGGGCATCGCCGTCGAGGTACCCAACTGGTACTCGACGACGACGAGCGAGGCCCCGCCGCTGCGCGTGGCGGCCATCGGCCAGGGCGGAATCTTCATCGGCCGCACCTTGGATCCGGCGCGCGAGAAGCTGCTTTTGGACACCTGCAACTGGCTCCTGGGACGCGACGAGCAGATCACCCAACAGGGCAAGGAATGGAAGTACCCGCGCGTGCCGCTGGACGACCGCTCGCAGGCGCTGTGGCGCTGGGGGGCGGTGTTTGGCCTGCCGCTCCTGTTCGCCTTCCTGGGCCTGGTGGTAATGATGGTGCGGCACACCCGCTGACGATTCCTCCAGCCGTCACATCCCAGCCGCTTGCGGCTTCGCAGGCCAAACGTGCGAAGCCGCAAGCGGCACCTCGGAGAGGGACTTGCCGTGAACTTCAAGACGACCCTTGTCCTTCTGGTCCTCGTGGCGGCCGCCGGCCTGACCGGAGCCGCGTATTGGTACCGCTCCGACCTGCCGTCCTGGCTCGTCTCCGCGCCTCCCGGAGCCGCCGCCAGCCCGAGCGTGGAATTGCTGGAGAAGGAATTTGCCCCCGACCGCCTCACGCGTATCGAGGTGGTCCAGGGCGACCGGCGTCTCGTCCTGGAGCGCGGCGAGGGCGGCGAGTGGAGCCTGCCCGGCAAATGGCCGACGCGGAAGGCCGAGGTCGATGGGCTCGTGGCCCTGCTCACCGGCCTGCGCTCGCGCTTCGCCCCCGAGGCGGTGGAGCCGGGCGGGGAGTCGCTGAAGCCCTTCGGACTCGACCGGCCGGCCGTCAGCGTCACCCTCCGCGCGGGCGACAAGGACTACCACCTCGTCTTCGCCGAGAAGGACGACAATAGCGGCAACCGCTTCTCGCGGCCGAGCTACCTGCGCATCGACGACCAGCCGGAAGTAATTCACCTCGCCCCCGGCATCGTCGCCGCCCTCGATCGGCCGGTAGACTACTATCAGCAGCGCCGCCTCTTCCCCAGCGAGCGCGTGGCGAAAGAGCCCGGCTCGCCCGAGAAGGTGGAGCGCCTCGCGGCCCGGTCGGTCGCCGTCACGGACACAAAGAAGGACGGCGGCGGCTCCTGGACCCTGACCCGCGCCGGCGACGTTTGGGAGCTGAGCCAGCCGGTCCACGACCGCACCGACCCCGACAAGGTCACGCCGATCCTGGCCGCGGTCCCCGACATCTGGGCCGACGTCTTCGTCGTGCGCGGCAACAAGGACCTGGCGGACTACGGCCTGAAGGATCCGGAGCAGACGTTGCGGGTGACGCGGCCCGGCGGCGACACGGTGACGCTGTTGCTCGGCAAGGTGTCGCCAACGGTGCGCGAGCGGAAGATGGCGCCGCCGGCCCCCCCGCCCGGCATGCCCTTCCCGCCCCAGCCGCCGCAGCTGGTCAAGGAGGCGTACCGCTACGCCAAGTTGGAGAACAACGAGCAAATCTTCGAGATCCGGGCCGACACGCTCAAGGATCTCTTCGTCGCGGCCAAAGACCTGCGCGACGCCCGCCTCGCCCGCTTCCGGGCCGACGACGCCCGCCGGCTGGAGGTGAAGTACGACGCCCAGGACGTTGTCCTCGTCAAGGAGAAGGACCGCTGGCGTCTGGAGAAGCCATTCCAGGCCGACGCCGAGATGGCCAAGGTCAACGAGCTGCTCGACAAGCTGTCGGCGCTGGAGGCCCGCGACGCCGACGTGATCGACAACGCCGACGCCAAGACCTACGGCTTCGACGACCCGGCCAAGGTGGGTGCCATCAAGGTGACGGTCGAGGAGGAGAAGGGCGAAGGGGAGGCGAAGAAAAAGACGACGCGCACGCTCGCTTTCTCCCTCGGCAAGGACGACAAGGAGAAGAAGAAGCTGTACGTCCGCGCCGGCGACTTCCCGCGCGTCAACGCCGTCGATGACAGCCTGACGTCACTGGCGAAGCGGCCGGCGCTGGCTTACCGCGGCCGCCGCGTCCTCGATTTCGCCGCGGGCGACGTGGACCGGATCGAGGTGAAGCGTGGCGGCGAGACGGTGGCGCTGAAGCAGGAGAAGGGCGCCTGGAAGCTGCTCGGCCCGGCCGCGGCCGACGCCGACGCCGTCAAGGCCGGCATGCTCGCCGTCAGCCTGGGAACCCTGGAGGCCGCCGCTTACGTCAAGGACGCACCGGACGCGAAGGAGCTGGACGGCTACGGGCTGACGAAGGACGCCCTCGCGGCGAAGGTCGTTTTCAGCGACGCCAGCCAGAAGCCGGCCCAGACCCTGCTCGTCGGCAAGGCGCTGCCGGACAAGCCCAACGAGTTCTACGCCCGCCTCGAATCCGGGTCGAGCGTCTTCGCCGTAACCAAGTCCGTGCGCGACTCGCTCGACCAGGACGCGCTGTCCTACCGCCCGCAGCAGCTCTGGCGGCTGGCGCTCAATGACGTGAGCGCGCTGCGCGTGAAACAGGCCGGGCAGGAGGAGTACCGGCTGACGCGCAAGGACGGCGGCTGGCAGATCGCCGGGCCGTTCGAGGCGGCGGCGCAGCCGGCGCTGGTGACGCCGATGCTCGCCGAGCTCACCGCCCCGCGCTGCGAGCGCTACGAGGCGGCCAAGGCAACGGACCTGAAGAAGTACGGCCTCGACGAGCCGCACCTGCGCGTCGTCCTGGTCACAGACAAACCGGAGGGCAAGGAGCGGACGCTGCTTGTCGGCAAGGAGGCGGCCGACCCGCAGCAGCGCTACGCGAAACTGGCCGACGGCGACGCGATCTTCGTGGTCGGCGCCAAGCTGAGTTCGGCCCTCGACCGCGGCGCCCTGGACCTGCTCGACCGGCGCCTGCTGGCGCTGGACCCCAAGACGATCGAGAGCGTGCAGGTGAAGGGGGGCGCGGTGCCGCTGACGTTGCAGCGCAAGGGCGACGGCTGGCAGGTGACGGAATCGCCGGCCCCGGCCCCCTTCGCCGCGGACGGCTTCATCGCGGACGCCTTCCTCTTCGCGTGGTCCGACCTGCAGGCGTCGCACTTCGCCGCCTACGGGCCGAAGGCCGACCTCGCGAAGTACGGTCTCGACAAGCCGGCGACGGTGGTGACGGTGACGGTCCAGCCGCCCGAGGCGGGCGGCAAGAAACCGCCGGCGCAGACGCACACGCTGGCGCTGGGCAAGGACGTCGAGGGCGGCGGCGGCCAGCGCTACGCCCGGGTGGACGGCGGCGCCGGCGTGGCCGTGCTGCCGGGGTTCCTGGCGAAGGCGTTCGCACACAGTTATCTCGACTTCGTGGATCACTCACTTCTGAAATTTGAGCCGGCGGCGCTGGGGGGGCTGAAGCGGCAGATGGGCGCCGACGCCCTGGAGGTGGTGAAGAAGGACGAGTGGCAGATCCTCAAGCCGGCTGACCAGAAGGCCGACGAGAAGACGATGCAGCAGCTCATCGACCGCCTGGCATCGCTGCGGGCGGTGCGCGTCGCGGCCTACCCGGCGAAGGACCTCAAGCCGTTCGGCCTCGACGCCCCGGCCGCCGTGGTGACGCTGCCGCTGGGGGGCGACAAGCCGGGCGAGCGCGTGCTGAAGGTCGGCGCCTCGGCGGCGGAGAAGGACTCCGTCGGCGGCCCGCCCGAGCGCTTCGTGCAGGTGGAAGGATCCCAGGTGGTGGGGGTGATCGCCGGCCCGCTGGTCGAGCAGCTGCTGGCCGCCCCGGTGCGCTTCCGCGACCACGCCGTGGCCCGCTTCGCCGACGCCGACAAGGTCGTCCTGGAGCGCGGCCCGCGCAAGGCGACCTTCGCCAACGTCGATGGCACCTGGAAGCTCACCGAGCCGGCGGAGGCCGCGGCGGAGCAAACCGAGTTGGAGGACTTCATCAACGCAGTCGCCCGCCTGCGCGCCGAGGAGATGGTCGCCGAGAAGCCGGACGATTTGAAGCCGTACGGCCTGGACAAGCCGCAGGCCCACTGGCGCTTCCTGTCGGGGACGAAGGAGGTCCTGAACCTGCTGATTGGCGGGGCCGACAAGACCGGGCGGCGCTGCTACGCCAAGCTGGCGGCCGGCGACGTGGTCTTCCTGCTCGACGCGCCGACGACGAACCGGGCGCTGGCCGAGTACCGCACCCGGGCGGTGTGGGCCGGTCCGCTGGACGCCGCGCAGGTGGAGAGCGTCCGCTTCGGATACCCCAAGAACCCGTTTACTCTGGACAAGGTCGATAACTTTTGGGAGGTGGCCGGCAAGCCCGGCTCGCCGGTGAACGTGCGGGCGGTGAACGACACCCTGGACGCGCTGGCCCGGCTGCGCGTGGAGCGTTACGTCCTCGACAAAGGGGCCGACCCGAAGCTGTACGGCCTCGACCCGCCGGAAGTGGTGATCGACGTGCAGACGCGCGACGGCAAGCGGACCGTGCAGATCGGCCGGACGGAAGGCGAGTCGAAGCGCTATTACGCGCGCGTGCCGGCCAAGGACCGTAGCGACGTGTTCGTCATTTCGGAGGCGGATGGGGCGCGCATCGTGCGCGACCTGTCGGCATTCACGGAAAAGTTGCCGAAGCCGTCGCTGCCGGAGAAGCCGTAGAAACTGTTTCACTAATGGCGAGCGGCGCGGCGTCAGCCCGCCGGTTTCGGCTTCACCGGCGGGCTGACGCCGCGCCGCTCGCCATTAGTGACCTGATTTCTTAGCGCTCGGCTTGCTCCGGCGCCGCGCCCGCGGCTACGATGGTGCAGGGGTTGCGCCCGCCCTTCCCGGAGGAGACCCAGGCATGACCCGCATCGCCGCCACGCCGCCGTCGCCCCCGCCGCCGCCGGATGCCGACCCGTTCCGCTACGGCTGGCGCTACGTCACCCGGACGCGCCCTGACGGGAGCAAGGAACACGTCGAAGTTCCCCTCACTTTGGAGGACGTGCTGCACCCGCAGGAGGGCGATGTCATTCCGGAGAACACTCAGCAAGAGAGGGATCGCCGCTACCTCCACGACGTTCTGGAGCGGCGTTACGCGAACGACCCGCACGTCCTGACGCTGGCCGACTGCCTGGTCGATTGGGGCGTGCCGGGGCTGCGCCCGCACAGCCCCGATATCACGGTCCTGGAAGGGGTGCGGACCAAGGAGGGCCGCTGGGGGACCTACCGGCTTGCCCAGGACGGCGGGCACCCGCTGCTCGCCATCGAGATCGTCTCGCCAAGCACCCGCAGCAATGACGTGGATATCAAGCCGGAGCACTACCACCGCGCCGGAGTGCCGTTTTACGTCCTCGTTGATCAGCAGAGAGAGGACGGCCCGCGCCAGCTGGTCGCCTACGAGCACAGGGCGGACGGCTACGTGGCGATGCGCTTCGACGCCGACGGCCGCCTGACACTGGCGCCGCTGGGCCTTCGCCTCGGTTTGAGAGGCGAGCGTGTCGTCTGCTGGGATGCGACCAGTGACCAGGAATTGGGCGATTACGTCGGGGTGTGTCGCCAGCTGGAACAGGAGATTGCGGCGCGCGAGGAAGCGGAGCGCCAGGCCAAGAAGGCAGCCGACGCGCGCCGGGAGGCCGAGCGGCGGCAGAAGGAGGAGGCCAACGCGCGCCGGGAGGCCGAGCGGCGGCAGAAGGAGGAGGCCGACGCGCGCCGGGAGGCCGAGCGGCGGGAGAAGGAGGAGGCCAACGCGCGCCGGGAGGCCGAGCGGCGGGAGAAGGAGGCAGCCGACGCATGCCGAGAGGCCGAGCGCCAGGCAAAGGCGGACAAGGACCGTATCCGCGAACTCGAAGAACAGATTCGCCGCCTCCAGGGGGACGGGCAGGGGCCGTAACGACAAAGCGCGTGAACCTCTCCCGAGGAATCCTGTCTATTCCTGCACGGCGGTCGGCCAGGGCCGCCGATCTCTCGGACAGGAGGACTCCCATGATTCTCTTCTACGCCTTGCTGCTCCTCCTCCTCGTCGTGGCCAGGTACGTCATCGTGCGCCGGGTTGCCGCGCTGGAGAGGAAGTACGTCAAGATCGCCCGCACCACGGATGAGCTGCTCAAGGCGCAGCCGCTCAAGCCGGGGAACACCAGCAAGCCGGACCCCTACGCCGCCGCGCGTCAGGCGTACCTGCTCGGCCAGGCCGTCGAGCGGCGCGAGCGCCTCGAGGCCCGCTACTGCGCCTGCCAGAAGCTCGGCGAGCGCTTCACGGCCCTCGTCGCCGCCGTCCGCGGCTGGAAGGGCCGCAAGCTGCCCTACGTCGTCGGCGCCCTCGACGTGCTGCTCGTCTTCGGCGCCCTCGACTACTTCGGCTACCGCGACCACCTGAGCGCCCAGGCGGTCGTCGAGTTCCTCAGCTCGCTCGTCTCCAAGAACGCCTGACCAACGAAGGCCCCCGGCCTCCCGCGGAGGCCGGGGTTCTTCTCTTTGCGAGCACGCGGCGGCCTGGCCCGGCCTGTTTCCTGGCCGCCGGGCCGGCGGGGGCGGAAGCGATTCCGCCCCCGTGTTCTTGCGCCCGCTCCTCTCCGATCGCTCCTCTCCGATCCACGACCATTCGGGGCGCGTCAGGCCGTTACAGAATCGGTGTCAGCCCGCGGGCAGGGCCACTGTGCAGGTCGTCCCCCGGCCGGGGGCGCTGGTGAGGTTGATCGACCCGCTGTGCGCGACGACGATGCTGCGGGCGATGCTCAGCCCCAGGCCAGTCCCCCCTTCGGCCCGGCTGCGGGCCTTATCCACGCGGTAGAATCGCTCGAAGACGTGCGGCAGGTCCGCCTCCGGGATGCCGATGCCGCTGTCGCGCACCGCGACCACCGCGGCGCGTGGCCCGGGCTCGACTTGCACCTCGATCGTCCCCCCCGGCGGCGTGTACTTGATCGCGTTGTCGAGCAAGTTGTAGAAGACCTGGCGCAGCCGCGCCCCGTCGCCGGACACGGCCACGCCGCCGGGGCCCTTGACGTGGAGGGTCAACCCCCGGGCCTCGGCCAGCGGGCGCATCGTCTCCGCCACGGCGCCGACCAGGGCCGACAGGTCCACCGGTTCCCGCACCTGCCGCGCCACGCCGGCGTCCTCGCGTGACAGGGCGAGCAGCTGGTCGGTCAGCCGCGCCAGTCGGCTACACTCCTCCAGGACGCTGCCCAGCAGCCGTTCCTGCTCCGGGGTCACTAACGCGCCGCCCAGGGCCACCTCGGCCTCGGCGCGGATGGCGGCGAGGGGAGTCCGCAGCTCGTGCGAGGCGTCGGCCGTGAAGCGGCGCACTTCCGCGAACGAGCGCTCCAGCCGGCCGATCATCTCGTTGATCGTCTGCGTCAGGCGGCCCAGTTCGTCGTCCGGGTTGGCGACCGGCAGGCGGCGGTCGAGGCGGTCGGCCGTCACCTCGCACGTCGAGCGGCGCAGGCGCTCGACCGGAGACAGGGCGGCGCGGGCCAGCAGGTAGCCGAGCCCGCCGGAGCAGACCAGCGCCAGCGGCACCGCCAGGACGAGCACCGCCAGAAGACGACCCAATTCACGATCCACTTCCTCCAGAGGGGCCGTCAAGAGCAGGGTGACGTCCCGCTCGCCCAGGCGAATCCGCCCCTCCAGGGTCCGTTGCCGCCCGGCGCCGGGGACGTCCACGTCACGCAGGTGCGGGGCGCCGTCCGCCGGCTGCGGCGCGGGCGGGACCGATGCCTCGGGCAATTCCTCCGTGCGCAGGTGTACCTCGCCGTCGGGCCCGTAGACGACGCAGAAGATGCCTTCGTGCTCGTGCAGCTCGTAGGCCCAGTGGCGCATCTGCCCCTCGGGGTCGGTTTCCAGCCGCTGATCGTGTTGCAACTCGTGCAGCCCGCTCAGCAACCGCCGGTCCGTTTGCTCGCCGAGGGCGCGGGCCAGCAGTCCGTAGACGAGGGCGGCGAAGCCGGCCAGCACGACGGCCAGGGCCAGCGTGTTCCAGAGCGTCAGGCGCCAGCGGATGCTCAGTCGCATGGCTCGTCTCGCAGACTGTACCCCACCCCGCGCAGCGTGCGGATGAGGGGCGGCCGGCCGGGTCGCTCCAACTTGCGGCGCAGGGCGTTGATGTAGACGTCGATCACGTTGGTCAGCGTGTACGCGGGCTCCTTCCACACCTCGCGGCCGAGCATGTCGCGCGTGACGGCCCGGTCCTTGTGCCGCAGCAGGTAGACGAGGACCTCGAACTCCCGCTGCGTCAGGGCGACCTCCTCGCCGCCGCGCAGCACCCGCCGCTCCAGCAGGTCCACCTCCAGTTCTCCCGCCCGCAGCACCGTTTCGCGCTCGCCGCGCCCCCGCATCAGGACACGCAGGCGGGCGAGCAATTCGGCGAAGGCGAACGGCTTGACGAGGTAGTCGTCGGCGCCGGCGTCGAGGCCGGTCACGCGGTCCTCCACCGCGTCGCGCGCGGTCAGCAGCAGCACAGGCACCGTCCGGCCGGCCCCGCGAAGGTCGGCGAGGACCTGGAGCCCGTCGCGCCCCGGCAGCATCCAGTCCAGCACGACCGCGTCGAACGGCTGCGCCAGCGCAAGCGCGGCGCCCTCGTCGCCGTTCGTGGCGGCGACGACTTCGTACCCCTCGGCGCGCAGGCCGCGCTCGAGGGCGCGCAGGAGCTTGCGTTCGTCTTCGACGACCAACACGCGAGACATGGACAACCTCCCCGTTCCATTCTGACAACGGAAGGGCAGCGGGGGAACAGGCTCGCGGTCGGGCTGGCCGGCGCCAGGAGTCGTGGACGGCCCCTCCTTCCGGACTTATACTTCGATCACGGCCCTCGTGGGGCCCAGCCCGCCCATCGCCGAGGGGTCCTCATGGGTGCCGGTCTCGCCGCCCTGCCCGCGCCGCGGTCGCCGCGTTACTACTCCCTCGACCTGTGGCGCGGCGTCGCGTGTTTGCTCGTCGTCCTGCACCACGCCACGATTTATGCCCCCTCCTACCGGCTGGCGGAGCGCGGCGAGGCGATCCCGCCGGCCGTCGCCTCCTGGTTCGTGGCCGCGACGACGCGCCTGTGGGTCGGCGTGCCCCTCTTCTTCGTGATTAGCGGCTACTGTATCTCCGCCACCGCCGACGCCACGCGCCGGCGCCCGCGCGCCCTGGCCACCTACTTCGCGCGTCGCTTCCGGCGCATCTACCCACCCTACTGGGTGCTGCTCGGCCTGCTCTGCGTGCTGGTGCTTGTTTGCGAGGCGCTCGTCCCCGGCCTGCTCGCCGACGACTACGCGGGCATCCCTCCGCCGGGCCGGCTGAGCGCGGGCCAGTGGCTCGGCAACCTCACCCTGACGGAGTCGTGGCGGCACCACCTGGGCGGCGGGCGGATCGGCTACCTCAACGCCATGGCCTGGACGCTCTGTTACGAGGAGCAGTTCTACGCCGTGGTCGGCCTCCTCCTGGCGCTGGCGCCGCGCCGCTTTTTCCTGGGGGCCGCCGCCGTGACCGCCCTGACGGCCGCGACCGCCCTCCTCGTCAGGGTCAACGCATACTTTACCAAGGCGAAATCGGGGGTAAGCATGGCATTTCGGCCAGCGTCGGCACAACAGCTTGTAGGAAAGCAACTTGCGTTCATCCCACAGCTCTCGGTCAT